>Ga0181533_1006091_pt1 | contig 11138 bp, 11 predicted proteins | sample PEATcosm2014_Bin_45_FD_119772 | JGI IMG/M metagenome (GOLD analysis project Ga0181533, IMG submission 119772) | Peatland microbial communities from MTU Mesocosm Facility, Houghton, MI, USA - PEATcosm2014_Bin11_60_metaG | ecosystem: Environmental > Terrestrial > Soil > Wetlands > Peat | place...
AGTCGCTTTGCGCGCTCGAGGTCGAACGGTGACACGGCTGCTGCGCTGAGTAGCTGTCCGTTATCATCGCGTGCTGCGTCGGGGTATTGTCCTCTAAGTAGGATGTCTTTGAAGGTAATCAAACCGGCTAGTTCACCCGTCTTGCTTACAATTGGCAGTTTTTCGATCTTGTGATCATGAAGTAGTCGTTGTGCTTCTTCGATGGTGATTCCTTCTTCTGCTTTGACGACGTTCTTCGTCATAACTTGCTCCACGAGCAGGGTTTCTGCAGCGAAGCGTACGTCTCTTCCAGTTGCTATTCCGACTAACCTGTTATTGTCAACTACCGGCAGTCCTGAAATGTTGTGTTTCTCCATAAGTGAGAGTGCGGTACTGACTGTGTCTCGAGGTGTAACGGTGAATACATCTCTGATGATGAGCGCTTCCGCTCTCTTAACTCGTTTCACCATCTCGACTTGTTCTTCCACTGAGCAATTTCTGTGAATCACGCCTAGTCCTCCACGTCTCGCAATTGCGATTGCCATGTCGCTTTCAGTGACTGTGTCCATGGGTGAAGATACAAATGGAACGTTGAGCGATCGCAGGTTTGTAACTTTGGTTTTTACGTCGATCTCGCTAGGTTCAACCTCGGCTCGACCCGGAAGAATCATTACGTCACGGAAAGTTAAGGCAATTCGAATGTTTTCGAATTTGTCCATGAATCTGCTTTTTGAAGTTTCGGACTTCAAGATCCAGTCTTCTCTTGTTAGTATACTGGATGAGATTTAAGTTATGACGAATCTATCTCAGAACTCGAAATGATCCATATCATTGGCTACGACGACGCTGCTCCCGAATGCTTGAGCAGCTTGCTCACGGAACTCATGCTCCCTGTGTTCGTTCGGGGGAGGGATGTGAAACAGAATGAGTCGTTTTGCGGCAGCTTCACGCCCGACTTGACCAGCAACCCTTGCTGTTGAGTGGCGTGTCAGTTCGGCGATGCTAGCTTGGTCTTCGAGGAATGTCGCTTCATGCACGAACAAATCAACGTCCTTTGCGAGCTTCGCAACTTGTGGGCAGTAGATTGTATCAGCGCTATAACAAAATGACCTGCCCGAGGCTGAATCAACACGGAATGCTAATGTCGGAATTGAATGCATCGTCGCACACGTAGATATGTTGCCGATTTTTTCTCCGAATTCAAGTTCATGGACTGAAAGTGGGAACTTGAAAAAGTTGGGGGGTGTTCTCATACATTCCTGTAACATGTGGAACGTTTCCTTGAATCCGGGTGGACCGTACATCGCCAACTCTTCTTGGCGTCCATCGATCTGAACTGCCCAGAGGAATGGTATGAGGTCAGAGAGATGGTCCGCGTGAAGATGTGAAATGAAAACTTGCCTTATTCGAGATGGGTTAATCGCCGAAATCCTAAGGTTGCGTAATGATCCTGGCCCAATATCCATCAAGATGGACTCGTCAATCAGGATCGATGGACAGGCTCGTTTGGCACTTATCGCGGAGCCACCTGAGCCAAGGAAGTGTACCCTCAATGTTGTATACCCTGCAGGTCAAGTGTTGTCGGCACGAATATGGATTAGGGTGGAGTGCGATAAACACTTATACCGCAACTCTAACGTTGACCCACCTTCATCGAACATAAAGTGATCAGCTTGACCAAAGGCGCTTCAGGTCTGCTTGCCGCTAGGAAGACGAGGAACGATAGAAGTCGTTTCAGATGGCATTATCGGCCCTATAAACGTCGAATGTTGGGTTTGGATTACAAAGCGGATCCATTACAAGGTGCCCCGCAGGGAAGGGCGATCGTTCTTGAGAAGGTTGGAGTCGAATCGCGGCAGCCTAACAGTGCCGTGCGGAAAGCTGTCAGAGTTCAACTGATCAAGAATGGTAAGGTGATTACTGCATTCGTGCCAGGTGATGGTGCGTTGAACTTTATTGATGAGCATGATGAGGTTTTGATCGAGGGGATAGGTGGTGCAGAAGGCAAAGCCATGGGTGATATTCCTGGAATACGGTACAAAGTCTACGCCATCAATTCAGTATCACTTGATGCGTTAATGAAGGGAAAGAAAGAGAAACCTAGACGGTAAGTATCCTATCCTATTAATGGGTCTACGATATTCAGGCCCGTAACGCCCCCAATGCAAGTAGGCTCAACGCTACCAATCGGAAGTATTAGCGTTCGTCGTGTTAATGAATGGTATGAGCGTCAGTTCAGGTTAGCGTGGTTTCTACTCGAACAATTCTAACAGATTACTGTCCGCGAGTTCCCCACTAGTGCCATTCACTATGACTTCTCGAGGAACAAGGCCTTTTTGAATTGGAATCCTGATCAGTGGAACGTAAATTCGTTTGAGTTCGCTTATCTGCAATCTATTGCTTAAAATTTGCTTGAACCGTTCCGGCATTCGAATAACTTGATCTCTGAACTTCTCGAGAAGTGTCTCTTTTGAGATCGCTGACTCCCGCACGTGAATCTTCGCGCCCTTCACCTTGAGTTCTGTTTGATCGAAAATCCTCTTGGATCTCCAAGATGTGAGCGCTAATTCGTCATCTTGACGTAGCTTTTTTCCGCTACTGGATATGACTAGTTCTCCGTCCGATCTGGTGCGAGCCAACTCTGTAACCTCGTTGACTAGGAAGTATTTGGATTCGCCTGACAGAAACGCTCCTAGTCTTTGGAGTCGGTCTAATATGATGGATGAGACGAAATTTCGATGCTTCTTTTCTAAAATCAGGTCTCTGCTCTTGCCTTCGACTTCGACGCCGACGACGTCTTCGCTGACTTTAATTTTGTAAGTATTAGTTCTTAGATAGTAGCATTCGTGGAATCCGTTAATCTTCCAGATTGGAACGAATTCGACCGTTGGCGTTCCGATCAGCTTGATTTCGCTCGTGCGACGCATGAGTGAATCAGCTATTTTCTCTCGAAGTTTCCTGTTTGATGATATGGCCAAGTCGATTGCTCGCTTCATGGAGACCGGGTCAATCTTGTAGACATATTCGATTAATTGCGTGGCGTCCCAGCCATTTCCTGTCCTTAATCCTTTGGCTTCTTTCTTTTCGGATGTTATCTCGCCTATCTGCTGAAGACGACTCGACAGATACTCTTCGAGAGCTATTGATTCAGGATCATCGTTCGCCTTTGTTGAATCATTCGCTTCATCTTTGGTCGGTGAAGTAGCTGCTTGGAGGCCATCGAATTCACGCCTGACTTGGTTGAGTCCCAATATTATCTCGTCAAACTGATCGTTGACTTTCTTCAAGCTCATTCATCATCCTGTCAGCGCAAATTGCGCTTTGGCGCTCGCTAGAAATATGCCGCCTTGTGAGATAAGTTTGTCAGACACAAGAGCGTTGGCTGCGTATATTCCGCGAGGTAGGTCGACTGATGCAGTGAAGCCGAATCTGATCTTGACTGATGCTCCCGTAGGCAGTGTAGAGATTTGTAGTTGAATCGATCGGGGTGTCCCGTTGGGGTCGAGTATCTGGACCCAGATGACCCCTTGGAATTGTGCGCCGTTGTTTTGCACCGTTACCCATACGAATATGGTTTGACCGACAGAGAAAACCCCTGATGGGTTCCCGGTTGTGTCTGTAATGTACACCTGTGAGATCACGATACTTGGAGTCAATGACGAACCAACAACGAATGTGGTACGAGTCGTAGCGTCTGTATATCCTGGCTCGAATGATGAAACGAATACCGTGTACGTTCCAATCGCAGCTTCCGGATCGAGTTTCACTTGCGTATGATAGATGCCTGCAGCGTCTGTCGTTAGGTTATTGACAAGAATCAGCTGTGCGCCCGTCGGATCGTCAACCTGGACTGACACACTAGCGTCCGGGATTGCGTCGCCAGATGCGTCTGTTAGCTGACCACGAACAGTCACGGTTGAGTTGGGCTCATAAAAGTGTAAGTCTGTGTCTACCTCCAAAGAGAGGCTGCGTGTTGAGGTGATCGCGCTCGTTTGTGTAGTGGTCGTGTTAGATGATAGCTGAAGGCCGATATAGCTTGAGTACTCTTCGCCATTGAGTAAGGCGACAACGGTTACGTTGTAGTTTCCCGACGGGGTGCCAGTTGAAGTTACGATTGCAAGTGTGGAGTGAAATTGAGGATTCGCTACACCAACTTGTGGTGCGAAGATTGCATTACTGTCAGTTGGCACGTTTCGAGCTACAAGCAGAACATTCGCTGTCCCAGCTTGACTGATGTTTATGTCGAATCTCGCGTAGCCTCCGGCGGTTATGCTTTGCATTGAGGGGCTTACCTGGAGCACGGGTTGTGTCATGTTACTCTCGGTACCGATGGCTTGGCTTGAAATTACGAGGACAGAGAGGTTCTTGTCGGCGTACACGAAGCCTGGTGCATGTCCCGTTAGCTGGACAATTGACAATGCGACAATTATTGCAAGAGCAACCACAACGGTCTTCTGTGCATGATTCGCGATTGTCAAAGCCACCACGCTATTAATGGCCATTAGCTCTGTATATAAGTGTTTTTGAGTGGCACAGAACGACAACAATAATTCTGTATAAGTGTAGCGCTCACAAACTTTCATATAGCTCGGGCGGTGGCATGTGCATGTGGTTTTCGTGAGCTCCAAAGGGTCTGATCCTGTTGTGGTTGATTTGCTCAGGAAGCTTAATCGGAATGTGGAAGTTGTAACGAGGAAGTTGGATAAGCTGATTGAGGTTGAACGTTCTGGTGCGCGGTTTTCTCGGCCAACCATTGACATGCCAGAGGGTACTCCGCTTGACGTAACCACTCTACTTACTCTTCCCGATCATTTGCGGAAGTCAGCTCTGGCTCTCTCCAGCCTAGGTGAGGCGACGGCGACGGATCTCTCGAAAGAGACTTCCCGAGTCAGAGCCGTGGAGAGCGACTATTTGAATCAACTTGTCTCGATGGGTTTAATCAAGAAGAAACGTAAAGGTAGAGATGTTTACTTCTACATAGAATGATGGAGAGTGTGAGATTTGACAAAGACACTGGCTTTTCACTCGTATAAAGGTGGGACTGGGAAGACTTCCTTGGTTGTCAATCTGGGGGCGGTCTATGCAAAGCAGGGCGCTAGTGTTTGCATCCTGGATTATGATTTTCGCGCACCCAGCCTTAACGTTTTGTTTAAGGCGAAACCGAAGCTGTGGTTGAACGATTATCTGGACGGAAAATGTGGCATCAATGATGTGATTGTGGATGAGTCGGCTAAGTACAATATCAGAGGGAAGCTTTGGGTGGGGTTCGCCAACCCGTCATTAGAGGCATTGAAGGATGTCATGAGCAAGGACCGTCGTTGGGAAGTGAAGGCACTTTCCAAAACGCTAGCTGGCAAGAAGGAGATTATTGCGGAAAAGAACGTGGATTACTTGATATTCGATACGAGTCCCGGCGCACAGTACTCATCCATCAACGCCTTAGCCGGAGCAGACCTAGTATCATTAGTTATGAAGGCCGACGAGTTCGATCTGGAAGGGACTAAGGAGCTATCGAGAGGCGTCTACGAAGCGCTTGGCAGAAAATCAGGAGTTATCCTAAATAAGATTCCGTTAGAACAGATCGCTGCAAGCGGCGGAAGAGAGAAGTTCGGGAAGGAGATCGAAGCTAACGTAGGCTTACCGCTTGTGGGCCTGATACCTTGCATGTGCGAACTCATGGCTGCAGGAGGAAAAAGCATCTACACGCTTGACAAACCCGATCATGCTTTCAGCAGATCGATCGATGAAATTGCCGAGACTATGAAGAAAATGTGATCACGCCGATTTTTCCAAACGCTTTTCGTATTCCTTCTTAAGCTTCTGGTAAGTCGCGTCATCGACCTTGCCTAGTGCACGCAATTCTTCAAGACGTGCAATCGCTCTAGCGGTTGCGACATACCCAGAGTCGCCTGCGGCTTGCTTGATGAGTTCTTCAACAACGGTCTCTCTCTGACTACGCTGACTACGCGACCGGCGGTAGAAGAAGAAAGCGAGCACGATGATGACGATTAAGGTTCCGACGATAACAAGAGCTGAGAGCAACATTTGCCTTGGTCCTCTCGTGATGGTTAATTCAACTACGACCCTGTGAGTGAGAGATCCTGAGATGCCGAGCAAGATTATCGTATGATTGCCAAGTTGGGCGTCATAGGCGACAGAAAAAGTAACTAGCGTCGTTGCGCTCGGGACGACTGACTCGGGATTAAACTGAGCACTTACACCTGATATACTCATCGCGGTCAAGTTGATCGGGCGGGCATATCCTCGAAGTGACAGAATGGTGAGTGTTAGCCTGGCTGACTGTCCTTGTTGGATCGATAATGATGGGGAAGATGTTTCAATTAGGAAATCGGGAGAAGAGAGGGAGAAAGCTAGCGAGAGATGTGCAGTGTCATAGCCCGGTTTGTCAGCGACAAGATAAGTCGTGTAGTTGCCCCCCGGAGAATTAGTTTGTAGCAGAAAAGTGTCTTGAAACTGTCCTGTCCGAGTCGAATAAGCAATTGCAACGTGAACACTGGTCCCTTGAGGATCAATTACCTGAATCGACAGGACCGCATTGGAAACCGACTGATTATAAACGTCGAATATCCGTCCCGAGATGGTTACTTCGAATCCTTGATCAGTTTGAACCGGATTGAAGGATGCCTGAATGCTCATTGCTTTTGTGCCATAAACCGTGGCAGGAAGGGCCAGAATCACGATCAGCAGCATGATGTAGCCACAAAGAGTAGGTTTGCGCAACAAGCTGGCCTAGATCTGGATAGCCGAGAGGAAGCTTATGGCCTTTAACTATCTTTCTGACATAATGATACCCTCTTGATCCAGAGTCTTGTAAGCAGACTACTCTACACAAATATGGATGCTGAGAGCGAGATTTTCCTTCATTCACGGTGAGTATATTCTATAGATGTCGTAATCTCAATCCGGTGTTGTAGAATTTTGAGGCTTCATTAGAACTCGTCCGTCATTGATCCATGATCCTATCTCCGCCCAGAGTTTGTCCAAGTTCATCCCAGTCTTGACGCTTGCCGGGATGATTTTCTCCTCGAGAAAATATCTGTGAATGAGAGTGACGGCGTCCCTAAGTTGCTCGTCAGAAATTCGATCAATCTTATTCGCGCATATTAGCGTTGGAGAGGTCACGTCCATCTCACGCAGAATTTGACTGCACGACCTTACCTTTCGTTCTAGAGGGAAACTATCGTCGCTTGCATCAATGAAAAGCAGAACAAGATCTGCTGTCGCTAATTCTCCCAGGGTGGCGTGAAACGCTTTGAGAATGATTGGATGCATATCCTCAATGAATCCGATTGAATCGATCAGGATGAACTCGCCGTTGGGATTGTTGGGAATCTGAGCCTTACGTGCAAAAGTGCCTAGGGTTGTGAAAGGTCCTAGACCGACTAATTTTTCCTCGTTCGTCATCATGTTAAAGAAACTCGTCTTCCCCGCCTGAGTGTACCCAGCTAAAGCGACGATCGGATACCCAAGCTCTTTTCTATGATCACGCTTCAGCATCTTCTTCTTGTAGATGTCCTCAAGTTCTCCTTCAATTCTGCTTATTCTGTTTCTTGCTGCCCGATAGTACTCTTGATACGGGTAATTCCCTGGGCCCATCCAACCTAATTGCTCTCCCATTATACCGCGGAGTTTGATGAACTCCCTGCCCCAGGAGAGCGTGTATTTGAGTTTGGCTAGACGAATCTGAAGTTTTGCTTCGTTAGTGAATGCTCGCTTGTCGAAGACCTCCAAGATCAGTAGATTGCGGTCTATTACTCGAACTTCGCCACCTAGGTGTTGGGTGAGTTTGAAGACATGGCTACTGGATAGCGCGTTAGCGAAAATGACGGTGTCAACTTCATTATCTTCCACAAGGCTCTTCAGATCTTCTAGTCGACCAGGCCCAATTGTGTAAGAGTGATGGACGCTCTTACGTTTCTGGATGAGTGTCCCTACAACCGTGTAACCGATGTTCTCAGCCATTTGCTTCGTTTCTTCAGCGAGTGTCGGAAGTGCTGGAAGTTTCAATTCCACAATCACTGCGCGCAATCCGACTGACTTCCGTGGAGGTTACGGATAGTTTGTTTCTACAGTCATGTATTTAGGCCTGCGCAAAATAACGATTCAAAGTGTTCCCTAGATGATGGTTAGAGCTCACGTGTACATTAGCGGTCGAGTACAGGGAGTCTTCTTCAGATCTGAAACACGAAACAATGCGATTCGGCATAATATTACGGGTTGGGTACGTAACCTATCAGACGGAAGAGTGGAAGCCCTCTTCGAAGGGGAGAAAAAGCAGTTAGATGCAATCATCGAATTCTGCAAACGTGGACCACCCGGAGCATACGTCCAGAAATTGGATGTCACGTGGGAAGATTGCACGGGTGAATTCCATGAATTTAGGGTTGCTCACAGATCATAGCGATTCAGCGACTCCGCAAAAGAACTTAAAGTCAAGATAACGTGCTTTCAACGCAGTGCTCCGGTGGTGTAGCCCGGTTAACCCACTGGGCCGAAAGCATAGCGGCCTTTCGAGCCTAAGCGCAGGGAAACCGTCGCCCGTCAGTCGCTGATCGCGGGTTCAAAAGCGAGCAATCGCTGAAAGTCCCGCCCGGAGCACCATTCATACCCATACGCCTCAACTGCGGTTCACAATACTTTCATCATCGAGACCTTGATTGCCCGAAAACGGAGAGTTTCAAACGGCGTTCGGTAGCCTAGACAATTTCAGGATAATTTCTTCTCGCGTGAGCGTTCACTTGAACTTACAATCATGCTTAGAATCTTCGACGCTGCAGTAATCCTGAGAAGACGATTGAGCCCGTTCAGCCTCGTCGAAGTCACTTTCAGTCATGTCTCATGAATATTGGTAATCTTGCACTCATGTATCGTGGTGAAAGAATTGAATGCAGATGTTGAGAAGATATGCAAGCACCTTAGAAGAGTCCGCTTTCTGTTCAGAAATGAAGCGTATGAGTATCTGAGGTGTGAGGGATGCGGACAAATCGTCCGACTCCCTCTAACCCGCTAACCTCCTGACCGTATTTCTCAAAGGAAGGCGTATTAGCATAGCATCAGGAGGAGTGAATACAGGGATATTGCGTGATTGAGGTCGAGTTGGGCGAACTCAAAAAGCTAGGGAAGGATTTCGCTGAGCTTCTCGAACAGCGGTTGAAAACTGAAGTTGCAGTTAAAGGAGCCACATTAGTTCTAAGTGATCCAGCGAATGGGCATCTTAGCATGAAAGATGCTAAGCTCCAAGTCAAACATGCTCTACACCACCTAAACCTCTCAGACGATTACCGAGTTCACTCCGAGCATCACGTAATCCATCTAATGAGAGTTGAAGAAAAGAAAACGCATTATGTGGAGAAGGGCCGTGCTGCGCCGCCTCCCGCGAAATCGTTGCCTTACTTCTTCCCGGGCTAAGCGTTTTTCTTAACCGCAGTCGTAGCGAGGTCATTTAAGGTAACGCGTTTTGCACCTCGCTTCACCATTTCAGCCAACGCTAACGCAGCGTCGTTTGACTGGACGTTTACACCCCTGGATGCGTCATCAAGGTGGTACACTTCGAAACCGTTCTTTAACCCGTCTAGAACAGTCTCTTTGACGCAGTAATCCGTTGCTAGCCCTCCAACAAACATCTTCGTGAGGCTACGTTGATGAAATTCCCGCGCCAAATCCGTGCCCTGAAAGAATGAATATGCTTCATCCCTCTTGTCAGCCTTCGAAACAACCTCTGCTCCTGGCGGCAAGACCAAGGCCTCGTGGAATTCCGCACCTTTACTGCCCTGAACACAGTGAGGCGGCCACGGTCCTCCTTGTGACTTGAACGAACTGTGGTCGTGCGGATGCCAATCTCTAGTGAAGATTATTACGGCGCCCGCATTCCTGAACTTCTTCACATACTCGTTGAGCATTGGCACAACTTTGTCACCTTCTGGCACGGGGACAGCACCTCCCGGACAGAAATCGTTCTGGACATCAACAACAACCAGAACACTATGTTCGTCTATGGGAACCCGCATTGATCTTTCCAAATCCGCGGTTGCTTTGCCGCGAAATTAACCTACCTTTGAACGGCCCTTAATAATCACTTCAAGTACAACCCGCCGAGGTCCTTGGCATGGATCTGTTCACCGCAATCATCCTGGCTGTAGTTGAGGGACTAACCGAGTTTCTCCCTGTTTCCTCCACGGGCCACACGATCCTAGCAGCCGTCATCCTAGGAGTCGCTCAGACAGAGTTCGTTAAGAGCTTCGAGCTCTTTCTCGAATTCGGCTCAATCCTAGCTGTGGTCGTCTCCTACTGGAGATACTTCCTGGACTTGAAGGTCTTAAAGCGGTTAGTGGTCGCATTCATCCCTACGGGTATCGTCGGGGTTACCCTCTACCGAATCTTCAAGGAGGTTCTTCTCGGCAACGAGCAGATTGTTCTGTGGGCGCTTCTGCTTGGAGGAATATTCCTCATAGTCTTTGAACTGTTCTATCATGAGAAAGCTGGAGTGAGTGAGATATCTGAGATTCCGTACAAGCATTGCCTACTAATAGGCTTCTTTCAATCGATCTCGATCATTCCGGGTGCTTCAAGGTCGGCGCCGACAATAATGGGGGGATTGGCGTTGGGAATGAGGAGGCAGACCATCGTACTCTTCTCATTCCTCTTGGCCGTTCCAACAATGATTGCTGCTTCCGGCTTCGACTTACTCATGTCAGCCAACCAGTTTTCGACTAATCAGTATCAGTTCTTACTCGTAGGTTTCTTCGCTTCCTTCCTAGTTGCACTTGTGGCCATCAGGCTCTTCCTGAACTACGTGAAGAAGCATAATTTCATTCCGTTCGGCGTCTACCGAATCATCCTAGTTGTACTGTTCTACTTCCTTGTCGTGCTCTAGTCTGGTGAGGCTGAATCGGATAGCTAATGTATTCCCGCGATATTACACGTTGTTCGATGCGGGGGTTGCCAAACCTTCAGCGTAACGCTGAATGGGGTGAAGCCAGGTCAAAGGCGCAGAGCGACTTCTCGCGCGGAGGGCTTAGGACCCTGTCCCGTAGGGGTTCAGGGGTTCGAATCCCCTCCCCCGCACCATTTCATGGGACCCCTGCCCTTCCGGTTGAAGCGTTGACTCCTGAGTTAACGACCAGCATTTTCCAGCATGC
>Ga0181533_1006092_pt1 | contig 11137 bp, 8 predicted proteins | sample PEATcosm2014_Bin_45_FD_119772 | JGI IMG/M metagenome (GOLD analysis project Ga0181533, IMG submission 119772) | Peatland microbial communities from MTU Mesocosm Facility, Houghton, MI, USA - PEATcosm2014_Bin11_60_metaG | ecosystem: Environmental > Terrestrial > Soil > Wetlands > Peat | place...
ACTTCGCGCCCGTTCCCGGAGAAAGAACCCGGCTGCTGCGTTTCTCCCTGGCCCTCGCGGCGCTCGCTCTGCTGCTGGCTGGGTGCGGCCACATGCAGCCCGTCAGGTACTACGAGATCTCCTATCCTGCCGTTGGCCCGGCCAAGCAAGAGCCGCTGAACGCCACCCTTCTGGTGCGCGCCTTTACCACGTCTCATCTCTATCGCGAAGATCGCATCGTCTATGGTTCTGATTCCGAGCAGATGGGAATGTATCAGAATGAGCGATGGAGCGAGCCTCCCGCCGATATGCTCCAGAATGCCCTGGTGCGTGAAATGCGCTCCACGGGCCGTTTTCGCATCGTGACGCCCCTCCGCAGCGATTCCCGCGGTGATTTCGTTCTTGCCGGCCATCTCTACGATTTCAAGGAAGTGTCCGGCAATGGCATCGTCGCCCGGCTCAGCTTTGACGCCGAGTTGCGCGATCTGAAAGCAGGCAAGACCCTCTGGACCTATACCTACAATCATGACGAGCCCAGCAACGGCAAAGATGTCGCTTCTCTCGTTGCTGCCATGGACCGCAATGTTCAACGCAGCGTTCAGGAAGTGGAAGCAGGCATCCAGCAGGCGCTGGTGGCTTATCCCGTGAAGTGAGGGCCGCTTTGCTTCAGGCGCGCCGATAGGGGCCTCCTTCCACGCCGGGGACGCCGGCGCGTGCGTTGTTCTGCCCGGCGTTCAGATGTTATTCAAATGCCGGCGCTAAGCTGCTCCCAGCGCAAGAAACTGTCCTGTGGCCTTTCTCTCCGGGCCAGCCGCGCAAGCCGCGTCAGCTCCGCCAGTACTTGCTCTGTAAGTGCCAACTAGTCTCAAATGGATTTACACTCTATCTCGGGAGCCGTCACCCATGTCGACATCTGCCCATAGCAAGGAATCTGCCGCTCCGGCGGCCAGCCCAGCCTCGGCCGTCCCTGCCAAGCCCGCCTTCGATTTCCTGGACCTCCGTGCCCAATTTGCCTCTATTCGGGAAGAAGTAATGGCTGCGGTCACCCGCGTCTTTGAAAGCCAATATTTCATTCTTGGTCCGGAGGTGAAGCTCCTCGAAGAGGAAGTGGCCGCGAAGCTCGGCGCCAAGTTTGCCATTGGCTGTGCCTCGGGCACCGATGCCCTGATTCTCTCCCTGATGGCCGCAGGCATTGGCCCCGGCGATGAGGTCATCACTACGCCCTTCAGCTTTATTGCCACCGCAGGTTCCATAGCCCACGTGGGTGCCAAGCCCGTCTTTGTAGACATCGATCCGGTCACTTTCAACATCAATCCTGCCCTGATCGCGGCGGCCATCACTCCAAAGACACGCGCCATCATGCCCGTGCACCTTTTCGGATTGCCCGCCGATCTCCATCCCATCCTGGAAATCGCCAAGGCAAGAGGTCTCTTGGTCATCGAAGACGCCGCTCAGGCCATCGGCTCCCGCTACAACGATCGCTTTATAGGTACCCTGGGCGATTTCGGATGTTTCAGCTTCTTTCCCTCGAAAAACTTGGGTGGTGCCGGCGATGGGGGCCTGGTTACGACGAACGATCCAGCCAAGGCGGAGCGCCTACGGATGCTTCGCGGCCATGGCAGCAAGAAGAAGTACTTCCACGACATCCTCGGCACCAATAGCCGCCTGGATGCCTTGCAAGCCGCCGTGTTGCGTGTGAAACTCCCCCACCTCGATTCCTGGGCTACCGGTCGCCAGAATCGCGCCGAGCGCTACCGCAAGCTCTTCCTTGAGAAAAATCTGGCTTCCTTTGTCACATATCCGCCGCAGCCCCCGGCAAACTTCCACCATGTTTATAATCAGTTCACGATTCGCGTGCCGCTTCGCGACGATTTAAGGGAATCTGTCCGTGCTGCCGGCATCCCCACCGAAATCTACTACCCGCTCTGCTTGCACCTTCAACCGGCATTTCGTTACCTTGGCTATCAGCCTGGCGTTCTGCCCGTTGCGGAAAAAGCCAGCAGGGAAGTCCTCTCTTTGCCCGTATTCCCTGAGCTCAAGGATGCCCAGCAGGACCTCGTCATCCAATCGATTGCGGCTTTCCTAGCGACGCGAGGGACTGCCTGAGCCGAACTGGCGGCATTCAGGAACTCTCCCCAGCCCTTCTCACGAGTGGTGGACCTCTCTCCCGGGCGATTCATCGCACGCGCGCATGATTTTCTTGCTCGCAACTCGTCCATGGGACTCTGACAGCGGGGCCGTGCTGCAAACTTAATCACTGTTGTTGTGTTTATCCTCAGTCCACTTTCGTGATACATCCTGCTTGTTTTGTTCCACATAGCCAATCACCTCGAGCCCAACACGATTTTGCCCGTTGCAAATCTCAACGCCAGGCGCCTCGTTTTTCATCGAACTTTCGCCACCTTCCTCTCGTGGTCGCTCCGATCTCCTTTGTTCTGAATTACTTGGCGTGATGGCTCAGAATTCCCTGACATTGGCAGACCACTTGCCCTTACAGAGTCTGGAGTCAGGAACATACTAGGAATCCCGGAGGCGGGCCATGACAGTCATTCTGATGCTTGCGATGTTCGCGATCTTCCTCACTATCGATTATCTGAGGCACCGCAAAGAAGTGCCACACACTGCAGAAGGAAGAGAAGAAGCGGCAATGCTTTCGCCGCGTATGCTGCCCAACTTTGTTGCTGGCTTTGAGTTGCCGGATAACCGGCGCTATCACCCAGGCCATACTTGGGCGTTGCAGGAAAGCCCCACTTTGGTTCGCGTGGGTATCGATGATTTTGGCGCGCGCCTTGCCGGTAAGCTTGACGGCCTGGTCCTCCCAAAGCGCGGCCAGTGGCTGCGCCAAGGCCAGAAATTCGCCACCATTATCCGCGACGGCCAGCGCACCGATATGGTTTCCCCGATCGAAGGCGAAGTCACCAACGTCAACGATGCCCTCACCGCCAATACTTCCTTAGCCAACACGGACCCCTACGGACAAGGTTGGTTCGTTTCCGTGATCTCCCCCGATCTGCAGATCAGTTTCCGCAACCTCCTCAATGGCAGTTTGGCCCGCAAGTGGATGGCGGATGCCGCTAGCCGGCTGCAGGCGCGCGTGCCCGCTCTCGCCGGTGTGGTTGCCCAAGACGGAGGCCCGGCCGTGCATGATCTGACCATGCAACTGCCCATGGAAAAGTGGGGCGAAATCACCCGCGAGTTCTTCCTGACTTAACCTCATAGTGAACTCCACCCAAGGCCTGATCGAACGAGGATCGGGCCTTGGCGTTTTTCCACACTTAATGGAATCATAAGAGCTGGCCGCTGAGAAAACCCGCGCAGCGATGTGACGCAGGTCACATCTCAGAGTGCCAGGCCTCACAGGAATGCATCCTCACCTCCTCTATATTCATCTTGGACCAGCGACTGCGCAGAAGGTTTCATCGCTGACGAGGTCACTCCCGCTGAATTGTTCCACAACTCTCGAACATCGCTCTGCGTCATCTGACCCAGATGTTCGGATGGCCCTCCGCCAGTTTTTGGCACCTCTCGCGGCGCTGGATCGGACGCCAAGTGTCGATCTGAGCCACGTATGAAATTACGAATTTTGTCCCCGGCCAGTTCTTTCGAGCCATCTGGCGGGGACGTAGGTAGCCACAGGGAGCGTTTATGAGCAAAGGCATCCTTTACGATGCGACTCTGTGTATCGGTTGCAAGCTCTGCGAAAAGGCCTGCGCGGAGCGTAACGGCCTCCCCTACGACGACGATATTGCCGCTGAACAGAGGCAGTCAGCACACAAGCTTACCGTTGTACTCACGAAAAACGATAAGTTCATGCGCCGTCTCTGCATGAATTGCCAGGATCCGAGCTGTGCCTCTGTCTGTCCCGTCGGCGCGCTTCGCAAAACAGCGCAAGGACCTGTCACCTACGATGCCTCCCGGTGCATGGGGTGCCGGTACTGCATGCTGGCGTGTCCATTCTCGGTTCCGAAGTATGAATGGGACAAGCCGTTGCCGCTCGTGCGCAAGTGCGATATGTGCTTCGACCGCGTTGCGCGCGGACTGCCAACGGCCTGCGCGGAAGCCTGCCCCACCGGCGCGACAACCTTTGGCAACAGGGACGAGCTGCTTTCCGAGGCAAAAGATCGCATCGCCAAGAGTCCTGAAAGCTACGTGAATCACGTTTTCGGTCTGAACGAAGTCGGGGGAACTTCGGTTTTGCTGCTCTCCAGCATTCCGTTCGACGAGTTCGGCTATCCAAGCGACCTCAGCGGGGAAGCGCTCCCTTTGCTGACCTATCGTGTTCTTTCCCACATTCCCGATCTTGTGACCATTGGCGGTGTCACCCTCGGAGGCTTGTGGTGGCTGACCAATCGCAAGAATGAAGTGGCTCGTGAGGAACAGGGAGGTAAAGGGGGAGCGCCCGGTGGGAGGAACGAATATGCAAAGGCCTAAGATCACCTTCTGGCAGGTCGTGGTGCTAGCGGTCCTCCTTCTGGGGGCCTACGCGACAATCGTGCGGTTCACTCGAGGCCTGGGCGCTTCGACCAACCTCAGTGATGCGTTCCCTTGGGGGCTGTGGATCGGTTTTGACGTCATGTGCGGCGTTATGTTGGCCGCCGGCGGGTTTACCTTAACCGCGGCTGTGTACATCCTTAACCTCCGTGAATTCAAGCCAATCATTCGTCCCACCGTCCTGACCGCTTTCCTGGGATACAGCCTGGTTGTCGTCGCCCTGTTATTTGACCTCGGCCGCGGCTACCGTATCTGGCACCCCCTGGTAATGTGGAATCCCCGCTCTGTGATGTTCGAGGTCGCCTGGTGTGTCACGCTATATTCCACCGTCCTCGCACTGGAATTCTCTTCTGTCGTCTTCGAGCGGTTGCGGCTCCCCAAACTCCTCCGCCTGCAGAAAATGCTCGTCATTCCGCTGGTCATAGCGGGCGTGATGCTCTCGACGCTTCACCAATCTTCACTGGGAAGCCTTTATCTAATCGTTCCGAACAAGCTCTACCCTCTGTGGTATACCCCGCTCTTGCCGGTTCTGTTCTTTCTATCGGCGATCTGTGTGGGCCTGGCTATGACCATCTTCGAGTCCTCGATGAGTGCCAGGCACTTTGGGAGACAACTGGAAATGCCGCTGCTGCGCCAGTTGGGGAGAACGCTTCTGGTTGCCCTTGGAGTGTATACGGTAGTCCGATTTCAGGATCTGCTGCATCGGGGCGCATTGCATCTCTTACAGTGGAGAAGTCCCGAAACACCCCTCTTCGTTTTGGAAATGCTGCTCTGTTCCTTTGCTCCAATTTGCCTCCTGCTGATTCCCAAAGTGCGGAAGGACGCCGACGGCCTCTATTTGAGTTCGGTGCTCTGCTTGCTCGGTTTCGTGACCAACCGCTTGAATATCGCAATCACCGGGATGGAACGCTCTGCGGGCCAGCAGTATTTTCCCAAGTGGACGGAAATTTCCATCACCATGGCCATCGTTGCTTCCGGGTTCCTGGTCTTTGCGCTGGCGGTGAAGTACCTGCCGATCTTCGACAGCGTGCCGTCCCACCGGCCGGTAGCAGAGCCGGAAACCGCTGGGAGCAAGCTTCCGGAGCTTTCTCATGTCCAGTCCTGAAGACAGATCGGGCCTATCGTACCTATGGAAGAGCGCCACGGGCAGCCTCAGTTCCAAGCTGCTCCTGCTTCTGGTTTCCTCGATGGCTCTCGTCTTCGGAGTGTTGGGCTACCTCAATATTCAGTTGCACCGTAAGCATCTGGAGCGTGATGCTCTCGCGGATGCCGCGCGCACCAGCAGCGTCATCAAGCGCAACACTTCCTATTACATGCTGCGCAATCAGCGCGACGGCCTCTATCACATCATCACTGAAATGGCCGATGAGCCCGGCATGGTCCGCATCCGCATCATCAACGATCAAGGCCGCATCAGCTTTTCCTCCGATACTTCCGAGATGTACAAGTACGTGGACCAGAACATGAAGGCCCACGATGCCATTGTGCCTGGCAGCGCGCTGCGCATTTCCGATATCAAGCAGAACTTTCGCACCTACCGGCTACCCAACGGCGAGCGCGCCCTTGGCGTCATCGACCCCATTGAGAATGCTCCCGCCTGCAGCAACGCCGAATGCCACGCCCACCCCGCCGAAGTCAAGGTCCTCGGCGTCCTCGATACCAACATTTCGCTTGCCAGCAGCGAGCAAAACGTTGCCGAGAGCACGCGCCAGGTGCTGCTCTATACCATTCTCGCGGTCTTTGGCGTCGCTATCCTCAGTGTCGGCTTCGTGCGCCGCATGCTTCAGGGGCCGCTCACCGCCCTTACGGAAGGCACCAAGCGCATCGGTTCGGGCGACCTCGGCTATCAGATCAAGATCCCGTCGCACGGCGAACTGGAGGACCTGGCCACTTCTTTCAACACCATGAGCTCGCAGCTCCGGGCCGCCCACCAGGAAATCAACGCCTGGGCGCGAACTCTGGAAGCCCGCGTTGACGAGAAAACGCGCCAGCTCAAGGGCGCTCAGGACGAAATGTTGCGCGTGGAGCGCATGGCTTCCATCGGCAAGCTCGCCGCCGTGGTCGCCCACGAAATCAACAATCCCCTCGCCGGCATTCTCACCTACGCCAAATTGCTCAAGAAGCGCCTTTCTCGCGATTCCACCACGCAAAAAGAAAACCAAAAAGAAAACATCGAAATGCTCGACCTGGTGGAGACCGAAAGCCGCCGCTGTGGCGAAATCGTCAAGAATCTGATGACCTTCGCGCGCCCCACCTCCTTAAGTAGTGAGCCAGCCAACTTAAATGCTGTCATTGATCGCTGCATCCGCCTCGTCCAGCACCAGTTGGAGCTGAAGAACATCGAACTCCACCTCGATCTCGCTCCGGATCTTCCAAATGTCCGCTGCGATCCTGGCCAGATCGAACAAGTCATCTTGGCCCTCGTCATGAACGCCATTGACGCGCTTCCGAATGGGGGAAACCTTACGCTGAACTCTCATCGGCTGCCGGGTGCTGGCAACATCCAGATTGAAGTCCGGGACGACGGCGTCGGCATGCCGCCGGAAGTTCTGGCAAATATGTTTGAACCCTTTTTTACGACCAAAGAACACGGGCGCGGTCTCGGCCTTGGTCTGGCCATCAGCCGCAACATCGTGGATCGTCACGCCGGTAAAATCGAAGTGGCTTCTGAGCCTGGGCGTGGCACTTCCTTCACGATCACGCTGCCTGTGCATTCCAATGTCGTGTTGAATGATGCCCCCGCGGTTGTTGCGGGGTGAGGAGCAGCTATCATGGCGCAAAAGGCGAATTTGCTCGTTGTTGATGACGAACTGATTGTCCGCGACTCTCTCGATAAGTGGTTTCGCGAAGAAGGCTACGACGTCACCGTGGCCGAAAGCGCCCAGGACGCCCTCACCAAGATGGCCGCGAAGCGTTTTGACTTGGCTCTTGTTGATATCAAGATGCCCGGCACCGATGGCGTCGAGCTGCAGCGCCGCATGCGCGAGATCGACCCCGAAATGCTCGTGATCATCATGACCGGCTACGCCAGCGTGGAGACCGCCATCGCGGCCCTCAAGAATGGCGCCTACGATTATGTTTCCAAGCCCTTTGACCCCGACGACATCGCTCACAGTGTCCACAACGCCCTTTCCCACAAGCGGGCCGAACAGGAGAACGTCCGCTTGCGCGAAACCGTTGCCTCCGTGGTTCGCCCCCAGGAAATTGTCGGACAAAGCGCCGCGATGGTCCGCGTCTTTGAAGCCATCCAGACGGTTGGCCCCACCGACGCCACCGTTTTGATTACCGGCGAAAGCGGCACCGGCAAGGAACTTTGCGCTCGCGCGATTCATGCGGCCAGCCCCCGCCACTACAATCCGCTCGTGGTGATCCATTGCGGCGCGCTGGCGGAAACCCTCCTCGAAAGCGAGCTTTTCGGCCATGAAAAAGGCGCGTTTACCGGCGCGCAGTACCGCAAAAAGGGCAGCTTTGAAGTTGCCGAAGGTGGCTCCGTCTTTCTCGATGAAATCGCCGACATCAGCCTGAAGACCCAGACCGATCTGCTGCGTGTTCTCCAGGAACGCGAAATCACCCGCGTTGGCAGCACGCATCCCATCCAGGTTGATTTCCGTTGCATCGCCGCCACCAACAAGAAACTCGAACAGCTCATCGAGGAAGGCCGCTTCCGCCCCGACCTCTTCTACCGTCTGAATGTCTTTCAGATTCAACTGCCGGCGTTGCGCGATCGCAAGGGCGATATCCCGATTCTGGTGGAACACTTTGTCCGCAAGTTCTCGGCTTCCATGAACAAGCGCATCAATCGCGTCTCGCCGGTTGCCATGGCCCTCCTGGACCGTTACCAGTGGCCCGGCAATGTCCGCGAACTCGAAAATGCAGTCGAACGCGCCATGGTTGTCGCCCAGGAGCCTGAAATTCGCGAGGAAGACTTCGCTCTGCGCCTGCCCCTCGCCGAACATCAGCCTCGTACTTTGGAAGACATCGAGCGCGCCCACATCCTCGCCGTACTCGAGGATTGCAAGGGCAACCAGACCCTCGCTGCCGAAGTCCTCGACATCGACCGCGTCACCTTGCACAACAAGCTCAAAAAATACGGTTGGAAGCGGGTCACTGCGGACGTCCTGTGAACCTGATCCAGCTACTTCCGTTCGGCTCCACTGCCGCGGATACGCTGTCCGAACTCCGCGCGGGACTTGAGCGCGAATTCGCTGTCCCCTGCGAGATTCTCCCGCCGGTGCCGGAGCCCGCCTTTGCCTTCAATCTCACCCGGCAACAGTACTCTTCCACCGAAATCCTCGCGGCCATGCTGAAGCGCAATACTCCCGCGAAGTGGCGCCTCCTCGGCGTTACCCCGCTGGACCTCTACATCCCCATCCTCACCTTCGTTTTTGGGGAAGCTCAATTGCCCGGCACCTGCGCCGTGGTTTCCTCCCACCGCCTTCGCCAGGAATTTTATGGCTTGCCGGCCGATCCCAGGTTGCAGCATGAGCGTCTCCTCAAGGAAGCCGTCCACGAACTCGGCCACACCCTCAACCTCTCGCACTGTGAAGACTACCAGTGCGCCATGGCCCCTTCTCACGGTGTGGAATGGATGGACCTGAAAACCAGCCGCTTCTGCGGCAGTTGCCGCCTTCTCGTCCCCGCCCGCAGCACCCTCAACGCTTCCCGATAACCATTCGCGGCAAATCACTCCGCCGAACCGGCTCTCACCCGTTGCTCAGGCCGCAATCTCTACCACCTTCTTTCGCGGCACGATCTTCCGCACTAGCACGTATAACAGGGGAATGAACAATAAATTCAGCGTCGTCGCCGCGATCATTCCTCCGAAGACCGTTGTGCCCACCGAAACGCGCCCCGCCGCACCGGCGCCTTCCGCAAGCACCAGCGGCACCACGCCGAGAATGAAGGCCATGGACGTCATCAGGATAGGCCGCAGCCGGATGCGCGCCGCTTCCACCGCCGCTTCCACTGTCGAGAAGCCCTTCTCCTGCAACTGCTCCGCAAATTCCACGATTAGAATCGCATTTTTGCTCGCCAGTCCAATCAGCATCACCAGCCCGATCTGGCTGTACACGTCATTCGTCAGGCCGCGCATCCATAGCGCACCCAGCGCTCCCAGGAGCGCGCCCGGAACGCCCAGCAGCACAATGAACGGCAGCACGTAGCTTTCATATTGCGCCGCGAGTGTCAGATACACAAAGACCAAGCCGAGGGTGAAGAGGATCACCGCTTTGCCGCTGGATTCGATCTCCTCCAGCGACAACCCGCTCCATTCATACTTCATGCCTTGCGGTAGCACTTTCCTGGATAGCTCGGCCATGGCCGCAATGCCCGCGCCGGAGCTGAGTCCCGCCGCCGCCGACCCGTCAATTTCCGCCGAACGGAACAGGTTGAAGTGCGAAATCACCTGCGGATTGGTGGTTTGCTCGATTTCCACCACGTTGTCCAACGGAACCATTTTCCCCGTGTTGGACTTGAGGTAATACGTCCGTATGTCCTTCGCGCCCGAACGGAACTGCTGATCCGCCTGCAGGTAAACGCGATACGAGCGGTTGTTGAAATCGAAATCGTTCACGTACACCGAACCCATGAACACTTCGAGCGCATCCGTAATCTGGCTCAGCGGCACTTGCAAGCTCTTGGCCTTTTCGCGGTCGATTCTTACAAGATATTGCGGGTCGTTGGCCGTGAAGCTGGTGAAAAGTCCCGTGACCTTCCCGCTCTTGTTGCCTTCGGCCACCAGCTGATTGGCGATGTTTGCGATGGTCTGCAGCGAATTGCGTCCCAGGTCCTCCAGTTGATACGCGAAACCTCCAAAGGTTCCCAGGCCTTGCACCGCGGGCGGATTGAAGGGCACGATGATTCCGCCCGGAATGCCCAGCAGCGGGCCCCGGATTTTGTTCAACACGGCGAACGAAGTGTGCTCCTTTCCCTTGCGCTCGCGGAATTCTTTCAGGTTTACGAAGATGATCGCTTTATTGGGCGCATTGCCGGAAAAGCCGAACCCCACGACCGTGAAGGCGCCGTCAATTTCCGGCACATGGTAAAGCAGTTCCTCAGCTTTGGCGCAGACGTCGCGCGTGTATTGCAAGGAAGCGCCCTGAGGGGTTTGTACCGCCACCATGAGATAGCCCTGATCATCCTCCGGAAGAAATCCATGAGGAATTGTCCGGTACAGCCAGAAGGCCAGGGCCAAGGTTGCGGCGAATGCCAGCAGGGAAACGTAGCGCAGCCGCAGCACGCCATGAAGCGTCGTCGTATAGAGTCGCGACCCGGCATCAAACACCTTGTTGAACAAAACGAAGAAAATGTTTTGTGCCCGTTCGCGAAAATGCCCGAGGAACATCGCGGATAGAGCGGGAGTGAGCGTGAGGGCATTGAACGCCGAGATGGAAACGGAAAACGCGATGGTCAGCGCGAATTGCCGGAACAGAATGCCTATTGTTCCGGGGAACAAAGCCACGGGGACGAAGACGGACACGAGCACCAAGGAAGTTGCCACCACTGCGCCGGTCACTTCTTTCATCGCCACGCTCGCGGCCTTGTGCGGCTCCGTGATGCCCTCCATGATGTGCCGCTCCACGTTCTCGATAACCACGATGGCGTCGTCCACCACCAGCCCTGTCGCCAAGGTGATGCCGAACAGTGTCAGCGTGTTGATGGAAAAACC
>Ga0181533_1006093_pt1 | contig 11136 bp, 8 predicted proteins | sample PEATcosm2014_Bin_45_FD_119772 | JGI IMG/M metagenome (GOLD analysis project Ga0181533, IMG submission 119772) | Peatland microbial communities from MTU Mesocosm Facility, Houghton, MI, USA - PEATcosm2014_Bin11_60_metaG | ecosystem: Environmental > Terrestrial > Soil > Wetlands > Peat | place...
GCTGACGTTGATGGTGCCGTTGGGCTGGAAGGTCATGATGCGCAGATAAGTGGACGAGTAGTACCGTGTGTCCGGCAATGCGATCCGAGAATTTGGCGTCATGGACTCTCCCAGCGCCACAAGCTAGCAGTGCCTCGGCAGCCGAATGTGACAACAATGCAACGGCCGGCGTTCAACCCGAAATGCGTTGCCAATCACTCCACCGCGGTATCCACAGACTGTTGGATGTTGCACTCCCTTCGCTCCATCGTTCCCGAGATGTCACCCGCCGGTGCTGCAGGGTGGTCTACTCTGTTGCCATGGCTCTCGCAGAAATTCAGTCTTCTGGGCGAGGTGAGGGCAACCACTACGACGAGCATGCAAGCGCAGCCTGTGCCGGAATGCCCCGGCGGCGCGTGGTGGTGACGGGCATCGGCGTGGTCACGCCATTCGGCCACGATGTGGAAAGCTTTTGGCAGGCGTTGCTGGCGGGCCGTTCCTGTATTGCGCCGATCACTCGCCTCGACACTTCCGACTTCCCCGTGCACTTCGGCGGGCAGGTGGCCGACGTGACGGCTACCCCGTTTCTTCCCGCCTCGCTCATCCGTCGCAATGATTTGTCGACCAACATCGGCCTGCTGGCAGGCGGGCTTGCTCTCGAATCTGCGGGACTGGGCGCCCTGGCCGAACAGAGGCGAGCCATATCGGTGATGGTGGGCTCGGCCTTCGGGGCGATGCAGGGACTGCAGGACGTGTACGACGCTTTCTACCTGCGCGGCTGGCGCAAGATGCACCCCCTGTCAGTTCCCCGCAACATGTTCAACTCTCTTTCCAGCAATCTATCGATCCACTTCAAACTGGGTGGGAGCCACCACACGGTAGGTGCGGCATGCGCCTCCGGTGCGGTGGCCATCGGGGAAGCGTTTCGTCGCATCCGCGATGGCGAGGACGCCGTAGTTCTGGCCGGCGGGGCGGATGCGCCCATCTGTGGCAGTGTCCTGGCGGGCTGGGCGCACCTTCGCGTGCTTAGCCAGCGCACAGAGCCAGCACAGGCCAGCCGGCCTTTCGACAGGGAGCGCGATGGTCTGGTGCTGTCCGAGGGCGCCGGAATGCTGGTTCTCGAGGATCTGGAGCACGCGCGGGAACGCGGGGCTCGCTCGTGGGGTGAGATTGTCGGCTATGGCACCAGCAGCGATGCCAGCCACCTGACCGCACCTGAAAGCTCGGGCCAGTGCGAAGCCATCCTGCGCGCTCTGCGTTCAGCGCGCCTGCGACCCGAGGATGTCGACTACGTGAACGCCCATGGCACGTCCACCAGACTGAACGATGAAACCGAAACCCAGGCTCTGCACTCCGCCTTTGGCGATCGCGCCGCCAGCCTCGCGGTCAGCGCCAACAAATCCATGCTGGGTCATACCATGGGTGCATCGGGTGCTTTGGAACTGGTGTCCACGCTGCTCACCCTACGCGACGACGTCATTCCACCGACCATCAACTATCAGAATCCCGATCCGGCCTGTGACCTCGACTACGTGCCCAATCAATCTCGCCGCCGTTCAGTACGGCTGGCGATCAAAAACTCCTTCGCATTCGGTGGAGAAAATGCCGTCCTCGTCGTCAGGAAATCAGAGGAGTTGCCACAATGACCAAAGACGAAATTCGCGACCAATTGGCTCATATCATTGCCGAGAGACTCGGCAACGGCATTGCAGTGGAGGAGGTAGGCTGGGATAGCACACTACGTGACGACCTGGGTATCGATTCGCTCGGGGCCGCCGAGTTGTTCTTCGAGATAGAAGAAGCCTTCGGTGCCAGCATCGGCACCGTGGACGCGCGATCGCTGGTGACTGTGCGCGACGCGGTCAACGCCATCGCGCGCAATCTTCAGTCCTCGGCAGCGCGGTCCGCGATTGACGGACTGTCGGGCGACCCTGCCCACGGACGCGGGCCAGCGATGCTAGTGTAGTGCTGGTAGCCGGCGTTGCCCATGTAGCGGCGCAGGAGGTTGGGGTCAGTGGCGCGCAGATCGACGATGATCAGGCCGTCGATGCAATGCCCGAAGGCTTCATCGACGTTGAAGCTAAGCAAAGAGGCGCCAAGCCGCAGGTAGTGGCGCAGCAGCACCGGGAGACCCTTGCGATCGATTTCGATGTCGGAAACCAGGGCCGACACGTCCTCCGTGTCCCGCACCAGCGCAGCCAGGGTATCGCGCTCCAGGCGGCTCAGTCGGTCGCGGGGCGGGTTGCGTGGCTTGACCAGCGGCCCCAGTTCGTGATCCCCGCGCAGTTCGGAGAGAAATTCCACCATCAAGCGGCGCGACAAGCCGGCATAGGCCCGGCTGATACTCACCGGTCCGAACAGGATCTTGCACTCAGCATTGCGCACCAGGTACTCACCGATGCCCCGCCAAAGAAGCGCCAGCGGCGCCGCCTGGCCCTGGGACTCGGGCCGCACGAACGAGCGACCGAGTTCCAAAGCGGGACCCAGCCGATCGAGAAAGCCCGGCTTGAACTTGAAGAGAGTGCTCGTGTAAAGGCCGGCGCCACCCCGCTTCGGGAGGATGTGGTCGACCCGGCCCAGACGATAGCTGCCCACCACTTCGTGGCGGGTGGCGTTCCATAGAAAGAGGTGCAGGTAGTGCTGGTCGAAGTCGTCCAGATCGCAGGGCTGGCCGGTTCCCTCGTGGGCAGCCCGAAAGGTCTGCTCGCGCAGGCGGCCGATTTCGATCAGCAAAGACGGGATCTCATGGCGGCTGGCCATGAACACCTGATAGTCCGCTTGCTCCGCCAGCAGCGCTGTCGCAGGCAGGGCCATGACTTCGTCTCTCAGGCCGCGAGACGGCTGCGGCGCCCGCAGGGGCTCATCCTGGACTGCGGGTTCGCTCGGGGCGAAACGCGGGCGGATCGCGCTCTCACGCCATTGCAGCATGTAGGTCTTGAAGCGCAGGTATTCTGTCAGGGCGCGGTCATCGGGGTAGCGTGCGATCTTGTGCGGCTCAATCGGGCGTCCGATGCGTACCGAAACCCGCGAGCGGCTACGCTTGAGGAACTCGGACGGCAAGAGCGCCGTGCGCAGGCGGGGATGGATTAGGCCGGAAAGCTGGAACGCCAGGCTGTTGTGGCCCTCGAAGAACATGGTGATCGCCGTGGCGCCGGTGCGACGGACCAGCACGGCCACCGTGCGGTGCCAAAGCGGGTCGGCAATGCAGCCCTTCCTCACATGAAGATGCGACACGGTCCCGGCCGGGAAGACGCCCAGTGCACCACCCTGCGCCAGCCACCTTATGGCCACGCGCAGGTGCGAAGCATTGCGTTGGGGGGTTGCTACGCCACCCAGCACGTCGACCGGCAGAATCCACGGGCGCAGCTCAGGAATCCGGTGAAGCAGCTGATTGGCCAGTAGCAGGAAGTCAGGGCGGGCCCGGGTCAGGATGTCGCCCATGATCAGCCCGTCGGCGGCGCCAAAAGGATGGTTTGCCACAATCACCAGCGGTCCGGTGGCCGGGACTTTGGCCAGATCCTCGGGTGCGAGGTCGTAGCTCACGCCGAATGTGCGTAGAGCCGTGGCGAAGTAGTTGCGATCGGCTGCCGATGGCGCGGCGACTGAGTAGATGTCGTTGATGGTGGAAAGCGAGAACACCTGTTCAATGGGGTTCTTGATCAACCGGAAGAGGGTGCGCCCAATCGGACTGCGAATAGCTGCACCCAGATCGATGAGGCGCGCTGGACGTCCATGCTGACCGGCCTGCTTGGCGTTGCTGCCAGGCATGGCGGGGACTTCGCGCACTAGTAACACCAGATGGGTACGCCCTGCTCGGCCGTGGCGAACCAGTCTTCCGGGCGTAGCGTGCGCAGCAGTTCGTCCCGCTCGAAATCCTCCAAATCCGTTTCCTCCTCGCCGTCCCGCGTGCCTTGGCACGGGGTCAGGGGCAAGCTGTGCTCTCGGTGCGTTTGCTCGACCGGCGCCATATGAACCTCCTTGGCTGCAAGGAATAATAGGGCGCGGTCTATGCTGTCCGCGTGACAGGTACGTAACCTTTCTGTGGCGAAAAGTGCGTGAAACTCACGCTTGATTAGCGTGTCTGGCGAAGCGCAGGGATTCCACACCTGTGCGCTAGGATGGTATCGCCGGATGGCCCGTCTTCGCCGTCGCCAGCTCCTCGATTTCGGCGCAGACGCCCTTGAGGCTTTGGCCGAATTGGCCAACCTCATCGTTGCCGCCGATTTCGATGGCCAAGCCCGCAATTTCACCTTGCGCCAACTTGTCCGAGATCAGCTTGAGACAACCAAGGCGCGACGTCACGCTATGGACTACGAGCAGGCCGACCACGGTGAGGAGCAGCAAGGTGCCTCCTGCAATCACCAGGGCGAGCATCTGCTTGTGCGCCGCAAGCTTCTGCTGTGCCCTTACCGACTGCTCGGTTTGCGTTGCCAGGCGCGCCACGACCTGGTCGAACAGGTTAGTCGGTTGTCGATCCATGCCCCGCACGATCTTGTCTGCCGCTTTGAAATCGAAGCCACCTCCAACATACGTGTCGTAGGCCTCCTGGTACTTCTTGTCGAGAATGTCGTGCTGGATGACGAATTCGGCAAGAAGCTGATTCGCCGCCGGGTCCTGCAGTTGTTTGATGAGTGCGGCGGCATTCTCGTTAACCCTCGCCTCGGCGTCGTGGAATTGCTTGCTGTACTTCGCCAGGTCTGCCGGGTTGTGGCCGCGCAAGAGGATGTCTTTCCACTCTTGCACCTGCTTCTTGAAGTCGACCTGCGCGACGCGAGCCAAGTCAGCCTGCTTGACGGAGGTATTCAACAGCTCGTCGTAGCTGGCAACCAAGTCCCGAGTCTGCCCGATCAAGGCGTCAGCCAGTCCCACGAAAAGCGCGACGACGCCAGCCAGGAACAAGGTCAGCTTGAGCGAAATCTTCATACCGATCACCTCTAGAAGGTACTGTCGACTTATCTGAGCAAGGTGTTTTCGCTACGGGCAGATGGCATGTGTCCATCCAGTGGTGTGACCCGTCAGGGCGCGAAGGGCGAGAATCGGCCCAGATCCTTTGCATGCTGCATAGAGCACCAGGGAGAGCGAGCCCAGCAGAAACGTCCGTGCAGGGTCTTTCATTGTTTGTCTCCGCTGCTACGGATCTGGTTACAAGACGGCCTTCGGCTGGAAGTCTTGCATATTTGCCACGAGTATAGCGGAATTCATTCTTTTGGGGTTTCTCCTGGATCGAATCGTATCCAAACAGGCTCACCGCAGACGGGCTCACCATGACGATGCGACCGCTCTGGTCGGCACGGATGTAGGAACTTCCTTTGCCGCGGTTGGTACTTCTGGACGGGGTGGGTCAGCACCCGCAACGGCCTGAGGCGCAGACGACGAGGCAGCTGCGTCGTCGCTACGCGTGGACGACCGCCACGGCGTAGACCTCGACGACAGTGTACGGCGTCGTGCTGATGGCGCCGGCCGTCGCGGTTTGGTCGTAGTTGCCACACTTGAAGTAGAAATTCTTGGCTGCCACGGTGGAACTCGGCGGGTAGCTGTAGACGTCCACGCCGTTGATGGTGATGGTGAGGACTCCATTCGAAAGCGCCAGTGAATAGGTGAACTGCTCGCCCAGGGCAACGGGGGTCTTGAGGTCTGTGTAGGTTCCAGCCCCTGAGGCTTCTTCGTAGAGCAGCTCAAAGCCGCCCAGGCTGTTGGAGTACTCCAGCTCACCCAGGGGAATGGAGTCGTTGCTGTTGAAGACTTGGCCGACGGTGGCATGACCGGCTGACCCGCCGCCGACTTCCAGTACCTTCCCGGTCACCGTCAGTGTGTTGGCGCCCGTGGATGGCCATGCCGCCTGCGCACCAGCGGGGGTCATCTCACGCAGCTCGGTTCGGCAGTGCTGCGAGCCCGGAGTGGTAACGCCGGTGGCCGGATCCATGAAGACCTGCCCTCCGTCCGCAGCGACATAGAAGTACGCATTGGAAAATCCTGCCACTAATTGGCTGGGCGGAATGATGGTTGGGGATGTTCCGGTGCCAATCGGCAATTGCAGGGACCAGATCGAGAAGTCGATGGTCGAGACCGGGCTCGCGTCCGTCGCGCCGTTTCCGCTGGTTGCGCTGGTTGCGCCGCCGGTGTCCGTTTTGCCACCGGAGCCAGGCGTTCCGCCGGTGCCGACCATTCCGCCTGTGCCAACCGCACCTCCGTACCCGGACACGCCACCGGAGCCGGGCGACCCGACGCTACCGAGAGCACCACCAGCGCTGGTGGCCGCACCGCCATTGCCGGCGCTGCTCGCCCCACCGGTACCGATTGTGCCGCCACTGCCTGCGGCATCAGCCGTGGGTGCGGGAGCCGCATCCACGCTCCTTCCGGTGCTGCCATTCGCGCAGGCGCTCATGATAACGCAGATGCCGGCAGCGAAAGCGAGGGTGCGATATGTTGTCATGCGTTCCGTCCGTCGAGACCGTCGAGGAAAATGTCTTGGTCCTCGTTGGTGCCAGGACATGCACAACCCTGCGGTCGCTCCTTGATACAAGCATGGTGATGCTTGTGCGTTCGACTCTGAGGCACGGAGGACTCGGAAACTGCCTTGGCAGGGACTACCGGGGTAGATGGTTTCTCTCTCTGAGCAAATCTCTGGGCTGCGGTCTTTGCCTGAAGATCCAATGTCCGTTCAAGTTCGTCAATCCATTGCCTCACCCTGGCCAGATTGGGCGCATCGTTAGGAGCAGTTCGCAAGTAGGATCGGTAAGCAGTCAGCGCCTTGTCGAGCTTGTTGGCCTGCCTGTAGGACTGCCCAAGGTCATAGAGAAAGATGGGATCGGGTACGAGTCTGTAGGCTTCTTCGTACTGGAATGCAGCCTCGTCGTAATGACCAAGGTTGTAAGCAGCCGCTGCCTGCTTGGTGGCAACCCTAGCGGCTTCACGATCGCTATCGTCAGATGGTCCGGCCCATGCCGTAGAGACGGCCAGCAGTGCCATGGCCACGACGGTGGAGCGTGTCGGAACCTTCTGCATCGCAGTCCTTCTCGAAAAGCCGCCCGCTAAGAACTTCCATCGTCATGGCAAAGTATTTCTGTAGCCGCAGTCGTGCAGAATTACCGCTGTGAGCCGCAAAAACTCTGTGCGGACTGCGTAGCGATTGGGATTCTGTCGTTGCTCGCAGGAATGGCAGCAGATGACGGCGATTCGCGTGGGTCAGTGGCGCCTCAGCCGAGGAGGATGAGCTGCTGTCTCAGCAAGGTGTTGTCGGCCACGAGCGCGGCGCGAGAGCGGAGCGTGTCGCGGAGCGTGGCGAGCACGGCTTTTGTGACTTCACGAAGCATCCGGAAAGAGTACCCTGCCGTTTGCTCCCGTCCTGGTCCCATGCGGCACGAGCCGGGAGGAATACCCAGCCATGTCCTGGTTCGTAGGGAATATTTGCGGCGGACAGCCTTGACGCTGGCACTGTCCAGCGATGTCCATTCCCAGTCGATACCGACCTGTCGATCGTATAACCGGGCGCGGCCGGCATGACCGGCGGCAACGCGACAGGCGGCGCGACGAGCAGCGTGCGCTCCTTGCGGGTGAGGTTGGTGGCGTGCTTCTCGACGAGGATTTGGAGCAGGTCGGATTTCGAGAGAGGACCTTTTGCCATTCCCGACTACCACGGCGCACCGCACGACGACCCGTTCGGCTTGCATTCGGACGGGCAATCGGATGCGAGCAGCTGCGAGTTCCCTCCTGTGGTACTGGTCAGCGCGCTCGCATAATTGCCCACTCGAAGGGCGGCGTATCCACTCGCAACCGCTTGGGAAGATGCACGACCTGCAAGGCTTGCTGTACTCGCCGCCGCAAGTGCGCAGTGGGCCGTCGCGACACTGCGGATCTCGGTGTCACTTGGCGTGTATCCCGGCCACATTGCCTCCCCCGCCCCCGTGTCGCATCCACCGTTGATATTCCAGCAACTAGTGAGCGTACCGTTAATGTAGATGCTTGGGCGCTCTCCTACACCATTCTGAGTGACGATCGTCGCGTACAGGTCCTTTTGGAACCCGAGGCTCAGGTACGCGATGACATAATCCGTGAGTAGCGCAGAAGGGTTGCCCGAAACGAACTGAGTTTGCGTCGTGAACAGTGGCGGATCCTTCAGTTCGTTCAGAATCATTTTGTCGCCGTGCAAATACGCAAACGCGTTTGCAAATCCGTTCCACCCGCCCGCAGATGCCCGAAGACTATCGAACATCGAAGCTTGTGTGTCGTAGACTACACCGAAGCCTTGCACAAAATCGGGGGATGGTGGCCCATGGTTGTAGTCGTATTCGATGGTGTAGATGTCCCCTGTCCCGAGCTCATTGAGAATGTTCCAGTTCACGGCCGTGGGGAACGGGCTTCTGTGATCGGCCCACCAGTCTGTCGGCCACCCACCGCCGATGATAACCGTGTAATCGTTCACGCACTCCTGCACCATGAAGATATACGCCCACGCAGCCATGATGATGGTGCCGTCCGGAGCATTGGAGGCCGTGATTACCGTGTCGGCCGAGAGAAACTCTCCCAGACCGAAGCTACTCCCAGTGTGAGCTAGACCGGCGTTGGCAGTCGAAGGCCCGTCTGGGTTTCCGGCGGCGTCGCGCGGAATGTAGGGGCCCACTTCTACCGTGAACCGGGAGCTGGGAAACGGGAGCCCGAAATCGGCGGTGAGCTGTTGTCGAACTCGGTCGGGAAAAGAAACATCAAACCCTTTGAACGCAAGCGCGTTCGATGGCGTCGTCCACCATTTCGGGTCCATGCAGTAGGTGATGTCTGCTGACCTGGACGCCATGAAGTACGAGATTGCTCCGTAGTCGTTCGACTCGCCGACGCAGTCCACGAACTCTGCTGGAATCCCGGCAGAGGCGACGTGGGAGTAGACAGTCCCGTCGTCTGCTTCGAGCGAGACGATTCCTCCTGCAATATAGGCTGCCGGTACCGCGATCGTCTGAGCGTCAAAGCAGCCGTTTGCTTGGGCAGTCGCCGAAGCTACGACGGTCTGACCCAGGGAATTGTTGGCGTGCAGTGTAACTGCCACGGCTGGCTCGAATCCGCACCCGAACACCTCGTACGATGGATTGACGGCATTCTCGTTTAGAGCGCGCGCGGTGATCCACGTGGGATTGTCGAGCATGTTCCCTGTCTCGGTCGTGAACACCGTGGTCGTTGTAATCCCAGCCTCTCCGGTGCCGTAACCCGCATCGCTCAAGGGCACGTCCACTCCGCTGTTGGTTCCGGCATCCGAACCCGCACCACCAAGACCGTATTTCGCCTTCAAGTACGTCTCAAGCATGGCGAGGTCGGAGATCGAAATTGTGCCGCCCACCGCAACGATCTCGGCGATGTCGCCACTGAGGGCTTGCACAACAGAGTTGTTCACCTCTTGGCCACCAATGAACATGAAGTTGCCCGTGGCGCTGGAGTCGACGCTGGTCACGACCGCCTGGCCAGAGGCCACGCCGTTGACGCGAGCTTCGAGGTTGGTGACGCCAGTCCTGCGCCCCGCCAAAATCCTCGGCGTGCCGTCGTTGAGACCGGTCGCCGACGAGACGACATATTGCGACGTATTCAGTTGCACGCCAAGCACGGTTGAGAGGCCGCCGGGCAGAGGATAGTTGGCCCAAAGGCTGGGGCCCGGGAAAGGGGCCGTGTTGTACACTTGCTTCGCCACTATGAGGCCGTATCCCAGCGATGTGCTCGTCTGGTTGGTGAAGCTGACGACCACCTCGATGGTAAAGTCGTTCGTCGGCCAGGTGATGCTCGGCGAGTCTGCAATATGGAGGGCGGTCCCGACACCATCAAAGCGGATCACGGCGTGCCCGTTCATCACCTCGGTCACCTGCAACGGGCATCGGGCCTCTACGGACTGCGTCGCAGTATTGTTGTTGCCTGACTGGTCCTGCCAGGTTGTCACACGGCTCGACTGGGTGATGACGCCTCGGTCCGCCATCAGCCAAAGGGAGAGGTTCGGGAGCTGCGCCGGGCTCCAGTCGCCGCTATCACCGCCGGAGCCATCAGTTCCGCTATCTCCAGCTTTGCCACTGCTGCCACCATCGCCACCCACTGCGTTGGCATCTATCGTGCCGCCGTCACCACCAGACCCTCTGCCACTGCTGCCGCCTTCGCCACCGGCTTCGCGGGCACCAACCCCACCCATTCCAATGGAGCCAGCAATACCGCCTATTGGGGCAGCATCAGCTGGACTGATCGTGGCGCTTTGGTCTGCCGCCGCGTCCGCGACTGCCTCACTTCCGCCCATCCCAGTGTAGCCACCACTGCCACCTATGGCGGTGGGAGCATCTGGTAAACTGGTTGCGGCGCCATCGCTGCCGCCTGTGCCCTTGGCATCTGGCGCCGCCGAAAGGTGGCCTATGGCTCCGTTGCCATTGCCGCTGCACGCGGTTGCACCTGCCGTAATCACAAAGATGGCCAGCACGGCCAACCTCACGAAGCAACGCATACGATTCGACATAGGGCCTCCTGCACATGACACAGAAATCACCTTCATAGGTCGGCAGAACGCTCGTGTGGGCTTAGTGGTCCATGCATCAATACCGCGTCGAGTTTACGGGGCCAATTGCGCCACGACCCTATATATGCCGCACCTTGCTACCACGTTACCTGCACGTTTTCTGCTAACGTGAAATCGTGCTCGACCGCTTCGACATGCCGCGGGCTACTGGAACGACAGGCCTGTCACGCAGAAGTCGAACGCCCCAGCGGTCTCACGGCGCCGCCAGCTCCTGTAACGGAGATTCACTGGAGCCAGTTTCGGCTCAAGCAGTCATCGATCGGCATTATTGTAATGAAGTGGCTGGCCTGCTCGACAACGCGGTAACGAGTTACCGTTCCGCAAAATGGGTTGCACTTCTTGTGCAGCCGAAGGAGGCCAGCCGTGGAACATATTGCGATCGATCTTGGTGGAAGGGAATCCCAGATTTGTGTTCGTGCGAGCGATGGAACAGTGCTCGCCGAAGAGAGATGGCCGACAGGTTCGTTGAAGAAATACTTGGCCCGGAGGCCGAAGAGCCGTGTGGTCGTGGAGAGTTGCGCGGAGGCATTCTCTGTGGCCGAGGCGGTGGAGGAATGCGGGCACGAGGTGAACGTGGTGCCTGCGACTTTGGTGCGGGCGCTGGGGGTGGGAGCGCGCGGCTTGAA
>Ga0181533_1006094_pt1 | contig 11133 bp, 11 predicted proteins | sample PEATcosm2014_Bin_45_FD_119772 | JGI IMG/M metagenome (GOLD analysis project Ga0181533, IMG submission 119772) | Peatland microbial communities from MTU Mesocosm Facility, Houghton, MI, USA - PEATcosm2014_Bin11_60_metaG | ecosystem: Environmental > Terrestrial > Soil > Wetlands > Peat | place...
CGGCATCGCCACGTTTACAACGGATTTGTGCGACGCCATCCACGCGGAATACGAGGCCACGGAGCTGCTGGCCTTGCCCGTCAACGACACGGAAGAAGGCTACAGCTACCCGGCCCGGATTCGTTTCGAGCTTTCCCAGGATGAGTTGTCTTCGTATCGCCAGGCCGCGGATTTCCTCAATTTCAGCAACATCGATCTGGTTTGCGTGCAGCACGAATATGGAATTTTCGGCGGACCAGCGGGCGCGCACATCCTGGAACTCCTGCGACGCCTTCAGATGCCGATCGTTACTACCCTTCATACGGTGCTGCGCGAGCCCAATTCCGATCAGCGCATCGTCATGGAGGAAATTGCCGCGCTATCGGACCGCCTGATCGTAATGAGCCGCCAGTCGGCGGAAATCCTGCAGGAAGTATTCCATGTGCCAATTTCCAAGATTGATCTGATCCCGCATGGGATTCCGGATTTGGCGTTCACGGACCCGCAGTTCTACAAAGAAACTTTTGGAACAGAAGGAAAGGATGTTTTGCTCACGTTTGGATTGCTTTCGCCGAACAAGGGCATCGAAAACGTCATCAAGGCGCTGCCGGCTATCCTGTCGAAGCACAGCAATGTCGTTTACATGATTTCCGGTGTCACCCATCCGCATGTCCTCCGGCATGAGGGCGACATATACAGGCAATACTTGCAGAAACTCGCCAGAGAACTCGGCGTGGAGGCTAACGTAATTTTTCGTAATCGTTTCGCCAGTCCGCAAGAATTGGTCGAGGTGATTGGCGCCGCGGACATTTACATCACGCCTTACAAAGACAAGGGACAAGTCGTTTCCGGGACGCTCGCGTATGCCTTGAGCGCGGGAAAGGCGATTATTTCCACCCCGTATTTGCACGCCATGGAATTGCTGGACGAGGGACGCGGCGTGCTTGTTCCGTTCGATGATCCGCAGGCCATTGCCGCGAAAACGATAGAGCTGTTGGACAACGGAAACGCGCGCCATGCCATGAGGAAACGCGCTTACCTCTATACGCGGGACATGGTGTGGGACCGCGCGGCTCGGCAATACATGGGCAGCTTCGAGCGTGTCTACAACGAGCGCTTGCGCAATCCCCGCGCGACTTTTTCCGCCCAGAACACCGAAAAGGTTCTCGACCGCCTTCCCGCCGTGAGACTCGATCACTTGCACCGCATGACGGACCACACGGGAATCATCGAGCACGCCGTCTTTGTCGTTCCGAATTATCCGGAGGGTTACACAACCGATGACAACGCGCGCGCTCTCATCGTCGCCATTCTCCTGGAAGAATTTGCCGGCATCACTCCAACCGCCACCCTCGATCTGGCCTCCCGCTATCTCGCTTTTTTGTGGCTGGCTTTCGATCCGGCAACCAAGAGGTTCCGCAATTGCCTTAGCTATGAACGCCAGTGGCAGGATGCGGAAGGCTCCGAAGACAGCCATGGGCGCGCCTTGTGGGGCTTGGGCACCGTGCTTGGCCGTACCAAGGATGCCGGCCTCCGCGGTGCGGCCGGGCGTCTGTTTGAGCTGGCCGTGCCCGCCGCCGTCGAGTTCAAGAGTCCCCGGGCTTGCGCCTTCGCCTTGCTCGGGCTGCTGGAATATCTCGAATCGTTTCCCGGCGATCGCGCTGCGCTAAATGCCGCGGACGCGCTCGCCAATCGTTTGCTGGATTCCTATCGTGCGAACTCTTCCGCCGACTGGAAATGGTTTGAGGGTGTGCTCTCGTACTCGAACGCTCGCCTGCCGCAGGCGCTCATCCGAGCGGGAAGACGCGGCGCCAACGAGGCCATGGTTTCCGCTGGACTGGAAGCGCTGGAATGGCTGGCGACGATACAGCGTTGCGAGATAAAAGGCCACTTCGTTCCCATCGGGTCTCACGGCTTCTACTCGATGAAAACGGAAAAGGCTCGCTTCGATCAGCAACCCGTGGAAGCCTGCGCCGCCGTTTCCGCTTTCCTGCAAGCCTATCGCGCAACAGGGAAGGGCCGCTGGCGCAAAGACGCGTGGACCGCTTTCAATTGGTTTCTCGGGGACAACGATTTGCAGGTGGCCCTCTACGATCCCACCACCGGCGGGTGCCGCGACGGCCTGCATCCCGACCGCGCCAATGAGAATCAGGGCGCGGAATCGACGCTGTCCTTCCTGATGGCGCTTCTGGAAATGCGCAAGCTGGAGGAAGCGGACACAACCGATAGTAAGCCCTGACCAACGGGCAATCCTTTTTTGCCGGGCCTGCTCCGCCATAACGGCCTGGCACTCGCTGTCAAATTATTCCTGAGAGAGATGATGAACCAACACCACCCCTTGTTCACCCGGCACCCTGCGAATCCGATCCTGACTACAAAAGACTGGCCCTATTCCATGAATAGTGTTTTCAATTCGGGCGCGACGCTTTTGCCCGACGGCGCCACTCTGCTCCTGTGCCGCGTCGAAGATCGCCGCGGCCTCTCGCACTTGTGCGCAGCGCGCTCGGTAAACGGCGTGGATCAGTGGCACATTGATGAGAAGCCTACGCTCTTGCCCGAACCGGATCGGTTCCCGGAAGAAGTTTGGGGCATTGAGGATCCCCGCATCACCTATATGCCAGAGCTCGAGCAATATGCCGTCGCCTATACCTCCTATTCCCGCGGTGGCCCGGGCGTATCTCTCGCACTGACGAAGGATTTTCATGCCTACGAAAAACTCGGTGTCATCATGCCTCCCGACGATAAAGATGCCGCCCTCCTTCCCAGAAGGATCAACGGACGCTGGGCATTGATTCACCGGCCCATGACGCCTCTCGGAGCGCATATCTGGATTTCGTACTCGCCCGACTTGCGGCATTGGGGCTCCCACAAGCTCATGTTGGAAGCGCGACGAGGCGCGTGGTGGGATGCAAACAAGATCGGGATGTCGCCGCCGCCCATCGAAACACCGCGCGGCTGGTTGATGATTTATCACGGCGTCCGAACGACTCCATCCAGCTCCATCTATCGGCTTGGCTTGGCGCTCTTTGATTTGGAACAGCCCGAAAAATGTTTGGTGCGTGGCGATTCCTGGATGTTCGCCCCAGAGGCGGACTACGAACGACATGGAGATGTTCAAGACGTGGTCTTCCCTTGTGGCTATACCGTGGCGAAGGACGGGGACACCATCAATCTTTACTACGGTGCTGCGGATTCGAGCATCGCCTTGGCACACGCCAGCATACGCGCTCTGTTGACCTGGCTGGATGCGCATGGCCATTCCAAAGAGGCTCACGACAGGCGGGACAGGCACAGCTAATCCAGGTATTGGTGGTGTCGCTCCTTTGGGATCACGGGCTTCAAGGCGTGGCTCGTCGCCACGCTGGTGGAGAATACCCTTCTCGTCAGGTTCAACCCGCTTCATTGCCTTCTCCGTTGCTTTCACCAGTCTGTGTTTGACACCGTCTCGTTTACAGTTTTTCGAGAGAAAAACGATCAGAAGAATAGTGGAAATGCCGCATAGGAAGAAAGTCAGTTAGTTCAGTAAGTAAGTGGTCGGGGCGCCCGGATTTGAACCGGGGGCCTCCTGCGCCCAAGGCAGGCGCGCTACCAGGCTGCGCTACGCCCCGACATGAAGTGCACTATTGATTCTAAAGCACTTTCCAACTTTACGGCTACTCCGATCCCTCGTTTTTGCCTCGACTGTGCCAGAACTGTGCCAAATACTTTCACTGGACCATCCCTGTGCCAGAATCCAGCGGCATTTCGTTGGCTTGGCGGTTCATCTTCTCCAAGGCTTCCCGTTTCATCTGTAATTTCATTTGAGAATACTTCTTGAAGACTTTGGCGTCACCTTGCCTGAGGAGTTGGGTAACCCACTCGTCGGCGACACCGCCTGCACTGAGTCGAGTTGCATAGGTCGAGCGCAGATCATAGATCCTGAAGTAGGGAACTCCTGCGCGTTTTAATGTTTTCCGCCAAGCAGTCTTGAGATTCTTGTGATGACCGGACGGGTTTTTGTCGCTCGGGAACAAGAATGGTCCAGTTCCTGAGATCCGCATCTGGCTCTTAAAGGCTTCCTCGGCCAGAGGGGTCAGAGGAATCTCCGCAATACCGTTCGGTGTCTTGGAGTCGGGTATCCAAACGGTGGCATTCACGAGGTCTACTTGATCCTTCTTCATCGGTGTTAGTTCCTTGTAGACTCTGAGCCCCGTCTCCGTAATGATCTGAACGATGTTCCGAAGATGTGCTGAAGCCTGCGATTCGATGCGGCGCTGCTCCGACCAGGTAACGTAGTGAGGTCGAAACAGGCCCCTCACCGCCACTGGGAATTCAACGCCCCAACAGGGATTGGATTGCAGGAGTTTCTTCCTTACCGCCACATTCAGCATTCGCCGAAGGACTCTCAGCTCCTGATGAACGGTGGTTGGCTTGAGGACTCCCATTTGCCGGTAGCCGAGCGCGGTCCTGATGCGGACCGTTGTTCGAAGGCGATCACGAAGGTACAGCTCAATATCGTCCGCCGTGATGTCCACCAATTTTCGTGAAGCAAAGGCGCCTTTGAGGTGCTTTGCCACGCGAAGATTCACCTGGTGCGTCTTCTCTGCTCGCACGGGCGGTTTCGAGTAGTTTTCCAGAAAGAAATCCGCCCATTGCTCCAGACTCAACTTTTCCCCTTTCCGAATCACATCTAGAACGTTGTTATCTCTGGCGTGAAGCCGTTCCCTTAAGAGCTGTTGAGCTTCGTGCCAGTCTTTCGTGAAAGTGGATTCCCGCCGACGTGACCCATTGCGGTCCCGATAGCGAATCCACCAGAACGGCGTCTCCTTTCTTCGATAAACAACACCATCGTACTTTCGCGATCTAGGCATCTTCCATCTCCTCTTTGAAAGAAGCGCGAAATGTTTCGAGATCCGGTTTGAGGAACCGGATGTTTCGACCCATAACGCGGAGATGGGGAATCTGCTTACGCTCAACCCAAAGATATACAGTTTGGGGGCTGACGCCAAGATATTTGGCTGCTTCTCGGACTGTTAACGGATATTCGTCTTTGGGTTTCCAAATCTGTTGGTCGGTGTCAACGAGAGCAGCACGAGTCATGGCACTTCCCTCTGATCTTCGTTGAGTTGATGGTCTTCGATTCGTTGTGAATCGTTTGTTCCCACGGTAGAAGTTCCTCGGTGCAGGTCGGCTTGGGCCTTGGTGACGGTGCGGTGTGCGTAATAGTTCGGATCGGCTTTGTCTTCCGCACGGTAGTCGGCGATGCGTTGGATCACTACTCCCGGGTCGTCGCCGCGGGCGAGCGCGCGTTTGGCGTAAGCCCAATCGCGTTCGGATTGGCTTTTGTGGTCACTGGACAAGGTCCGCGGGCGTTCTTGGTAGTCGTCGCGATGCCGGGGCGTTTCGGGTGAGTCTTCGTGAATTGTGAAGTGGCGGAGCGTGTAGACCGCATCACTCTCCTGGCGTGCTTGCACGATAAATTCTTCGGGAAGCTTCCAGTTGGCGAATCCAGGCAAGCGAAGCACGCGTGTCGAGTCCGTTGCTGCCAGATCCCCGCCGAATCGATTCGCGAGGTTGTGCAGCAAAGACTCTGCCTCATCCTGACTGAACCCACTCACTTTCCACACTACTTGGTGCTTGCCAGGCGAAGTATCAAGAACAAAGTTTGGGGCGGGGACTTCTACGGAATTACGAATCGCTTCAAGAGCTTCGTCACCCTTCTTGTCGAGGTCGAGATAGACGTGGCGGATATCCTTTATGCTTTCCTTGGTCCGGCTGTAGGCACCGTCCTTAATGGGATTCATTCCGATGAACACGTCGGAACCGCCAGCACTCTGATTTGCCAGCCAAGTTTGAAAGCCAGGGCTTGTAATCGCCTCAGGCTTGGCGATGGTTTGAACCGTGCGGCCTGTGGAGCGATTTCGCACGAGGATCGCGGCGTTGTCCGCGGGCTCGAACAGCTCCCGGACATACTCCGAAGCGGTGAGAGATCGCGGTGCAAATACCGTGTCGGTGCTCATGGGTGATCCTGCTTGGCCAAGAACACCGCGCCGTAGTCGAACAGGTCCGCATCCGGGTCATATCTGTTGATTAGGAGGACCTCGGAAATGTATCTGCGTCCAGGCCGGCGCTCGACATGGACGACGACATTGAGCGAATCCGCGATGTTGGTCTTGATGGCCCTATAAGGGAGGTCCACCCCGCTCTGCAAAACACAACTGGTGAAGCGCGCGAGGCCTTGTTGCGCGGAGTTCGCATGAATGGTGGAAAGCGTGCCGGAATGCCCGGTGTTCAGGAGTTGCAGGAGATCGAAGGCTTCGCCACCGCGAATCTCCCCGAGAACGATGCGGTCCGGGCGGTGGCGGAGGGAGGCCTTTAGGAGATCGCGAATGGCCACTGCCGGAAGGCCGTTCTGTTCCCGGCGTGCTTCAAAGCGGACGAGGTTTTCCTGCGCCAGTTGAATCTCGGCCGTGTCTTCTATCACGAGCACCCGTTCCTCCTGCGGGATGAATTTTCCGAGGATCGATAAAAGTGTGGTTTTGCCAGTCCCGGTTCCACCGCTGATGAGGATGTTCCTGCGTGCGAGGACGTAGTCTTCGAGGTGGTTCGCGAGGGCGCGGTCAAGGGTGCCAGTCCGAATCAGATCCTCCATTTCGAAGTGGCGGGTGTTGAACTTGCGAATTGTGAGCGTCACGCCGGCGAGACTGCACGGCGGAATCACCGCGGCTACGCGGCTGCCGTCGGGCAACCGCGAATCAAGAATGGGTTTGGATTCAGAGATGTCGTCACCAAGACGCCGGGCGATATTCTTCACGGCGACCAAGGCTAGCATTCCATTGCAGTGTGTAGGGAAGTTGCAAGTGCGACGGGTAAGCGTAGACAGTATTGTATGGCGCCACGGGCGGATTGACGATCGGTGGAGTTGCCTCCGATGCAGGCAGTGGAAACGGCACCAAAAAGTGGATGTTCAATCCACTACTTAGGCCTGGCCCCTCAAATCCTGCCGAACCCAATTGTTGGCCGGTGTCATAGAAGACTCCGCCGCCGCCCCGCAATACGGTCTCTCGACCCGGCGTGCCATGTAGAATATATGCGGCGCCCAATCGGGGAGCAAAATTGTACGAAGCAGTGTGCCAGAGTGGCGTACCCTCCGGGGCTAAGGTCCAGGTGCTGGGGCCCGCTCCTTCAACCGTATAAGGCTTTATTCCTTTCGTCACACCCGGTGCCGGATTAACTTCCCAGCGAACCCCGAAGGACAGGGTCAGCCGCTCTGATGCCTTCCATTCGTCTTGAGCAAACGCGGAAAAGTTCACATACAATGGCGAAGCGGAAGCATAGCTGCCTGCAACGGCGATGGAACTATTCGCTTCAACAAGAGGCGCCGCGACATACAGGTACTCCACAAACGGGCTTGCCTGGTTCGCCATCGGACTCAGCCGACGAAAATCGACGCCAAATTTCAGCTGGTGTCTGCCGAAAAAAACTCCTACGGAATCTACGATATTCCACTGCCTCTGTAGGGCGGCATTCCGGGCTTGTGCAATTCCGATGTTGTACCCTCCAAAATGAAGCGCAATACTCTGTGACGCATTCGGGCCCAGTCCCGTCAGTTGGGAGAAATTGATAGGCGTATTGCCTCCGAAACTGTCTATGGCACTCGAACTTGTCACCTCGTTCGAACTGTAGTTGATCCGAAATTGGTTTGTGAGCAGGCTGCTAATCGCGCTCGCTACACCCGCGGTGTAAGTTCTCGAGATATAGTCGGTCGATGTAAGATAGCTCGGAGTCGTACCGGCCCCACTACCACGAATCACCGACTGCGACGGAGTATCACTGAACCGAAAGAAGAACCTCAGCCTTTCTTTAAAGACATGGTCCAGCCGCACGCTCGTGGAATCGAGCGAGCTCGGGTTAGACCAACTCCCCACGTATTGCGCGATGCCATGCACCGGATCGTCCGGGCCATTCGGGACCGGGAAAGCAGTAAGCACCTGATTGAGCGGCGCAGTTGCGCTTGCCCGAAGCGTCGTGTCAGGAACATAGTTCACCGCGGCGGCCTGCGGTTGATCGAGGCGCAGCCCCTCATAGGAGACGAAAAAAAAGGTCTTGTCCGTACCGTTATATAAGTCAGGAATTCTGACGGGCCCCCCGAATGTTCCGCCGAAATCGTTTTGTCGGAGCGCCGGCTCAGGCGTTTTGAAATAGTCATTGAACCAGTCGTTTGCGTCAAACAACCCATACCCTTCATAGAAATGCAGCCGGAAGATCTCCCACTGGTCGGGGGTCAAACACTCGATCAGTTCCCGCCAGCGAGCCCTGCCAAACAACCCCTCGCCCGACCGGTCGTATCCGGCCATCGGAGGTGCTGTCATATCGCTGGCTTCCAACTCGTCAAATTCCATCGACCCATAGTGCGGGCGGGTGCTCAGGTGAACCCTGCGGCGCAGCGCTTGGTAATAACTCGTTTGCACGATCCAGCCGCGCGCGGGTCCTTTCGAAGAGTCGTACAGGTGCCCCTTCCGAAAAAGGTGCAGGAAGAGTTCCTGCACAAAATCCTCGGCTTCGGCAGAGTCATGGAGAATTCTCTTGCCGATGCTGTGGACCAGCCGAGCGTACCGGCGGAACAGAAGGCCCAAGGCCTCCTTATCATCTGCGCACATCCGGGCAAGGAGCGCCTCGTCGGAGGGCTCATCGACCGGCGCAATCGCGTCCCGAGAGACGGCATCCGTGGTCGCTCTGTCTTTGCGAAGCTGAAGGGCTGGATAGCGGGCTGCAGGAAAGGAGCTCGACATGGCTACCATCCCACCCCCGACGAAGGGTGCCAACATTTACGCGGCCTAATTGATGGATAGTATAGTTTGTGGAACCATACATTGAGCTGAGCCAAGATTTCGACATTGATGGCTCGCCTTGGCAGCTCTGACGACCGTGCGTACCTCGAAAAAAGGGCATTCGCCCGCGTCTTAATCACCTTGCGAGAAGAACGGGGAATCACGCAAGAGACACTCGCTTTCGACAGCGGATACCATCCGAAATACATTAGCCTTCTCGAAAGAGGCAAATATAGCCCATCGCTCACCGCTATCCTTGAAATCGCGAGAGCTCTTAACATTACCGGTGCCGACCTCGTCCGCCGCGTCGAAAGTCTCCTGCCTGCCAATCGCAGACGGCGCGAGAGCCAATAAAAGTGACTCTTCCCCGGCCCGCGCCATAGCAAGTTGAGTTCCAAAATCACCGCGCGACGGATAGTATACTGCCTGGAACTATACTCTACAACATCTCATTATTGGCCCGCTTATGGCAAAGAAGACGGCCAAAACGGGCAAGAAGCCGCATCCCCAAAACCCCGTGGTGCGGGCTGCGTTCGCAACCATACTTCGCCAGCTTCGCCGAAAGCTGAAGCTCACCCAAAAGGAGGTAGCTGAACGAAGCGGCTACAGTGAAAAGTACATAGGGTTCCTGGAGCTGAGAAAAAACACACCGTCTTTGACTGCTGCCATTATGATTTCGGTTGGTCTAGGACAGGACCCGGGGAAGATAGTGAACGAAGTACGTTCCTTCATGCCACGCTTTAAGCGTCTCGAAGGTAAGGATCACGAAGCCGCGGATATTTAGTACGTGTTGAGAATTGGCCTTCTTTCTTGAGCCTGCGCCGCGGAGTTCCTACGCTGATACTCGATCTCTTTAGTCCCGACGAAGTTGACGTAGCCGCTGAACATAAGATGCGCCCTTTTTCCGAGCAAGCTAGGCCCTGAATCGGATTGACACTCCGTGCTACGGTAGCCATACTGACAAACATGGAAGTCCGCCTAAAGCCGGAGTTGCAAGCGCGGGTCGACCGGGCTGCGAAAGAGAACAACAGCGGCCCTGCGGAATACGTCCAGCAACTCGTCGAACACTACGTTGACCATGATGTATGGTTCAGAGAGCAAGTAAAGAAAGGGCTGGACCAACTCGACCGCGGCGAGTTCCTGACCCACGAAGAGATGGGTGCTCGAATCGAGCAGATGTTCCGCTCCTAAATGCAAGTCTGTTGGTCGCCTACCGCCGCCGAGGACCTATCGCGCATATTTCAGTAATTCGCCAAGAAAACCAGTCCGCAGCGGAACGTGTAGTGAAACCAATCTACGACAACGTCGGTTCTCTACGGCTGTCCTGCAATTGGAAAATACTTCGGGCTAGTTGACAACTTCACGTATTGTGAAGTACTATCACACAGTGCACATCGTTACGCTGAAGCACCTAAACAAGGCCATGGATGCGTACCCAGATGCGGCGGAGGAGATCAAGGCATGGATAGCTATCGTCAAGAAGGTTCGATGGCACAATTTTCCGGAGGTTCGCAGCATCTTCAAAGACGCCGACAATGTTAGGGGATATGTCATATTCGACTTTCGCCGGAACCGCTACAGGCTCGTCACCGTCATTCACTATGCGAAAACGACATATCAGCGGCGAACCCAAGGGCATGTTTACATTCGGTCTTTTTTGACACATAAGGAGTATGACAATTCCGGTAATTGGGATAAGAAATTTGGTACAAAATGAGCACAGTCCTGACAAACCCGGCAAGAATGATTGCGAAAGGTGCTCCCCGCGTCATACATAATGACAAGGAGCTAGAAGCGTATACCAACGCACTCTTCCGATTGACAGCTCTGGAAAATCCGTCGCGCTCCCAAGTAGAAGCAATTGAACTTCTAACCTTGCTGATCGAACGCTACGAAGAAACGCACTATCCGATTCCTGATGCGGATGCGGTTTCCGTTGTACAGTTCCTCCTCGAGCAACAGGACCTCACGCAGCGTGATTTGATCCCTGAATTCGGATCAGAAAGCGCCGTCTCCATGTTCCTGGCGAGGCAACGCAAGCTCACGCTGGAGCAAGTACGAAAATTAAGCGCACGCTTCAAACTTCCTGCAGACGTTTTCATCCGAAACCGATAGCTGAGAGTCCTGGGCGAGAAACGGATTCGTCGGCACCCGAGGAAACTGATTGACAGTCCGTCCTACAGTAACCAAACTGACCAATGTGGAAGTCCACCTAAAGCCGGAGTTCCAAGCGCGGGTTGACCCGGCTGCGAAAGAGAATAACAGCGGCCCTGCGGAATACGTCCAGCAGCTAGTCGAACACTACGTGGACCATGATGTGTGGTTCAGGGAGCAGGTGAAGAAA
>Ga0181533_1006098_pt1 | contig 11127 bp, 9 predicted proteins | sample PEATcosm2014_Bin_45_FD_119772 | JGI IMG/M metagenome (GOLD analysis project Ga0181533, IMG submission 119772) | Peatland microbial communities from MTU Mesocosm Facility, Houghton, MI, USA - PEATcosm2014_Bin11_60_metaG | ecosystem: Environmental > Terrestrial > Soil > Wetlands > Peat | place...
AAAACTCAGAAAAATCGATGAACTCGATAGGCGATGCCGATAAGTAGATGGGAAAACGATCAACTCATACGGGAAAGGTGCGATTCCGTGCAAGATTCAGGTAATAAGCTAATTATGAAGTTTGATTAGCTGCCTTAAGCTCGGTGTGCGACGATTCAGTGTGCATCACTGCTGAATTCAATTTTACCAGCCACTGTTTATAGCGCTATGGCATGGGCTGGGTCGTTTTTCTGGAGTCGAGCGCCTGGGTTATCAGCAGTAGGCGAGTAACGCCGAGCCTACATATACAACTAGAACAAGGATGATTCTCCGCATACACGGTAGGGCTGGCACATAAGGCTAATCGCTCGACTCCAGAAAAATGATCCAGCCTGTGCCGGGAAATTGAAAATGTTTCGATATATTTCAGATGAGGCAGCACGGAGAAAGCTATTTATTACCAGTTGAATTCCGAAGAAAACTAATAGCAAAGCAAAATGCGCAGTCCAGGAAGCAGTGATTAACAAGACAAAAATCATCCGAAATAGTATAATACACATGCAGTAGTCTAATATTTTATTAAGGGGAGGTAAGTACAGATGGATAGGGAAAAGACTCGAGAGTACAAAAACGATTTTCTTTACTTTATCATCCGTCCTGACAAAAGCAGAGGTGCACATGCATTGATCTGTTGCTCGGGGGTGAATGTGTATGGTTTTCTCCCCATCACAAAAGGCCGGCATGGGTTATATGCAAATCCTTCCCAGCGTGGTTTGCAACAACTGCATCATATGGTTACGGATTTCGCAGCTTCCAGGGGAGCAAAGTCCAGAGTTATTGGAGGCACAGAATGTGCGGGACTCGCTCCCTCAAAGGACTTTTGGTACTCCGATGTTTTATCGCTGGAAGGCGCATCCGATTCATTTCCTGATGAGCTGATCACTTTCTGCGTCACCAACCTGTTAAAGATAATATTCAACTCCTGCGTGCTCGAACTACGATTGCCTGAAAAACTTCCAGGGCCGCCTGAACTTCAGGTCTTTATCGAGGGACTCTGCGAGAAATACAGGCAGTGACCAGGTGTGAGCGCGTGCGTTTCAAGTTGTCGACACGCGACACACCCTAAAACACGTGTTTTATAACACTTAGAATGCTTGCTTGTATATTAGCCAAAAGTAGTATATGGCTGCGCAATGAAAAAATATACTACTTCAAACTGCACATCTGGCTAGTGGTCCTCAAAAAAATTCTTTTTCGTGTCCTATTTTCGTTGACAATCTCGCTCACGTGGAGGAGATCCGGAAACTGAAGAGCAACCTCAGGCTGCTCAAAGGACATCTTCGTGAGTGGTCCGGGGCGAAAGCGACTCACTACGACCTCCCATCAGTGGCCGAGGATTCAACTATCATTTCCTATCACGCGTTGCATCACGTAAAAAAGTATTCGACAAATTTGCTTACAAGCATTCAATGTAGTGGCGGCAAGAGCAGCCAGGACACGGCTCCTCAAATCTCCCAAGGCAACCGGTTTTGCTCGAAGACGCCATGTCACGTCTGCTCTCGCGTCAAATTGCAGTTTAGTTGCAATCAATTCTTTGCTTTTGCAGCTTGCTTAAAGCACCTGCTGTTGGCTTGTCGGGAACCCTTTTTGAAAATAAAGAAAGATTCCGGACAAACCGGAACGACAAAATTACAAACCCAGGCCCAATGATAATTTATGTATTGAATAGATGGCTGTAAATCGGTTAAGATATGCAGCCTGTTATTGATCGGAGGAGTTGCTATTAAAATTATATTGCCTGACGGTGCGGAAAAAGTAATAGATAAGTCCGAGCTGCAGAAACATATCGAATCGTCTCGCGCTATTGCAATCAGTGTCAATGGAGATTCCGTGGACATGGCGTTACTGGACACTCTTGCTCCTGAGTCCGTAATACAACTGGTTACCGCACAATCAAAAGAGGGCAAAGAAATTTACCGCCACAGCACATCTCATATCATGGCCCACGCCGTTAGGGAATTGTTTCCCGATGTTAAATTTGCCATTGGCCCTGCCACGGAAGAAGGCTTTTATTATGACTTTGACAGGGCTGAACCCTTTGTCCCCGAGGACCTGGAAAAAATTGAAAAGAGGATGAAGGAAATTATAAAGCAGAACAAGCCCTTCGTAAGGAAAGAGATTGCGAGAGATGAGGCAATAGCGCTTTTCAGTGAAATGAATGAACTGTACAAGGTTGAACTGCTTAAGGATATTTCCGATACTACTGTCTCGCTGTATGAAGAAGGGGGGTTTGTCGACCTTTGCAGAGGGCCTCATCTGCCCCGGACCGGAAGGGTGAAGGCCTTCAAACTTTTGAGTATTGCGGGGGCCTACTGGCGCGGCAGCGAAAAGAACAAGATGCTCCAGCGGATATACGGCACAGCTTTTGATACAAAAGAGGAGCTCAAGTCATACCTCGATTATCTTGAAGAGGTCAAAAAGCGTGACCATCGCAAGCTCGGGAAAGAACTCGATCTTTTCAGCATAAGCGAAGAAATCGGCCCCGGCCTCATTCTCTGGCACCCGAATGGAGCAATAATCAGAAAGACCATAGAGGACTTCTGGAGGGATGAGCATCTCAAGGCGGATTATAAAATCCTTTTTTCCCCTCATATTGCCAGGCTGCATCTATGGCAGGAGAGCGGGCACTGGGACTTTTACAGGGAAAACATGTACTCCCCCATGGAAATCGACGAGATCGCCTATGAGTTGAAGCCGATGAATTGCCCCTTCCACATCAGCATATATAAAAGTCAGCTCAGGAGCTACCGGCACCTGCCGCTGCGGTATGCGGAACTCGGTACGGTATACAGGTACGAAAGATCCGGAACGCTGCACGGACTTATGCGGGTGAGGGGCTTTACCCAGGATGATGCGCATATATTTTGCAGGGAGGACCAGATCGAAGAGGAAATCGTTAGCATACTCGATTTCACGCTATTCATTCTCAGGACCTTCGGATTTGACTCCTACGATATATATCTTTCTACCAGGCCTGAGAAATATGTCGGGGCCCTTGAGAACTGGGAGCTTGCGACAAATGCCTTGAAGCGGGCGCTTGAGAAGAAGGGATTGCCTTATGTTGTAGACCCCGGCGAGGGCGTTTTTTACGGACCCAAGATAGATATAAAGATAAAGGACTCTCTTAACAGAGCATGGCAGTGCAGCACCATACAGGTAGATTTTAATCTCCCGGAGAGGTTCGATACCGTATACAGGGGGAGTGACGGCAAAGAACACAGGCCGATTATGATCCATCGCGCATTGATGGGGTCACTGGAACGCTTTTTCGGTGTTCTTATTGAGCATTATGCAGGTATCTTCCCGCTCTGGCTCGCTCCGGTGCAGGTGTCGGTTTTGACAATTGCGGAAAGACACGACGTCTATGCCCGGCAGGTATATGAGGCGCTCAAACTCGCCGGTATAAGGTCTGAAACGAATACCGACAACGAGAAGATTGGGTACAAGATCCGTGAAGCCACGATGAGAAAAGTTCCGTATTTGATTATAATAGGGGACAAAGAACTCGAGGACCAGAATGTTACAATAAGAAAACGTAATGGGGAAAATATCGGGCCATTTACAATGGACGAATTTATGGCGATAATAGTAGAAGAAATAAAATCTCGTAAATGAGTGATTATATTAGTATAATTAACTCTCGTACTTATACTAATATACGTATTTACTAAAAACGTGGAGGTGAGAACATAAGCAAAGATATTAGAGTTAACGAAGGTATCAGGACAAGAGAAGTGCGGCTGATCGGTGAGTCCGGCGAACAGTTGGGTGTTGTAACGATACAGGAAGCACTGAGGATATCAAGGGAAAGCGGTTACGATCTTGTTGAGGTTGCCCCAAATGTAAGCCCCCCTGTGTGCAGGGTAATGGATTTCGGCAAATACAAGTATCAGATGAGCAAAAAGCACACCGCGCGAAAGACCGCTGACCTTAAAGAAGTGAAGATCAGGCCGCAGATAACCGACCACGATCTCCAGCTCAAGGTCAAAAATATAATTCGTTTTCTTGAAGAAGGGGACAAGGCCAAGGTCACCATGTTTTTCAGGGGACGGGAAATCGTCAGACCTGAGATGGGAATGAAAGTATTTAATAGAATTACTGAGCTGCTTACCGGTAAATTTAATATTGAACAGCAGCCCAGGCTGGAAGGTAATCACATCACCATGGTGATCACCCCCAGCAGCAAATAAAAAGACAGGTTGAGGTTGAGGCTAAGGTTAAGAAAGTACCTCCGGTATTTTTTTCTCAACCTCAACCTTTACCTTAACCTTATATTTTAAAGAAAGGAGAAATGAAATGCCTAAGCTTAAAACCCACAGAGGAGCTGCCAAGCGTTTTAAAGTGACCGGCACCGGGAAGATAAAAAGAAGCAAAGCATTTAAGAGCCATCTGCTGACAAGCAAGTCTTCCAAAAGAGGCAGGAATCTCAGAAAAAGTGCTTTAGTTCCTGAGGTGCAATATGACAGTGTCAAAAAGCTTCTGCCGTACATGTTCTAATATGCGTCGAGCGTGCAGCGTAGAGCGCCAAAACAGAGAAAACAGTTGACGCACAACGCTTGACGCTTGACGCATAACGCTTTTTTCGCTTGACGCTTTGGTGTATGATTAATTAAAATGTAAGCTATTAATTTTAAAGAAGAAGTTTTTTCGGACAGAGAAGGAGGATAAGATGCCGAGGGCGAAGGGTGGTTTTAAGTCCAAACGATATCATAAGAAGGTTCTTGAGAGTACAAAGGGTCATTATGGCGCGAGAAGCCGTCTTTACCGGATAGCAACGCAGGTTGTCGACAAGGCCCTTATTGCCGCATATAAGGACAGAAGACTTAAGAAGCGGGAATTCAGGGCGCTCTGGATAGCGCGTATCAATGCCGCGGTCAGATCGCTGAACATGTCATACAGTCAATTTATGAACGGATTAAAAAAGGCCAATGTCAATTTAAACAGAAAGGCCCTTGCCGATCTGGCGTGTAATGACTTCGAGACCTTTAGCAAGCTTGTCGAGCAAGTAGAAAAAAACAAATAACAGAACGGTCGGTAGCGGGTCAGTTTTTTTCTTTGGATCACCCGGGCCTCAAATCGCCCATTAGTAACGTCTTGAGTGCTAGTCTGGGAATGGCGGCCACAGATAATTCTTAATATATGCCGGTGATTTAATTGAAAGACTGTTTGATACAGAGCAAAAACAAACTGACCCACTACCAACCGGTCCAAAGCAGCCGGATAGCAGCAGGCAGTATGTAGCCAGACGATGACTATATGCTGCGGCTGCTTCTGTGTTCGCCATGTTAAATAATAATGATCGAAGATCTGAAACAAAAATTTCTGAATGAACTTAAGTCTGTTACCGGTACTGCCGATCTGCTTCAGCTTAGAATAAATTATCTGGGCAAGAAGGGACATTTCACCACGGCGCTGAAAGCGCTTTCTTCAGCATCTCCGGAAGATCGTCCTCTGCTCGGCAAGAAGATAAACGATGTAAAACAATTTATCGAAGCCGAACTAGATGTCAAAGAAGCCGTCCTCAAAAGCGAAGAGCTGAAAAAACAGTTGTTGGCCGGATCCATTGATATAACGCTGCCCGGCAAATTCACTGCTATTGGCAACGAACACGCTATTAATAAAGTCCTTTTTGAAATAGTGGATATTTTTGTCAGGATGGGATTCAGTGTTGAAGAGGGACCGGAAGTGGAACATGATTACTACAACTTCGAGGCGCTGAATTTCCCCAAGGAGCATCCTGCGCGCGATATGCAGGATACCTTTTTTGTGAGTGACGATATTGTGCTCAGGACCCATACATCTCCGGTGCAGGTGAGGGGAATGGAAAAGAGAAAGCCCCCTGTACGGTTTATTGCACCCGGAAAGGTGTACAGGTGCGACGCCGATATCACTCATACCCCTATGTTCCACCAGGTCGAGGGGCTTATGGTGGATAAAGATATTACATTCAGCAATCTGAAAGGTATTCTTGAGGCATTTCTTCATCAGATGTTCGGCCCCGATACACCGGTGCGGTTCAGGCCGAGCTTTTTCCCTTTCACCGAGCCGTCGGCAGAGGTGGATATAGGCTGTATATTGTGCGGCAGTTCGGGCTGCAGGGTTTGCAAAAATTCCGGCTGGCTCGAAATCCTTGGCGCAGGGATGGTAAACCCGGCAGTTTTTAAATATGTCGGATATGATCCCGAAGTTTATTCAGGGTTTGCCTTCGGCATGGGGATTGAAAGAATAGCAATGCTCAAGTATTCGATCGACGACATCAGGCTGTTTTATGAGAATGATATCAGATTTCTGAGGCAGTTTTGACGGTTTCGTAAAAAGTCCATATGCTGCGTTCCACCCCAGCAAGTCCGTGACTTGCCGGGGACCCCGGGCGTTGCGCTGCATCCTTAGTCACTGCGGCGTACGAAAAGTACGCCTCATTCCTGCGGATTTGCGCGCCTTGCCTATGGACTTTTTACGAAACCGTCGGCAAATAGGTAAAGGATGGTGTCCTGTTTATCATGAGAGCGTCTTTGGAGTGGCTGAGGGAATTTGTTCCGGTCAGTGAATCTGCCGTAGAGGTTGCACATAGGCTCACCATGCTCGGGCTTGAAGTCGAAGGAATGGAGCAGGTTGGGGGGGATACTGTTTTTGAGATCAACGTGACCCCGAACAGGCCTGACTGCCTCAGTATGATCGGTGTTGCCCGTGAACTGTCAGCGGCCTTCGGTCCGTCCCTTAGGTTCCCCGATCATGAGGTCATTGCAGAGACAGGAGGACTTGACTTTAATGTAGATATCCTCGATTCCGCCCTTTGCCGGCGATATGCGGGGCGGATCGTCAAAGGGCTCAAAATCGGCCCTTCACCTGAGTGGCTGAAGCGCAGGCTCGAAAAATGCGGTATAAGATCAATAAACAATGTGGTTGATGTGACCAATTATGTCCTCATGGAACTGGGTCATCCCCTCCATGCCTTCGACCTTGGCACTATCAAAGGACGCCGTATTCAGGTCGGCACATCAAGGGATGTGAAGGGCAAGACCGAAAAGTTGCGTTTTCGCACCCTTGACGGGAACGAGCATGAACTCCCCGGGGATGCGCTGCTTATATGGGACGCCGAAGATCCTATAGCGATTGCCGGGATCATGGGCGGAATGGAAACTGAAGTCAGCGGTTCAACTGTCGACATTTTTATTGAGAGCGCCTGGTTCGACCCCGTATCGGTAAGGAGGGCCTCAAAGGCCACCGGACTGAAGACAGAGGCCTCATTCAGATTTGAGCGGGGGACGGATATAAAGATACTTAAGAAGGCCCTGGACAGGGCAGCCTTCCTTATGCACGAGATTGCAGGCGGTACAATTTACGGGAAAATAGATATCTACCCTGCAATATACGAACCGGTAGAAATCATTATCAAATGTGACAAGATAAATCGGGTGCTTGGTCTTGATCTGAGTGAAGGGGAAATAACGGGTTATCTCGAAGGACTGGGTTTTGTTGTGGAGAAGGGAACCGGATATTTTAACATTACGCCGCCGGCATACCGGGTAGACGTTCAGGGGGACGCCGATATTATCGAAGAGGTTGCGCGGGTATATGGCTATGAGAGAATCCCGGCGGTCCTGCCGAGGGCGGCTGTCGGCATCGAGGGGCAGGACTACGCGCAGAAGTCATTTTCAGGGGCTCTTCTGAAAGAGCTGAAGGAATCTTTTTTAAAGTCGGGATTTACCGAAGTAATCAATTACAGTTTTATGGGGGAACAGGACCTCGATTTCCTCGGTTTCGATACTTCCGATGAACGCAGGAGAACAGTGCGGATAAAGAACCCTCTGCGCGCTGAAGATGCCTGCATGCGCACAACACTTGTTCCTGCCTTGATTAAGAATATATTGTATAACGTATCACACGATAATAGATCATTCCGGCTTTTTGAAATATCCCGGGTATTCTTCGCGGCAGGCATGAGTGTATCCCATGCTGCAGGCATCCGGGTCTCCCGTGCGGAAGGGATCGGCCTCACGGACGGGACTGTTCAGAGCGCGCTGCCTGAAGAAAGAAACCACTTCGCCGCAGCGTTATATAAAGAAAAAATGCGATCGTTCTACAAGGATGACACCCACGACTTTTTTGTGGTCAAAGGCGTAATCGAGGCCCTGTTTGATCTTCTCAAAATAACCCGCTATTCCTTTGCCAGGTCATCTGAACCCTTCCTGCACCCGGGGCAATCTGCGGATGTATTCATCGGCGGTGAGAAGATCGGGTACGTTGGGGCCTTATCTCCGCTCATTATCGATCGTCTTGACATAAAGGCCCATAATCCTTCAATAATTCTTGCCGAGCTTGATGTTGACCGCATCAGATCTTATTCCATGCAGGCACTCAGATATCATGCATTGCCCAGATATCCCTCTAGTGAAAGGGACACAGCGCTTGTGGTAGATGAATCCCTTGAATCAGCGGAGATTGTTGCATTGCTCAAGTCCTATAGTTCTGATCTGATAGAGGACGTAACACTATTCGACGTCTATCGGGGAAAGAACATCCCTGAAGGCAAAAAGAGCATCGCTTTTTCAATCCGCTACAGGGCGTCAGACCGGACACTGAAAGAGGAAGAGGTAGACACCCTGCATGACCAGATCGTCGGATTCGTTATTGAAAGGACCAAAGGACAACTCAGAACGTAGCGTGTCGAGCGTGCAGCGTGAATGCGACTTTTCGAGCAGGGCTGCTCGGGCATCGGTTACAAATGTTCGGCGCGCTGAACAGTTCAGCGCCACCATGGCCTAAGATCAGCAAATATTGTAGTATATTGGTGAGTCAACGCCATTTGTAATACCTCATTAGACTATAAGACCGAACAGCGTACTGTCGAAGATAAAAGTTTCCAAGATAATTGTGCAAATTGGTCCGTCTATTTACCTTTTCATCTTTTTACTCCAAAATTATAACGCACCAGCCGGTATGCCTGGCATACCGGTTGCATAGCTTTTTATGGAAACGCAATTCCTACTCTATAACTATCGGGACTAATCATTTTGGCACTCTTAACAACACCTACGTCTTGCCCCTCGATATCATTTAAGAGCAGTACATTGCCTCGTTCAAGCTCGAAGCTTGTAATCATTCCTAATCCTCCATAACTGACATCAATGGTTTTGCCCTCCAGCATAAGCATTCTAAAACCCGAGGGATGGCCGAATGAAACAGTTGAAGTTGAAAAAGTGATAATTTTCTCATATTTTTCTCTTTTAAACTTTCTTTTCTCTCGATAAAAGTTGTTTCCGTTAAACTTATCGTCTGATGAAGGATCATTTTTCGCAGATATTAGCTTCTTATCCATAATGTATAATTATACCACATTAAATTAGCCTGGAACTTTTCAGTAACCCAATAGCGGATGTATATTTAGTAGCTCTTTTTGAAAAAAATAGATGTAAACTTACCTTGCAAAAAATGTAAAAAATTCTCGACACCCTATAAATTTGTAAATTGTGCAGATATAACATCATGTTAGCGGTCGCTTAAAACCCGCCCGTAGGGTCGAATCAAAGTCGTACGCCGATCCTTAATACATGCAACGAGTTCAGTAGGGCCTTTTGCCAATTTATGCTTACATTGACAAATATGTCACTATATCATTCGAGCTCGTCGGGAATCCTTCCTGGAAATAATGAAAGATTCCGGACAAGCCGGAATATCATAATGACAACCAAACAACCATGACGCACACCCGAGGCTTGGATGCAATCTTGAAATTGCCGGGTTTGCTATAATAGCAAGATATGTATAGGCTGCATGAGCGGGGCAGAAAAGAAAATCAAAGGCGGTATGTTATGAAAACATTAAGAGAGCGGCACAGTTGCAATCTATTGTTAATACGGGCAGTAGCTATATTTATTTCGCTGGTGGTTGTGTCGTTCGCCTGCACGGCAACAGCGCAGGCACTGCTTCAGACAGGCCAACAGGCCCCTGGGTTTACGCTCAACGACATTGACGGCCGTCAGGTAAGCCTGTCTATGCAGGACAAGACAGTGGTGCTTGTCTTCTGGTCTACATGGAGCGCCAAGTCATCGATGGCGCTGAAGCGGATGGAGGATTATTACAAAAAGTATGGGGGCAGGGGGGTGGTGGTAATCGGTATCAATGTCGACAGTCAGGCCATTAACAGCGATGATGTGCAGCGCATAAAGGGGATAGTGAAGGATCTTGGTATCACCTTCCCTGTGCTTGTCGACAAAGAGCTCAGGACTTTTCATGAGTATGACGTAATCGCCTTCCCCTCTACAATGGTTATTGTCAAAGGTGAGATAGCCTATGAACTTCCGGGCTTGCCTTTGATAGGGACTGAGGAAATGTTTGATTATCTGGCACAACTGGCCGGTGAACCGGCGCGCACGAAAACGGTCTCTGTATATCAGCCTCGCCACGATGCTGTCGCCGACACCAACCTTGCAAAGAGATTTGTGGATAAGAAGCAGTATGCGATGGCGTATCCCCTGTTTCATAAGGCGATAGAGAAGGACCCCAAGTACATGATGCCTTATGTGAACCTGGCGAGGCTATATGAGCTTGAGGGCAAGGGCGCCGAGGCTGAGGAGACGTTGAAGAAAGCTCTTGCTGTAGCCCCCGGCAATGTTGTGGTGATGGGTGAGTTGGGGTATGTGCAGACAAGGGCCGGCAAGGTGAAGGAGGCGCTTGAGCTGTTGAAAAACGCTGCAAAGGATGAATCATACACACCGGCACAGTACTATCTTGCGTATGCGCTGGGGACGGACGGGCAGCTAAAGGAGGCGCTGGCAGTATTTGGGCATGCTATAACGGAGAACCCATATGCTTCTGATGCCTACCGGCTGAGGGCTGAAGTTTATGAAAAGCAGGGGATGGGAAAAGAGGCAGCCGCAGATTACCGGAAAATTCTCGCATTGATGCTGAAGATAAAGGATTAAGGGCTTGTGCCGGTACCTGGTAATTCCGGTCTTTGTCCTATTATTAACCCGGCAATTTAATATATAAACTATGCTGCATACCTGATTCTCGGATGCTCAAAGTATTTTTTAACCCGCCCTGGAAGTTTTTGAAGTTTTCTCATGTGTGATACCATCTTCCGTT
>Ga0181533_1006099_pt1 | contig 11126 bp, 13 predicted proteins | sample PEATcosm2014_Bin_45_FD_119772 | JGI IMG/M metagenome (GOLD analysis project Ga0181533, IMG submission 119772) | Peatland microbial communities from MTU Mesocosm Facility, Houghton, MI, USA - PEATcosm2014_Bin11_60_metaG | ecosystem: Environmental > Terrestrial > Soil > Wetlands > Peat | place...
CCGATACATGAATAAAACTCACAGCAATTAATCGTGATTACTTCCAAGGCAAAATACCTGTCGCTGCCAAAAGTTGCGGCACACAGCGCTCCACCTCTTTATCAATCAATTTGAACTACCTGCAATCACAACGTTATTTATGTTGTGAAATTTGGCACGCGTTATGAATTACCGGATATAGCGTATTCTCTTGCGGAGATAATAGATGGCGTATATCACCTACTACACAAAGCTCGGCTGCTTGACGTCGGCAAAACAAGTTGACCTGCTTCGTCAATCCGGACACGAGGTCGAAGTCCGCGATCTGCTGGCGCATCCCTGGCAGCACGAAGAGCTGATTTCCTACTTCGGCGACATGCCGGTGAATTTGTGGTTCAACCCCAACTCGCCGCGTGTCAAATCCGGTGAAATCAACCCGTCTGCCTATGATTCCGCCGCAGCACTGAACCTGATGCGGGAAGATCATCTGCTGATACGACGGCCATTGATGGAATCAGGCGGTATTCGGATATGCGGTTTCGACCCTGTCAAGGTACATGCCTGGGTTGGGCTGGTTTCTCCCGACGAAGCCATTTCGAGAAGTGCGGATTTCCAGACCTGTTCGCAGCCGTCTTCAAACAATGAACCAACAACATGTCCGTGAACCGTAGTTTCGCGCCTCAAGGAACCGGCCATGCCTTTTACACTTCTTGATCTAACCGTCCGTGAAGTCATTGACCAATATCCCGAGATTCTTCCGGTATTCAAGGCCAACGGACTGGGGATGTTCGCGGATGATGAGATCCGGACCACGCTGGGCGCCGCGGTCAGGCTACGCACGGCTCTCAGGGCGGCGGGCATCAATGCCGACCTGTTCAGCCGAATGCTGGATGACGTCATAGCTGCCGCAAGGTCTCATGCCGACAGCCACTCTGCACTCATCCCGGTACAAGATAACCTGAATCTGTTCGCTTTGCTCCCCTGTCCTCTAAAAGTTCCCCTGGAAGAGGCCTTTAACGGCTTTCTGGCAACGCTCACGGTGGAACAACGCGCCAGCCTGACCTTCTGCATTGAAGGGAACGCAAACAGCCAGATTGACTACGCCGACTATGCCGATCACTTCGAGACCCTGGCCGAAATGCCGGACATTATCATCACCCCCGGCTTCAACAGTTTCTTCCATCCGCATTTTGTCGAGCGCTTCATCAAGACCGGCCGGTTTGCCAGCGTCAACAGCTTTGCCGGCGACCGCCACCTGGTGGCCATGGGGATAACCGACCCGGATGGTCACTACAGCATGCTGGCAATGAACCTGCTGGTACTGGTTGTGGATCACACCCGCCTGGGAAACCGCCCCATGCCCCAAAGCTGGGCTGATCTGCTCAAGCCGGAATACGCAAAATGTATCGCCATCCGCGGCAATCGTGACGGCACCTTTTGCGAGACTCTCCTGCTGTCACTCTACAAGGATTTCGGCGCCGATGGTTTCTCCCGCCTGGGGCGTAACGTTGCCTGGGGCTGGCATCCATCCCAGATGGTCAAGGCGGCCGGCAGCGGCCGGCAGGATACACCGGCCATCAGCGCCATGCCGCTCTTCTTTGCCAACAACATCAAAAATCGTGATAATGTCAGCATCATCTGGCCAACGGACGGCGCCCTGGTAAGCCCGGTCACCATGCTGGTCAAGGCGGACAAGCGCGAGGAACTGCGCTACCTGATAGATTTCCTGGCCGGGCCGGAGGTGGCTGGCATCTGCGCCGGTGCTGCCTTTCCGGCAGTGCATCCCGAGGTGGACAACCGACTGCCTGATAATGCCACCTTCAAGTGGATCGGCTGGGACTATGTCAAGAACCATGACCTCAAGGCGCTGATCGCCGAAACCAATGCCGCCTTTGTGCGGGCCTTCCATGGTGAGACGTCATGAGGCTCGTCACCATAGCCGGACCCCCCTCATCGGGCAAGACCGCCGTCACCATCAAGGCCATCGCCACGTTGCAACAAGATGGAGCGTACGTAGGCGTAGTCAAGTTCGACAGCCTTTCCACTCAGGACCAGTCGCTTTATGAAAAACAGGGAGTGGAGGTCACGACCGGTCTGTCGGGCAATCTTTGTCCCGACCACTTCTTCGTCAGCAATATCAGTGACTGTATATCCTGGGGCACGCAAAAAGGCTTCGATCTGCTGGTAATCGAGAGCGCCGGGCTTTGCAACCGCTGCGCCCCTCATATTCAGGGTGTGCTGGCGGTCTGTGTAATCGACAATTTGAGCGGGGTTGACACTCCAAAGAAAATAGGACCGATGCTGAAAATGGCCGACGTGGTGGTCATCACCAAGGGGGACATCGTCTCGCAGGCAGAGCGCGAGGTCTTTGCCTACCGGGTCCGCCAGGTCAACACAAACGCCACCATCCTGAACGTCAACGGCTTGACCGGCCAGGGGGGCCATGAGTTGGGCAGGCTATTGCTCAATGCGCCTGAAACGGCCGAACTGGAAGGAAAGCTGCTCCGCTTCAGCATGCCGGCCGCACTCTGTTCCTACTGCCTGGGCCAGCGCAAGATCGGCAGCGATTTTCAGATGGGCAACGTCAAGAAGATGGTTTTTACGTAGGGATGCGGATGCCGACAGACAAAGAATTAGAGCTGCTTTCCCTCCCTGCCGCGGAGCTAATGCGACGGGCGCCGTTCGTTGAGGATTTCTTCAGCTCGCTCGGGCTGGGTCTGCCCACTGGAGAGATGAGCCCGGCCGATTACTTCGCCTCACTCGATGCGGAACTTCTTGAGGATCTGGGTCTTGAGCGGCAGAGTCTGACTGATCGCTTCATCGCCTTCATGCAACTGCTGGAAAACCTGAAGGCCGGTACAGACGGCTCACGGACTGAATCCATTACCATACATGGTGGACACGACAAGAGCGGCGAGCCGGAGGCATTCGAACTGACCGTCAGGCCTGGTGAGGTGATCTGTATTGTCGGCCCGACCGGTTCGGGCAAAAGCCGTTTTCTGGCCGACATCGAATGGCTGGCCCAGGGAGACACTCCAACTGGCCGCAGCATTCTGATCAACGGCAAAGCGCCCGATTCTGCTCAACGTTTCTCCATCGAGCATAAACTGGTGGCGCAGCTTTCGCAGAACATGAACTTCGTAATGGATCTGACGGTTGAGGAATTTGTTACCATGCATGCGGAAAGCCGCATGGTGGAAGATGTGGCCGCTGTGACCCGGGCCATCGTCGAACTGGCCAACAAGCTGGCCGGGGAACAATTCACCCCGCAGACCCCGGTAACGGCCCTTTCCGGCGGCCAGTCGCGCGCCCTTATGATTGCCGATACATCCTGTCTCAGCACATCTCCCATAGTCCTGATCGACGAGATCGAAAATGCCGGCATCGATCGCAAACGGGCGGTGCACACCCTGGTGGACAAACGCAAGATCGTGCTTATGGCCACTCACGACCCGATTCTGGCCCTGATGGGAGACCGGCGACTGGTCTTCAAAAATGGTGGAATTGGCTCCATTATCACGACAAGTAATGCTGAACGATCCAATTTGACATTGTTTGAAGAGATGGACGCCAAGCTGGGGGCGGTACGCAATGCCCTGCGGAATGGGGAGCGGATTGAATCCGCTTGCTGATTACACTGACACGGTTATCTCGCGGTCCCATGTCAAGCCTGGTTTTATTCTCCATAATTTCCTCGTATTTCTTCACCTGAAAATTTCGATTTACTTAATACTCCACTTTCTGTCACTAGCAAGCTGAACTCAACTATTGTCTCATCATTTTTATCTTGTCCTTAACATGACACTTAATGCCGGAATTATCAGCATCTGCGCACTATTTAGGCAATCGTTATAGATTTAATAATATAACGATTTGTGCAAAATAGATAAAGTCCCATAATTACAGCGCATTCCCTATTTGACTCATGATTTGGCACGCGTTATGTAGTAGTCTATATAACAATAGTAATCGGCAGAATACGGCAAAGTTGCCGACTATGGATTACGACAAGGGCTGTCTCAGGCAAAACACTTTAAATATTGCCACGATTTGAAATCTCTGAGAAAAGCAGTGTCGGTAAAGACGCCGACGCCAGCGAAACGGGAGAGTTGTTCATGTCCCCGTTCAATGCGAGGATTCGCTAACCAAAGGAGAATAAAATGAGACAGCTAGCAGTTTACGGAAAAGGCGGCATCGGTAAGTCAACTACAACCCAGAATACGGTGGCCGGTCTTGCGGCCCTCGGCAAGAAAGTGATGATCGTCGGCTGCGACCCTAAGGCGGATTCCACCCGCCTGATCCTCCACGCCAAGGCCCAGTCAACGGTCATGGACCTGGTGCGGGAGCGGGGAACGGTTGAAGACCTGGAACTGGAAGATGTTATGAAAGTCGGCTACGGTAACGTCAAGTGCGTCGAGTCGGGCGGCCCGGAGCCTGGGGTCGGCTGTGCCGGCCGCGGCGTCATCACCGCCATCAACTTCCTTGAGGAGAACGGCGCCTACACCCCTGACCTCGACTTCGTCTTTTATGACGTACTTGGCGACGTTGTCTGCGGCGGGTTCGCCATGCCGATTCGCGAAAACAAAGCGGAGGAAATCTATATCGTATGCTCCGGTGAGATGATGGCGATGTACGCCGCCAATAACATCTCCAAGGGTATCCTTAAATACGCGCAAAACGGCAAGGTGCGGCTGGGAGGGTTGATATGCAACTCCAGAAAGACCGATAAAGAGCTTGAACTGGTCGAAGCCCTGGCCAGTAAACTGGGGACCCAGATGATCCACTTCGTCCCCCGCGACAATCAGGTCCAGCGTGCCGAAATGCGCCGCATGACGGTCATCGAGTACTCTCCGGAGCACAAGCAGGCGGAAGAGTACCGGATGCTGGCGCAGAAGATTGTCGACAACAAGATGCTGGTTGTGCCGACCCCGCTCACGATGGATGAACTGGAAGACCTGCTGATGGAGTTCGGGGTCATGGAAGTGGATGACGAGAGCATTGTCGGTGTTGCGGAGGTTGTGTAATCGAAACTAAATTACAGGGCAGCATACTACGGAGGAATCATTATGTGCATGGAAAAGAATTACAATGAAATCAACGCATCGCGTTGCAGGGGTAAATGTGCCGGCCCCGGTCAAGGGCAGGCTCCAGACATTGAACTCCAAAAACAGCATCAAAAATGTCACGGTTCTCAAGAGATATCTGCCGGCACGGCAGCGGTTAAGTCCGTTGCAAAAGAGTGACCATATGTCACAAAGAGTTGATCGGAGGTGTTTATGAAAGTAGCATTTTCATCCTCAGCGGACGCAACAGTTGATGGTAACTTTTGTAAGTCAAACAGCTTTTCGGTTTGGGATATTGGGCCGCATGAGGCCTACTATGTCACGACCGTAAAGATCAAGGCAGATGCCGATAACGAGGATGATCGAATCGCCGCCCGCGCCGAAGCGCTCAAAGAGTGCGCCATTGTCTACGCTATGCAGATCAACGGGCCTGCGGCAGCCAAGCTGGTTGCCCGTAAAATTCATCCCATGAAGACCGGCGTCAGCATTGCAATAGAAAATATTATCGATAAGCTGCAGGATGTACTGCGTGGTTCTCCTGCTCCCTGGATTCGCAAGGTTCTGATCAAAGACGATCATAACAATAACAATGGGTACGAACGAGATGGCCATGTCTGTTGATCGTCAGGTTGACTCAATTCTGGATGTTACACTCGCCGACATCCTCAGCCGCTATCCCGAGGCAACAGGGTTGTTGCTCGGTTCCGGACTCGCCCTTTTCGCAGATAAACAGAGCTTGGTTACAAACGGGGGTTTAATGCTGGTTAGAGAAGCCCTCGAAATCAGAGGGATATCTCCTGATCTTTTTCAACTGTTGATGGAAAAGGCAATAACGGAGCGGAAAGATCATCAAAGCAAGGCTTGAAGCCACGCTTGGAAATTTCCTGATGGAGAAACAGGGCAGCTATGAACAATAATATAGACAAAACCCGTACCGGCGCCATCTATCTTGGGGTTTACCCTTATTCCAGCAATGTTTGAATTATAGTGCTTGGCAACACTATATCCCATGCTACAAAAACTTTAGTCTGAAGATGCCAACCTCATTGAATTGCGACACACTCAAATCCAAAAGGAGAAGAACTATGAAAAAGAATTTAGCTTTTATCATGGCAATTGCCGCATTGGTTATGCTCTTTTCGTTTAGCGGCCCGCTCTTCGCTTGTACGGTGAGGGGAGATTTCAATACTCCCGGCACCTACGACTGCGCGGCAGAAGACCTGTGGACCCTGCTACAATCAACCGGTGGCGGTATTTATACTCCTACCCTCGCATCCTCTCTGCCCCCCTACTCCATCCAGACGAAATTTGAGAACTATACTGAGGGGGATTTAGTGCTGGTCACCGGAAAGAACGGTTTCAGCGCGCTTTATTCCGTGGGCGAATTGGACACGAAGTTCGCCCCGGCCAATGCGGTTACCCTCACGTTGGACTGGCACGGTCGGTATGACCTGGCCGGCGAGGGCAGGGCGGTCGAAGACGTGTCCGACATCGATGTCGTCCATGCCGTCAATGTCATAAAAGGCCAGACACTCCATTTCTACTCGAGCCGACTTGTTGTTTCCGGTGAGGGGATCATACCAAAGACCTATGATCTCGCTGATCTGGAGGATATGGCGCAGGCGACCTACACCAACACTTCAGGTGCGGATTGGACTGGCCCCACGTTATTAAGCGTACTTAAGGCCTCAGGCGTTAACACGAAAGACATGAACAGCTACGTCGTCGTTTCGGCAACGGACGGCTACGCCACCGTGCTCTCCATGTACGAGGTGACCCATATGACCGGCACTCAGTATGACTTATTGGCGATCAGCGCGTCCGATGGTTCGATCAACGGGACCACGGCTTCTGACAGCGGCTTTGCCCGCCTCATCCTCCTAGACGACAAAGGCCCCGGCCGGTGGGTCTCTAACGTTGATGACATTGCGGTGTACAAGTTACCGAGCAAAGAGTCCTCCAAGGCCCACTGGCACGAATAGGATAAATGTTGATGATGGGCAGGGCCCGAAAAAGGATTCTGCCCTTTTCTCCGTTGGCTCCAATCTGAGAAACGCGAAGGAATACGCCTACACTACACTCTAAGATATCTTCTGAAAATGTCCCTGAAGACTGCACAAGCAAACCATCAGACTGCCTGTTAACCCCGGTCATTCGCGCATATCCAACTTTACATTACGCATCCACACGTATATAATTTAAAAAAAGAGGGGCTTTTACTCTTAGGTGCAAAAGCTGTTAATAATACACAACTGGACATTTCAATGAAATGCAAGAAGAGCGATCTTGGTCTAGTCGGTAACCTCTGGTTCAACCGGGCGGAACATAAATTTCTCGGAGGAGACCGGATCAACTTATTGGAAAAGATCGACGAACTCGGCTCTATCACCCGGGCCGCCCAGGCGGTCGGCATTTGCTACAAAACCGCCTGGGACACCATTAATATGATGAACAACCTGGCCGAGAAGCCGCTGGTTCACCCCCTGACGGGCGGCAAGGGTGGCGGCGGCACCAGTCTCACAGCCGAAGGGAAAAAGGTCATCACTCAGTTCAAAACCATCCAGGAAGAGCACCGCAAGTTTCTGGACAACCTGGAAGAGAGGCTCGGCGATACCGAAAGCCTCTACAAGTTCTTAAGGAGGATAGCCATGAAAGTCAGCGCACGCAACACATTTGCAGGCACGGTTACCAAGATCACCAAAGGCGCGGTCAACGCCGAAATTACCCTATCCCTGAAAGGGGGTGTTCCCCTGACCGCCGTCGTAACCAACGGCGCTATCGATAATCTGGGCCTCACAACCGGCATGGAGGCCTATGCCATCATCAAGGCGAGTTCGGTAATTATCGGCACAGACCTCCACGACGCCAAGGTCAGCGCCCGCAATATCTTCTGCGGCACTATCACCAAGGTCATCGAAGGCCCGGTCAACACCGAAGTAGACCTGGATATCGGCGGCGGCAATACCGTCAGCTCCGTAATAACCCATGACAGCGCCGTCCGGCTTGAACTGAAAGCCGGTGGCCATGCCTGCGCCCTGTTCAAGGCGTCGAGCGTGATCATCGGCGTAAGCTGAATCGTACTTGGGGGACATCAAAGGCGCTGTCCCCTTTTTGCAAAAATGCGTTGTATGACTGATCATATAGCGAACAGGATTTAAGAACTATATTTACTACTTTCATGAAAAGGAGAATTAACTGTGAAGAATATCGCCAGCTTGATCGTCAGCACCCTCTGTCTTTTGGTTCTTTCAGTGCCGGCCATGGCAGGAGATGTCAATCTCTCCGTCGCCGCCAGCCTTAAAGAAGTGATCAACGAACTGTCGGATGGTTTTACGAAAAAGAACCCCGGCGTGAAGTTCTTCAAAAACTATGGCGCATCCGGCGCCCTGGCCAAGCAGATCGAGAACGGCGCGCCCGCCGATATCTTCATCTCGGCAAATATGGAGTGGATGGATTATCTGAAGAACAAGAAACTGGTCGATACCGGCAGCGTCAGCACCTTTACCTATAATACCCTGGTCTTTGCGGGAATAGACGTAAAGGCATCTTCGATGCAGGATTTGCCGAAACTTGAGAAGATCGCCATCGGCAGCCCGAAGAGCGTCCCGGCCGGCGAGTACGCAATGGAAGCCTTAAAGAAAAGTGGTATCGACAAGCAGTTGGAGAAGAAGCTGGTGATGGCCAGAGACGTGCGCGATTGCCTGATGTATGCTGAACGGGGCGAAGTGGACGGTGCTTTTGTCTACCGGACCGATGCGCTGCAGGCCAAGCAGGCAAAAATCCTCTTTGTTGTACCGCAGGATCTCTATCCGAGGGTAGTCTACCCAATGGCTCTGACCGTGACAGGGGCGAAAAGTGGCGATGCCCGGTCTTTCTATCGTTTCCTCCAGTCGGAGGAAGCCAGAACGGTGTTGGTTAAATACGGTTTCGTTGTCCGCTGACTGTAAGGAGTAATGCAATGGTCCTGATTACGACCGATCCGATAAATCCTCATGGTGCATACGACATGATCGCCAGTAAGAGTGCGGGATCGGTCCTCTTCCACTATGCGGTGGTCAAAGCGCAGGAAGGTAAAGCGGGTGTGACCTGTCATATCGAGTATGCTGTGGCCGGTGATGCAGAAGAAGAACTTCGTACAATTGCCAAAGAGATCGTCAGCTCCTGGGGGGTTGAGGATATTCTCCTGATTCGGAGGATGGGAAGGGTCGGCGTAGGCGAAATCATCTCACTGGTTGCCGTCAGCTCCTTCGCCAGTGAAGACGCCTTTGCCGCCTGCAAATACGGGATCAGCCAGCTTAAGAAAATGCGGTGCATCACTAAGAACGAGGTCTGCGAATAACCCGTGGCTGACATATGATGCTGACATTCACTCCTGCAGACTACGATGCCATAAGATTATCCGCCAAGGTAGCGGTCACCGCCACGCTCCTGTCGTTGCCGTTTGGTTTTTTCCTGTCATACATCCTTACCTATGGTGATTTCAGGGGGAAGCTGCTACTCGAGGTCCTGATAAACCTGCCCCTTACACTGCCGCCGGTGGTAATCGGCTATATTCTTCTCCTCCTGCTCGGCAGGCATGGCTGGCTCGGGGCGCTGCTGGAGACCTTCGGAATAAGGATCATCTTCACCTGGAAAGCGGCGGTGATCGCCTCGGCGGTGGTTGGTTTTCCCCTACTGGTGCGGTCCATCCGGATCGGCATGGAGTCCATAGACCGGCAGCTGATCCATGCTTCGCGTACCCTCGGCGCCCACTGGTATGACACCCTCTTTACCATAATCCTGCCGCTCTCCACGCGCGGCATTTTTGCCGGCTCATCCCTCATGTTCGCCCGCAGCCTGGGGGAATTCGGCGCCACTATCATTGTCGCCGGCAACATTCCCGGTGTAACCCAGACGATCCCGCTGGCCATCTACGAGTATGCTGCCTCTCCCGGGAGCGAGACGATGGCCCTCTCCCTCTGCATAGTATCGGTTCTCCTTTCACTGATTGTACTCATGTTCCATGAGGTCGTGGGGCGAAAGCTGGAGAAGAGGATCTGAGATGGAGATGAGGGCCAAGGCAGGAAAGAGGTACGGAGATGTTGCCATGGATTTCGACTTTGCGGTCTCCGGTGAACGGGTCGGTGTTTTCGGCGAGTCGGGATGCGGCAAGTCGACGTTGGTCGGGATGCTTGCCGGACTACTCCAGCCGGACCGGGGCGAGATTACTCTGGATGGCGAATGTCTCTTCAGCAGCGCCAGTCGAATCAACATCCCGCCGGAGCGGAGGAGGATCGCCGTTGTTTTTCAGCAACCAACATTATTTCCGCATTTGAGCGTCGAATCGAATCTTTTATACGGATTCAGGCGCGCCCTTCCCGAACAGCGGACCATCGATTTTGCCACTATTGTTGATGTGCTGAATCTGGATGGACTCCTTGGAAGGGGGGTAAACAACCTCTCCGGCGGCGAGAAACAGCGGGTGTCGCTGGGGCGGGCGGTCCTTGCCAACCCCCGGCTTCTGTTGATGGACGAGCCGATGTCGTCCCTGGATGACAACCTCAAGTTCCATATCATCCCCTACCTGAAGAGTGTGAGCGAACAGTTCAAAATCCCCTACTTCTTCATCTCCCATTCCCTCGTCGAAATGCGCTTGATGGCCGACCAGGTAATCGTAGTGTCCGGTGGTCGAAATGCAGCGTTGACAACGGCCGACCAGCTGGCCAGGGTCCGGATGGGTAGCAGCCCGGTCGGCTACATAAACCTCCTCAAATTAAAGGTGCCCCGGCGTGTCGATGGTCTGTTCGCATACCGTTGGGGCAACCAGGAGTTGTTCATCTCTGCCGGCGTAGATCAGGCCGAGGCCCTCTTCGAGCTTTCATCCAAGGATATCATTCTCTGCAAGCGGCACCCCGAGGCGATCAGCGCCAGGAACCTGATCGCATGCACGGTGGCGGGCACCTTCGTTTCAGGGGACAGGATCGGGGTGGAGTTGGCTTGCGGGGATCAACTGCTGGTGGCTGAAATAGTCGAGTCAGCCGCAGAAGAACTGGGAATCAGGGCAGGAAGCGAAATTTTCGCGGTTATCAAGGCCGTGGCGTTCAG
>Ga0181533_1006115_pt1 | contig 11101 bp, 7 predicted proteins | sample PEATcosm2014_Bin_45_FD_119772 | JGI IMG/M metagenome (GOLD analysis project Ga0181533, IMG submission 119772) | Peatland microbial communities from MTU Mesocosm Facility, Houghton, MI, USA - PEATcosm2014_Bin11_60_metaG | ecosystem: Environmental > Terrestrial > Soil > Wetlands > Peat | place...
CCGCAGCGAGATGCCGGACCTGGATGCGCTGTACCAGAAATTCCAGAAGCAGGGATTCGTGGTGCTGGCGATTTCGGATGAAGCGGAGAGCAAGGTGCGGCCGTTCATCGAGCAGGGAGGATTCCACTATCCGATCCTGCTGGACCCGGACAGAGTGGCGAATAAAGAGTTCATTGTGGAGGGGATTCCCAAGAGTTTTGTGTACGACCGGGAAGGGAAGCTGGTGGCGCAGGCGATGGACATGAGAACGAAGCGGCAATTCCTGGAATTGCTGAAGGAGGCGGGTCTTCAGTAGGCGTGTGGCGCGGCGATGGGGAGAGTCACAGAATGCTTTCGGCTTATCGTGCACTGAGGGTTATCCAGTTAGACTTAGATCGAGCTGTCTGTGGACCTCATGCGCGAATCCAGTTACGAGCGTCAATATAAAGAATACGAGGAGAGGGTAACTCAGAAGAAGATTCATGCTCGTGAGAGATGGCTTCGGGTCGTTCTTCACACCGAGGAGATACCCGAGGGTGAATTCAAAAGGCACCCATAACAGGGCGGCGAGGAGACACGACGGCCACAGGTTTGCAAGCAAGCGCCTTACGTTAGTTCGGAGATGTGATCGCCACCAGAAAAGCGGTTTATCAATCCTGGCCGTGGCAATAGAGGCGGTAATCAAAAGCGTGATAGGCCCGAATCCTCCGCCAACAAGCAGAAGAATGATGGAGAGCAGAAGCAGAACCACAGCGCCATGCTTCTTCTGAACAAACATGGCCGACCAAAGCATGATCAGCAGGCCGAAAATCATCGCAACGATGCCCGTTATCAAGAAGTTGGGAATGAGTGTCATGGCGGGTTCGTGGCCGAAGGGGAAGGGCAGGCCGGGTGGACCTACGGCAAGTATCTTGATGCCTTTTGGCACAACATTTCCTTGCAGGGTTTCAAAGAAACCATGCTCCATGCCGAGCAGACCTGCATAAACGCCGAATACGGAGGCGGTTGCTCTTAACGCGCTAATGCTTTGCCAATTCATTTCGCTACGATGGGCTCCAGGCAGGGACAAGGTTACTTCTCCGCGTCGCCGCGGGCAAACTAGAAAAGGAGTGGCGCGGGAAACTGAAGCGAGTGGGGCGAGTCAACCTTCGATTGACGCCAGTTAGCGGACATTGTTAAACATTCAGCCGGTGGCCAAAAAGAAAAGGAGCGGATCTGGCGACCCGCTCCTTGCAAACCTTTGCGGGATCGGAATCCCGCGAACTTTACTTTTGCTATTAGAGAGGCGTGCCGGTGGTTGTCGTGCAGGCACCCATGCTGCCGCCCGTGGGCACGTAGTACAGGACCATGTCCTGGTCGGAGCAGAAGCCGCGCGTGCCGGTGGAATTCGGATCGCCGGGTTCTGCCTCGGAAGTATAGGTGCCGGCGCTAGGGGTAACCAGGAAGTAGTAACCACTCTTCGCCGTGGCGGGCGCTGTCGCGTTGGCGAGCGAATAGTCGATCAAACAGGCGTTGGTGGAGCTGGGGGTAGTGCACGTCTGGGCGCTAGGGCCCAGTTGAGCTTGCGTGGCGAACGTGTCTGGATAGGTCGTGTAGTAGGTCACTTCGCCCGTGTTGATGGTACGGAGAGAAGCCACCGCGGAAGCCTCGTTGGCCGACATCCTCGATCGAATCAGGCTCGGAATGGCGATGGCGGCGATAATCAGGATGATGGCAACCACGATCAGGAGTTCAATCAGCGAGAATCCCTTTTGGCTCTTACGCATCTTCGTGTTCTCCTCTGGCTTCTCTTATTTGAAATCGCGTCGCTTTGAATTGCCCTTCAGCGTGACTACATTGTGGCGGGAGGCCGGAAAAAACCCCATGGAACATCGGCTTCAATTTAGGAGTTACCCCTGTCCTATGGCAAAAGCCCATTTTCGGCGTACCTTGGGTTTAGTACTAAGACTGGATCGATACTGGCCTAAGCGCCTTCTAATTCGCTAAGATGTGTATTGTCTATCAGTTAGCGACTGGCCTCGGACCCCTTCCTTAACGCTCGTCGGCGACACGTTCCAACCCTTACTGGCAAGATACCTGTACCTGGGCAGATTGGGCGGAGTGGTGCGTCCAGGAGAATGAGAGGTTGCCGCGCGGTTTGAGCAGCGGGCGAAGCTGCATCTCGTGAGAAAGCCAGGTTTGCGGATTCCCTGCGACGAACTCCAAGCAGGTTACCTCTCCGACAGGATATGCGGTCATCCATGCCTCGTGCTACGATCCCACCACGAACTCCAAATCCGAGGCCTTCATCGTGCGCTACTGTGTGCTTCTTCTTGCTGCCGTCGCCAGCATCTCTACCAGCCTGTTTGCCCAGCAGCCCGCGTGGCAGCCCGCACCTGGCCACACCACGCTCCCGGTCTGGCCGCACGCGGCGCCTGGGGCTGCGCTGAATCCGGGCTCCGAGACCGACACGACAACTGCCAAAGACAATCTGATTGCCAGCAAGCCGCTGATTCGTCTCGGCTACGTCTCTGCACCAACGCTCACGCTTTACACGCCCACGGGCAACAACACCGGCGCCGCCGTGGTTGTTTTTCCCGGAGGCGGCTACCGCATCCTGGCCATCGACTTGGAAGGCACGGAAGTGTGCGATTGGCTCAACTCCGCCGGCATCACGTGCGTGCTACTCAAGTACCGCGTTCCCGACTCGGGCCCCTATCCCAAGTCCAGCGCGGCGCTTCAGGACGCTCAACGCGCGCTGGGTATCGTGCGCTCTCACGCCGCGGAGTGGCATATCGACCCACACCGCATCGGCGTGCTGGGCTTCTCCGCAGGGGCGCACCTTGCCGCGGCCCTGAGCACGCACTTCGAGCAACGCCTCTATGATCCGGTGGATGGCGCTGATCAAGTGAGTTGCCGGCCGGACTTCGCCGTGATTGTCTATCCCGGCTACTTGGCGCTCGAAGAACAGAACTTCGCGCCCAATGCGGACATCCACGTTAGCGATAAAACGCCGCCCTCGTTCATCGTGCAAGCAGAGGACGATCCGGTGCATGTGGAAAATGCGACCGTTTACTTCCAGGCGCTTAAGAACGCCAAAGTTCCGGCGGAACTGCACATCTACGCGGAAGGCGGACACGGCTATGGCCTGCGCCGCACCGCGCTGCCAGTCACCGGTTGGCCCAAATCAGTGGAAACCTGGCTCGGCACGATTCAAATGCTGCCGGCATCCGCATCATCCACCCAAGAGCAACTTCCTGCGGACGTGGCGGCGGCGCTGGACCGGTTGACACCTTACCAGAAGTCGCAATTGGAGCGGACCTTCAACGACTGGCCCTTTACGGCGAAGTACCGCGATGCGAATAAGGAGTTGCCTGCTCCTGCGCGGGGCGAAGTGCGCGTGGTGTTTATGGGAGATTCCATCACGGAAGGCTGGGGGCAGAAGGGAAGTGCAACGTCTCCGGATCGCGGTGAGTTTTTTCCGGGCAAGCCGTATATCAATCGTGGCATCTCGGGGCAGACGACGCCGCAGATGCTGGTGCGTTTCCGTCAGGACGTCATCGAGCTGAAACCGAAAGCGGTCGTCCTCCTTGCGGGCATCAATGACATCGCCGAGAACACGGGGAAGATGACGCTGGAGGAGACGCAGGGCAACATTGCCTCCATGAGCGAACTGGGGCGGGCGAATGGGATTCGAGTTGTCTTGTGTTCGGTGTTGCCAGCAAGCGAGTTTCGCTGGCACAAGGGGCTGGAGCCTGCGCCAAAGGTGAAGGCACTCAACGCGTGGATCAAGGAGTACGCCGCGAAGAATGGGTTCGTGTACGTGGACTACTATTCACGCATGACAAACAGCGAAGGGGGCCTTGGGCCGGAACTGAGTCCTGATGGCGTGCATCCGAACAAAGCGGGATACGAAATCATGGCGCCGCTGGCCGAGGCCGGAATCGCGGAAGCGTTGAAGAAGCCTGTTCGGTGAGGACGGGGAAAGTTCGGTGAGAGGCAGGCTCGAGTCTAAATTGCCTATGAGGATGCGCTGCGCCCGTTGAACGCGCTGACCGGAGAAGCACGTACTGGAAGGAACTTGTCCAGTTTGGCCCGACTTACCAGGAGTTGAGCCGATGTCTCAAACGTTAATCGCTGGCAACTATTTGCCGATTGCTAGGGCTTGCCGGACGGAGCAGCCGCAGGAGGAAAAGCGGCAGTGGCGGCGGACGGCGTGCCGGTTTTAGCGCCTTCTAAGGTCGTCTTCCCCTCTATTTTGCAATTGTATTCTTTGCCGTTGTCGCGGCGTATGTAGAGCCTCATGTCATTCTCGTCAGCTTCATCCACTCGGTAGTTCACGGCTTGCCCTAACCTGAATTTCCCTGCCTGGAAAGCGCCGCAGTAGTCAATCAGGTAGACCAAGTCGGTGCCTTTCAATTCGTAAACCGTCTTGTCGCGGGGTAACGTCTGACCGTTGCCGCCAACCCAAATGATGTCGGTGCGCTTCTCCCAACCCTTGATCGTCCCCTTCTGATAGGTGGGCAGTGTCTTGTCGGCGGCTGCTGCAATTGTGGCCATTAGAAAAAAGAAAACCGCTGTGCGGGATATCGTCAACGGGCTCATGCCGGAATCTCCTTTTTGAGTTCTAGAGGAGCATCTTTGATCACTGCATAGCCGGTTCCAATTTGATAGACGGTCGCAAATGCAGAAAGGTTTCACAATTCTTTTAGTTGCTTTCCCGTTAATCCATGGCACTAGGTTCCGCTCTGTACAGAGCCGTGTTGTTCGCTAACCGGACAAGTGGAATTCACGGGCGTGGCGATGAAGGAAAAGGCGCCGGCACAGGGGAGTTGCGCATGATGGGAAGTGAGCGCGCGCGGGCGGGTGTCAACGGAGCACAGAGTTGGCGCGGCAGGTCGGGCAGATGTAGGGGGATTTGTGACTGACCTTGGCCCACTCGACGCGGCAGACGGCGCACAGCTCCAGGGATTGGTATTCGCACTCGGCGCAGATCTCGTCGGAAGGCAAGGGCGACTCCTTGGCATATTCAGCGGGTGAGATTTTGGCGCCGCAGCGGGCACAGTGAACGGCCGAGGCCTCGGTGGAGGCAATGGAGGCAGAGGGCGACGCTGCGAGTTTTTTATCGAGAAGATCGAGAACACGCTTGGCGAGGTGTTCCGCGGTCAGGCCAAAATACTGGATGAGTTCCCAGGGATTGCCGGAAATGCCGAAACGATCGGCAACACCCACCATCGCGAGTTGCAGCGGGAGTCGAAAATCCTTGCGCTGCTGGAGAATGGCTCCGGCCACGATATTTCCGAAACCGCCAACCTGATGTTCTTCCGCGGTGACCAGGACGCGGGTTTCTTCCGCCGCACGCACCAGGGTGGGAATATCCAGCGGCTTGACGGTATGAAGGTTCACGACGCGCGTTTCGATGGCGTACTCCTCTTTCAGGAGCCATGCGGCGCGCATCGCTTCGGGAACCATGGGGCCACAGGCAATGATGGCGACGTTTTCGTGCTCGTTCTTGTAGGCAGGACCCGGGAAAGTCTCAAAGGCATCGAGGAATTTTGGCTGTACGCCGCGGTAGCGAATCACGTTGGCGACGCCGAATTCATACGGCGTATCGGGTTTGGTGACGATGGGGGTGGCTTCGCGGGCGAAGCGCAAGTAGCAGGGTCCTTGCAGCTTGAGCAGTGAATACTCGGTGGCCTTTTGCGTCTCCACGGAATCGCACGGCACCACCACGTGCATGTTCGGCAAAATGCTGGTCAGCGCGATTTCTTCCAGAGCCTGGTGGGTGGCGCCATCGGGACCAACGGAAATGCCGCCGTGAGCGCCGGCGATTTTCACGTTGAGATTGGAATAGCAGATGGTGGTGCGGATCTGGTCCCAGGCGCGGCCGGAAGCGAAGACGCCGTAGGTGCCGGTGACGGGGATGAAGCCTTCGCGGGCTAAACCGGCGGCGACGCTCATCATATTTTGCTCCGCGATGCCGATGCTAAAGACGCGGTTGTTGCGCTCCGGATGCTTGCTCTCAAAATCGGTGATGCGGATAGAGCCGGAAATGTCCGCATGCAGAGTGACCACGCGGGGATCTTCTCCGGCGCGTTGCAGGCCACGGCCGAAGCCCATGCGCGTGGGGTCCATCTCGATCTTCATGGAATCGCGAGTGTTCCACCAATATTCGAATACGAACTTGGGAATGCCATCTTTCGCCTTGTGCGCGACCTCGACGGCGTTTGCAGCAGCGCGCTTCAGCAGGGCATTCACGCGGGCGCGCGGAAAATCCGGAGTGAGGAGTTCGGGCAGGGCTTTTTCAAATTGTTCTTTTTTCGGCGGCGTGCCGTGCCAACTGGCCTCATTCTCCATGAAGGAAACGCCTTTGCCCTTGATGGTGCGCGCGAGGATGACGGTGGGGCGCCCGGTGGTTTGGCTGGCACGCGAGAAGGCGTCGAGAATCTGCGCGAGGTCGTGGCCATCAATGGAAATAACGTTCCAGCCGAACGCGGCATATTTTTCCGCGAGCGGTTCAACATTCATCACGTCCTTGACCCAACCATCGATTTGCAGGCGGTTCACATCAATAATGGCGCAGAGGTTGTCGAGGTTGTGGTGCGCGCCGGCCATGGCAGCTTCCCAGACGCTGCCTTCCTGCTGTTCGCCGTCGCCCATGATGACGTAAACGCGGTGGGCGGCGCCGCGGAGTTTTGCGGCAAGGGCGCTGCCCACCGCGGCGCCGAGACCTTGGCCGAGTGAGCCGCTGGAAATTTCCACGCCGGGGACTTTCAACCAATTGGGATGACCCTCGAAACCCGAGCCGAGCTGGCGCAGCAGAACCACATCGTCGAGCGGGAAGTAGCCGGCTCTGCCGAGCGCGACATAGAGCGCGGGTGCTTTGTGCCCGGCGGACCAGAAAACGCGATCGCGCTCGGGCCAGGCGGGATTCGCGGGATCATGATTGAGGACGTTTAAATAGAGAGCGGCGGCGATGTCCATTACGGAAAGGGTGCCGCCGGGATGACCGGAGCCTGCGGCGTAGATGCTGACGATGTCCATGGCGCGCATTTCCGCGGCGGCAGCCTGCAATTCGGGGATGGTCAATTGGGGGCCGCGGCGGTTTGTGGTGGGATTCATGGGAGGAACTCCTTCGGCCAACACTGAGCGAGAAGACTCAGCGGTTGTGGGGATTCGCCCGGTCCGGCGAAAGGGTGGGCCCAAGCCATAGGAAACGCGCCAAGCAGCGCCGCCGGCGTAATCCGCGTAACGTTAGACGAGTCAGTACGTTAAGCAGATGAACGGCAGCACTTCTGTGGGGCCAGCCCCTTCCAGGATCTGGAATCGACAAGCAACTGATGGGGAGGGGAGCAAGAGGAAGGCCAGAGCGACGGAGATTGCGGGACGAGAATGATGCTGGCTTAAGAGCGGGCGCGGTTAGCGGAGAGCTATTTTTTGGAGAGGGAGCGGATGTAATTCACCAAGTCCCAGATCTGGCCGGGTTTCATGCGCCCCGCTTCGCCAGTCATTTGGCCTTTGCCGTTGGCGATGATGGAATAGATTTCTCCATCGGGCAGAGCCTTGAGGGAAGCCGGGTCACGGTAATCGCGAAGCGTCAAATTCATGGTCAGGGCTAGTTCCCCACCGCCGGCGCCCTCTTTGCCGTGGCACATGGCGCAGTCAGAAGTGTAAGCTTTTTTTCCTAGGGCCAAAGAGTTGGGCGTTGGCTTCACCGGATTTACCAGCTTTGCGGCTTCCGGAGAAGTTTTGGAGGCGGCAGCAGCTTTATCGTCGGGTGGCTTGCCGGAATCCTGGGGAAAGGCGTACAGGGGCAGCAGCAGGAAAAGAAAAGACAAGATTAATTTCATGGCCTGATCTCCCTAATCGGCAGGTCGCGTCAACGGTGCATCGGGCCTAGTTCAACTTAGTGTAGTTCCCTGGGAGGGCGCAAACTGTTCATAATTGAACACACGGCGGGAATCACTCACCCTAGGCGCTGAGGCATTTGACGCGCCACGCCCATTGGGCTGGTCAAAGGCTTAGTCTGCTCGTTTACTGGAACTACATCTCATAGCCATTTTTTTGTTACAGTTTTGCTTCGTGCACTTCTTGCTTGGGGGCTGTGGATGAGGAAACTGGTAATTTTTGCGGCGACAGCGATTCTTGGCGGCGGCGTGCTGCTGGCGGCGAAATCGCACACGCCGAAGATTGCGGCCGAGAAAATACGCCAACACGTGAAGTATCTTTCGAGCGACGCGCTGGAGGGCCGCGGTACCGGGCAGAAGGGAGGCGACCTTGCCGCCGACTACATCGCCGCGCAATTCAAGAGCTATGGATTGAAGCCTGCTGGGGAGAACGGCACGTACTTCCAGAGTGTGCCCCTGGTGGGGGTGAAAACCTTGCCGGAGACGAGCTTTGCACTGGTGCCGTCGAGCGGGGAGCCGCTGGTGCTTCGGAACCTCGACGACTTTGTGACCAGCAACGAACTGCAGACGGAAATTGCGAATATCGATGCGCCCATCGTGTTTGTGGGCTATGGCATCGCGGCGCCGGAAGAAAAATGGGATGACTACAAGGGCTACGAAATGAAGGGGAAAGTGGCGCTGCTGTTTGTGAACGAGCCCATTTCCGATGACCCCAATTTTTTCAAAGGGAAAGCGCTGACGTACAGCGGGCGCTGGACGTACAAGTTTGAGGAGACCGCGCGGCGGGGCGCTGTGGCTACGCTGATCATCCATCGCACGGACCTGGCGAGTTACGGGTGGGAAGTGGTGCGAAACTCGTGGGGCGGGGAGCGGTCGTATTTGAAACTGGATGGCACGCCGAAACTGGAGGCGGCTTCGTGGATTCAGGAAGATGTGGCGCGGAAGCTGGTGGGGATGGCGGAACTCGATCTGGACAAGCTTTTTCAGCAGGCGCAATCGCGGGAATTTAAGCCGATCGAGCTGCCGGTGCACCTGAAGGCGCATGTGGTGAGCGCGCTGCGGCCGTTCAACTCGCGCAATGTGCTGGGGATGGTGGAGGGCTCTTATGAAGGGAACAAGCGTACAGAGGCGGTCCTATATACCGCGCACTACGACCACTTTGGCATTGACAAAAGCAAGCCGGGCGACAACATCTATCATGGCGCGATTGACAACGGGACTGGCTGCGGCATCTTGCTGGAGATTGCGCGCGCTTGGAGTGCTACGAAGCCCGCGCCACCACGCTCGATTCTCTTGGCCACCGTTACGGCCGAAGAGCAAGGGCTGCTGGGCTCGGAGTATTTGGGGAAACATTCATTGGAATTGCCCGTCGATCCCATCCTGGATTTGAATTACGACGCGCTTGCGCCTATCGGGATTCCCGAAGAGGTGGAAGTCAGCGGCGCCGAACGCACGACGTTTTATCCCACTGTTGAGGGAATTGCGAGAGAGTTGGGGCTGAAGATTCGTCCCGACGCGCATCCGGAGGCGGGGCATTACTACCGCTCCGATCATTTCAGCTTGTCGCGCGTGGGTATTCCATCGTTTTCCATTGGCCAGGGCAGGAAGTTCAAGGGCCATGACTTGGCTTGGGGCGAAGCGCAAGCCAAAGACTACGTGGACAACCGTTACCACAAGCCTGCCGACGTTTTTCGGGAGGACTGGAACTTTGCGGGGCTCGCGAAGATGGCGAGTTTTGGGTATGCGCTGGGGCAGTCTGCGGCGCAAGGTGGGGATATTCGTTGGTTGCCTGGGGACGAGTTTGAGAAAGCCTGGCAGAAGTACCAATCCGGCATAATTGATCTTGATGCGTTGTTTGCGGGCTATCCTCAACACAAGCTCATACACTTTGAGCCGATCGTCTACCCGCCTCTTGCCAGGCAAACTCGAATCAGCGGCACCGTCATCGTGCACGTTGGCATTGCCATGGATGGAATTGTATATGAAGCGAAGGCTACGAAGGGCCATCCACTGTTGGTGGGCGCTGTAGAAGGTCCAATCAAAAGGTGGAGATTTGTGATTGGAGCCGAACGCACGTTTGACCTGCAATGCGATTTTGTGCTTGCCGATGAGCCGCTCACGACGCGTCGGAGGAATACCTTCGTAGTAGAACCGTTTCACCTGCGCGTCGTCTCCAATTCACCTATTCTCAACACCATCATAAATTGATCACGGATTCATTCGCGAATCGGAATGCAGAAGAAGAGGATTGGAAGGACCGGCGCGATGCAGAGGAAAAGCCGCAGGTTAGGCCGGAAAGCGGCGGGTGGGTGACGTGTGGTGACTCGCTCTGTGCTACAAGGGCAATGCCAGGGAGCGTCGGGGAAAGCAGATTCCTCGCTGCGCTCGGAATGACAAAATGGGTTACACCTCGCCGAGATGGGGTCGAGCGCGATGCTCGACCCCTACACGGACGGAGAAGACAAAGCACAGCCAAGAGCGGACCGATCTAAAGATCGGCCGCTACACAGGCAAGAGAAAGCCAGAAGAGACCCAGGAAAAGGCCTCAGGCCTGAAGGCCTGAGCTACAGGGCGGAGGGTTCCTGATCGCTGGTCGCTGATATCTGATCGCTGATAACTGATATCTTCAGCGCGGCCAGACGCCGGCGGTGAAGGATTTGACGGTGGTGAAGCCGAGGCGCTCGTAGAGATGGACGGCGGTGCGATTTTCCGAGGTGACGGTGAGAGTGAGTTCCGTGAACTTCAGGGTGCGCAGGGCTTCCGCCGCCGTGAGCATGAGAAGACGCCCCAGGCCGTGCCCCTGGAATCCCGGCATGACGCAAATCTGCGTGGTGTGGCCGACGCCGGGGGAAACTTCGCTGGTGAGGACAGCGCCGACCAGATCTTCGCTGCCGGGATGGCGCAGGACGAATGAGGCGTTGGGCACGAACTGGCCGCAGCCCGGCAGCAGAATAATGTTTTTCAGGAATTTCAGAGCGCCGTGCCGCGAGCGGTACTGATCGTTGATATCGCCATCCACGTGATTCGCATAGGCCAGATAGATCAGCTTGGCGCACGACTCCATATAGCGGTCATTCCAGCGATCCAGGCGTAAACCTGAGTTGATGCCAGGCGCGCCTTCGGATTTCTTCAGCAGGTCGAAGAGCATGAATTGCCGCGTGTGCAGCCGGAAACCCTGGTCGCGCAGCGCGTCTTCCACGGGCCCGCCGAAGGGCATGAGCTGCGCTTCGATGCGC
>Ga0181533_1006117_pt1 | contig 11101 bp, 8 predicted proteins | sample PEATcosm2014_Bin_45_FD_119772 | JGI IMG/M metagenome (GOLD analysis project Ga0181533, IMG submission 119772) | Peatland microbial communities from MTU Mesocosm Facility, Houghton, MI, USA - PEATcosm2014_Bin11_60_metaG | ecosystem: Environmental > Terrestrial > Soil > Wetlands > Peat | place...
AGGTACTCTGGGCGGCGGTTCTGGTACTTGAGGTAGTAGGCGTGCTCCCAGACGTCGTTGCCGAGGATGGGGTACAGGCCCTGGGTGAGGGGCGAGTCCTGGTTGGGAGTGGAGAGGACCTTGAGCTTGCCCGAGGCGAAGACCAGCCAGCCCCAACCGGAACCGAATTGCTTGGCGGCGGTCTCGTTGAATGTCTTTTTGAAGGCTTCGAAGTCGCCGAAGTCGGCGGAGATTTGCGCGGCGATGGGGCCGGTGGGCGCGCCGCCGACGCCATCGGAACCGACGGGGCCCATGAGATTCCAGAAGGCGGTGTGGTTGGAGTGGCCGCCGCCGTTGTTGCGGACTGCGGTGCGGATCTCCTCGGGAACCTGGGCCGGGTCGCGGACCAGGTCGTCGACGGACTTGGCGGCAAGCTCGGGGTGGTTGGCCAGGGCGGCATTCAGGTTGTTGATGTAGGCCTGGTGGTGCTTGTCGTGGTGAATCTTCATCGTCTCGGCGTCGATGAAGGGCTCGAGGGCGGCGTAGTCGTAGGGAAGCGGCGCGAGTTGGTAAGCCATAGGGGAGAATCTCCTTCGTTCGGATGGTACTGTTTGGGCAGAGTTCTGCGCAAACAGGAATGGGCTGGTCCTGGCGGCAGCGGCGAGAGGCTACTCAATCCTCACGCCTGCCGGCATGACCCTATGTCTGAATGGATGCGGTAGGGAGCGGCAAGGGTGCGGGAAAGTTGGGCATGGGAAACTTTCAGGCCTCGAAATACATCGATAGGGAGGACGGCGGCGCACGGCTTCCCCCAATTGCGCGGTTTTCCACGATCCCAAATCCGAAAAGTGGAATATGACGATGAGCGATGAGTCCCAATACCGTTGGCTTGTGCTGCAGGGCGAGGCATTTGGCGGGCCGGGCATGGAGCCGCGGTGGACCTCGAGCGTGAAGGATGCGGTGGGGACGGCCTACTCGGCGTCTAGCCGGGTGTGGTTTACGTGTTCGCACGGAATCCTGAACGAGGTTTACCATCCGACGATCGACCATCCCCAGGTGCGGGATATGGAGTTCCTGGTGACGGATGGGGAGGCGTTTGTCCACGAAGAGAAGCGGGACTTGCAATCGACATTCGAGTACATCCATCCGGAGGCGCTGGGGGTGCGGTATGTGAACCGCGATCCCGCAGGTCGGTACACGTTGACGAAGGAGATTATCTGCGACCCGCACCACCCGGTGGTGTTGACGCACGTGCGGCTGGAGGGACACGCGGAGTTGCTTCCGCGGCTGAAGGTGTATGCACTGCTGGCGCCGCATATTTGCGGGGGCGGCGCGGGCAACTCGGCGCGGGCGGTGGATTTTGCCGGGCACAAGGCGCTGCTGGCGTGGAAGAACGAGTGGACGATTGCGATGGGGGCCAGTTGCGGGTTTTCTCGGGTAAGCTGCGGGTTTGTGGGAGCGAGCGACGGGTGGCGCGACCTGATGGACCACTTGCGCATGGAGTGGGAGTTCGGGTCGGCGACGAACGGCAATGTCGCGGTAATGGGAGAGCTGGATTTCTGCGACGTTGCGGGGAAGGGCGGATACGAGTTTACGTTGGCTTTCGGGCTCGGGGAGGGACATCATACGGCAGCGCAGGCGACCATGGAAGCGCTGGCTATTCCGTTCGCGGAGCATCGCAAGCGGTTTATCAAGCAGTGGCAGAGGGCGGCCAATCCGGAGCGGCTGGCGGTGAAGGCGTGCGATGGCGGCAAGCTGATGCGGACCAGTCACAACGTGCTGCTGGCACATGAGGATAAGACGTATTCAGGGGCGTTTGTGGCTTCGGCGTCGATTCCGTGGGGACAGGTGCACGGCGACGATGACCTGGGCGGCTATCACCTGGTGTGGACCCGGGACATGGTGCAGACGGCTACGGCGCTGCTGGCTTGCGAACGGGCGGAGACGGCACGGCGAGCGCTGGTTTACCTGGCCTGTACTCAACAGCCGAATGGGGGGTTTGCGCAGAATTTCTGGATCGATGGAACGCCGTACTGGTTTGGACTGCAACTGGATGAGGTAGCGTATCCGCTGATGCTGGCGTGGCGGTTGTGGAAGGCGAATGCGCTGGGTGAGCTGAATATTTTCGAGTTTGTGGAACGAGCGGCGGGATTTCTGGTGCGGCACGCGCCGATTACGCACCAGGAACGGTGGGAGGAGATTGCCGGCTACTCGCCTTCGACGCTGGCGGCGGTGATTGCAGGACTGATTTGCGCGGCGGAGATTGTTCGCGCCCACGATTCGATGGAGCTGGCCGTGTTTCTCGAAGAGTTTGCCGACTGGATCGAGCATCACCTCGAAGACTGGACGGTGACCAACGATGGGGTGCTGCACCCCGAGATCAAGCGGCATTACATGCGCATCCGTCCGCCGGAGCGGGGTGAGGCTTACGCCTGCGAAAGCTGCGGGACGGAGACGATCCGGCTGCAGAACCGCCCGCCAGGGACGCGGGTGGAGTTCGAGGCGCGGGAGATTGTGGACGCGGGATTCCTGGAGCTGGTGCGCTATGGGGTGCGGCGGGCAGACGACCCGCTGATTGTGGACTCGCTCAAGGTGGTGGACGCCGTGCTGAAGCGCGGGCTTCCGCAGGGGCCCGGCTGGCTGCGCTACAACTGGGACGGCTATGGACAACGGCCTGACGGCGGGCCTTACCAGGGCTGGGGCCAAGGCCGCGTGTGGCCGCTGCTGACGGGCGAGCGCGCGCACTATGAACTGGCAGCCGGGAAGGAGATTGGCCCGCTGATCAAGACGTATGAGGGCTTTGCCACGTGCGGGCAACTGCTGCCGGAGCAGGTGTGGGACGAGGCGAACATGGCGGAGACCAGGCTGCGGCTGGGGCAGCCGGCGGGATCGGCGGTGCCGCTGGTTTGGGCTCACGCCGAATATCTGAAGCTGCTGCGCTCGGCCGTGGACGGGAAGGTGTTCGACCGCATTGACCCGGTGTATGAGCGATACTGCGAGACGGAGGGCAGGCAGCGGCTGCGCCGGGACCTGGAGATTTATAGCCGCCGCCGGCCGATCCAGAGAATTACCGCGGGGAGTACGCTGCGCATTCTGGACGAGAAGCGGTTCGATCTGATTTGGAGCACGGACGGGTGGCAGACGACGCACAGCGCGGCAAGCCGCAGCCTGGGCAGCGCGGGCTACAGCGCGGAGATCGCGACTGGAACAGAGGGCGGCGCGTTGGTATGGACATTGCATTGGCCGGAGCAGGACAGCTGGCTTGGATACAATGTGAAAGTGAAGGTTGACGCCAAGTAAATGGATTTACGCGGTCAATCTGCAGTTAATCGAAAGGACATCGCACAAACCATATGAATTCAAGCCTTACGGATATCTCTCTCGACCAGCTCTCCATCGACACGTTGCGGCTGCTGGCCGTGGATGCCGTAGAGAAGGCCAATAGCGGCCACCCCGGCGCTCCGCTGGGCTGCGCGCCGATTGCCTATCTGCTTTTCAACAAGCTGATGAAGCACAATCCGGGGGATTCGAAGTGGGCGGACCGGGACCGGTTCGTGCTGTCGAACGGACATGCGTCGGCGCTGCTGTATTCGACGCTGTTCCTTTCCGGATATAACGTGACGCTGGACGACCTGAAGAGCTTCCGCCAGTGGCACTCGCGGACGCCGGGGCATCCGGAGCGCGGCGACACGGACGGCGTGGAAGTGACGACAGGACCACTCGGGCAAGGGATTGCGATGGCCGTGGGCATGGCCATCGCGGAGAAGCACCTGGCAGCGGTGTACAACCGGCCGGGCTTTGAGGTGGTGGATCACCATACCTATGCGTTGCTGGGCGACGGCGACCTGATGGAAGGGGTTTCGCACGAGGCGGCCTCGCTGGCGGGAACGCTGGGGCTGGGCAAGCTGATCTTCATTTATGACGACAACCTGATTTCGCTGGACGGGCCGACCAGCCTGAGTTACACCGAGGACGCGCTGGAGCGCTTCGAGGCCTACCACTGGCACGTGCAGCGGGTGGCGGACGGCAACGACCTGGCGGCGATTCAAGCGGCGATCGAAGCGGCCAAGGCGGAGACCTTCAAGCCCTCGATTATCGCGGTGCGGACGGTGATCGGCTACGGCAGCCCGAAGGCTGGGACCAGCAAGGCGCATGGCGAGCCGCTGGGCGCGGAAGCCTTGGCGGCGACGAAGAAGTTTTTCGGCTTCCCGGTGGACCAGAGTTTTTATGTTCCCCCGGAAGCGCTGGAGAACTGGCGCAAGGCCGTGGCGCGCGGGGCGGGGCTGGAAGCTGCGTGGAAGACGCTGTTCGAGGGCTACCGCGCGGCGAATCCGGAGCTGGCGGCGGAGTTCGAGCGCACGCAGAAGGGCGAGTTGAAGGCCGGGTGGGAGAAGAAGATTCCGAGCTTTGCGCCGGGCAAGGCGCAGGCTACGCGCAATGCCGGCGGAGCGGTGATGAACGCGATTGCCGAGGTTGTGCCGGAGTTGTTTGGCGGCGCGGCGGACCTGACCTCTTCGACCAAGACGATCTTCAAGCCGGGGGAGAGCTTTCACGTGGACGCGACCGCCCGCAACGTTTTCTTTGGGGTGCGCGAGTTCGCCATGAGCGCGGCGGTGAATGGAATCGCGGCGCACGGGGGACTGATTCCCTTCGGGTCGACGTTCTTTGTGTTTTCGGATTATGCGAAGCCTGCCATCCGGCTGGCGGCGCTGATGCAGACGCACTCGCTGTTCGTCTTTACCCACGACTCGATCGCCGTGGGCGAGGACGGGCCAACGCACGAGCCGATTGAACACCTGATGGCGCTGCGCGCGGTTCCGGGGCTTACGGACTTTCGTCCGGCGGACGCGAACGAGACGGCGGCGGCGTGGAGGCTGGCGTTGGAACGCAAGACGCCGAGCTTCTTTGCGCTGAGCCGGCAGGATTTGCCGGTGATCGACCCGGCAGCGCACGATGCGTACGCCGGAGTGAGCAAGGGCGCGTATGTGCTGGAAGATACATCCAACCCGCAGGTGGTGCTGATCGGCACCGGCTCCGAGGTGTTGCCAGTGGTGGAAGCCGCGAAGCAGTTGGAAGCCGAAGGGATTCGGGCGCGGGTGGTGAGCTTTCCAAGCTGGAAGATTTTCGAGGAGCAGACGGCGGAGTACAAGGCGAGCGTGTTGCCGGCGGGCGTGCCTAAGCTGGCGGTCGAGGCGGGGGCAACGCAGGGCTGGTGGAAGTATGTGGGCCTGGACGGAGACGTGATCGGGCTGGACCGGTTTGGAGCGTCGGCGCCGGGGCCGAAGGTGCTGGCGGAATTGGGATTTGGGGCGGAGAACGTGGCCAAGCGGGCGAAGAAGCTGGTGAAGTAAGGCAGTAAACAGTGGGCAGTGAACAGTGAACAGCGTTCAGTTACTGGGTTTTGAGAGATCAGTGGGAATCTGCGGAGGGTCGTGGATACTTTCCTGGTCGTTGTCTGCGAAGTTGCCTATGAAAGGGAGAAATGTCGAAGCCCCGCCAGTTATTTGGCAGGTTTTGGAGCCTACTTGCTGCGTTTCTGATTTCCGCATTTATGTTTTACGCGCGCTCCATCGAGATTGAACCGGTTCTCTTTCAGAACCCCGCGAGAGTTGTCTGGATTGTGTGCCTGATCTACACGACTGTCACAGCACTCTGCTTGGGACTGGTTTTTCATTCGTGGCAGGTGCAGCGCCGTTTTACGAGAAACAAGTGGAGGCTCGCCCTTTGGACGCACGTTCTTCTGTTTCCTGCACTGACCACAATTGTGCTCGGACTTGGAAGGATTCAGGTCTCCACTTATGATCTAGCGATAGAACGTGAGCAGTTTCAAAACCTTCACTGGTATACGGGGGATGTGAAGGACTTCTTGATCTGGCTTGTGCCGCTCGACGTTGTCCTGATTTTTCTTTGTGCAATCCTCGCTGCCTTCAAAAACAAATTCAGCAACCCAGATTCCACGAAATAAGCTCAATTTATCAGGTGTGTGAACCGGTAGCTATTCAGCAGGAAACTGACCACTGTCCACTGTTCCAAAGGAGTACATCGTGAAACTTGTTATCGCTAGCGACCATGCGGGCTTTCCTCTGAAGGAGGAGGTTCGCGCATATCTGGCGCAGGCCGGCCACGAGGTGGCCGACCTGGGGGCATATAACACGGAGCCGTCGGACTATCCCGACTTTGCCGAGAAGGTGGGCCTGGCGTTGAAGCGGGGCGATGCGCCGCGTGGGATTCTGATCTGCGGTTCTGGAGTAGGGGCGTGCGTGGCGGCGAACAAGATTCCGGGAATACGCGCCGGAATCTGCCACGATACCTACTCGGCGCACCAGGGCGTGGAGCACGACCAGATGAACGTGATCGTGCTGGGCGCGCGCATTATCGGCCCGGCGCTGGCCTTCGAGGTGGTGAATGCTTTTGTCGGCGCGCATTTCATCGCCACGGAAGAGAGATATGTGCGGCGGTTCAACAAAGTGCTGGCCATCGAGGCCAAGTATCAATGCGGGGACGGGCTCTGAAAGGCGCCGATGTTCCCCTTTGATGTAATCCTCTTCGACGTGGGCGGAGTCCTGCTGACCAACGGCTGGGACCAACGCGAGCGCGCGGCGGCGATGGAACACTTTCACCTCGATTCGGCAGCCTTCGAGGCCAGGCATCTGGCGCATGACGACGCGTGGGAGCGCGGGGCGATCCCGATGAAGGCTTACCTGGACGCGACCGTCTTCTATGAGCCGCGCAGCTTTTCCCAGGACGAGTTTTTCGCTTTCATGCTCACCCAATCAAAGCCGCAGCCCGGTGGGGCGCTGGGAATCCTGAGGGAACTTGCGGCATTGGATCAGTGTTTGCTGGGCGCGCTGAACAACGAGGCGCGGGAGACCAATGAGTACCGATTCGAGCATTTCGGCTTGCGCAAGTACTTCCGGGTCGCACTAAGTTCCTGCTATCTGGGGCTGCGCAAGCCGGAGCCGGCGATCTACCGCAGGGCATTGGATATTCTGGGCAGGCCCGCGGAGCGGATATTATTTATCGACGATCGTGAGGAGAATGTGGCCGGCGCGGAGGCTGCCGGGATGAAGGCCATCCGGTTTGAGGGCGCGGACGCCTTGCGGAGCAAGCTGGGGAACCTGGGAATTATCTAGAGTTGTACGATGGCACATAGACCTTTGTGTGTTTCAGGAGGGGTGGAACGTGGCTGGAAGCTGGAGCAGGATTCTTTGTTGGGCGGTGCTGGCGGGGGCAGCGGTTGGTCTGGCTCCCAGGGATGCTCAAGGGCAGTTGGCCTTCCCGGACTCCGGCGCACAGGCTGCGCCCAACCCGCTGACTGACCCCACGGCAAAGCCAGGAAAGATTCTGCTCTTCGATCTGGAGACGCGCTTTGCCAAGGACGTGCTGGCGCGGGGCGGAGCGGCGTTTGCGGAGTGGTTTGCCGAGGACGGAGTGGCGCTGGGCAACGGGGCTGCGCCGCTGGTGGGCAAGGTCGCTATTGCCAAGTCCGCCAACTGGGACCCCAAGGTCTATCAACTGACGTGGACCCCGACCGACGCCCAGATGGGCCCCTCGGGCGACATGGGCTACACCTGGGGCCACTTTGAAGGGCACAGCAAGGACGCCAACGGCAATCCCGTCACGATTACCGGCCGGTATATCACCATCTGGCGCAAGCAGCCCGACGGCAGTTGGAAGGTGGTTCTGGACGCGGGCGCCAACGAGCCCGCCGAGGCGGGCGACTGTTGCAAGCTGCCCACCGGCAACTAGAGTCTGTGATGAACTCCAGGGCCTGTTCCTGCCAAAATCCAATATCTGTGGCAAGCCTTCAGCCAGCCGCAGGTCCAGAATTCCGGTTACTTAAGTTGTATGTAAACTGGCCCGATAATTCCCCTTTTGTGCCAGAGTCAGCATGCGCCCGCTGCCCGATACTTTATGTTGAGGGACTTTGCTGATGTGCGCGATGCAGGGCCCACAACTCGGGGAGTCCTACGGCCCGGCTTTGCGATTGGGATTCGACCTTTTTGACCGTGAACAAGACCCCGCGCTGGACGAGTTGACTGGGCTAGCCGCTGTGTTGTGCGGCGCCGACTATGCCTACACCGGTTGGATGGATTCCAAACACCTGTGGTTCAAAGCGCAGAGCGGATTCAAAGCGCCCGAGCAGGCGCGCACATCAACCGCCTGCCAGTGGGTGCTGGAGAAGGGCGAACCGCTGCTGATCCGGGATTCCAGACAGGAGACGCGCTTCCCTCGTGAAGGAATTCCATTGCAGGGCGCTAATCCTTGCCGCTCTTACGCCGGAACGCCGCTCATTACCAGCTCCCAGCAGATTGTCGGCACACTGGCGGTTTTGGCTCGGGAGCCGGACCGGTTCAGCCCGGAACACCTCACCCTGTTGGAGATTCTGGCTCGCCAGGTCATAACGCGACTGGAGCTCTACCGCGGAATCAGGGCGCAGGAGCAAGCGCAGCGGACTCTGCAGCGGACCGAGCGCGCGCTGGCCACCGAACGATGCTTCGTGGCCGGCACGCTGGACTCGATTCCATTCCTGGCAGCCCTGCTGGACACCGCCGGACACATGGTGCGGCTGAATTACCCGTGCATGCAATTGACCGGACTGAGCCAGGCCGAAGCGGCGGGCCGTCCGTTCATCGAGGAGGTTCTGGAGAGCTATGACCGGGCCTGGGCCGAGGAGAAGCTGCTGGAAGCCGCCGGGGGCCAAGTCTCGGGCCCCCACGAGACGGCTTGGCTGATGCGCGGCAGCAAGGTTCGGCGCGTGAGTTGGACCCTGCGGCCACTGCCCGGACCAACTGGCGAGATCCAGTATCTGATCGTCAGCGGCCAGGACGTGACCGAACAACGCGAGGCCGAGAAGGCGCTGCTCTCCAGCGAAACCCGCTACCAGCAGGTGGTGGAGAACAGCCTGGGTTTTCTTTTCACCTGCTCCATGGAGGGCCGGCTGACCTCTCTGAATACGTTCACCGCCGAAACGCTCGGTTACAGTCCAGAGGCGCTGACCGGCCGCGCCGTTTCAGAGCTTCTGGATGTGGGGGGCGCGGCAACATTTCAGGACTGCCTGCGCACGCTCGAAACCAAAGAAGAGTGGCAGGGCACATTGCCGGTCCGCCGCAGCGACGGGAGCCGCCGCCGCATCGCCTTCCGCAGCCGCCGCATGGAACGGCCCGGCGAACAGCCTTTTGTGCTTACCCACGGCATCGACGTGACCGAACAGTACGAGGCCGAGGAGGCGCTGCACCTGGCCACGCACCAACGCGAACTGATCCTCGATTCGGTGGGCGACGGCATCTATGGCATGGACCTCAATGGCCTGGTGACCTTTGTCAACCAGGCCGCCGCGCACGCGCTGGGGTACACCCCCGAGCAGTTGACCGGACGCGACGTGCATGAAGTCATCTGCCACAGCTACGCCGACGGCACGCCCTACCCGAGGGCTGCCTGCCCGATTCTGCGGGCCATGCACCGCAGCGAGGCCATCCGCATGCGGGACGAGGTTTTCTGGCGTGAGGACGGCGCCTCGTTTCCGGTCGACTATAGCGCCAGCCCGCTCATCGAGGACGGCCGGATCTCGGGCATGGTCGTGGCCTTCCAGGACATCACCGAGCGCCGCCGCCTGGAGCGCATGAAGGACGAGTTCATCTCCACTGTGGGCCACGAACTGCGCACCCCGCTCACCTCGCTACGCGCCTCGCTGGGGCTTATCTCCTCCGGCTCGCTGGACAAGCGGCCGGAAAAGCGCGGCAAGATGGTCGAGATGGCCATCGGCAGCTGCGACCGGCTGGTGAGCCTGGTCAACGACATTCTGGACTTCGACAGCCTGGAAAAAGGAAGGCTGCCGCTGCACCGCCAGCCGGTGGAAGCCTTCGATCTGCTGCGCCGGGCGGCCGAAGCGGCGAACGACGCAGCCGGCCGGGCCCACATCAGCATTCGCATCGACGCCCAGCCGGCGCCGGTGCTGGCCGACGAAGATCGAATCCTCAAAGTCCTTAACGAGTTGATAGGGAACGCCATCAAGTTCTCGCCGCCGGAGACCCTGATCCGTTTGGCCACGCAGCCCACGGAGACAAGCCCCTCCGGAGAGAGCGATGTCTGCTTCATCGTCGAGGACCAGGGCCAGGGCATCCCGCCCGAGAAGCTCGAACGCATCTTCGACCGCTTCCAGCAAGGCGACTCCTCCGACACCCGCGCGCTCGGCGGCACCGGCATGGGCCTGGCCCTCTGCCGCAGCATCGTCGAGCAGCACGGCGGCCGCATCTGGGCGGAGAGTGAAGTGGGCAAGGGAAGCAAATTCCTGTTCACGCTGCCCGCGGCGGTTCCCGCGAGTTAAGGAATCCAGGCGTTTCACTGCGTGGAAACCAGGATGGCCAAAGAGAGCCTGCGGAGGAAAATCATGCGGAGCATCAGCTCGCATGATTTCAGAAAAGGTCAACGACGGGAGGAAATGTCAGAAGCAGGCTCAGGCCCAGGAGTACGAGAGCAATGGCGCCGATGCGGCCCGCGGCGACTGTCCTCTTCCGCCAACGCCATTCCAGAATCCCCCAGGTGAAAAGCCAGATGAGAATGGCAGCCGTGGTTACGCCTGAGAGAGGACCCGTCGGCTTATAGAAAATAAGGCTGGTCTTGATGAGAGCCGACTTATCGCCGGCGAGGGCCAGCACCGCCAGAGCAAAGGAGCCTACGCCTGCGGAAAGAACGGCCGCCGCGCCAGAACCGTTCGGCCTTGCGGAAGCGTCAAGGTTAACGACACGATCCGGTGTATTCATTTTTCTCCTCCGCGGCTCAGTTGAATCGCGTGACCACCCTGGACCGGCGCGTATTTATCGATCATCGCGCCGAAGAAACCGGCGATGCCCGCGGCAAGAAACGAAACCAGGGCAAAGCAAAGCACCGCGGCGCGAAGTTGCCTGTGATTCCTGAGGTCGCGGCCGTAGCGGATGAAGACGAACGCGGCCATGGTGATCGAGATCGGAGCAAGCCAGGCAACATGCTCCTTCCACTCCATCCCCAACGAGTGCCAGCCGATGGTGGTGGGACTGGACATCAGCAACCGCTGCGGATACATCGAAAGATCGATCGCTCCCGGCGGAGGCGCAGCGCGGTACCACGGGTAGATGACGTAAGC
>Ga0181533_1006118_pt1 | contig 11098 bp, 10 predicted proteins | sample PEATcosm2014_Bin_45_FD_119772 | JGI IMG/M metagenome (GOLD analysis project Ga0181533, IMG submission 119772) | Peatland microbial communities from MTU Mesocosm Facility, Houghton, MI, USA - PEATcosm2014_Bin11_60_metaG | ecosystem: Environmental > Terrestrial > Soil > Wetlands > Peat | place...
AGAAGGTCTGATTGCCATGACCGGATGCCTCGGCGGGCTCGTGTCGCAGTCCTTGCTCTTCGGCGACGAGGAGCGAGCGTTCAAGGTTGCAGGGCGCCTTCAGGACATCTTCGGGCGTGAATCGATGTTCGTGGAGCTCCAAGACCACGGGCTCGCCGAACAACGACGCACGACCCCGGGCCTGCTCGAAATCTCCAAGCGCCTGCAAGCCCCGCTGCTCGCAACCAACGACAGCCACTACACGCGCCGCAGCGACGCCGTCGCGCACGATGCGCTTCTGTGTGTCCAGACCGGCGCGACGATCGACGACCCGAAGAGGTTCAAGTTCGAAGGGGAGGAGCACTTCCTGAAATCCGCTGCGCAGATGCGGAGCCTCTTCTCCGAGATCCCCGAGGCTTGCGACAACACGCTCCTGGTCGCGCAGCGCGCGAACGTCGAGATCTCCTTCGGAGTCAACGCTCTTCCGGAGTTTCCCGTGCCATCTGGCTTCTCGGGTGAGACCTATGAGCTAAGGGCCGACGCGTACCTGCGCCAGCTGACGTTCGAGGCTGCGGCGCAGCGTTACGGCGCACCCGTCGAGACGGTCGTGGGCGAGCGCCTCGACTACGAGCTGGGCGTCATCGCCAGCATGGGGTTCTCCGCCTATTTCCTCGTGGTGTGGGACCTGATCCGACACGCTCGTGAAAGCGGGATCCGGGTGGGTCCGGGACGGGGGTCGGCGGCGGGCTGTTGCGTGGCGTACTGCCTGGGAATCGTGGACGTCGACCCCATCGAGAACGACCTGCTGTTCGAGCGGTTCCTGAACCCGGGGCGCAAGCAGATGCCGGACATCGACATGGACTTCGACGAGCGGTTCAGGGCGGAGATGATCCGCTATGCGACCGAGCGCTACGGGGCCGACCACGTTGCGCAGATCGTGACGTTCTCCACGATCAAAGCTCGTGCGGCCGTTCGCGACGCGGCACGCGTCCTCGGCCATCCCTACCTGGTGGGTGACCGGATCGCCAAGGCCATGCCCCCTCTGGTCATGGGGCGCGACACACCGCTGTGGGCGTGCCTCGAGCGTTCGGAGGGTTACGAGGACGGCTATGCCGCGGCGCAGGGCCTGCGCGAGATGTACGCAGCCGACGACGAGGCGCGGCGAGTGATCGACGTGGCCAAGGGGTTGGAGGGCCTGCGCAGGCAGGACGGCATCCACGCCGCGGCCGTCGTGATCACGAAGGACCCGCTCACCGAGTACCTGCCGGTGCAGCGCAAACCGGAGAACGGCCAGGACCCGACTGCGGCCCCTGTGGTGACCCAGTACGAGATGCACGGGGTGGAGCAGCTGGGCCTGCTGAAGATGGACTTCTTGGGCCTTCGGAACCTTTCGGTCATAGAACGCGCACTGGACCTGGTGGAGCGGACCGAAGGTAAGAGGCCTGACATCGACGCGCTGGCCTTCGACGATCACGAGACCTTCGCCATGCTCCGGTCGGGCCAGTCGATAGGCGTCTTTCAGCTCGAAGGTGGGCCCATGCGATCGCTAATGCGCGCTCTGGCTCCCACCGGCTTCGACGACGTCGCTGCGTTGGTCGCTCTTTATCGTCCCGGTCCCATGGCGGCGAACATGCATCGTGACTACGCCGACCGTAAGAACGGGCGGCAGGCGGTGACCTACCTCCACCCCGACCTCGAGCCGATACTTGGCGACACCTACGGCCTCATGATCTATCAGGAGTCGGTCATGCGTGTCGCCCAACGGATCGCCGGTTACACGCTCGAGGAAGCGGACAACCTCCGAAAGGCCTGCGGCAAGAAGGACCGCGCCCTCATCGCGGCCGAGCGCGAGAAGTTCGTCGCCGGATGTGTCGCTCACGGCTACACCGAGCAGCTCGGCACCAAGCTCTTCGACATCATCGAGCCTTTTGCCGACTACGCGTTCAACAAATCGCACGCGTACGGCTACGGGTTGGTGGCGTACCAGACCGCGTGGCTCAAGGCGCACCATCCCGTGGAGTACCTCGCGGCCCTGCTCACCTCGGTACGCGACGACAAGGACAGGACGGCGGTCTATCTGGGTGAGTGCAGGGTTCTGGGGATCGAGGTGCTCGTTCCCGACGTGAACACGTCGTCGGCCGGCTTCACACCGATGGTGGGCACGGACGGAGAACGTCGGATCGTCTTCGGCTTGGCGTCGGTGCGCAACGTCGGCGAGAGCCTGGTAGAGCGCATCGTGAGCGAACGCGAGTCGGCCGGCCCGTACACGGACTTCTACGATTTCTGCCGCCGCGTCGACCCCATGGTGTTGAACAAGAGAACCGTCGAATCCCTGGTGAAGGCCGGCGCCTTCGACTCACTCGGGCATCCTCGCCAGGGCCTGTGCATGGTGTTCGAGGAGATCACCAACCGTGTCCTGGAGCGCCGACGCGAGGAGGAAGCCGGTATCTCGACCCTTTTCGCATCCGTCGAGGGGTTCTCCGGCGGGAACAGGGGCGCGGCGACGGGCTACGGCGACGTTCGTGTGCCGATCCCGGACACCGAGTTCACGAAGTCCCAGCGCCTGGCGTTCGAGAAGGAGATGCTCGGGTTGTACGTGAGCGACCACCCGCTGCACGGCCTCGAGTCCGCCCTTTCGCGCATGACCGATTGCTCGATCGCCGACTTGAAGGAGGATGACGGGCCGGCGATCGGAGCCATGGGGCGCGATGGACAGGTGCGATCGGTGGGAGGGGTGGTGACTGCGCTGTCGCGCCGCTACACGAAGCGAGGCGAGCTGATGGCAACCTTGGTCCTGGAGGACCTGCAAGCCTCGATAGAGGTCTTCGTCTTCCCGAAGGTAATGGCGAGCGTGGCGATGGTGCTCGCCGACGACGCGATATGCGTGATTCGCGGTCGCGTCGACATCCGTGACGACCAGGTCAAGTTGGTGTGCATGGAGGCGTTTCGCCCCGAGCTGGGAGCAGAGGGTGTGGGAGGGCTTCGGGTCAAGCTGCCCGTGACAGCGCTGAGCGACGGGGTGGTGGACCGCCTGAAGCAGCTCTTCGTCGAGCACCAGGGCGCCGAGCCTGTCTTCTTGGAGGTCGGGCAGATCACCTTGCGGCTTCCTTCCGCCTTCAACGTGGACAGCCGTCGCGGGCTCGTAGGTGAGCTTCGCGCCCTGCTCGGGCCCAACGCGATCGGGACTTGAGGAGCCTTCGGTCAGGGCATCGGGGCTGGTGGACGTGCTGAGGCGCAGCACTCGCGATCTCGAAGGAGCTGACCCGAGTGGGAGGGCGACTCCGCGTCCCGTATCCTAGAGGTAGCACGTTCACGGGGCGGACCTGCTCGCCCCGCCACCGGACAGCCGATCATCTGGAGGAACACAGGGCAATGTCGTTCGAGGTCGGGACCAAGGACTGCACAGCGCTGAGCGACGCCGAGCTAGCCGAGATGGCCGACCTGTGCGTCGACCGTGAGCCCGGTTTTGGCATCGGTTTCCTCTCGAAGCAGTGTGAGCAATGGGTCCTTGTCACCCTCGCTCGCGAGGGCGACAAGCTGAGGGGGTACTCGTTCGCGACTCTCGAGCGCATAGGCGGCACCCCGTCGTTGCTGGTCGGGCTCGCCACAGTCGACCGCACGGCTCGGGCCGAGCAGGCTCTTCGGCTCCTGCTAGGTGACCAGTACCGCCGTGCGCTTCTTGCGTTCCCGGACGAGGACGTCCTGGTGGGAACCCGCCTTGCCGCACCCGAGGGTTACCACGCCTTCGCCGGCCTCCTCGACGTGGTTCCACGGCCCGGCCACAAGGCCTCGGGCGAGGAACGAGCCTGGGGTAGGCGCCTCGCGAAACGCTTCGGCGCGGAGGGGCGCGTCGACGACCGCACGTTCGTACTGACCGGCGACGGCTCGCCCACCGGTGCCCTGGACCTCGGAGGTCCGAAGGTGCGTCCACCCGAGGAAGTCCGGCCCCTGTTCAAGTCGCTCAACCTCAAGCGTGGCGATCGTCTCGTCGTTTTCGGTTGGGCGATGGCCGAGGACCTCGCTTCGAGGACGCTCGCCTCGGCCAAGGCGTCGCGCTGAGGCTCCGACAACTCTCTGGCAGCTGACTCCGAGCACGGGGGGCAAGGCACGGCCCTTGGATCGATCGCCGCGTCGGCCTTCTAAGGGCGCGGCAAGATCGCGGCGACGACCTTGTAACAGTGTCCGTCGCGCGGGCGACTCAAGGTCACCACGAGGAAGTGCGGCCGGAACCCGAGCTCGCGGGCGAGCTCTCTTCCCGACAGGCGGTCGCGCCGTGACGCCCACAGAGAGGCAACCGCCCGCCGGTCCTCGACGGGCAGCCAGTTGTCGCTTCGCTGCCATCCGAAGCGAGCCCACACGGTGCGATCCGCGCTCCGGCGAAAGAGCATCGGCCCGCGACTGGGCATCACCAAGGCCAGGGACGGCCGCGTCCCTCCGAACTCCCAGTAGGGGGCGGACATGCCGGGAAACCCGAGCAGATGCTGCTCGACCGGGGTCACGAGGCGACGCAGGACCCTGCGCGCCCGTCGTCCGCGCAGGGCTCCGACGGCGGCCGGGGCGCCATCGAGCGAGACGGCCTCGGGCTGGGCGAGGTCGTCTCGCTCGGGGTCGGCGGCCCAGGTCGCGTCGACCACGTCGAACGGGGAGAAGGTGGGATCGGAGCTCTTCGAGGGATCGACTCGCAGACGAACGAGGGCGCCGGAGCCGAGGTCGACCGCGGCGACGTCGTCTTCGCTGCACGCGAGCACCATGCAGCGATGAGCGCCGCGTGGGGCGGGGGGAAGCCGGCGCAGGTGCCTGCGAGGGCGCTGGACGGCATGCCCCGGTCGTCGCTGCATGACGTCGGCGTGTTCTGCGTCTGCCACGGGAACGGGATCGGTCACGTTGCCAACACCGCCGCGAAGCGACGACGCGCGAATTCGCGCTGGGCCTCCAGGCGTTCTCGGAGGTCCTCCACCGTTGGTGACGGAGTCTGGCAGCTGTAGCGGCGGCACACGTATGCGACGGGGTCGCTGCGGCCCTCCCACAGCGGGGAGCTCGTGCGCTCTCCCCACGCGAGCACCTGGTTGGGCTCGTATCGAGACCGCGCCACGGCCAACAGGTCAGGCCGGTCCCCGGCGACGACGACCTCGGTGATCCCGTCGTCCGCGAGGGTGCCGGCGACGACCGCGCCTGCCAGCGCGAGAGGTTGGCGCATTGCCACGTCGAGGAGCCCGTCCAGCAGCACCTGGCCCTCTGCGGTGAGCTTCTCGTCGCCGCAGAGGGCTCCCAATCTCAGTAGAGCGGCCGCGGCGACCGAGGTCGCAGACGGCCTGTCCCCGTCGGCCAGCTCCATGGGGCGCACGACGAGACGCGGCGCATCTGCCCCGGTGGTGTAGAGCGGGCCGTCGGGCTCGGCGAACAGCGCCAGCATGCTGTGCGCGGTCTCTCGAGCGTGTTCGAGCCACTCGGCGGTCCCCGTGAGCTCTGCCAGGCGAGTGAAGAGATCGACCGTCCATGCGTAGTCGGCGGCGTAGGCGAGGTGTCGGGCGCGTCCGTCCTGCCACGACCGCAGCCAGCGTCCATCCGGGCGGCGTAGCTCGGACAGCAGGAACCGGGCGAGGTCGACTGCCGCTTGCTCCCAGTCCTGGCGCCCGGTGGCTCCGGCCGCCTCGGCGAGCGCGGCGCCGAAGAAGGCGTTCCATTCGGTGAGCACCTTGTCGTCGCGCCCAGGGCGCACGCGTTGTTCACGGGCGGCGAGCAGGCGCACGCGCGCCTCTTCCACCTCGGGCGGTCGTGCGAGCGGGTGAGCGGGCGGCCGTCGCAAGATGCACCGCCCCTCGAAATTGCCGGCGTCGGTCGCCCCGTACCAGTCCGACACGACCGCGCCCGTCTTGGCGCCGAGCACGGCGGAGATCTCAGATGGCGTCCACAGGTAGAAGCGCCCCTCTTCGCCCTCGGAGTCAGCGTCTTCTGCCGAGCAGAGCCCGCCCGATGGAAGTGCCAGATCGCGCAGGACGTAGCGGATCGTCTCCTCCATGACCTGAAGCCAGCGGGCGTCTTCGGTCACTTGCCACGCGTGCAGGTAGGCGCGTACCAGCCCGGCTTGGTCGTACAGCATCTTCTCGAAGTGAGGGACCGTCCAGGTGCCGTCCGTGGCGTAGCGGTGGAAGCCGCCCCCCAGGTGGTCGTAGATGCCTCCGGCGGCCATCGCGCCGAGCGTCGTGGTTGCCATGCCGAGCGAGGTCTCCTTCGCGCTCAACCTGTGATGCTGCAGGCACAGCTCGACGAGCGTGGGACGGGGGAATTTCGGAGCAGGACCGAAGCCTCCCCACTGAGCGTCGAACAGAGCTTCGAGCTCGGAGGCGGCGGCGGCGATGGTCCGCGAGGCCTGTCTGGCCGGATCGCGGACAGCTCGGTGAGCCGGGTCACCGAGCGGTGGACCCACCGTTTCCACGGGTACGCGCGTACGTCGCGCGACTGCCTCCAACAGCACGTCCGCCTGTTGCTCGACCTCGTCGCGCCTGTGGCGCCAGGCGTCGTCCACGGCGTCGAGGACGCGGCGGAACCCCGGAATCCCGGGGAGGTCGTCGGGGGGGAAGTAGGTACCGGCGAAGAACGGCCTGCCGTCAGGCGTCAAGAAGACGGTCATGGGCCATCCGCCGCGACCGGAAACGGCCTGCACCGCCTCCATGTAGATCGCGTCGACGTCGGGACGCTCCTCCCGGTCTACCTTCACCGGCACGAAACGACTGTTGAGCTTTTCGGCGATCTCGGTGTCCTCGAAGGACTCGTGCGCCATGACGTGGCACCAGTGGCACGAGGAGTACCCCACCGAGAGCATCACCGGGCGATCGAGCTCGCGCGCCGATGCCAGCGCCTCCTCGCCCCAAGGGTGCCAATCGACCGGGTTGTCCGCGTGCTGGCGGAGATAGGGGCTCGTCTCCGAGGCCAGTCTGTTCACGTCGGCGATGCTACGGCGCTGACAGCTCCAGGTGACATGTTCTGCGCCCGCGCCCGGCACTTGCCGGGCGTCCGCCGCACGATCGTCGTCGCGGAGGCACGAAAGAGGAGGGGCCTGCACGGCAGTATGTAGGGTCTTGGTGTGGAACTTCGCCTGGACGGAAAGGTCGCCCTGGTCACAGGTGCGTCGCGCGGCATAGGCCGAGCGATTGCCACACGGCTCGCCGAGGCGGGAGCCGACGTCATGCTGTCGTCGCGCAAGGCGGAGGCCCTGTCAGAAGCCGCTGCGTCCATGGGAGGGTCGGACGGGAACGTGGCGTGGCACGTGGCCAACGCCGGCGATCCCGATGCCGCCGAGGCGTGCGTGGCCGCGACGATGGAGTGCTTCGGGGCAGTGGACATCCTGGTTAACAACGCTGCCGCGAATCCCTACTTCGGTCTGCTCATGGACCTCGACCTGGGGCGAGCCGACAAGACCGTGCAAGTGAACCAGCGGGCCCTGCTCACCTGGGTCCAGTGCGCATGGCGGGCGTCCATGGCCGAGCGAGGGGGCTCGGTGCTGAACCTGTCCTCGGTCGGAGGCCTCTTGGTCGAGCAGGGCATCGGTTGGTACAACGTGACCAAGGCGGCGGTGGCTCACCTCACTCGGCAGATGGCGTACGAGCTGGGGCCCTCGGTGAGGGTGAACGCTCTGGCTCCGGGCCTGGTGAAGACGGACTTCGCCCGGGCGTTGTGGGAGAGGGCCGGGGACGCGGTCGCCGCACGGCTGCCCCTCCGCCGTATCGGCGAGCCCGACGACATCGCCAAGGCAGCGCTCTTTCTAGTCTCCGACGCGGCTGATTGGGTCACCGGGCAGGTGCTCGTAGTCGACGGGGGAGCCACGGTGCTGCCTTCGGGCGGGGTCTAGGCCTCACCTGCGGTGCCCGGGTTCGTCGAAGATCTCCGGTTCAGGAGGCTCTGGCACCAGGCCACCGGTGCCGGCCTTCGCGAGAGGCTCGAGAGCGGTCCCATCACCGGGTACATCGGGTTCGACCCGAGCGCCGACAGCCTCCACGTGGGGCACCTCCTCCAGGTGTGCATGCTGCGCCGCCTACAGCTTGCAGGCCACCGCCCGATCGCCGTGGCCGGCGGGGGGACAGGTCTGATCGGGGACCCGGGAGGAAAGAGCGAAGAGCGTCCCCTGCTCGACGAGGAGCGACTGCGCGCGAATCTCGAGTCCATCCGCGTGCAGCTCGAGCGGTTCCTCGACTTCTCGGGCGCTCGGTCCAGCGGCGCTCTGCTGGTCGACAACGCGGACTGGTTGAGCCGGATCGGTCTCGTGGCGTTCCTGCGCGACGTCGGCAAGCACTTCAGCGTGAACGAGATGATCAAGCGTGAGTCGGTGATGACGCGCCTCGAACGACTCGAGCAGGGCATCTCCTTCACCGAGTTCAGCTACATGCTGCTTCAGGCCTACGACTTCTTGCACCTCTTCGACGAGCACGACTGCCGGCTTCAGCTAGGTGGCAGCGACCAGTACGGGAACATCCTCATGGGGGTGGAGCTGGTGCGCAAGGTCCGCCGTGCCGAGGTCTACGGGCTGACTTCACCATTGGTGCTCAAGGCAGACGGAACCAAGTTCGGCAAGACCGAGGCTGGGACCGTGTGGCTGGACCCTCGCCGAACGAGCCCTTACCAGCTCTACCAGTTCTTCTTGCGCACCGAGGATGCCGTTGCACCTGACTACCTGCGGTACTTCACGTTCCTCGACCACGACGCGATCGACTCGCTCGATCAGTCGTGGGCCTCGCACCCGGAGCACCGGACAGCGCAACGGGAGTTGGCGCGACAGGTGTGTACTTTGGTCCACGGCGAGGCCGAGGCCCGACGAGCCGAGGAAGCTGCCGCCGCGCTGTACTCGCGAAAGATCACGTCCCTCGACGAGAAGACGTTGCTCGAGGTGTGTTCCGAGGCTCCCACTACGGTCTTCGGGCGCTCGGCGGTCGATGACGGCGGGCTCGGCCTTGTCGACGCGATGGTGGGTAGTGGGCTGGCGACCTCGAAAGGCTCCGCGCGCACACTTCTCACCCAGGGAGGCGTCTACGTGAACAATCGCCGGGTCACCGACCTGGACGCGCTCATCTGTCGTGAGGACCTGCTCTTCGACCGCTACGTCCTGTTGCGGCGGGGGAAGCAGGACTACCACTTGCTCCGCTTCGAGTAGCGTCACGAGACCAGATGCTGCTGGTCGTCCTCTCCGTCGTGGTCGCCCTGGTCGTGCTGGTGGCCGGAGGGTTGAGCCTGTTCGTGGGCGATGGGGGGCGCGACACGTGACGGGTCGGTTGCTGCCGGCACTGGGCCTCATGCTCGTGCTGGGCGCGTGCGGCAGCCCCTATACCGGGAGCACCGTGGGCCAGCAGGTCGAGAGCTGGGCCACGACGTCCCCTGATCCGAAGTTCGCTACGGCCGTGTCGACACTGAGGGCAGACATGCGACGCATAGCCAACGCCCAGTCCTCTCACGAGGCGATCCTGCGGACCGACTGCGACGTGCTGGTGACCGACGCACTGAGCGCAAATCAGAACCTTCCCACGCCGGACTCCCAGCTGACCAACGTGCTGTCGCGCGCGTACTCCTCGGCCGCGAACGCCGGCAAGGACTGTCTGTGCGCAGCCGGGGGCCACGCGTGCGCGGTGGCTTCGCCGGGCGAGGCAAGCCTCTTGCGACGGTCGGCCGCCGAGCGGTCGGCCGCCGAGCGCGGGTTCATCAAGGCGGAGGCTCGCGTGGACTTTCTGGCGGTGACCTCCGGTGGAGGGAGATGACGGCCGTGGTCGGTCCCGTGCCGGCCGGACGCGACCCCGACGGGTACGACCGACTGCGCCGACGTGTGCTGTGGATGCTTCCCAGCGGTCTCTACGTGCTGGGGACACGCGCGGGGACGCGGCGAAACCTGATGACCATCAGCTGGGTCACGCAGGTGGCGCTCGAGCCGAAGCTCCTCGGCGTCGGTGTGGAGACCGAATCGGTGACTCACGTGCTGCTGTCGGAGGGCAGGTCGTACGCGTTGAGCATTCTCCCGCGAGCTGAACGCGCCCTGGTGCGCCAGTTCGCGAAACCCGTGAAGGACCAGACGGTCGACGAACAGACCGGTGCCGGCGTCATGGCGGGGGCGGCCGTACATGCACAGGCTACGGGGGCACCGATCTTGGAAGTCGCTGTTGCGTGGCTCGATTGTGAGCTGCGCCACACGCTCGCGCTCGGCAGCCACAGTTGGTTCGTCGGAGAGGTCGTGGACTGCGGCGTGGCCGAGGGTGGCGCGATCGTGGCCGAGGGTGGCGCGAGCTCAACCGAGCCGGGCGCCGGCCCGAGCGAACCGGCGCCGGTCGAGGTCCTGCGGATGCAGGACACCCGGATGAGCTACGGGGGTTGAGAGCCGGCTGCGCCCTCCTCGGGGTGTGCCGGCCCTTCGGGGCTTAGATCGATACGCAGGGTGAGGATGCCGTCCACGAGGGTGATCTCGGCATCCGCCAGCATGGCGAAGTCCATGTAGTCGACCTGGGCCTGCTCGACGAACCTGCGCCGCTCGGGCCCCTCGACGGGTGGGATGCCCCTGCTGCGCACGGCAGCCGCCCGAGCCCGAAAGCGCTCGGCCATTCCCAGAGCGTCGAACTGCTCGGGCACCGTCCACACAGTAACCCGGTTGTCGGGCTCGCTGCGCCGTGTCGGACCCATGACACCGGCAGTAAACTGACGGAACTGCTCGACGTGAGTCATTCCCAGCAAGCCGACGGAGGGTTCGCTCGTGAAGAAGGGACGGCATCGCCGTTTCGAGGAGGCACGCAGCCTGAAGCGCTCGGTCATGACCGCGCAGAAGCGATGCGCGGAGTGCGGAGCCGGACCCGACGACGAGCACGCTTCTTGGTGCATGGCTGAGTCCGACGAGCTGGAGGAGATCCTGGGTACCGTCGCCGACGGACGCCGCTCGTTCGACGAGGACGATCCGCTGGCGGACTAGAGCCTCTTGTCGGCTCTGGCTCAGCGCCCGCGCACTGCCGGGTGGGGGAGAGCCACTGGCACCGGGTCGAAGGAGTCCCGTCGTCCGTCGCCACGTTCTACGGGCCGCGGCGACGTTGCCTGTGTCCCGTCGTTGGAGCTCACCTGGGTGCTCACTCGCGCGCGTGCCCTTAGGTACGCCACG
>Ga0181533_1006121_pt1 | contig 11091 bp, 9 predicted proteins | sample PEATcosm2014_Bin_45_FD_119772 | JGI IMG/M metagenome (GOLD analysis project Ga0181533, IMG submission 119772) | Peatland microbial communities from MTU Mesocosm Facility, Houghton, MI, USA - PEATcosm2014_Bin11_60_metaG | ecosystem: Environmental > Terrestrial > Soil > Wetlands > Peat | place...
CGGCCAGGGCGAGGGACATCTCTTCCTTCTCCTGGCGATCGTGCCCCCGCTCATGGTCTTGTTGCTCGACGAGATACTCGTCCGCCAGAGGGGGCGCTGGTGGCTCATGGGCATCGCCCTCGGCCTTGTCATGATCGTCCAGCTCGGCTGGTCGGCCGAGGTCCTCGCCTTAATCCTGGCCGTGGCGGCAATAGGGATCATCGTCCTTGCCATCGCCCGGCGACAGCTCATCGCAAGCCACTTCCCTTACGCCGCCAAGGCCATCGTTCTTGGGGTCGTGCTGCTCGTTCCTTTCGCGGCCTGGTTCGCCATCGTGGCCCGTACCGGTCCCGAGCACGTTCCCGGCGCCGTCCATCCCCCTCATGTGCTCGCCGAGCTGTCGACCGATCTCGCCGGCCTCATCATTCCCTCCCTGAACCAGCACTTCTCCTTCGGCCTGTCGAGCACCGGGAGCTCGTTCATGTACCTGACCTCCACGCTCGGGGTCAAGCAGCCAGATGTCGCCGAGAACGGCTCCTATGTCGGCATCCCGATCCTGTTGCTCCTCATCTTGGGCGCAGCCCGCTTTCGTCGCGACGGTCTCGTCCGCTTCTCGGTCGTGATGGCAGCGTTGTCGTTGCTCTTGTCCATGGGCTCGCGCCTTCGCGTCTGGGGTCACATCACCCCCATCCGCCTCCCGTTCGACATCTTCACGCACCTGCCCTTCGTCCAGAGCGAGGTGGCCGCCCGCTACTGCCTGTTCATGTGGCTCTTCATCGCCATGGCCGTGGCCGTCGTCTTGGACCGTGCCCGCTGGGCCAGGCCAGCGCGGAGCAGGCTCCACGGGCAACCGAGGTGGGCCCGCAGCATCGCCTACTCGCCTCTCCCGGTCCTGCTCGTACTGGCGGTGGCCGGTGTCGTCTCGCTCGTGCCGAGCTGGCCCTACAACATCAGCCAGGTGCACATGCCGGTCGCACTCATGCGGCCGATCGTCGTGCCCGACATGGACGGTGGCACCCTGCTCACCTACCCGCTCGCTCGCAACATTCACAATCTGCCGATGGTGTGGCAGGCGGTCGACGGCTTCGAGTACCGCATCCCGGCCGGTGAGGCGACCGTCGGCAACGCCCACGAGGGCGCAACCGAAGCTGCCTTCACCACCTGTTGGCAGGTCACCAAGACCGGGCTCGTCCCCTCGCCGGTTCTCATCCCGGCGGTACAAGCCGACTTCGTCACCTGGCAGGTGCAGGCGGTCGTCATCCCTCTGCAGAACACGGTCAACCCGACGTGCGCCGTGCGTTTCGTGCAGGAGGTGCTCGGTCGCCCGCCTGTCTACGAACGCTTTGCCGCCGTCTGGACCGGCGTCGAGCCCAAGTGACCACGGAGCTAGTCATCGTCCTACACCCGTATGGGCCGGTGACGACGGGGCTCGCCCTGAGCGAGGCCCGTGCCGATCAGGGGCGCAGCGCGAAGCCGATGTAGGTGATGGCGCTCATTACCACGAGCAGCGTGGCGCTCACGGCGATGAGCCATTTGAAACCGCGGTCTTTGAGGTAACACCCGATGACGAGGAGGGCGGGAAACGCCGTGATGAGCAGGCGGGGGTTGGGAGGCGTGTACTCCGAGGTGACCGCCAGGAAACCGATGCCGAGCGCCCAGGCGATCGCAGCTGCCGGGGGCCGGTGAGCACCCCTCAACATGAGCACGATCCCGATGACGAGCACGACGGCGCCGAGCAGGCCGGCGACCAGGTTGAGGTCGATGGCGTGGTAGTCGAAGTGCGTAAAGGAGATCTCGCTCGCCAGTGTCTGCGCCTGGTGGTAGAGGGCCAACGGGTCGCTCCGCTCGCCCCAGGCGTAGCTTTGAGCTTTGAAACAGGCCAGAGGAGTGCCGTCCCAGACCCAGAGGAAGGCACCAAAGGCACAGAGCCCGACCGGCGAGAGCAGGGGGGCGAGGAGACTGCGCTGGGCCTCGCGGTCGCGCCACCCGCGCCGCCGAAGCTCGAGCAACGACGCCACGGCACAGGCGACCACGATGGCGACCGCGTCCGGTCCGACCGCCGTGGCGAGTCCGGCGAGAATGCCGGCGAGCATCCAGCGACGACGCTCAAGGGCGATGAGGCACCCGGCGGCCAGCGGGATGAGGATCCCCTCGGAATAGACCATCGAGAAGACGACCGAGCCGGGGAAGGCGCAGAAGAACAGGACCGCGCGCCGCCCGTTGCGCTCCCCCCACCAGGTCGTGCACAGGCGCTGCACGAGCACAGTGGCAACGAAGCCGCCGATGCCTGAGATGAGGAGCCCGGCGACGAGGTACGAGCAGAAGAGCACGTGGGTGACGAGCCACATCAGCATCGAGTAGAGCGGCAAGAAACCGAGCGTCGAATAGACGTGAGGGATGTGGGTCGGATAACCGTTGCTCGCGAGCTTGATGTACCAGTAACCGTCCCAGTTGCTCAGCTCCGAGCTAAGGGAACGGTGCGTGAGGGCGCTGTCGACGGCAGCGAGGATGAGCAGGAGCGCGCGTGACCCGGCGTATACGGCGAGGGTCGAGCGCAGCTGTTGCCAGGCCGCCGAGGCCCGCGCAACCATGCCGCTCCAGCTCGGTCTGGGCGGGGCGGCGAGGATGGGCGTGGGCTCGACAACTTGGCCGAGGTTCGAGGCGACCATGGCCAGAGGCGACTCACGGCACCCGCTGCTCTCGGTCATCACTAAGAAAGATAGGGCAAGCAGTTCGTCGCGCCGGAACTGATCCGTTACGGCGTCACGGTCCAGCGAGCCGCCAAGGATGACTTGGTACCATCCGCTCGTGGACCGTGCCGTTTCATCCCCACCCCAATCCTTCTTCACTTCGCAGATATTGACGCTCCCGTGCGGACGTGCCGGCCCAGATTCCGTGAAGTGAAGGGTCATCAAGGGCGGTGGCGAGACACTGTTCTGCGACAGGACACTGCGCGCAGATGCGTCTCACACGAGCGAGACCGACGGCGTTTGCAGGAAAGAAGAAATCCGGTCCCATACCCTGACATGCTGCATTCGCTGGCCGCGCTGGGCGAGCGATGGAGTCGCAACTGTGAGACGGTTCCAGAGTGGGCTGCGCAAGGACCTCGACGCTGTTATGTCGCGGACCGCGCGCGATGGCGTCCTGCATGGAGCCTGGGAGGTTGGCTCGCCCGCCACTCATTGGAACTGGCATCGTTCCTCCGTCGGTTGGTGCGCCCCCAGGCCAGGTCGCTAAGCCCGCCCGATCGTTCCGACATCAGGTTCTGGACGCAGACCCGGCCGCGGGGGCGCCATGTCAAGTTAAGGCACTGGCCCTGTGACGAGCCTTGGAGACTGATTGCAATCGGGTTTCAGCTCGTCGGCGTAAGCGCCGGCACCCTGAAGCAATCCCGCTGTGTGTTGGCTGTTTCAGCCCGGTACGAACACCTCGAACCTGAAGCCGCGGCCAGGATCTCTCCGCAGCTCCGCGAGGCAGGTCAGCGGGAAACCTGCCCGCGCCGCTTCCTGCCCGCGCCGCTTCCTTGACGCGCAGGTAGGCGCCCGACAGGTCTCCGACCCTCATGCCGTCGAGCCAGACTCCGAGACCGCCCGGTCCGACCGTGAGTGCCGCGGGACGAAAAACGTGCTTCGTCTTCGCTCGGCTATTGAGCGACGCATCCAAGCGCTCGGCCTCGTCGGCCGCGAGGGTCACGTAGTCACCGGCTCCGACGGGTGGGAGGAACGGCGCATCATCTGGTCGTACGGCTGGGCGGCCCAAGATCAGGAGCCACGGTGCGAGTTCGCCCTCGTCCGCCGAGATCCGGCAAGTAGCCGCGCTACCGCCCGTGTTTAGTGCCTCGATGACGGGCCGGTATGCGTCGGCGGCTCCGTGAGGAACTGACCCGACTTCCTCGCCACCTACGAGCAACCGCACGGCACCCGCGTATTGCCCGGTCAGTTCGATGACGAGTTCAGCGGTGAAGAGGTCGCCCCATCGAGTCATGATCCGCGCTAGCTCGGCTGCGTGGTGTGTGGCGCCGGTCGCCTCGTATCCGAAGCTCACCTCCCTCAGCGTGGGCCACGCGAGCCAGGTTGCCGGCGTCGACGGCCGTACAGAGCTCACTCGTCCAGATTTCGACAGCCTGCCACAGGTCTTAACAGTAGGCCCACCCTGAGATTAGCCGCCGTGCTTCCGCCCACCCACCCCGCCCCTAACTGTGGGTCCCTCCCGTCGTCCCGCCGGCGTCTTTCTGGGTGGGTGGGTGTGCTTGTGGTCCCCGGGTGCTCCGCCCCGGTGCCGCCGGCCCTCCGGGCCGCGTCCCCGGTCTTAGCCTGCTCCCGCGCCCTTGGTCCCTCTCTCCCATATGAAAGACCTCAGATACCAAACGGTTGGTATCGCTGGTCGTAAGCGTCCTTTGGCAAACTCGAAATCACGTCGACCACCTCTTGCGCCTTACTCTTGACCAGTTCGTCGTTGTCATTCACGAGCCGGTGGGCGAGATCAGGTGGGACAGCCGCTGGCTGGACCCTGCTGAGGTCCAAGAGCGCCGCTGCGACAGCGTACCGATCCTCCGCCTCAGTCGACGCCGCCAGTCGGTCGAAGATAACTCGCGCGTGGCGACGCGTGAGCATAAGCAGCTTGACAACGGCCATTGCCGGCGCTTCCACGTACCAGTCCTCGTCGTTGGGACGGGCGAGTCGCCCGAGAAGGCCTAGAGGGACCATCCCAGGGGCGGCTTCCGCCAGATCCCAAAGAAGATCGACGGCCGCTATGCGGTGTGTCGTCTCGGGGCTCAGCGAGAGCTCCTCGATCGCCTGCGGCGACACCAGGGTGTGGTCGATCCTGGCGAAGCCATCAAGCACCGTGGAGATGACGTGGACACCGGTATTCTCTTGCAGGTTCTCGTCATCCGCGCTCGGCCTGAGACGATTCAACAGTTCAGCGACAGCAGCAAGCTGGCCTGCCCGGTCGCCGTGAAGCGAGATCTGGTACGCCAGAGCCGTTGCCTTATCGAACTCGCCGAGCTTGACCTCAGCAAGGAGTCTGTCCACGGGGATCAGGGGCGTCTGGGTGTGCGGGATGGCCGGCGCGCCAGCGAGCACCCCCCACGTTCGCAGTTGGCGGATAATCAAGTCGATACACGGCCCCAGATTCTCCAGGTCGAGGGGTTCATGAATCGGATTGATGTTGCTCGGGAGCTGTACCTCCGCCACCTTGAGCACCATGATCCGTGAGCGGAGGTGAGGCTTGTTCCTCGCCCGCTGGACCTCATCGATGATGTTCTGCCGACACTCGATCCTGCCGTCAGTGTGCACGTTGTCAGCCGTGCATAGCGCTAGGAAGGCATCCGATGCGTTCAGGTAGGACTCGACCTTGTCCTCAGGCCCCCAATCGGTGCGAGGAAGTTGAGGTTCCTCGCCGACGATCACTCCACGGACATCGATATCTGCCAGGGCTGCTCTTACTGGGTAAGCGACGCTGCTCTTGAATTTCTCGGAACAGGAAAGGAACGCCACCGGCTGACCGTCGAGCACTTTGACACCTCCTTAGCTCAGTGGCCGCGCGGCGAGACGGCGCGGTTCACTACCTCTCGATATTGCTCCAATCGAGAGGTGGCCGCGGCTCCCTTCCGCCCCGCCCGTGCGCTCGCTGGCCTGCCCCTTCCGGGGCGTCCGTCGCCGCCCGCGTGCGGCGGTTTCCTAGCTGTTCCCGGGAACCCTCTGGCCCTGGTCGGGGCGCTCTCGCTCGCCGCTCCGCGGCGCTTCGGCGCCCTCCCGGCCCCGGGTTCTCTCTCTCCCCGCACTCGCCGGTAGGCGCTGAGGGACTCGAACAGCGACATGAACAGAGTCGTTCCATGCTCAGACTCCGGGGCCGACACGACCCAGTTCCGTCGCGCGATTATCGCGTGTTCGCTGCTGATCGTGAACGTTCGTCCAAGGTGAAGTCCTTTATGTATAAGCTATGTAAGTTCGTGGTGGTTCGCCAAAGTCCCAGGCGGGAAGCTTGCTTGTTGAGCGCGCCGGCCGTCGCCACCTCAGGTGCGCGAGGATCGAGGCGCTCGTGATGGTCGTCTACGTGAGCTGCTCGAACTCGGGGCTCGGAACTCGAGAAGCCCACGGTCCATTGTCGGGTATACCGACATCAGTGCAGATGTTTCCCTACAATGATCCCGGTGGATTACTCACGACCCCTGGAGGCGGTTATCCCAGGTACGACGGGCAAGGTGCTCGGTGTGCTGGCACGCACCCATGCGGAGCTGCCGATCCGTCGCGTCGCGCAGCTTGGCGGCGTTTCACGCGATCGCGCCAGCATCGAGATCCGCCGGCTCGTTTTTCTCGGCATCGTCTCCCGTCGGGAGGTGGCAGGCGCTTCCCTCGTGAAACTTGAACGGACGAACGCCGCGGCCATGGCACTGCTCGCGTTGGCGGATGCTCGTTCAACGGCCATTTCGCGTCTCGGTGAACTCGCCAAGTCAATCAAGCCCGCGCCGGCCAGTCTTGCCCTGTTCGGGTCGTTCGCTCGAGGTACTGACGACGCCGAGAGTGATCTCGATGTCCTGGTAGTGCGTTCCGATGACGTCGAGCCGGACGACCAGTCCTGGCTCGACAGCTTCGGTAACTGGCAGGACCTGGCTCACGTGGTCGTCGGTAACCCGGTCAACGTCATCGAAACCTCACGGCACGAGCTTCCTGCATTGGCAAGGACGCGGTCGCTGTGGCGGACCATCGTCGATGGCGCCGTCACGCTCGCTGGTGAGGAGCCCTCGCGTATCGCCGCTCCGGTGGGGGATCGGGCCACAATCGTTTCCCAGGCTGTCGAGAGCCCGTCGCCTCGCCGGCTCTCGGGTCGCAAGCCAGCGGCGCACATCGCCAAGCTAACCGCCCGGGCAGTGACGGCACGAGTGGTTCGAGCGGAGACCTCCGAGCGAGCAGCGGCGATGCCGGTCGTGCGGAAAGTGACGGCGTCAGCGCCCAAGCGGACAAAGGGCGCTCGGTGACAGCGCGCCGGGCCCGGACGACACGAGAGCTGTCGCCTTCTCAGGCTCCGAAGTATCTGAGCAAGGCCAGGGAGTTCCTTGAGGCTGCGCAGTTCTCCCTCGGGCTCGGGAACTACACCGCAGCCACGAGTAACGCAATACATGCTGGGATGAATGCTGGCGACGCAATTTCGTGTGCCCTTGTCGGCTCGGTTTCGAAGGGTGAGCACGCCGACGCGCCAGAGCGTCTCAAGACGATCGGAGATGTACAAGGCGCGCGCTATCTTCGCCAGCTCCTACCGCTCAAGACACCGGCCGAATACGACCCGGCTCCAGTGAGTGCCGCCCAGGCTCGAAAGGCTGTAGAGGCGGCCAGGCGCCTGATCGAACATGCCGAACGGAAGCTCAATGCGGCCCTGCCGCGTTAAGGAAGCTTGGGGGCGGTCCTTGCGCTGGCAAACTCCGAGGGACTCGAACAGTGTCAGAAACAGAGTCGTTCCATGTTCAGATTCTGGAGTCGGCACGACCGAGTTCTGTCACGCGATTATCGCGCGATTATCGCGCGTCCGCTGCCGACCGTGATCGTTTGCCGAAGACGAAACCCTTTATTTATATGCCATGTGAGTTCGTGCTAGTTCGCCAAAGTCCCAGGAGGGAAGCTTGAGGGGCTAGTGCCCGCAAGGGCGTGGGGGTTCAAGTCCCCCCTCCGACACCACGGCCGACACGCGAGAGTTCCGCCGTGGCCTTGATCTGGTGTGTTGTCGGATCGTAACGCAGCGTCAGGCCGAATTCCGCGTACAGAGCTGCACGGTCCTCAGGATTCGCCTGCTTGAGCACCTGAACCACGCCTCCGAGCGCATCGGCCCACTCGGCGATCTCGTGGGCCGACAACCGGCGCCCCTGGTTGTGGACGCCGAGCGTTGCTTCAAGCCGCGAGCGTTCCGCCTGTAGCTCTCTGACCCTCGGCGCGACCAGCTCGTGAGCGATCCCGCTTTCGATGGACTCCAGAAGACGTTTGATGCGGACGTCGCAGTCAGCCATGGCTACTCGAACGGCCGTGTGCTGAGCGGCAACGTCCGGCGGCATCGCCTGCGCGCCGGCGAGGGCCTCGGGCGTCACTATCTCGGCTAACCAGGCGTCGAGCCTCGGGACGATCGCGTCTTCACGGACGTACACCGTCGGCGGGTGGTCCATGCCGAGCGGCACGGACCGACGGGCGCCAAACTCGCAGCGGTAGAGCACCCTCGTCGGCGAACCTGGAATCCTCGATCGGCGCGCAGAACCCTGCATCTTTCGGCCGCAGAGATCGCAGCGAACGAGGCCCCGGAGCAGGTAGGGGTGCACGGCATCGCGCTGTTTCTCCCGCCGGGCACCGCCACCGATGCGGTTCGCGACCGCCGCAAGTGTCGCCTCGTCGACCAGACTCTGCGTCCTGGGCGTTGTGGCCTCGATCCACTCCGAGGACGCACGCCAGCGCATCCGCGTGACGTGGCCCGCCGAGACGTCGTCTAGGTCGAGGAGCTCTTCGAAGCGACGTTGCTTTCCCCAGACGTTGCGCCCGCCGTAAATGGGGTTTGTGAGAATCGCTCGGATTGCGGTGTGCGACCAGCCCCGGGGATCTCGATGAGAGTTGCGCGCTCGGTCGTAGGCGGCGGGGGAGGGGATGCCTTCTTCGCTGAGGCCCTCGGCGATGAAGCGGAGGCCTTCGCCGCTCGCGTACATCGCGAATATCTGGCGGACGGAGGGGGCCGTGATCGGATCGGGCTCGAGGCGGTGGAGACGCTGCCCGGCGACGGCCTTTGACGGATTGGGATGCGGCCCAGCGTCGGCCAACCTGTAGCCGTAGGGTGGCCGGCCACCGAGGAAGCGGTCACCCTCCGCGGCGAGGGCCTCCATGGCCGAGCGGACGCGTACCTGGATGCGGGTGCGCTCGCCCTTTGAGAGGCCGCCGAAGAGGTTCATCACGAGGTCATGCGCCTCGGAGCCGGGGTCGATGGCACCACCCACCTCAGGCACCCACAGCCCGACGCGGTAGTGCGTGAACAAGGGAAACGTCAGGGCGAATTGGCTGCCGTAAAAGGCGCGTGAGGGCTCACCGATGACGACCGCCTCCCAACCCCGGCCGGTGTTGGGGAGATCCTCCAACAGGCGGTTCGCCTCCGGCCGACGTTTCCAGGGTAGCGAACGTGACTGACCGAGATCGAAGTACTGGGCGACGATCTCGCCGCCATGGGATCGGACAAGCTCGTTGCTTCGGCGAACCTGCCAAGCGCGCGACGCGGCGGGATCTTGCGCGTCCTCGGTCGAGACTCGTCCGTAGAAGGCGAAGCGCATGGACACGGTCTAGCTCGCGGGTCGCTCAATGTGGAGATCGGCTTGCTCGATGATGAGATCGAGCAGGCGTCTGAGGGCCTCTTTGGGGAGATCGAAACTCTCGGGTCGGACGAATTCGATGACGCTTTCAGCAGTTCTCGGCTCGCGCCTCGCTGGTGTCGTAGGTGAGCCAGCCGTCTCGGCGTGCCGTGGGTGCTGAGCGGTGGCGACGTCTGGTGAGTCGGTGGCCGCACTCATCGCTCCCGACCTTCCTCGAGCTGCCGAGGCCGTGCGCGGCTCGGGGGCGAGCTGCTGGTCGACCAAAGCTGTGTCGTCGGACGTTCCCTTTGGCCGTGCAGCGGGCGCGCGCCAGGGTCGTCGCGGTGACACCGTTGCCGGGCCGTCGCGACTGGTCGAGTGGGGCCGGGCCATCGCGTCATGGTGAGCTGGGCGACTCACAGCACTTCTCACAGGAGTACTCACAGCAGGGCGCGTTCTGCGAAGGATGCCGTCGAAACTGAGGAACCTCTCGCGGTACGGCTGCCCCCGGAAGGCACTCACAGGACCAGGTCACAGCCCTGTGAGTTGACCGACTCGTTCTGGGTACCTTCGATACGACGTCCGGCTCGATCGCCGGGGTCCGCTATCTCAGGCCGAATACGGTGAGCAGTGCACGGTCAACCGCTTCCACGTCGTCGGGTGCGAGCGAGCCCAAGAGAGCGGTCAAGAGCCGACGCTCGAGAACGAGGAGCCGACCCGGTCCGAACCACCGACGGCCTGCGGAGCCCTGCCGTCCGCCAATCGTTTATCGTCACGTCGCCCATACCAGGATCGTGTAGCCGCGTACCGCTGCTCGTGACCATCGCCACGACGACGTCGGGACCCTCGTTGTAAGAGAAGCCGACACCACGCACGCAGGGCGACGCTTCATGCCTCGAAGGTCGGAGTAGGGGAAGGGCGCTAGAACGATCTGTCCGCGATCCACGAGGCGGACCTATCGACTGGGTCGGGCTTCGACCTCGTCGTAGACCTCGTCATCGGAGGAGAACCAGTCGGTGACCAGGGTCGCACTCGGGGCCCACGACGGCCGGACCCATCCGAGCAGCTCCTCGCGAAGGCGCCACAGTTCTTGTTCGGCCGCTTCGACCTCAGCCTGTGCCTTCGCAATCGCCGCCGAGTCGTAAACCGGAACAGGCCCCGTAGGCTGCAGCTCTCGGCCGATGAACGGCTCGTAAGCCACCACAGCGGCGCGGAGGCGCCGATCGGCGTCGTCGAGCTTCTGCCGTTCACCCGCTGTCAGCTGCTCTTCTGTTCGAGACGGCAACGAACTCACAAAACAAGTCTACGCCCAGGTGGTTCTCGCTCCATCTGTCCATCAGGTGCTCCGACGACATGGCGATGCCATTGGTCAGGTGGATGTCAGCCGCTTCGATTTCCGGCTTGACGAGGTAGCCGACGTCATTGAGAAGCTGCCCGCGCTCGTGAGCAGGGTCGAGCTGGAACCGAGGCTGCACGATCTCGACGAGGCGCGGGAGCTCCATCGAGCGCGTGCAGAACCGACCTTCCCGATTCGATTCCACCTACGCGGGAACGACGGTCCCGCCAAGAGGCTCGCCGCACTGGCGTCTGAAGCGGGTCAGGAAGCCGTCCTTGGCCCCGATCGAACGGTACGCTTGTGCCGCGTTCGGGGGGTTCGCCATCGGCGCGCTCTCGGGCCGTCCTGGCACCCAGTGCATATGGTGTGCTGCCCAATGTGCTGCCCAATGTGCTGCCCAATGTGCTGCCCAATGTGCTGCCCAATGTGCTGCCCAATGTGCTGCCCAATGTGCTGCCCAATGTGC
>Ga0181533_1006122_pt1 | contig 11089 bp, 12 predicted proteins | sample PEATcosm2014_Bin_45_FD_119772 | JGI IMG/M metagenome (GOLD analysis project Ga0181533, IMG submission 119772) | Peatland microbial communities from MTU Mesocosm Facility, Houghton, MI, USA - PEATcosm2014_Bin11_60_metaG | ecosystem: Environmental > Terrestrial > Soil > Wetlands > Peat | place...
GCCCTTCGTTACTCAGGATTCGTTGCAGTCGGGCTGTAACGTCGTGCTTTTGCGTGTACACGGCAAAGACTTGACACCGCCGTCCTTCCGCCAGCTCTTTCTTGATCTCGTCGATCAGCCTGCGTTCCTTGGAATAGATACGGTCCTCGGGAAGGTCACGGGGTTCTGCAATCACGAATCGGACCCTGCGCTTGAGTTCAGGATCGAACTCAGTACCGTATAGCGTTCCAATCCCGTACGGGTGATCGGGATACAGCAACAGAGTGTTGAGCATCGTGCTCAGAACCGACCGGTTGCCCCTGTGAGCTTTCATCGCCTTCCGCATGTCATCTTCCAGCTCGCGGTACGCCTCCCGCATCGGAGCATCCATCGGCACGCTCAGATAGGTTTCCTCGTAGGGTGGAAGTCCTCCCGAGATGTCCTCCAGAAACACAAAGGCGCACAGCTGCATGAGGAATTCGCCAAACAATAGCGGTGATGCTCCGGGCTTGCGACGGACGGTGCTGGTCGATTTCGCCTTGGAGCAGGCATTGTTGGCGGGTTCCACTTTGGTGATGGTTTCCAGGACGCCGTAGTCCTGAATGAAGGAACTGCGTCCCGTCGTGCCCCATTCGTAGCCATGCTCCTTCATCCTTCTCGCTTCAAGACGGAACAGAGTGTTGAAGAGATCATCCGCATAGCCGCCGAGGAGTGTTCCGGTCAGCCCGACGATCCGGTCGGTGCATGAGGCCAGAGTGCCGAGGGCATTTCCTTGCGCCGTATCGCCAGCCAGTTGGTGAATCTCGTCGCAGATCGCATAGTCAAACCATTCCGGCATGTAGCGTCCAATGAACTCAATCGGGGCCATACGGCGGATCTTGTCCGAGTCCGCCTGCCACAGTGGGCTGTGCAGCGGGCGGCAAGACTTCTCTCCCCTGGTCTCGATGGTCTCGGCGATTTTGACCTTCTCGAACTCACCGGCCGTTAGTCGGCTGTCGTCGACGATCACCGGCTTGCCCGTGTCCGAATTCACCACGCAGCCAACGTATGGGCCAGAATGTGGCACCCGGTAAGCATGGCGCCAGAAGTAACCGAGCTTCGCTCGCTCACGTCCGACGATAAACAGAGACGGTCTCCCGCAAAGCGACAGCCAACGTTTACGAGAACTCGGCGAGCCCTTGCGCAGCCGCAACTCGCTCAACGTGGTATGCAAACCTTCCCGCACGATGCGGCCCTGCCTCAACCGCACCTCGTTCACACCGTGGGATTTGCTCTCGTCGCCGCCATTTCGCAAATCGTCGATCAGGAACACGCGTAGCCCCGGCAATGTCAAAAACGCTTCCCGCGCCCACTTTTCGACCAGGTGTGGAGGAACCATCGCTAATGCGGTGAACGGACTTCCCTGGCGGTGGACATGAATTGCTCCCAGCGAGATCAGCGTCTTGCCGGTGCCGCACTCCGCAACCACCATGGATGTCCGTGCGCGCTCCCAACGCTTGGCCACTCCCATGATGGCGATGGTCTGCGCCGGAAAGGGTCTTCGCAGTAGCCCCGCGATCCGAGTTGAAGGTGGATCGTCGAATTGGTGGAGCGCCGGATACTCCTGCAGAATGCGGTCTCCCAAGAGCGCCGCGTGACGTCTCATGTAGTCGTAAATGGTGGAAAGATCTGGCAAAGAGCACCTCCGGTTGATACGTGGAAGGATTCAATCAGAAGCGGAAAGGAAAGGCCGGCAGATTCGAGACTTTGATGATGCAGATCTTTGTATTTCATGGCGGGCGTGGAATTAGACTGGAGAGTATCTACGGCCGTGGCACAAACATAACTCGCGAGGCCTACAGATCAGCGAGGGCATAGACCTCAGGGTTCACTATGGACTGCCAAAAAGCGTGAGGCACATAATCGCGGCATGTGGAAGCATGAATGGGATGCACTCTCTACACGTATAGCTGGGATTACGCAGGCAAGCGCCTTTCTCTTCCAGACCGCCCAGGCAGGCGAAGCTGACAGCGCGTACTCCACAAATATTCTGATCGAGAATTGCGACCAGACTGCCCGTGCAGTACAGTCTCTGCTTCGATATGGAACCGCCCTTCCTCCGAAGGCGAGAGAGGCCCTTACTCGCTTTGACAAGTGGTGGCGCGATACATCAGTCAACGATTGGTTGTCATCTCCAGGTGGCTTTCCGGCTGTGCAGGCCGCCGTTGTGCTGCTCGCGTCTATTCGGTCAGAACTAGATTACCTCCTGGCTGACCATGATGAAATCATTCGCAGTCATGTGAGCAGGGCATTCCAGCATCTTCAGCGTAGCTTAGTCGTGGATGAGACTCTCCGTGCAAAGTGGCTCACGGCATTTGGGACGCCCCACGCGGGCGAGATCTCATGTGAGCAACTTGGGGGCGTGCACCTGCTTCTTCACGGAATTTGGGCGTTCAAGGTTTCCGCCACTGGAGAACGGACCGATCTCGTTCTTGGAACACACTTGGTAGTTGACCAAGATGTGATCACGTCGACTCACGGTCTGGTGTTAACAGAATGGAAGCTCGTGAGAGAAGGCGAATCTCCCGAGGAAAAGAGAGATGAGGCGAGACACCAGGCCCGCCGATACTCTGAAGGGAGTCTTGCCGGTTTTGAACTTGAGACAGAACGATACCTTGTTTTGGTAGGCAAGGAGGAATTCGAAATTCCAGCTGATGCGATCGAAGGAAATACGAAATATAAGGTCGTCCCGTTATTCCTGAATAGGAAAGCCCCTTCTGTCTCCGCAAAGCGATAGAGTCCGAGTCAATGCGAATTGCAAATCTCCAGACGGCAAGGCGTCTTAGATTTGTGGCTAGTCCCTACAGAAGAAAATGTCGCCCAGTTCGATCCTCGGCCAGCGAACCGAACCCGTTTCGCACGGGAGTCTGATCGCGCCGCTTTCTACCCCCCAGCCAAGCCAGTCGAGAAACTGTTCTTTTTGGCCTTTGACAATCACTGGATCACATCCGATACCGAGCGCGGGGATGATCGCCCGATGCGTTTGCAATTCGCCCGCAAACCAGTCAGCCCAGTTCGGCATTCCGGGGATCCCGTGGATATGGGCGAGAGAGGCCCAAATGAATCGGTTTTCCGAGCTTGCCAGCAGAGTTCGTCCCGACCCCGCCGACACATTACTCGAAGCGAACTCTTCCGACAAACCAATCAGGTGACGCAGAGGCTTTTTCCGCCCGGAAATTTGTACCGAGCCTTTGAAGCACTGCGCGTTTCGTTCAAGACATACTCGAATCGGCTGTACACCTGGCCCTTCCACCATGAACCTGTCTCCCAGGGAGATCGCCGCGCTGACAGCCGCAATCTGTGTGTCACCGCCGATCACAGAAATGAGATGGGCCTTGGCCTGCCGGGGCGGATCGGGCAATACCTCCCCGATAAAGCGGTCGAGGCGCAGCTTGATGCTGGTTGTCGTCTTCTCCGTGCTCTTCACGTAGGTCAGCCAGCCGAATCGAAGGTGTGCATTTTTCATTCTGGCTCCTTCTTTTCGTGAGTGAGAACCTGGGTCTTTCCGTTGGCAAAAACCAGCGTCAGCTCATGCGAGAACCGTTCCCGGTCGTGCAGGATTTTCGTTCCGTCTTCTTCCTCTTCTTCCCAATGGTCGGTGAATTTCACAGACCGCCAATGGGCAATATGCCGGGACTCGCCTTCTCCAAACACGCCGTTGAGCATTCCGGCTGTACAGAGCAATCCGACATGGCCGCCGTGCAGCGGCGTGAGCGGCCGGCCTCGGACGTCATTCAGCTTGGGCAGAAGCACACGGCCCGCTTGACGATATGCGGCGGATTCCAGCAACAAGTCCTCCACTTCGTCCAATGGAATACCCATATTGGTCAGTACAGCCGACTCCGAGGCAGGAACTTCGTAACGGACGTCAGCAGTGTCGCTCAGAGGCTCAAGCTCGCTGTTCATTGCCAGCACTTCGAGGTAGCGCACTCCATCTAGCAAGACCGCATCCGTAACCCTGGAGTGTCGTTTGCGACGGGTCGCAAGCACGACGATCTGCTTGTATTGCAGACAAGCCGGCTCGGTGAGTCGGAACGCCCGCAAATCCGTGAAATGTTCGCTCAAGAGCCTCGCGCATTTCGCCAATCGCAGCTGCGGAATCACCAATAACAGCACTCCCCCGGCTTTCAGCCAGCGATACGTGTGTTCGAGGAAGACCGATTCCAATCTCTGGTTGTTGCTCTCCCCGGATTCCCAATCGTACGGAGGGTTCAGGTAGAGCAAGGACACTGCTTCCGGCTGGCACCGGACATCCATGGCGTTGGCCTGCAAAGTCTCGATTCCGAGTGCTCTCGCTTGTTCGGCCCGATTGGCGTCGATCTCAATGCCATAGCGATGAGCGCTTACGCCATCAAGCAAGTGAGTGAATGCCACGCCATCTCCCACGCAGGGATCGAGCGCCGAGAACTTCGATGCGAAGGCAAGGCAATTCTTCAGCCGAGCGGCTTCCGGCAAGGGCAATGGGAAAAATCCCAGCTTGGTTTTTCCATGTGGTCTCATCTCGCCATCCCATTGAGCGCCTGTGCCACGAGGTCGCCAATTCCATCTGGATCGGGTATCTCGCTCACGGCGATGAACGAGCAAGGACCGTTCACAGGAATCGGCCGCTCATCTTCAATTCGGTAGCCGCGCTCGATGTGTTGTTGTTTTCGTTTCTCATACAAGTCGGCCCTGGTGGTCACACGAATTCTCATGGCCATCCTCATTTCTCATTAGTTGGCAATTAGCTTGAAACCCGCGTTAGTCGGGTGGCGGACCTGTGCGCTGCGAACGGTGCGCTGGCGTTAATCCCGGTGCGTGGGCGAGACCGCTTGCGGATTCGGAGAGACTGTCTCTGGCTGGTCTTTTCTTGTTGGAATTAGCCGCTCCCAACGGATTAGAAAACTGCGGCGGGGCTGTCCTCCGTCATAAAGCTCGAAAATGAGTCCATCGGAGACATAGAGCGCAATTGGAAGGGGATTGACTGGAAGGCGGGCGCTTTCGGCAGGAGATGGAGGATTGTGCTCAACCATTGGCCTGATCCTCCTTCCCTAGTCCTTTGTGCCGAGAGCCGGTCGCTTGAACGGGTGTCAATTACAAACGCTGTACCTCAAGCGATCGATCTCTTGCCGCGAGAGGCATGGCGGAATCCGCGGTCGATTCACGCCAGTTCGGAAATGGGTTCCGGCTCGACCTGCGAAATTCGCCGATCAACTTCCGGATCGTAGGCCGTCGATGGCGGAGCGTTTCCACCAGCCGCTCCAGACCGACCCTGTCTCCCTCGTACCACTCCTCGGGAATATCGGCAGCGCACCGCCAAATGGCGTGAGCATCCATCTCTTCGGCCCGACTGAGCGCCGGCTCGAACGCCTCCCATCCCATCACACGCTCGTAAACGCAGTTGTTCGCGTATGCGCCTCGAAGGGGAGAGTCCGGAAACGTCCACTCGCCGGCATTGAAGCAGTAGCCCTGGTCAATGAAGGTTGCGGCGTATCGCTGGTTTCTCGGCGTTTTCCGACAGAAAATCGCCTGCCTTCCATCGCTGTTGCACGTCCACTTGTCGAGGACAAGAGCCCGTGCTTATGGCAAGAATCCCATTATGTGAAGGAAGCCCAGCGCATGGAGTAAAAGCTGGGGATAAACTCGACTGCGCTTAGCATAATCTCGCCGTGTGCGAAGCTGACATGTCACCAAGGAGGTGCACATGTCAGATCAGCCCTTGAGCCACACGCAGTGGCTCTCACGTCTCAACGACCATTTAAAGAACGAACGGTATGCCAGCGGCTCGGCGACTCATTGTGTTGCTGTCGCACGCGTCTTTCTGGCTTTTCTTGAGAAGCAGCACATCAAACTGAGGTCGATCCAGCCAGCACATGTCGAGAAGTACTTGCAGTATGCGCTGCGAAGATTTCGCCGACGGTGCGGCCATTTGCCAGCCTACAGAGAGTGGCGATCTGCACAAACCGCTCCCATCCACATGCTCCTACGGTTAGCTCACGGCCAGTGGCCGCCAGATTCGCAACCTGCTACTCAGGCCGAGAGGTCTCATCATCGGATCTGCGAACAGTATGTCCGCTGGATGGTCGACATTCGCGGGCTAGCTCCGGCGACGGTCTCCGATCGTCGTATGGAAGTGCGCCGCTTTCTTGCCTGGTTGCGGACCAGTCGGACAGAGGTAGCCGCTCTCAAAATAGCCGATGTCGATAGATACCTGAAGGAGCGGGCGTCTTCGTTGCATCGCTCATCAATCAATACCGTGAGTGGCTGGTTACGAGTTTTCCTCCGCTGGTTGCACTCCACTGGCCAAACTAACCGCGATCTCTCTACCGCAGTAATCGGACCTTCGATGTACGCCTTTGCAAGCGTTCCGTCGGCGTTGCGGTCGCAGGATGTGAAAAAGGTTCTTGATGCCGCGCGGCGGGATAGCACACCTTCGGGAATCCGAGATTACGCGATTCTGATGTTGTTTGCGAGATACGGCATTCGCGCTGGCGAGGCTGCTAGCCTTCGACTCGATGATTTTGATTGGCGCAATGGAGTCATTCGTGTTTGTCATAGCAAGACCGACTCCGCCTCGTATCTTCCCTTGCTACCAGAAGTGGGAAACGCCGTTCTAAAGTATCTGCAAAAAGCTCGGCCCAAGACCGCCTTTCGGCAAGTCTTTATTCGGGATCGTGCTCCCTATCGGCCGTTCGAGAATGGAGTAAGCCTCTACTCCATCGTTCGAAGGTGGGTTGATGCTGCCGGGGTAGTCACCTCGGGCAGGCGCGGCCCACATGCTTTTCGCCATGCACGGGCCGTAAGCATGCTTCGCGCTCGTGTTCCCTTGAAAGAGATAGGCGATGTTCTTGGTCACCGCTCGACCACTTCAACGATGACTTATCTGAAGTTAGCAACCGAGGATCTGCGTGCGATCGCCCTGGAGGTTCCGGTGGGGGTGCAGGCATGAAGCAGACATCCTCATTGCAGGCGGCCACCCCGCGCGACTATGTGCAACAGTTGAACCTGCGTCACACCCTTTCGCCCCACGTCTATCGCTCCGTCCTCAACGGGTTCTATCGTTTTGCGGCCAAACGAGTGGAAAACGGTCGAATGTCAGAGAAAGTGATACGGGAATGGCTCAAGGTGAAACTTCGGGTGTGGCCTTTCCACTTAGTCGCCCAGCGTGCTCGTCTTGTCGACCGTTACCTCGATTGGGCTGTCCAGATGGGCGGATTCTCTGAAAACCCGCTGGCCAAGTTGAGAAAGGAGTATGGCCAGCGGACGACAAGGCCAGTGGTGCGGGCGCTTGTGAGTTCTGACCCGGTGGCGGCTCTTGAGGCATTACGAGCGGCACCGCGATTCGGCAGCTTTTTCGGTCCGCTCATGCGCGAACACCTGACCTTGGTGAGGGCCCTGGGATATCGGTACGACGTGTATGAGAGACACATGCTGAAGTTAGATCGATTCCTACAAGAGCGAAGTGACCTTGCTGGCCAGCCTTTACCCATCATTATCCGCGAATGGACGAAGGCGAAGCTCTCTCCCCAGCATGCCCTCCACTGTATGAAGATCGGCAGAGTGCTTTCCAGGGCCCTCTGGCGAATCGATCCGAACCGCAAGGGCATTTCTTGGGACAGATGGATCGAGCGAAGGGCAGCCCAACATCATCGCCGACCCTACATCGTCAGTGAGTCGGAGATCTGCCGAATCTTACAGGCAGCTCTCAGCCTCCCGTCACCGCGATCGCCATTACGACCACAAACGGTGTACACCATGCTGGTGCTGGCCTATTGTGCTGGCCTGCGTCTGGGCGAGATTGTGCGCCTGAACCTGGGCGATGTTGATCTAGAGAACCAGACCATCGAGATTCGCGAGACAAAGTTCTTCAAGACACGGCGCCTACCACTCTCAAAGAGTGCCGCTGCAGCATTGAGCGCTTACCTTGATGTTCGTCGGAAAGCGGGAGCGCCAGTGGACCCGGCGGCTGGATTGTTCTGGCATTGGCACAATCGAGGTGCCGGACGATATTCCTACGTGATGACAGCACACATGCTGATTCGCGTTCTGCGCTACGCGGGTATCAAACCAAGAAAGGGCAAGGCGGGACCACGCGTTCACGACTTGCGCCATGCCTTCGTGGTTCACCGCATGTTGGCCTGGTATCGGCAAGGCATCAATCCCCAGCCGTACCTTCCTTATCTGGCCACATACCTGGGGCACAGGGACATCAACTCCACGCTTGTGTATATCACCGTTACCCAGGAACTGCTCCAGCACGCGGGAGAAAAGTATCGCCAACTCGGCGCTATTGCGCTGGGCCGCCCAGCAGGAGGTGAGCAGTGAAACTACCATCTCTGCACAGTCTCCTGCATGAGTTTTTTCACGGCTGGCTTGTGGAGCAGCGCAACGCCTCTCGGCACACGGTAATCTCATACCGCGATAGTTGGCGTTTGTTTCTGCGATACGTTGCCACGAGCCGACGCAGACCGGTTGCCAGGCTTCAGTTGCCAGATCTAACTGCAACCGATGTACTGGCATTCTTAAAAGACTGCGAAGAACAGCGCAAGGTATCTATCGGAACCCGAAACTGCCGGCTCGCAGCTCTGCGCAGCTTTTATGGGTTCTTGATAGATCGGGAGCCTTTGGCTGCAGGTCAGTGTGCGGAAGTGCTCCGCATTCCGGCGAAACGTGCCCGTCAACGTGAACTCTGTTACCTGGAAGAGCACGAAGTCGCTGCAATCCTGGCCCAGCCGGATCGTTCCACGCTCGAAGGCCAGCGTGACCACGCCTTGCTCGCGTTCCTTTACAACACAGGTGCACGCATTCAAGAAGCCTTGGACGTTTGTCCCGGTTCTCTTCGCCTGGAATCGCCGGCACATGTCCGGTTGATCGGAAAAGGCCGAAAGGAACGGCTTTGCCCTCTGTGGCCGGAAACGGTGGCTCTTCTTCGTGCTCTACTTCAGCGTGTGCCGCGACAACCCGATCAGAGGATTTTCGTAAACCGCTATGGAGAACCTCTCGGGGCAGCCGGTGTGCGCTTCAAGTTGGGCCAATACGTCAACCATGCACGAAAGAAAGTTTCGACGCTGGCGGCTAAGCGGGTTTCGCCACATACCTTTCGGCACACGGCTGCCGTGCATCTTGTTGCCGCAGGCGTCGATGTCACAGTCATTCGTAGCTGGCTTGGTCATGCTCACCTAGACACAACCAATCACTATGCGCGTGCCACTATCGAGACAAAACGCAAGGCCCTCGAAAAAGTGGCCGGATCCTCCAGGCCCGCGGGCGCGCCTCGGTGGAAGCGCGACGCTCAACTGATGGCCTGGCTCGATTCGCTGTAGTTACCGGGTCCTATTTATCGGAAGTACGGAGCGGTCGGATTCCAGCACTAAACGGGGTTCGACCGCTCTTCCTTCACATAATGGGATTCTTGCCATAAGCCGCCTAATCGCAAGCTTGCGATTACTGCGCGAAGTCCCCAATATTGACGACTCTCTGAAGCAACTCGCGGGGCAAATAGTCGAATGTCATGCCCGGGCTCTCGCAACCCACGTACAGCGATCCCAATTGTTTGCCGCTCCGGCACGGAATCTTGGCGCCACCCAGGCTGATTCGGAGATCTTCTGTATGTTCGATGAGCGAGTCAGAAACTTCAATGACTTCCACGCGTGGCATCGGCAACCCAAGCGCCAGACCCAAGTTGGTGGCTAGCATCTCGTTCGCAAGCACTCGAATATGTTGGGGATTGTTCTGGAACTTGGTGACATAGCACGCACCGTCAGACGCCTTGAGCAGGTGAGACTGCGCTCCGCCACGAAGCGGACGCAAGTGCTGGATTGCGGAGATGCATGCATTCACAAGCACCCCCGGTTTTTGTTTTAGGGGAAAAGCAAGACGGGCGCTAGGTAACTGCTCAACTCCTCAGTTCCTCTGAGCGTCAACTATTGTGATTTTTCTTCTTGGATGGCCGCAACCCACAGACGAAGAGTAAGGTCCTCGCGCTCGGGATTGCCTAGTTGCCAGCGCAGTTCCTTCTGATATCGCTCCTTCAGCACTTCCAGATCGAGCGGGACAGTTCGCGCCAAGTGCTTCACATCGTCTCGGTCACGCTGAATGTTGCGTTCCAGCTTTCACAATGCAAGGTCGTAGGGATCAAGGGCAAGGAGACGGAGATGCTTAAACACTTTGGGAAAGATTTCGGTGAGTCGCTCTTCGTAGTTTTCTGGCACATGAGCCACGCCAACGTGGTCAAGATAGATCTTGTACTTCTGGTGGAGCAGACCGCCCTCCATGCCGAGTTCTAGCATGGGTCGGCTAGCTTCCCTCGGGGCGATTTCCAATACGTCCAGGTCTCCCGTTGGCCGAGAGAATCCGTACACCATGGTGATCACAAATCCTCCCATGCAATCCAGACGAACTTCCTCGCTCACGGTCGAATCCAATTCGCGCAAGAATGAGATCCATGGTTCCGGCATGCTTTTATTCGGATGCATAGGCAAGGTGTTCTCCCCTCATGTCGGTCAGGAGGTTCCAGTGTGCCGCGGCTGGCGAGCGATGTTCTCGCAGCCATGCTCTTTCAGCTTGGGTCATCGAGTCGTGGCAGAACGTATCTTCGCGCGCAAGCCGCGCACCCTCCAAGACTTCCAAATATCGTCGGAGCTCTCTCGCCCGCTCCTTGTCGTTCTTGCCTTCTGCCACGTCGCCCGCCAGAGAGACAGCGAATCCCAATCGGTTTTGCCGATCACGTACCTTGACGTTGCGAACCAACCAATCCCAGTCCATATCAACGTAGGTCATAGCCAACCACGGCAACCCCTCAGCCACTCGGGCATCAAGGTTTGGCTCGTTCAGCGCCTCAAACAAGACTTCCGCAGGGTTCCACCGCCTTCTCGCCCGAAGGTAGGCGAACCCCGGATAACCGAGCGCGCTCAGTTCCGCGCTGAAATCGCACTTCTGCGAAGAAACTCGCTTCTCTAGTTCCTCAGATCGCAACGGCAGCGCAGTAGGTGGCAGATTCAGCACTTTGAGAGCCTTACGTACAAATCGTTCCGACACAGGGCGATGCCCTTTCTCCAGCATCGACAAGTATGCTTGGGTGACATCCAGCGCA
>Ga0181533_1006128_pt1 | contig 11086 bp, 10 predicted proteins | sample PEATcosm2014_Bin_45_FD_119772 | JGI IMG/M metagenome (GOLD analysis project Ga0181533, IMG submission 119772) | Peatland microbial communities from MTU Mesocosm Facility, Houghton, MI, USA - PEATcosm2014_Bin11_60_metaG | ecosystem: Environmental > Terrestrial > Soil > Wetlands > Peat | place...
AGATGCCGAAGAGGAAGATGATTCCGATGATGAAACTGTAGGCCGCGCCGGTCCAGGCGATGGCGTGGTAGAAGCGGGGGTGATGGCCGCTGGCGTTAAAGGCGCCGCCCATGGAGGCGGTCATGAGGGCATTCATGGCGACCAGACCCAGGGAGAAGGCCGCCAGGCCCATCATGCCGCGCGAGGTTCCGCCCAGATTGGCAGTGAGGAAGAAGAGAGCCAACTGGCTGGGGGTTTCAGCGCCGACGCCGTGCAGGATGCCGATGACGAAGACGGATTTTCCGGTGTAGAGCCACTGGAAACGCCTGGGCCTGGGGGCCTGCCGGTTACCCATGCGGCGCACCTGCCAGGCCAGCCAGAGGACGCCGTTGATGGCGATAGCCAGCCGGCTTTCGATGCGGCTATGGCTGTGGCCGTGCGCTTCTTTGCGGAGGATTCCCGCGGCCACGCCGATGCCGAGAACGATGAGGGTGAGTCCGATGATGCGCTCGGCCCAGTGGTCCAGGCCCTCGGGCAGGCCCAGGTGCAACTGGAGGACGGAGATGCCGAGGACCACCACGGTAAAAGCGTGGCCCAGGGCGTAGGTCATGCCCAAGCGCAATCCGCTGCGCCAGTTGCGCTGCACGGCGGTGATGTCGGAGATGGCGGCCAGGTGATCGTAGTCAAAGCCGTGGCGCAGGCCCAGGAGCAGGCAGGAGCCCAGCGCGGCATCGAGTTTCCAGTCGCCGAAGATCGGTATCACGAAAATCAGTATAAGGCATACGCGGCGCGATTGGCGTGGCAGCTGTCACGCGGTAGTGGGCCTCCAGAAGATTTGGCTGGACTACCTGTCAGTGCAGGAGTAGCAAGGGTCGATGGAGGCCTGGATCAGGGGCGTGTCCGCCAGGCGGGCTCCCATCACCATCCAGCGGATGGCGGGCATGTTGGCAAAGGTGGGCGTGCGCACGTGGACCCTGGCTGGATTCCTGGAACCCTCCTTCCAGGAGACGCTGTACATGACTTCGCCGCGCGGCGCCTCGACCCGGCTGGTGGCCGTTCCGGTGGTGAAGACAAACTTCTCGTCGGCGGTGTGGAACTCGCCGGGCGGCAGCTTGCTGAGCGCCTGGCGAAGAATCTTGCAGCTCTCCATAATCTCGAGGGCGCGGACCAGCAGACGGGCGCGCACGTCGCCATCGGGCTGGACCGGCGCGTCGAACTCCATCTCCGCGTAGGCCGCGTAGGGCGCGTCGCGGCGAAGGTCCTGGGGCAGCCCGGAGGCTCTTGCCGTAGGCCCTACAACGCCACAGGAGACTGCTTTCTCCAGGGTCAGGACGCCGATGCCCGCGCAACGCGAGCGAGCCGTTTTGCTGGTGGTGAAGATGGGGATGATGGTGCGCGACATCTCCAGTTCCAACGCCTCGACCATCTTCAGAATGGCCTGCGGATCGGTTATGTCGCGATTGACCCCGCCGATGCAGTTCATGGCGTAGTTGACGCGGTTGCCGCTGATGGCCGCGAGCACATCCATCACCTTTTCGCGAATCTCGAAGCAGGTCATGAACATGGTCTTGAAGCCCATGAGCTTGGATGCGATGCCGGCCCAGAGCACGTGCGAGTGCAGGCGCTCCAGCTCCGCCATGATGACGCGAATATACAAGGCGCGCGGAGGCGGCGTAAGACCGGTAAGGCCCTCCATCGCCTGGCAAAGAGTGAGCGTATGGATATTCGAACAGATGCCGCAGACGCGCTCCATCAGCGCGATGACCTGAATGTAGTTGCGGGTTTCGGCCAGGTGCTCGATGCCGCGGAAGTTGAACCCGATGTGCAGTTTGGCGTCCTGAACGGTTTCGCCTTCACAGATCATATCCAGCTTGTAGGGTTCTTCCAGTCCGGGGTGGTAGGGACCCATGGGAATCTTGTAGCTCATTTATTCTCCTTACCGGCGGCCACGGCGTCGCGCAGGTTCACTCCTGGCGTGTCTCCCCGGCGCAGAAGCAGGGGTTCGTATTCGCGCCCCAGGAAATCGATGGCAAAGCCTTCGTGAATCTCGCGCTCGATCCAGTCCGCGGCCTCGCACAGGTCGTAAATACTCTCGATCTTGCCGTTTTCAATGGAGTTGCCGGCAATCTGAAAGGGAAAACCCAGCAACTGTCCATCGAGGTCCCAGTGGTACTCCAGGCGAAATCCCTCGTCCTTGGGAAGTTGATAGGCGGTGATGGTGACAAAGCGGGCATGAAGTTCGTTCATCGCCTTGGCGAGTTCGCGTACGCTCAATGCGCCGGTCGTGAGCCAATGCGCGCCACCCGTTTCGACCCAGGGTTCCGTGGTCCCCAACTTTTCCGGAATGCTATCAAGCAGGCTCATGGTGCTGGTCATTGCGCGCCTCCAGGGACGGGGTTGGTTACCTGCGCGACGGCGGCAGCAGCCGGAACCGTTGTGACCGGCTTGACGGTCTGCTTGCGGGCAACGGTGTAGGACTGTTTCAACGCCCCAATGGTCAGGTACACGGGCGGACATGCGGAGTCCTGGCTCAGCGCGTGGGTCTTGCAGCCTTCAACGCAGCGGCCGCAGAAGGTGCAATGGCCGGGATCGTAGCTCCAGGTGAACTCGCCTTTGCCGGCTTTGAACTCGATGGCGCGCGCGGTGCAGCGAAATCTGCAGATTGCGCAGCCGGAGCAAAGCTCGGGATCGAAGCGCACCAAGCCCCGGTAACGCTCGCTCACCTGGGGGCGCGCGGGAAAGAGCAAAGTCCGCGAGCCGCCCCACAGGTTCTTCCACAGCATGGTGAGAATGTTCATGCTCTAAACCTCATGAAGAGCGCGGAGGCAACGGCCAGAACCGCGAAGATCAGCGTGCATTGCCAGTAAAAACGGACCGTCGTATCGATCTGCAATCGCGCCGTGGCTGCGGCGACTGTCGACAAGAGCAGCACGATGGCAAAGGAGAGCGCGACGAAGACCAGGGCGGCGAGCCACCAGAGAGTGAGATGGGGAGCGATCAGCGTGGCCACCAGGCCGGTAGCCGCAACCCACTCGAGGCCATGCGAGAGCTCCCACATGGCCAGCTCGGGACCGGCGTACTCGACCATGGGCCCGGAGTAAATCTCCTGCTCGGCGTTGGGCAGCGAAAAGGGATTGAGATGCAGCTTGGCGGGCAGACAAACCAGGATCGCAATCACGCCCAGGACTTGCAGCGGCGAAACCGGCAGTTGCGCCAGGGCTTCAAGCCGGAAGGTATGCTGCGAGGCGGCGATGGAGATGATGGCCAGAAGGAAGACCACGTTGTAGGAGACGCTGAGGACGGCCTCGCGCGCCGAGCCGATCTCGCCGAAGATGGAACGTGAGGAGAAGCCGGCGGCGATAATGCACATGGAGGGCAGTTCCAGCAGCGCCAGCAACAGGATCAGGTCGCCCTGGAAGCCGCCGGAGGCGGGCAGCACGGGCAGCAGGCCAACCGCGCCGGCCGCCGCCGAGACGGCAAGCAGCGGCCATAGCCTCATCAGCAGGCCGCCCACGCCGCTGCGCGGAGGCATCTGCTTGCCCAGCAGCTTGATGAAATCGTAAAACGGCTGCATGAAGGGAGGCCCGATGCGGCCCTGCATCAGGGCCACCGCTTTGCGTTCCACCCACAGGAAGAACCACGCGGCGGGCACGGCGAAGAGCAGCCCGGGAAAGATAAGCAGGCGCGCTAACGCGGTGGTCAAATTCATAGTTGCACCTCACTGGCCGCGGCTTTGGCGGCGCATTCGCACGCGGAGGCCGACTCGACGACAGGCACCATGACAGATTCGGCCGGCAGCTTATTGCCTCGCGCAGCCAGAATCTCCGCGGCCTTGGCTATGCCCAGCACAATGGCGTCGGGGCGCGGCGGGCAGCCGGGCACGAAGACATCGACCGGGATGTGCCGGTTGAGCGGCCCGTCCAGCGTGCGGCTGTCGATGAAGACATTGGTCGTCGCCGGACAGGAGCCGATGGCCACCACAGCCTTGGGTCCGTACACTTGTCCGTAGACGGTTTTAATGGCCTCGACGGCATTGTGGGTGACAGGGCCGGTGATGCAGAGAATGTCAGCGTGGCGCGGCGAGCCTTCCAGGCGCACACCCAACTGCTCGGCGTCGTAACGAGGGGTAAGACTGGCCACCAGTTCGATATCGCAACCGTTGCAACTTCCCGAGTTCATGTGGAAGAGCCAGGGGCTGCGGCGCCGGCAGTAACACATCAATCGATTCCAGAGCTTCATGGTCTACCCCCAAGCAGCAGTTGCACGGCGTGGGGCCAGATGCCGGCAGCCAGAATCAGCACAGTCAGCACGACGATGGTGGCCTGCAACAGAAAAGGCTCACTTATTGGATGCGGCGGCATTGGTGTTGGACTCGGCGGCGGACTCGGCTCAGGCGCCGGACCCCACCAGATGCGGGTTAAAGCCAAGGTATAGGCGATCAGCGCGAAGATGGACGAGAGGATGAAAACCGCGGCCAGAGGCCAGCCGATCTGCACGGCGGTCTCGTAGAGTCTCCAGCGGCCGATGTAACCCATGGTCGGCGGAATGCCCAGCATGGCCAACATTCCAAAGAGGAAGCCGAAAGTGGCGACCGGATAGCGCGTAACCAGGCCCTTGGGTTCGCCGTCGAGAGCGCCGTCTGCCTCAGGACCGGCGAGGCAGATGAAAAGGAGAGCTTTGGCCAAGGAGTGAGTAGCAGCGGCAAAGATCGCGCCTTCTGCTCCGATGATGTTGGCGGAAAAAGCTCCCAGCAACAAGAAACCTACATCCTCGACAGTTGAAAGAACCAATAGCCGTTTCAAGCTGCGCTGCGTAAGCATCAGAAGAGCAGCCAGGAAGGAGGTTACCGCTGCCATTACAAGCAGAGTGTAGTTGTGAATGAAATAAGTAGGCAGCGGAGCGACCAGGAACTCACTAAAAGCGGCCATATCGACAACCGCGATAATCACACCGAGAACCAATGCTGGAATTTCGTCAGCCAGCGCAAGCAGCCAGAAGAAGAGCGGAACCGCAGCCAGCTTAATGAAGATGCTGGTGAGCATCAGTGCGTTCGACCACCGGGGTTGGTTCTCAATCAGTAGATCACTTGAAACCAGTGTGACAGCAGAGAGAAGAACAACCGTCAGATAAGTCAGCTTGGCCGCTTTGGTCCGCGCCGTAATCCACACCAACCCCACTGTCAGCAGCGTGGCAACTTCCAAGCAGCCAAAACGCACCCAATGATTTGGGTTTGCAATGAGAAGGCCCAGGGCTGTGCAAACACTAACAATAAACATTAGAGACGCTATGCGACGACTATTCTTGTGCGCTAGAGCAGCAAGAACCAGTGCAATTCCAGCCACAGCACATGCACACACCAGCAGCATAGGTGCGGGAAGCGTCACTGAAATTGGCAGCCTGCCCGAAATCGTTGCGGTGTCGATCCCCGGCGCAAGCCAACGCGCTCCAGCCAGGATCGCCGCCGCCAGCACGATAACCAGCGCCAGCGCGTTGCGCTCCATCCAGGAGACGATAACGCCCAGCCCGCGCGAGACAGCCTGCAGACCGCGCCAGACGCCCAGGTAAACAGCGTCTACATTGGTCCAGCGGAAGAACTCACGCCAGTTTTGCAGGAAGATGCTGGAAAAATCGCTGGCCGTAAGCCTGTCCTCCGACGACAACGGCTCTCCACCGGTGAAGATTCCTCCGCCCGCGCCAACCAGCGCAGCCCCGCCCCCGGAGACCGTAACGGCAACCGTGGCCGGACGCGCGGCGTAGGCAACGGCGTAGATCAGACCGCCCAGAATCAGCGAGACCACGGCCAGCACCAGGCCGCCGACGGTCGAGAAGCTGCCCGCATCGCCCGAGAATCCAAACCACGTGACCTGCGCCACGGTCAGCCGAAAGGCAAGCAGGATGGGATTGAGCAGATAATTGACGGCCAATTGCGGCGCGACGCCCAGGATGACGCTGCCCGCGGCCAGCAAACCCATCCCCCAGATCATCGTCGGCGGAGACTCGTGGGCGTCTTTGGTGGCTTCCGTCGTGGGTCCCAGGAAGACGGCGCTGGTGGCCTTGGCGCCGAAAAAGACAGTGCCGAGGCTGGCCGCCCAGGCCACCATCGCGGGAACGGCCCATCCGGCCTGCAAGGCCGCCGCGTAGAGCATCCACTTACTGGCGAAGCCGCTCATGAGCGGAATGCCCATCATGCTGCCCACGCCGATCAGCCAGGAGAGAGTGGTCTGCGGCATCTTCTGCGCCAGGCCGCCCAGTTTGTTCATGTCGCGAGTGCCCGAGGCGTGCTGCACCGAGCCGGCGGTCAAAAACAGCCCGGCCTTGAAGAATCCGTGATTGAGGCAATGGAGGAGGCCGGCGGCGATGGCCAGCGGCGTGCCGATGCCCAGGCCCATCATCATGTAGCCGATCTGGCTCACCGTGGAAAAGGCCAACATGCGCTTCAGATCGGTTTGCACCATGGCGTACATGACGCCGACGGCCATGGTGACGGTGCCCACCCACATCAGGGATTCATTTCCCCAGGCGAAGCCCCCATTCGCCGGCCAAGCGCCAAAGCTGTGCATGCGGGCGGCGAGATAAACGCCGGCCTTGACGTAGCAGGCGGCGTGGAGCAGGGCGCTAACCGGGGTGGGCGCGGCCATGGCTTCGGGAATCCAGGTGTGCAGCGGAAACTGGACGGACTTGGCCACCAGAGCCACCAGCATCAGAACAAAGATTCCGCCCGTGAAGGCGCGGGCCACGGCCGGATCGGTCCACAGCGCGCTGCCTGTGCGGTGATAGACGACCAGGATGGCGGCCAGCAGGCCGTATCCAGCAATGTGGGTCATCAGCAAGACTTTGCGCGCGCCACTGACCGCCTCGGGGTTGGTGTACCAGAAGCCCACCAGGCTGAATGAGCATAGGCCGACCAGTTCCCAGCAGAGATAAAAGATAAAGAGGTTGGCGCTGTAGACCAGTCCGACGAAGCCGGCGATGAAGACCAGCATCGTGGCGTAGAAGCGGGTCGCAGCCTTGTCGTGCGCCATGTAGCCGATGGAATAGAGGAGCACAAAGGCGCCCAGGCCCGTCCCCATCAGCGCGAAGAGGACGCTGAGCGCATCCACATGGAAGACGAGGGCCAGCGGACCGTCCCAGGGGAGCGCGTTCAGCTCGACGGCCTGCCCTGCCCGGACCAACGGCGCCATGCCAACCACGGCCAGCACCGCGGGCAGACAGGTGAGAGCGGCGAGGATACCTTTCGCCCGGGCGGAACAGAGCCGCGCTACGAGAAGTTGAAGCACCGCGCCCAACAGAAGCGAGCAGGGCGCAATCAGAATAAGGTCCGCAGCGGTCATGTCCAGATGCTAGTTAGCGGGGTCTCCCGACGCTGTGATGTAACGCACATGCAGGACCGAATACCGCAGTGCGGTACGGGTTTCGCACGGTCTTGTGGGCAGTTCTGAAATGGAATAGAGAAGAGGCGGCGTAATCAGAGCGTAGCGGCGGTCACGAAGGCAAATTGAGAACGGGAAATGGCAGCCGAGGGCTGGGCGGTAGCTGAGTCAGCGCCGCAGATTCGCCTGGCGCCTAGTAGCCGATGTGCCTCGCCCAGCTGACGCGGGATGCAGCCGCCACCGGCTAGATGTCGGCGGCGGCGGCCTGGAGCTGGCGCCAGAAGAAGTACGAGAGTCCCCAGAGCACGCTGGTGATCGCCGAGGGGGCCAGCGCCGCCGGACGATCGGCTATGGAGAGGTGGGCAATGAGCGCCGAGACGAGGTTGATGGCGAAGCCGGCGTAGGCCCATTCTTTGACCCGCGCGGGGAGCATGGGCAGGAGCAGTGCAACCACGCCCGCCACCTTGGCCCAGGAGAGCTCTACCCGGAAGGAGGCGGCGGAGAAGCCGAGGCGGGTGAACGCCTGCGCCGCCTCCGGCAGGCGCATCAACTCGTAGTAAGCGGTGAAGCTCATCTCCAGGCAGAAGAGCGCCGTGAAGATCCAGAAGCCGGCGACCAGCCACCTCGAAGCCTTCATCTGATTGGAAGCCTTCATCCCACACCCCCGCCAAGCACCCGCTCCAGACCGTCGAAGAATTTCTGCCAGCCGTAATTTGCACCCTGATAAGCTGCCTGCTGATCGGGACGGAAGCCGGACTGCTCCATGCGAACGTGCGTGCCGCCCTCGGCTGGAGTCAGCGTCCATAGCACCACCCATTGCAGCCCGCTTTCGGCTCCCCCAACGCCCCAGTTATAGGACAGGCGTTGCAATGGGTCGACGATCAGCACCTCGCAGTCGACAACGCCATTCCAGTTCGGCATGGGCTCGGCCCGGAATTGGAACTTTCGCCCGACCACCGGCTCGAAGTCGTTGTTCATCATCCATTGCGCGAGGAGCGGGCTCTCAGTGAGCGCACGCCACAGCTTTTCCGGCGGATGCGGGAATACTCTCTCGATCACAAGGGTACGGGTACCCTCTGCTGGATTGCTCATGGTTCCATCCTTTTCAGTAGGTTTTCGAGTTGATCAAATCGGTCGCGCCAAAAGGCGCCGTAGAGATTGAGCCAGTCCACCATCGGCGCCAGCGCATCGGGCTGCGCGCGATAGTGAGTTTCGCGTCCCTCGTGGCGATGCCGCACCAGCTTTGCCCGCTTCAGCACCGTGAGGTGCTTGGAGACAGCAGGCTGAGATACGCCCGCATAGCGCGTCAATGCGTGGACGGTCTGTTCGCCCCGCCGGGTCAGCTCCTCGAAAATGGCCCTGCGAGTGGGGTCGGCAAGAGCGCGGAACGCCGGATTGGCATTGGCCGGCTTCACAAAGAAAACCATAACCGTATGGTTATGGTTTTGTCAAGAGAAATATAACACAGTTTTTGATTGCTCCCTTGGCGGGGTATCGACTCCTTCGATTGCGCTGGGGGCAGAGACACGATGGACAGATTCCCGACGAGCTTGGCTTAACCCAGCCTGAAATTCTCCGTTTCTCGAGGAGCACACAATCGCCGCGTCACTCATTGGGAGCGATCGGTAGCACAAAGCCGGCAAGTGTCGCGCAATCTGTCAGGTGCAGCCGGAGCGACGAGATGGCCTGACGCTGCGGCATTTCACAGGAGAAAGCAGGGTGGGCTCGATCCGGAGCGGAGAGGGTCGGACCGTCTCATTTGGCGGGACGAAGCTGGACCTGGTAATCCCGGTAGTCGATGGTTACGACGGTTTTGCCAAACAGGAAGCTGTTGGAGACGGCTCCGGCATGGGTGGCTTGCGCAAAGCCGGCCACCTTGGCGTATTGGCGCGTCATCTGCGCGGGTCCTGTGAAGACGGAAGGGCTCTTGGACGCTGTTCCCTGAATCTGAACCGTCGAATAATCGACGGCGTCCACCCACATGGTTCCTTCGATGAGGTTGGGAGCCTTTCGCCTGGGGGTCAAGGCAACGGCAAGGCAGTCGCGTCCATCCAGACGCTGGATTCCGCCGGACTTCAATTTCATCTCATAATTTGCGGAAGTGAACCAGGAGGCCTCGCGGGCGCCGGGCTGGTTGATGCGCTTCTCATTGTCCAGGAGCGGCTTCAAGACCAGGCTTTGTATGACCTGCGAGCCGGTTTGGGAGAGGATGGTGTAACTCTTGCCCGCATCCTTGCTGTAGAGGGTTTTTACCGTCATTTCAGCCACGGGATGAGCATCGTCGTTGTTTCTGTAAACGGCATAGTGCTCGGTGACGGTGAATCCAACAACGTTTTCAAACCGGGCCTGGATCACCGCGTCAATATGCTGAACAACCGATGCGCTGTCGAGCTGCTGGGCCGGAAGCGCAAAGGTTCCGAGGCACGCAAAGAAAGAAGCAGCCGCAACCGCACGCGGCATGCGAAATTGCCTGGAACTCATCATGCTGAGACTCTCCGCATCCTCTCTTCCAGATTAAGCCTTTTCCGTCCTGGGACTGTGCTGTGTTGGACAGGGAGTGGAGGCGTATTGGCTGTTGCGGACAGGCGGCCTTCGCCCATGCGCTATGCTGGTCTCCGGTGAGGCGCGATTTTGATGCATGAAACCCCTCCAAAACGAGAACGGCGCGAGGTGCTGGTGCGCGGGGTAGTGCAGGGGGTGGGGTTCAGGCCTTTTGTGTACCGGCTGGCGCTGGAGGAGGGGCTGGCGGGGTTTATCGGGAACGATACGGATGGAGTGACGATCGAGGTTGAGGGGCCGGCGGGACAGGTGGACGCGTTTCTGGGGCGGTTGCGCGCGGAGACTCCGCCGCTGGCGCGGATCGACTCGGTTGCGGCGCGGGATTTGGCGGCGACAGGGGAGGCGGGGTTCCGGATTGTTGCCAGCGGGGTATTGGGCCGGGTGAGCACCGGAATTCCGGCGGATGCGGCGACCTGCGCGGATTGCTTGCGGGAGTTGCTGGACCCCAGGGACCGGAGGTACCGGTATCCGTTTTTGAACTGCACCAACTGCGGGCCGCGATTCACGATTACGCGGCGGATTCCTTACGACCGGCCGCAGACTTCGATGGCGAAGTTCAAGATGTGCCCGGCTTGCCAGGCGGAGTACGACGATCCCGCGAACAGGAGGTTCCATGCGCAGCCAAATGCGTGTTGGAAGTGCGGGCCGCGGGTGTGGCTGGTGCAGACGGCAGCCTCCGAATCGAGCTCTGGTGAAGAGGCAGTAAAGCTGACGCTGCAACTGCTGATGGAGGGGAAGATTGTAGCCATCAAGGGGATCGGCGGCTTTCACCTGAGCGTGGACGCAACCAACCAGGCGGCGGTGATGCGGCTGCGGGAGCGCAAGCGCCGCTTTGGGAAGCCGCTGGCGGTGATGGTGAAGGATGTGGAGGCAGCGCGGATGGCGTGCGCGCTGACGGCGCAGGATGAGGCGCTGCTGAAGACGTCGGCGCGGCCGATTGTGCTGTCGCGGAAGAGGGATGGTTGTGGAATTGCGGAGGGGGTTGCGCCGGGGATTCCCTGGTTGGGCGTGTTTCTGCCCTATGCGCCGTTGCAGCATCTGCTCTTTGCCGACCCGCGGGTGCAGGCGCTGGTGATGACCAGCGCAAACCTGAGCGAGGAGCCGATTGCCATCGACAACGACGAGGCGCGGGCGCGGCTGGGAGGGATTGCGGATTGCTTCCTGATGCACGACCGGGA
>Ga0181533_1006131_pt1 | contig 11085 bp, 9 predicted proteins | sample PEATcosm2014_Bin_45_FD_119772 | JGI IMG/M metagenome (GOLD analysis project Ga0181533, IMG submission 119772) | Peatland microbial communities from MTU Mesocosm Facility, Houghton, MI, USA - PEATcosm2014_Bin11_60_metaG | ecosystem: Environmental > Terrestrial > Soil > Wetlands > Peat | place...
CAGGGCTCCAGGCAAGTGAGTCAGATTGAGTCGTAACGATATCCTTGACTGAGAGAGGACCACTATGTAGGAGATTAAGATCATGTGAACATCCGTTCCCCCATAGCATGAGCAAAATTGATAATGCTATAAAATCCTTCAAACGATTCATATAAACGAGGACTCCTTTTGAGGTCATTTGAAGTTGCGTACCAAAAAGATAATCGGGCGCGTTAGCGCTCTGTGAATTGCCCTTGTTGGAGAATGTTTTTATACGTTTCATTCTATCCACTGACAAAAACTCCGCTACCTTCCCAACATTCAGGCAGAGTCAAAGGTTATTGCTTTAACATTTTCAAGTACTTATTCCACTGTTCGATAATTCTAGTACAGTTGTCTTCCCAGTATTTAGGAGTTTGTTCCTTAATTTTCTGTTTGGCAAGGTCCCATCCTTTTTGTACGTAGACATAATTTTGTTTTGTTTTCTCATCCGGTGCGGCCTGTTCGGATCTCTTGATAAACGATATAACCTTGTCTTCAGCTTTTTGAGGTTCCGAAGGAATATATCCTTTATCAACGCATTGGTCATACTGCGTCGCCGCGCCGCCCAAAAATAGGCCAAATTCCATGGCCGCAGCCTGTTCTCTCTCGTTTAGATTGGATTCAGCGTACCCAAGAATGGGTTGAAATAATAAAAGCAGTATCGCAATACAGCTAATCAACCGAATGATATACTCACCAATATTCATGATCATCTCCCATTTTCGTATATGGCAAACCGTTATATGGATTATCATTAATTCCGCGATTCAGTAACACAGGAGCTTGAAATTCCATTATATAATCTCACCTGATACCACAAAATCCTGATATTATAAAGCTAAATTAATATGCACGCCCCACCCAGCTCCCTCGCTCTCATACGCGCTGGAACATAAGGTTGGGGGTGTATGCGCTTTGTAGATACGAGACCGCATTAAGAGGTCAGCAAACATTGATGCGGTAGGACAACAAGAAATAATTCCCGACACCGGGGGTCTGGATATGATTATCCATTTCCCCGGCGCCGGTCAGAATGCCATTATCCGCGGCCGTCCGCCTTCAGTTACTGAAAACGGACAGCAACGTTTTAACTCTTAAGGGGAGGCACTCCATCCCCCATGGTCATGCGTGGATTCAGACTGCTTCTGCCCAAACCTCCAGGCCATCCAGCACAACGGTAGGTAGCCCCCTTCTCCCACATGCCTTTTCAGCACGTCATCCGTCCTTCGCTTACCCCTCTCTCCAGCCACGGATGTCAGGCGCCCACCGCTATTAACGGACGGGTCGGACGCGGATGTTGCCCCTTTTAAGGGGAGGTTACTACGGGACCTCCGAGCCCAAGGAGCACTATGCATGCTCCCAGGTTACTTCCCCGATTCGGTTGTTGCAGCACTTGGCGCTTTTCGGCCAGTACGCCGCCGTGGGCCTTTACCCCACACACGTTTTAAACGGGTCCTGCGCAGGTGGCTTCTGTGCCAAGCAGAAGATGGCGGCCTATCGCCGCTGAATACGAATTTCCAGGTACGGAGTGTCATGGATCCCTGTACTTTTCATCCGCCGCATGACTTTAATACGAAGCTTTGCTTTCGCTCACCATACAAGACCTGCCGGTCGCGCACTTCGCGCTTTAAACGAACTGCTCCAATCCCAGGGGATTCATCCTTAGCCTATACTCGCGACTGTTACCAGCAGTCGCCAGACTTAGCCCCCTGAAACCGTCCGTTCCGGCACGGGTATTCCGCGTTGCCGCATAGCCCCCGTCCTCCCCGAGGGAGGGTACGTGTACACCTATCCAGGCGCACCACTCTTTGTTTCTCTTTATCGTGGACTCAATCCATGGTCACGCATCATCCGGGAGTTGGTGGCTCCCTTTACTGGATGGTTTGCTTCCATGAACTGGTCCCAGAACCGGACGTGCGTCTTTCGATCGCATCCGGCTCCCCTACCTCTCCTTATACGCTGCTTTACATGGCAGAGATTGGCCGTCTCTGCCGGTCGGCTGGCTGGGCCGACCATGACAGCGTCGTCGGAGTGCTGGCTGTGCGTGGATGGCATCCACAATCAGCGGAGATCTATATCATCGGCGTAAAAGCCGTTGGCTGGGGATCGTCCACCAGTTTCACCATGCGCGCCCTTTACCGCACAAGGACGGCACTACTTAAACGGGGACATAAGAGTCAAATGCTTTTTATTGCGTGCGTTCAAAGGAACAAAAACGATGCGTTTTTAATGACGGCAGTTTATCACATACCGCTTCGCTGCGACAGTGAAGGGTTGTGATATATATCCACTCCAATCGTAGAAAGGCAAGATCCTGAAAAAACCATGTTTCACCATGTTTCTCCATGGCCCCCAGCATGTCACCATGTTGCCGGCAAGACGCCGGCAACATACTGTATTATTTGATTAAATTCAAAAATAATGCTTGACAGCGATCTATGAAATAGTAAAATGCGGGGCACATAGATTCCGCTATAAGCGGGGTCAAAGGCCTAAATGACAAAAGAGAAAATGCCAAACGAATCAGTCCGGATCGCGCTGCTCAGTGGCCCGGATGCCGAAACGCTTTGCGACAATCGCCTCGGGGCAGAGGGACGAAGGGTCAAATACACCGGGATGCGAATAGCCCAGCTCCACCGGTGATGAAATGTGACCGACCGTGGGCTTTGATGTTGGTCGGTTCACCATGCTCACCTTAAGCCGCCACGGAACCGGCTTAAGGGAGAAATGACAGAAGGTCGAGCAACCTGCCCGCCTGGGGGCATCGGCCAAATAAAGCTCCGCTCTCAACGGTCGCTCTGGGGACGGACACCCAATAATTGCGCGTCTCGAAAAGGATCTGGCCTTCGCGCCGGCAGCTTGAAGCCGGCGGAAAGGTGAAGTATACCCTGATCGAGACCATCATAACCCCCGCAGATAAAGAGGCCAAAACCTACACGGGCATTGGCCTCTTCCGTTGAAAACCGCGTTCAAAGACAGAAACGATTATCTCCTCGAACAGTTACATTCGTAATCCTGACGTCAATTGCTCCCCTCAGTCGGCCAGCATTCCAAATGATGGCATTTGCCCATATCGCTATGGCGGAATCTCCAATCCATTTGAGAGGAGATAACCGTATGGCATCCATTAGCGAGAAGAACACCCGGCGTTACCGGGTGCAGTTCACCATGTCCAGATCGCTCTACCAGCTCTACGAGGCGAACATGGCGAGAGCGGCCAATCTGCATCTTGTCATCGACTTCACCAAGGACTTCGAGAAGTGGTTTTCCGGCCAGATGGAGCAGGTGACAAAGGAGTTGCAACAGCTGGAAGCGGCATCCGGCCGGCAGGAAGGAGGCGACCATGGCAACGATCAGAGCTAAAACCGTCGCCATTTCCGACAAAACCACATATCACCTGGTCCGCCGCGCCCAGGCGGGAATAGCTGGATATCTGCACTTCGACCAGGGGGACCTGGCGAAATACCTGGAACGGGAATCGTTCATTTCCTTCGCCGGGAAGCTGGCGGATCATTACTTCCATCGCTCGAAGGGGCTGGTCATCCATCACCAGGTGAAGGAGCTCTTCCTTGTCCACCTGATCATGGCGCCGATCATCCAGAGACTTCCCCTTTCGGCGAAATACGACTGGCACCGCGGCCATCTCTTGTCATGGTGCCGGATCAAGGCGAACGGCCGGGAAAGAAGGTTTCACTTCGGACACCGCATAATCGACCGGGATTACCGGCCCGAGGCTCTCAGCGCCGGACTGGAAAGAATGGGCATCCATGACCCTCCCTTTGTGGAGTTTGCCCTGGACATCTACCGCCGGCATGCCGGAGGCACAGCACTGAAGGACCAGCTGGCCCACCAGATGTTCGACCCAATCATTCTGTCCGGTATGAGAGAGGGTTACGAGCTGCGTTTCGCAAATCATCTCTATCGTCTTGAGAAGGAGCCGTTCGAGGCTTCCATTGACCTGCGCAACTCCTGGGGAACCTTTCTCGAATACGACATCCGGTCCATCCAACACCAAGGAGGGAGGCACCTGGAGATTGTCCTTTCCAGGGAGACCCTCGCCAGGTTCAGGGAAAACGTAAAAGGTATCCTGGATTCATCTGCACCGCCACAACACAAGTGCCGGCTCCTGGAGAACCGCATTCGGGATTTCGTGGAAATTGCGCGTTGGGCGCGCTCAGCAAGGCCGCAGATCGAGGAGCTGAAGGGATGGCTCGCTGACAGGATTCGTCCCCTCTCCGGAACGTTTCCCGAGGCAAGGCACCTTTCCATTATGCTTGTGAACCTCTGGTTCCAGAGAGGGGAACACAGGCTGTTTATGAAAGCCCCGAACCTCTTTCTCGATCCCGGCAAGATAGACGAGAGGATCTATATCGTATTCTTCAGCCCCTTCCGGGAGGTGACGCCATGAGCGCGACATTGCACAGAAGGGACATCAGAAGCGAGGAGTTCATCTTGTTGGCCAGGTTCTGCTGGGTCTTGCAGAACGTGGAGGGGTGGCACGACAGAATCCCCTACGTCCTGGGGGAGGTAGTGATGAGGCTTCCTGTCTGGAAAAACACCCATACGGGATGGCGATTATACAGGTACAAGAACTTCAAGAGGCAGGCCTTCGGGATCGAAGTTGCGGATTTCCGGAGGACCTGCCGTTACCTCAAGGTCAGTGAAGGCGAGATGGTCAAGACCCTATACAGGCTGTCGATGCTTTCCGTGGTTATGGAACAGAAGGATTATCAAAAACCCAAGTTCAAGATGAAGTTTAGAGGCGTAAAGATCGGCTGGGAGGGGATCATCCCGCCGTGTGATTTCTTCGGCTTTGTGATAGAGCGGCGCAGGGCCGAGGGTCATTTCAGGTAGGGGGTGACTATGCAAGTACATCCCCTGGAGCTTATCACCCTGGAACAGTTCGCAAAGAGGCTCAATATCAGCCGATCAACGGCATACAACTGGCTGGCCGAGGGGCGCCTTGCCCCCGGCCGGCATGTCGTGCACATCGGGCGAGTGATCCGGGTTCTCTGGAGCAGCGACCTTGTCGCCCATCTGTTGGCCCTTTCCGCGCAGGAGCCGGTAAAGGATCAATCCGTACCAAAGCGAAAGGGTCATGGCGGCGGGAACCGTATCGCCATCGATTGTGATTATCTGGAAAGAAATTGAAGAATCGGGTATACTCCTCCCCTGGACGGATAACCACAGGGGAGGAGGTGAAAAGAGGAAAGGAGACGAACAAATGGCAGGCTACAACGCTGCTTTGGATTTGCAGATCTTTGACACACGAAGAAACGAGGGGCGTATCGCCCGCAAGAAAGGCACCCGGAAGCTCTACCTGGACTTTTTCTATCACGGCGTCCGCATCGAGCGGTCAACGGGGTTGGATGATACCCCGAAGAACCGCGACAAGGCGGAAATCATGCTGGAAAGAATCTTGGAGATGAAGAAGGAGGGGACCCTGGAGTTTGCCCGGCTCTTTCCCGGAGCAAGCGAGGATGAGAAGGCGTTCCACACAAAACTGGAAAAGGGGGAGTACGCGCCTTCTCCGAAAGCGGTAACCTTCGGCGGCTATGTGAAGAAGTGGTATGCTTCCATCTGGGTGCATTACCCCGCTGACACCAAGCAGAAGGACTTCAAGTCGGTAATCGACTATTGGCTTTTGCCCTATTTCGGGGAGAAGTCCTTCTTCCATATCACCCAGGTTGAGTTGCAACGCTTCGTCGCCACCCTGAAGCACAGGAAAGGACCGAAGAAGGGTGAACCACTCAGTCGGGCAACGACGGTGAACATCCTGCAGATCTTCCGCACTGTCTGGAACGACGCGGTTGTCGAGCACCGCTGGATGCTCTTTGATCCATTGACCGGGATCAAGAAGCACCTGCCACGCAAGGTGAAGAAGAAGGTGGAGGTCTTCCGCTTTCACGAATGGGAAGCGCTTATAAATGCCATGGAGCCGTATTACAGGCCGGTGGCAAAGATCATGGTCCTGACCGGTCTCATGGCAAGCGAGATAGCCGCTCTCAAGCCCACGCACATAAGGGACGGTATCCTTTATGTGGAGCAGTCCATAGTGCGGGGAAGGGAAAAGGATGAGCTGAAGAACAGCTACCGGGAAAGGGAGATCCCGATCACCGGGGCAATCGGCGATATCCTTGAGCATGCGAAAGAAACCGCAAAGGGTGATTATCTCTTCGCCATGGAGAACGGCAGGAACTTCACGGCCGAGTTGTTCCAGCGCCGGGTATGGGTCCCGGCGATTGCTGCGGTGGGTATTCCCTACCGCAAGCCCTACTCAACCAGGCATACCTTCGCGGCATGGGCGCTCACAATCCGCACAGACCAGAACCGCCTGGTGGACCTGATGGGGCATGCCAGCAAGCAGATGATTTATGAGGTTTACGGGAAATATGTTAAGGGGCTGGAAGAAGACAGGTTGGCAATATTCCGGTACTTTGGCAGGGATTTCAAGCGGCCGGCATAAAGGAAGGCCCCGGCCACATGCGAAAGTTCCTGCGAAAGCCGGGGCCTTTAACCCTTATCTACCTGAAGTAGTTATGTTTTTCTGGAGCGGGAAACGGGATTCGAACCCGCGACTTCGACCTTGGCAAATTTGATGATTTCCTCTCCAAAGTGTGTCACGATGCATCCTCATGTGTCATCGGATTCTTATAATGGCTTGACATTGAAAATAATTTATTATATTTATGTGTCTCAGTGTTTCAGAGTGTGTCTCTATTTGCCAGCTGCAAAACGGATGCAAAACGGATGCAACGGGGGGTAGCGAGACACAAAACGGATGTAAAACGGATGCAAAAAATGAAGCAATTCACAGATAGATTTCTCGCCTCAATCAAGCCTAAAGATAAGAAATTTGTAATCAGAGAGGGACGGGGATTTGCTCTTCAGGTTCTCCCCTCTGGATCGAAATCATTCCTGTACATCTTCGAGCTTGGCAAACAAAAAGGGTATCTGCAGCTTGGCAGTTATCCCACAATTTCCCTGGCCGAAGCAAGATTTGCATACAATGAAGCCTATAACTTTGTAAAAAAAGGGATCGACCCTCGTGCCCAGATAAAAGCCGCCAAAGAAGAGTTGCTAAGAAAGGCCGCAGAAAATGCCACCGCAGTAGTAGAAGAGCATACGTTCCAGTCTCTCGTGGACAATGGGATCCCGGAGGGCTATATTCCCTCGACCGTTGAGCAGCTCGCAGCAGTCTATTACATCATGTACTCCAGGGTAAATCATAGCCCTGATACCCGGAGAAATTTACTCTACCACATAAAGAGCGGTATCATTTCAACAATCGGAAAGAGGCTAATAACCGAGGTTCGGCGTAAAGATGCCATCGAGCTGATTCAAGGTATCGCATCTCGCGTCCCCGGGCAAGCTGGGAATGTTCTCAAAGCAGGCAGGCAAATATTCGAGTACGCACTTCATATGGAATGGGTGGAAAGCCAGCCTTTCTTAAAAATCACGAAAGCCGTGCCGAAAGCAGGGCCCAAAACATGTGAGAGAACTCTCGATGATGATGAGGTTTTTCAGGCATGGACCGAAATTTCCAAATCCCCTTCATCCGATTCAGTGAAACGTGCCCTCAAAATGATTCTCGTTACGGCGCAACGTTCCGGCGAAGTTGCCCAGATGCACAGTGAGCAGATCAAGGACAGATGGTGGACCATCCCCGCAGAAGTGACAAAGAATGGAAGAGAGCATCGGGTTTACCTTACCGACACAGCTCTGTCGCTCATCGGCAATAGAAAAGGTTATATTTTCCCATCTGGGAGGGGAAATAGAGAACATGTAGCTGTAAATACCCTTTCCCAGGCAATCAACCGGGGTTACTTATCCGATGATGTTGTTAAGGTGGTCGGAACCAGAAAAATCAAGGCAAGGAAGGAGCCATATTTCGGAATGACTCCCTGGTCCCCCCACGATCTTCGCCGCACCGCCAGGACGAACATGCCCCGCGTGGGAGTTTCAGACGAACATGCCGAAGAGGTATTGAACCATACAAAACCGGGAATCATAGGCGTTTACAACAAGTATCGTTACGATAAAGAGAAACAGGAAGCGCTTCAGAAATGGGAATTACTTCTTCTTGACATACTGAAAGCCAAGCCTGTTACTTGAACAGCCCGAATAACTGAACAAATCAGCTGTTTCGAATCAAGTTCTTTAAGAAATCAGGTACCGTAGCAATCAAAAGAAATATGTTGCCTCAGAAATAAATATATTGTATAGTTTCTACAGAATATCTTAACCAAAAGAGAGAGAATAATGTCCCAGACTGCTCGCGCGCCAAAGACCATCGATAAGCAGAATCCACGTAAACGTCCACTCGAACACGTTAGCGCCAAGAAGACCGTTCCCGTGCCCCGCTCAGCCGATAAAGCGGCCGTAATCTCCAAAGCGGTGATCAACGCGGCAGAACTCCTTGGCTTGTCACAGGCCAGGCTTGCTCAGGCACTCGGCGTAAGTACATCCACTGTTTCGCGGCTCCATACGGGTTCTTACTTCCTTTCCCCGGAGAAAAAGGAATGGGAGTTCGCCGTGCTCCTTGTCAGGCTGTTCCGTTCGCTCGACGCGATAGTCGGAGGTATCGCAGAGGACGCGAGGAGCTGGCTCAACAACAACAACCACGCGCTGGCCGACAAAAAGCCGGCAGAACTCATACTCTCTACGGAGGGCCTTGTCCGTGTCGTCAATTACCTGGACGCCAGACGCGGTATTGTCTGAGGCCCGCAATCGCTCCGAAACAATCTGGAGAATTGTCGAGTCACAACATACCGCTTCAACCATGAAACTCGTCGATACCCTCGCCGAGCAGGACCTCCTCGAGGAGATAATCGAGGAGAACAAACCCCCCGTGCCTCATGAAGCAAGGGACCTGGACTATTTGCTGGCAACTCCTTTCCGTTATGTTCCTTTTCAACCCGGTTCAAGGTTTCGTTCTCCTTCTGATCCGGGTGTATTCTACGGGGCTGAGTCGGTGCGCACCGCCGCTGCCGAGGTCGGATACTGGCGGTGGATATTTCTCCTGGAAACGGATGGCCTTGATCGCCTTGGCCCGGCGTCTCACACGGCCTTCAGCGTTCCGATCAGAGCCAGTGCCGTGGATCTCCGTACTCCCCCCTTCGACAGGGACTCTGCCGCCTGGACCAATCCCCATGAGTATGGAGCCACCCAGGCCTTCGCCCGAATTGTCCGTGAAGCGGGGATCGAGGCTATCTTTTACCTTTCCGTAAGGGCCCCGGAACAATCGTGGTGCGCTGCTCTCCTGACGGCCAAGGCCTTTGCTGCAAAGCGTCCCGACAAGGATACGCAGACCTGGCATCTTCTGGTAACACGGGACGAGGCGATCTGGCGGCGGGAATCAGGAGCGACCTTTTCCTTCCGGACTTCACACTGGATGTGATCCCTATGTGTTGCCACTTTGCATTCCAGATTCCCATTAAAGCGAGGAGTTATGTCTAAGATCGGGCGCAATTCTCCGTGTCCCTGCGGCAGCGGGGAAAAATACAAACGATGCTGCGAGAAGAAGGAAGCCGAACTGAAGGCTAGAGCGCTTCCGCCAGGGCGTTTCCGGTACGAATCCGGTAGTTATGGTGGCCCAGGGCGCGGGTATATGCCGTCAATCCTTGGGTACAAAGAGGTCGGTCCGGATTCATGGGCGGAGCATCTCTGCCTGGTGAAGCCCGACGCAATATTCGAGGACCAGGACGTAGCAACTTCCATTGCCGAAGGTCACCTCGCCGCTGCAAGACAGGCTCAAATCGCTGGAGATGGAAGTCCCCAGGAATTCGCATTATCGTTGCGGCACGAAGGTTACAAGAGCGTCTTGGACTTCCGTTGCGTCAAAACCGACGCATAGGCCCAGTTTGCAGTTGGATTGCTCTAGCTTTTCGCAGTTGACGGTCCCAGATGTAATTATAATCTGTTTAAATGCCTATATAATTATCCCATCTCTTTACATCCTCTCACTGACTGATAGTAAAGTGACAAAGAAAAAAAGTCCGAAGCCACCTTTCATCATCAATCACGAATTTGAAGACCTATGAAATCAAAAACCTTCCATCTTCACTCCTGAAGAAACCGTATCAATATCTCCCGCCTGCTCGACACACTGTTCAACAAGTTCTCAAAAATAAAAGTGATAGAATTAAAGTGTGCAAAAGCTGCAAATAAAAAAGGGCAAATGAATCGAAAGGGGATAAGGCTATCTCCTCTCCTTCTCATAAGCAACGAGCGGAAAGGCAAGGTAGTGATTGCGGATGGCTACGACAGGTTGTTTGCCCTCCATCTACGAGTCCCATAATACGCCTTGATCAAATGCAAGATCAGCTGATTGGGTAATTTCATTTATGAAGGCTTTAGATCACGTGCAGGAGGAAGATCCCACATGTCAGACATCAGGCAACAGGGTCTCAGAATCCCCATCCTAAGGGGACTCCTCCCCATCAAAGGAGCCCAGGTCTCGGCCGACATCATCGCGGGCATTACACTTGCGGCCTTGGCCATCCCTGAAGTGCTTGGCTACACAAAGATCTCCGGCACACCATTAATTACCGGCCTCTACACAATACTTCTTCCGATGACGCTGTATGCGCTCTTCGGGGCATCCCGGCACCTCGTGGTCGGCGCCGACTCAGCCACTGCCGCCATTCTTGCCTCCAGCGTCGCCACGATGGCGGTGCCACGTTCGGCCGAGTGGCTTGCCCTGGCCGGCATCCTCGCGCTGATGGCGGCGGGATTCCTGTTTCTAGCACGCCTTGCCCGGTTGGGGTTCCTGGCGGACTTCATGTCGCGCACCGTCCTAGTCGGGTTTCTGTCCGGAGTCGGCATCCAGGTTGCCGTTGGTGAGATTTCAGGAATGCTTGGCCTGCAGGGGGGTGGGCAAGGTACGATCCAGAAGGTTCTCACCGATCTGCGCCAGATCGCACAGACAAACTATATCGCCCTGGCGCTGTCGGCGGCCGTTCTCGTGATCATCGTCGCTTCACGGAAAATATCCAAAAAGCTACCGGGCCCACTGATTGCGGTGATTGGAGCCATTATCGCCAGTTGGGCTCTCAACCTCGA
>Ga0181533_1006133_pt1 | contig 11083 bp, 10 predicted proteins | sample PEATcosm2014_Bin_45_FD_119772 | JGI IMG/M metagenome (GOLD analysis project Ga0181533, IMG submission 119772) | Peatland microbial communities from MTU Mesocosm Facility, Houghton, MI, USA - PEATcosm2014_Bin11_60_metaG | ecosystem: Environmental > Terrestrial > Soil > Wetlands > Peat | place...
CCCCGATTTTAGAGGGCTTTTCCAATTTCAGCGCCGCCTCCTCCGCCGAGGAGACTTGTATCCAATTGAACCTTTTCGACTTACGTTAGGACGCTACTGATTTTGGATTTTAGATTTTGGATTCGGCCTCGTTTATGGTCCAGATTCGATGTGGCTCGCTAAGGCCATCGGGCCGTAACGTCAATCCTAAATTCCTAATCCAAAATCCAAAATCTAAAATCCAAAATTCATTTCTGCCACTCCGCACCGAGGTAAACCTTAAGCGCTGTCCAGAGCTTCAACGCGCGCGGGACGCGCACCCGCTTCCCGAAGACGTTATAGCAGCGTTTTTGGATGCGCTTCAGGATGTCCCAGTAAATCGCCGCCATGATCTCCGCGGCCGTCATCGCTCGCCGGTCTTCCGGCGGAAGCATCCGGCGCGCCAGGTCGAAGTAATGCCGGGCGCGGTCGCATTCGAATTGCATCAACTCGATGAAGGGATCGTTGTAAGCGCCCGCCAGCAACTCGGCGGGCCGGACGCCGAAGCGGTCCAAATCCTCCTGGGGGATGTAGATGCGCCCACGCTGGGCGTCCCGCTGAATGTCGCGCAGAATGTTGACGAGCTGCAACGCCGTCCCCAGGTTCACGGCGTAATCCCGCGTGCGGGAGTTTTGATAACCGAAGATCTCGATGCAAATCAACCCGATGGTCGAAGCCACGCGGTAACAATACAGAGACAGCTCTTCAAACGTTTCGTAGCGCGCGTGGTTCAAATCCATTTCCAGGCCCAGGATCAGGTCTTCGAAAGGCTGCCGGGGGATCTTAAATCGCTTGATGGCTTCTGCCAGGGCGCGCAACTCCGGCGAGTCGAGGTGGCTGGAATCTTCCGCGTAACACGCATCCAGCGCCTGACGATAGCGTGCCAGACCGGCGGCGGCCGGCGCCGGGTCGAGTCCGCTGTCGGCGATGTCGTCCCCCCGCCGCGCGAAGGCATAAACGGCTTCGATCGCTAGCCGTTTTTCCGGAGGCAGAAAAACAAAAGCGTAATAGAAGTTGGTGGCGCGTGCGTTGGTGAAATGGGCAGTTCTTGAGGACACGTTCATGATGGGATGGTAACCGTCGGAGCGTGCGCAACGCTCGCGCCGAGCGGACCCCAGCGGGCGCGCAGGTAAAGGCGCAGGAAATCCCGCTTGCGGAGCGAAGGCCGCCGATGAAAGATATCATAGGAAACCGCTTCGATTTTCGAAAGAATCGCCGTCCCGCCCAGCCACGTCAGGCGCAATTGCGTGCGCAGTTTGGGCTGCACTTCTTCCGGCAAGCCTCTTCCCCGCTCGAAAAGCTCCCGAGTGCGGGCGATTTCAAAGGCCAGCAATTCCTGCCAGCGGGTGTCGGAGCGTCCGGCGCGCAGGTCATCGAGCGTGTAATCGAAGCGCGCCATATCTTCCTGCGGCAGATAGACGCGGTCTCGGGAAAAATCAATCGCCACGTCTTGCCAGAAGTTGGTGAGCTGAAGCGCGGTGCAGATGTTGTCCGAAAGCTCGAAGAGGTGCGGGTCGTGATAACCGAACAGTTCCAGCACCAGCCGCCCCACGGGGTTCGCGGAACACGTGCAATAGGCCAGCAGCGAGGCAAAGTCCGGATGGCGGTTCACGACTACGTCCGACTCAAACGCGCGCAGCAGATTTTCAAAGTTTTCACGCGAAAGTTCGAATCGCTCCGCGCTATCGCGCAGCGCCAGGAAAACCGGGTGATCGATTTTCCCCGCGTAGCAGGCCGCGAGCTTGGCGCGCCAATCGGCCAGCTTTTCCAGACGATTCTCGACGCCCGGCTCATCCGCAACGTCGTCGGCGTAACGAGCGAAGGCATAAACCGCCGCCAGCGCGTCACGCTTGTCGCGGGGGACAAGATACGAGGCGGTGGGGAAATTCTCGTAATGACGGCTCGCCAGCCGGCGACACTCTGCGTAAGCCGCGCGCAGATTGGTTTCAGAGGCAGTCATAATTCGGAACCCGCATGTCATTATATTTTAGATTTTGGATTTTAGATTTTGGATTTTGGAGTGGTCCTCGGGCACCCACAAAGAACCTGTAAGGGACGGCCTACATACATCACGTACTGACGACGGAAATCCGCCCTACACTGGCCGGCGAATCCCGTCAAACCCCCTCCCCATGACAGGTATATAATTGCGTTATGTCCAACTAAGGTGACGGCCATGAAACATCTCCTGCTTTCCTTTGTCCTGTTGGCTACGAGCCTGAGAGCGATGGCGGCGCCACAGGATGCGCGCCCGCCCTTGTCCAAAGACGAAGTGCTTGATCTGCTGATCAGTTCCACACCCAGCAAAGTGATAATCTCCACGATCAAACAATACGGAATCGCTTTCCAGCCGACCGCTCAGGTCCTGGAGGAGTTTCGCAAGGCAGGAGCTGACAGGACCGTGCTGGCGGCCCTGCGGGAGGCCTGGCATGCGGAAATCCCCAAGCCCCTCGGGGACAAGGAAATCCTGATAATGCTCGCCGAAGATGTACCCAGCGAAAACCTTGTCAGGACGGTGCAGGAGCGCGGCATTGATTTTCAGCCAACTCAAGATTACCTCGCAGGGCTCCGGTCACAAGGCGCAAAAGATGTGCTCATTGAGGCGCTGCGGGCCGCTGTGCCGAGGCCCTTCAGCAAGGACGAGCTTTTGCAACAACTGACGGCCCGCGTGGACCAGGATTGGATCGCGCAGAAAGTTCAGCAACGGGGGATTGATTTCGAACCGGGCAACGTGAACCTCCAGGCATTCCGCAACGCCGGGGCTCGGGCGCCACTTTTGGAAACCGTTCGCACCGCCAAGCGTGCGAAGCCCTTTGTGGCGCAGACCCCGGCGGGCCCTGCGGGTCCAAAAATGGCGCCCCCCCTTGTGGAAGGCAAAACAGCAACCCTTATCTGTGAACCTTCCGATTCGGACGTTCCCGTGTTTGCCGTCCCCAATGATCTGGGCAAGATCGTTGCGCGCCTGCGGTGCGGAGAACACGTCACCTTTCTGGGGAGGGTTGTCGCTCCTCCGGGTGTCGACAAGATCCAATATGCCGACGGAAAGGAAGGCTTTGTTTCGAAATCTTTTCTGGAGTCCTCGATCGCCACGGCGGCGGATGGCGTCACGGCGCCCACTCCGATCTACAAACCTGATCCCGATTATACCCCCCAAGCACGCCATGACAGGATTGAGGGTACCGTGAAACTTTGGATTGTTGTCGACACGCAAGGCAAGGTTTCCGACATTCACGAAATCTCGGCGCCCTTGGGAGAGGGATTGGATCAAAGCGCCCTCGACACAGTGAAAAAGTGGCGATTCACTCCCGCCACACGCGACGGTGTTCCCGTGGCTGTGCGCGTGATGGTCGAAGTCAGCTTTCATCTTTACCACAATACCCCCTGATGCGGTCCGGTCTTCCCGCTGGCAGCGCGCCAGGCAGGTGCATTCTTCTCGGGTACTGTCCTAGTTTCAGATGTAGCGCCGGCTTCCAGCCGGCATTGAGCCGCCAAGATGGCGGCGCTACGTTAAAATTAGGACAGCGCCTCTTGTCGTCGCCACGGTTTGTCGTGTTATCTGAAATCCGTTAATATGGGTGCTTATGGCCAGCAAATCTCACTCCCAACGCCCCGGCGCAGAGGAGCCCAAAGTGGATTCCCCCATGACGCCAGAGCTGCCGCCAGCGAGCCAGGAGGGTGGCGCGCTGAACAGCCCGGACCTTTATATCAACCGCGAATTGAGCCTGCTGGACTTCCAGTGCCGGGTCTTGGAAGAGGCCGTGGATGCGGACAACCCGTTGCTCGAGCGGGTGAAGTTTCTTGCCATTCTCGGCTCGAACCTGGATGAATTCTTTATGGTTCGGGTCGCGGGATTGATGAAGCAAGCAGCGAGCGGCAGGGCGGAGGTCGGGCGCGACGGCAGGCCCGCGGCGGCGCAGCTCCAACTGATCCGGGAGAAGATCCGTCAAATTACTGCGCAAGCCCATGACCTCTGGCGGCGAGAAGTTCAGCCGGCCTTGGAGCAGCAGGGGATCAGCGTTGTGGATTCATCCTCCCTCGCGGGCGAGGAGCGCGCCGCGGTGGATGCCTATTTTCACGAGCACGTGTTTCCCGTGCTGACGCCGTTGGCCTTCGATCCCGGGCGCCCCTTCCCTCACATCTCGAACCGCAGCCTGAACCTGGCCGTGGTGGTGCGCGATCACAAAGGGCAGGAGCACTTCGCTCGCGTCAAAGTTCCCAACACCCTGCCCCAGTTGGTCCCGGTAATGGCCGCCGCCGGAAATTCCCCGGCATCCCCATCGGCGCCCAAGGCTTTCAAGTTTGTATGGCTCGAGCAGTTGATCGCGGCCAATCTGCGCCTGCTCTTCCCCGGCATGGAGATTGTGGAGTCGTCCCCCTTTCGCGTGACGCGCGATGCTGAAGTCGCTGTGCAGGAATTGGAGAGTGACGACCTGCTGGAGACCATCGAGGAGGCCATGCGGGAGCGCCGCTTCCTGTCCGTCGTCCGGTTGCAAGTGGCGCAGGACATGCCGGAGAGAATCCTTTCCATCCTCACCAAGCAAATCGAAATCCATCCCCAGGATGTTTACCGTGTCGACGGGCCGCTCGGTTTCGACCGGTTCATGGAACTTTATTCCCTCGACCGGCCGGACCTGAAGGACAAAACCATCGCACCGATGATTCCCGCCAGTTTGGGCGCGGATTGCCAGGGAGATCTTTTCAGCCTGATTCGCCAGGAAGATTTCCTGTTGCACCACCCCTACGATTCCTTTCAGCCGGTGGTGGAGTTTCTGCGCCAGGCAGCGCGCGACCCCAATGTGCTCGCCATCAAGATGACCCTCTACCGGGTGGGAAGAAACTCCCCCATTGTCGCCGCTCTGCTGGACGCCGTAGAGGACGGCAAGCAAGTGGCCGTACTCATGGAATTGAAGGCGCGCTTCGATGAGGAAAGCAATATCGAGTGGGCCCGGACGCTGGAAGACGCGGGAGTGCACGTGGTCTATGGACTTGTCGGCATGAAGGTCCACAGTAAGATCGCCCTGGTGGTGCGTCGCGAAGGCGATGCCATCCGCCGCTATGTGCATTTGGGGACCGGCAATTACAATCCCGTCACCGCGCGCCTTTATACCGACCTGGGCTTGCTGACCTGCAACGAACAGATCGCCGCCGATGCCACGCACTTTTTCAACGCGCTGACCGGCTACTCCGCGCGGCAGGAACCCCAGAAACTTCTGGTGGCCCCCGTCAACATGCGCGAGAAGCTGGTAGAACTGATTCGCCGCGAAATCGAGCACCAGAAAAGCGGGCGAAGCGGGCGGCTGATTTTCAAAGCCAATTCGCTGGAAGATCCGCCCATGATCCGCCTGCTCTATCAGGCTTCGCAGGCGGGCGTGAAAGTGGATCTCCTGGTACGCGGCATTTGTTGCCTGCGCCCCGGCGTCCCGGGCGTGAGTGAGAACATCCGTGTGATCAGCATTGTGGGGCGCTTCCTGGAGCATAGCCGCATTTACTACTTTCACAATAGCGGAGCGGAGGAAGTCTACATGGGCAGCGCCGACTTGATGCGCCGCAACTTGAGCCACCGCGTGGAGATCATCTTCCCGGTCGATAATTCCCGCCTGGTCCGGCGGCTGAAAGATATTCTCGACGTTTACCTTGCCGACCAGGCCAAGGCGCGCCATTTGCAACCCGACGGCAGCTATACGCGCAGCCCACAGCAGAAAGCACCCCTCGCCCTCAACGCCCAAGCGTCGTTCATGAGGTCGGCCCCTGAGGCAGATCATGCTCAACCCACCGCCACCTTCGTCTGATGGCACTATGCAGGAAGATGTCGCGGTCGGAGAGCCAGTGTAGCGCGGACCGGTTTTGCAGATCCGCGGTTTTTCCCGCAGGAAGGGCGCCCACATCGAACTCCGGCCCACAAGGCACGTTGGGTTGCAGCTCCGCCGCGCTGCGCTACCTCGCGGGTACAAATCTGGTTCTCCTGGACCCCGATGTCCGCAAGGCCTTGCGCCGGAGGGGGACAGCTTGCCGTCCCCTCCGTGTACATTGCCGCCGAACCAAGAAGGGTAGGGGCACCCCTCGTGGGTGCCTTGGCTTCCCAGCCCCAAAGGGGCGACCTAACACAGCCCAGGCCAGCGGCCTGGGTCAGGGAAACCCCACCTGTTTTTATCCGTAAGCCCTGAAGGGGCGCGCTAACCGTTGCCTCCATCACCTTCCCAACGGCATTTTCATCTCGCTCTGTGGGACGGACCGATGGGTTCCGTAGATCGCCCTTTCAGGGCTCGGCGCGGGAAACAATCCGTTGACCCAGGCCGTTGAAGCTGTGAAAAAATTAGGAAACAAACCTCTCACCACAGAGACACTGAGGCACCGAGAACTGAAAAGAAAGAGCCTTTCCTCTGTGCCTCCGTGTCTCTGTGGTTGATGCAATCGATTTTTTCACAGCTTCGTTGGCCTGGGCTGTAATAGGTCGCCCCTTTGGGGCTTAGGAGGAGACTGAACCATGCCGAGGAAGAATCCACCCCACCCCGGCGGCTTGGTGCGGCGCCAGTGTATTGAGCCTTTGGGCTTGACGATCACGGCCGCCACCGCCGCGCTCGGAGTCACGCGCACGACCCTGTCGGAACTGGTGAACGAGAAGCGCGGGATTTCTCCCGAAATGGCCGCGAGGCTGTCGAAGGTTTTCGGAGGCAGTGCCGAAACTTGGCTCACGCAGCAGGCGCACTACGACCTTGCCCAGGTCCACGCCGACCGCATCAAGCTCAAGCGGCTGGAATTGCGTTTGTCATCCTAGGAAAAGCCCCACGGTCACGACGACAGGGAGGCGAATATAAAGGTCAAGCGCTACGTGGCAAAGCCCCCTACCGCCCACGACCCTATAGACTGTTGAGTCCAGTGTGGAGTATACTCCACAGTATGGAAACCATCCAAGTTGTCTTGGGTTCGGCATTAGTCCGCGCCGCAGATGGAGCCGCCAGACGCGCGCGGATGAACCGATCGGCGCTGGTCCGCGAGGCGTTGCGCGCGTACCTGAAACATCTCGAGACGCGAGAACTTGAAGCCCGCGACCGCGCGGGCTACGAGGAGCATCCCGATGTTTCGCTCGGAGCGGCGGATTGGGAGCGAGTAGCAGCGTGGCCGGAGCGATAGCACGCGGAGAAGTTCGCCTCTATCAATTCCCCCGTCCGGACAAGCAGAGACCTGTGGTCGTGCTCACACGGGACAGCGCGATCGCGTACTTGTCCGCCGTCACGGTGGCCCCCATCACTTCCACCATCCGGGGTGTTCCGTCGGAGGTCCGCTTGACCGAAGCGGATGGGATGAAGGGCGCGTGCGCCGTTAATCTGCACAACGTCGTCACCGTGTCAAAGGCCCATCTGGGCCGTCGTGTGGCGGTGCTCAGCCCGGAGCGAATGAAAGAAATCTGCGCCGCCATGGGCTTCTCTCTCGGTTGTACCTCGTAAGCGGCAGCGGGCGGTTGTACGGGGACGGCTTGCCGTCCCCTCCGTGTGCATTGCCGCCGAACCAAGATGGGTAGGGGCACCCCTCGTGGGTGCCCTGAAGTCGGCCATGCCGACGGGAAGGGCAGGCACGAGGCCTGCCCCTACGTGGTGATCGAGTCGCGCAAGGTGTAGGGGGACGGCTTGCCGCCCCCTGGTTCCGCATTCATCATGCGGAACGCCGGGTAGGGCAAGCCCGGCATCTCGTGATTGCATTCACCCATTCGAACGGCGCCTGAGGTTCTGTGACCCGGAGGTGGTCACGGCCAATTCACCTTGGGAATTGACCGCGGGTTCGTCATCATAGGAAACGCCCACGGGCACGAGAGCCCTGTGGCCCGCTGACCGTTGCCACGCACGCGCGAGCCCGCTTGACAATATGTACAGGAATACTGTACGCTCTTGATGGGAGGCGAATGCGATGCCGGTGGAGACTACTTACACGAGCTTGCGGGAACGGCTGGCTTCGGTCCTGGACCAGGTCGCCAATGATCAGGAAGTAGTAATTGTGCGCCGCCGGGGAGCCAAAGATGTGGCCTTGATTCCGGCGGAGGAGCTGGCCAGCCTGATGGAAACAGCCCATTTGCTCCGATCCCCCAGGAATGCCGAAAGGCTGCTGGCAGCCCTCCAGCGGGCCACGGGGCGCAAAGGCAAGCCGGAATCCGTCGACAAGCTGCGGCGGGAGGTGGGTCTTGGCGCGTCCCACTGAGCGCCAGGCCGTCTTCCACCCGGAGTTTCGTGACGATCTGAAAGATTGGGTGGAGAGCGACCGGAAGGTGGCCCTGCGGGTTTTGGACCTTGTGGAAGCGGCCATGAGGGATCCGTTCACCGGCATCGGCAAGCCGGAACCGTTGAAGTTCGTGCTCGCAGGCTGCTGGTCGAGGCGGATCACGCAGGAGCACCGGCTGGTGTACAAAGTCAGCGAGCATCGAATCGACTTCCTTCAGGCCCGCTACCATTACTGAAATGCGGGCCGCGCGCATCACGGCGGCAGATATTTCCGCATTCATCATGCGGAACGCCGGGCAGTTGGTAGCCGCGGTCTGTGCCTTCCTGACCGCGGGTTCTTCTCGGCAAAAAAGTGAACCTGCGGCGAGGAGCAGGCGCTCGGAATTGGGGATGCACGTGTGAGAAGAGCCCACAGTCAGAAATTCACTGACTGTGGCTACCATTTCTGGGTTCCGCATTCACCCTGCGGAACGCCGGGTAGGGCGAGCCCGGCATCTCGTGATTGCATTCACCCGTTCGAACGGCGCCTGAGGTTGTGTGACCCGGAGGTGGCCACGGCCAATTCGTCTTGGGAATGGACCGTGGGTTCGCCATCGAAGGAAAAGCCCGCGCTCATGAGAGCAGGGGTAGCGCAAAGGTGGGCGCAGTCTGCCATCCTTTGCGGCCCTTTTCGGTAAATTGCGTTACCATGCGCGCCGTCGGTCCACCGCGTGCCGCTGCCCACCATAACCGCGCACAGATCTGCCGCCAAGGCAGGACCTTCACACAACATTGGGGCGGTGAAAAGCCGCGGAGGAACGCAAAGTACGCGTGCCTCCGCGCTACCCTGCTCGCAACCGAAGGAAGAAGTTGAGAATATCCGCGATGCGATAAAGAAAAGCCGACCGTATGGTTCGGAGAAATGGCTGAGGAAGGCGGTTGCGCAATTCGGATTGGAAAACACCGTGCGCAGCCAAGCGCGACCCGGAAAAGATACCTGACACCTTTTTCCTCCCACCCATCCAGGGGAGCTTGGTTTTTGTTAGGCGGGGGCTTTCCGGCTTCCATCTTGACCTCGGGAGATCGCCCCGACCGGTCGGGGCCCCAGCCCACGGAAGCAATCGGCTCTCACAACAAAGATCCCGGACGAAGGAACAACTCAATGTCTTTGGATATGGTAGGAAACTCCAAAGGCAAGGTGCAGGTGATTTTGGACGTCGTTGCCACCGTTCGGCAGGCTGGTGCGAACATAGTCCGCCTCGAAGACTCGTATCGCGAAGCCTTTCGAGATGTCCACGTCATAGCCTCCGCCCACTTGCAGGGAGAAAGAATTGGCGCTGCTGGCCACTCCGGTTGATAGGGGGAAGACGCTGTCGAAAGCATGCACACCGCCAAACAGTGATTCAATGAACACCCTGTTTTCATGCTTGGAGCCCGCGCGGACAGTGTAGCGGGGCCCGGCCATGAAAGCGATCTTGCCCAGGTTGACCGCCGGGGCAATATTCGAGGCATGCTCGCCCGTGAAGTTCAGGACCGCACCGAGGCCGTGGAAGAAGGTGAAGGCGGCATCGGCGCTTCCACCCCGGAGCCAGAAGGGGTTGTTATTGTTGGGCGTGACTGTGGCTCTTTCGGTAGTGTAGGTAATCGCCAGGTCGGCGGAGGACAGGCGGAACCCCTTTCCATCCCGTCCTTGCCCTTGCGCCCATGCCCTCGGACCACCTACGGTCAAGACCCCTACGAGAAGTGCGCTAGTCAAAAAAATTGTTCGCATCATCGGTTCTCTCCCTTTACTTCACGGTGAGGTTGACGGTGGTGGTGTGCGATAGACTGCCGGACGTCGCGGTAACAGTCACCGTATAATTCTGCACGGGCTGGCCGAAGTAGCCGCTGCCCCCGCCACCGCAGGCGGTGAAGCCCAGTGTGGCGCAGGTTGCCGCCAACACCAGAAGCAGCAGGCCAGCGAATCTTTGCGCCCGCCTCGCGGACCGGCGCATCTTTTCTCCGAAGGGTAGCAGGAACATTCCTCCCACCATCGCCAAGGCCAGCCCCCGTCCCAGGGGGGTGGCGGGATTGTGGGCCAGTATCTGGTTAGCAAGCTGGATGACTAGCGTGACGTTGGTGAGAGCGGAACCAGCAGGTAGCGTCAGGGGCGTAATGGTCGCCGTGGCGCCTGCAGGGAGCCCACTGACGCTGAATGTCACCGCGGAAGGGAAGGTCGTGCCGCCGGTTGGGCCCACGACTAAGGCATAGGTGGCCGTGCCTCCCGGCAGGATCGTCGCCGACGCGGACGTGCCCGGTGTGGACCCCGAGGTCGGGGTGCTCACGGTAAAGTCTTGCACTACCTGCGCAACCGCTGAGCTGGTTACGCTGGCGAAGTTAGCGTCACCGCTGTAGGCAGCGGAAATGGAGTGCAGGCCGACCGTGAGGCTCGAAGAGGTGTAAGTCGCTACGCCCGCCGCCAGGGTACCGGTGCCTAATGGCGTTGTTCCGTCAGAGAAACTGACGGACCCGGTCGGAGTGCTCGCCGCCGAGGAAACGGTGGCGGTAAAGATAACCGCATTCGTCACCAGCACGGGATTCAAAGAGGACACGAGCGATACCGTTGGCGTCGCCTTGTTGACGGTCAGCGTGCCGTTGACGTAGGTGATGGTGTAGTTGCCGTCCACGGCTCCCGAGCAGGTGTTGGCCCCCGTGTCCGTCCCCACCGGGGTGGAACTGGTCGCCGACGTCGAGCAAGTGGGAGCGGTCGTCAGGCTCGCCACCGTGTCGCTGCCCGCGAAGGCGCTGTAACTGGCGGTGGGCGCGGGTGGCGTCCCGCCGTAGGTCATGCTCGTGCTGCTGGCGGTGATGGTCAGCGACGCCTTGCCTACCGTCAC
>Ga0181533_1006134_pt1 | contig 11081 bp, 7 predicted proteins | sample PEATcosm2014_Bin_45_FD_119772 | JGI IMG/M metagenome (GOLD analysis project Ga0181533, IMG submission 119772) | Peatland microbial communities from MTU Mesocosm Facility, Houghton, MI, USA - PEATcosm2014_Bin11_60_metaG | ecosystem: Environmental > Terrestrial > Soil > Wetlands > Peat | place...
ATCGGCAAGAACGGGTTCAAAAGAAGCGCAACCGCGACAAATATCCACGTCCAAACTTGCTGGCCTGCCTTGTACACTCTCCACGCCCAATAAACTGCGCCAACCGTGATGACAAGCCGGAGCGCCATGTAAAAGCCGTAAGGATGCTTGCCGGCAGATGCAACGAGCAGTAATACTGCGCCGAGCGTCGTCAGAACTACTTCCAAGGTTCGTCCACGGTTCATGGTCGTTCCCCGTTGACCGGGATTTCCATTTTGGCTTCCCGGTCGCAGGAAGTATACGCTCGTGCGCCGCTCTTAAACTGGACCGCGGCCCGGTTCCTCATGAAGCAACCTCACCACGAATGGGGTGCCCCGCGGTCCCGATTTTGGGACCCGGGAACCACGGACGCCGGCATCGACCCGTCCCAAGCCTCAGTTGTCAGTGGTCAGTGGTTAGGTGGTCAGTGGTTCGTGATTCGTGGTCCCTTGCTTCCTCGAGCGTGTTTCAAGAATGGCTGTCGTACTACGGTCCCGGTCCCTCAGGGGCTAAAGCCCATGATTTAATGCGGCTTGTGCGGCGCGACTGAAGTCGTGCCCTGATACAAGACCCGTTTATCTATTCCCTGTTCCCTATTCCCTGTTCCCTGTCTTTTGCGTCCCTGCCTCATCCATGTTTCAATAGAACAGATGGCAACTCCCCGGAGATCGACGTTCAAAGGCCGCTGGATCACCGCCAGGCGCAAGCTGCGCGAGTACTGGATGGTCGTCCGCGCGCTGGCACACAAATCGCATCCCGTGCTGGTGCAGATCATCCCCACGCGCTTTTGCAATTTGAGCTGCGCGTACTGCAACGAGTACGACAAAGTCAGCGAGCCAGTGCCGCTTGAGGAGATGTTCCGGCGCATCGACCACCTGGGCCGCCTGGGAACGGCCATGATCGGCATCAGTGGCGGCGAGCCGCTGACGCATCCGCAACTCGACGACATTATCCGGCGGATGAGGAAGACCGGCGCCATTGCCGGCATGATCACCAATGGGTTTCTGTTGAGCCCCGAGCGCATTCTGCGTTTGAATGAAGCCGGCCTCGACCACATGCAGATCTCGATCGACAACCTGGAGCCCGACGAGATCTCGAAGAAGTCGCTCAAGACCCTGGACAAGCGCCTGGAGATGCTCGCCGAGTACGCCGAGTTCCACGTCAACATCAACTCCGTGGTGGGCGGCGGCATTCGCAATCCAAACGACGCGCTGGTAATCGGCAAGCGCGCCCTGGAGCTGGGCTTTGAGTCGACGATCGGCATCATCCACGACGGCGACGGGCAACTGAAACCTCTCGCAACAGAAGAGGCGCGCGTCTACCACGCCATGACGCACCGCAAGAAGACCAACTACGCGCAGTTCGACAAGTTTCAGGAAGCCATTGTGCAGGGCCGCGCCAACAACTGGCGTTGCCGCGCCGGCTCGCGCTACTTATACATTTGCGAAGACGGCCTGGTGCACTATTGCTCGCAGCAGCGCGGCTATCCCGGCGTGCCCATCGCCGACTACACGCATGACGACGTGAAGCGCGAGTTCGTGACCGCCAAAAGCTGCGCCCCGCATTGCACCATCGGCTGCGTGCACCGCATCAGCTACATCGACCACTGGCGCGCGCCGCAAACCCGCATGGTCGCCCCCGGCGGCCAGGAGCTGGTGAAGATTGAAGTGCACGGCGTGGGAAGCGGCAAGTAGCCAGTGATCAGTGGTTAGTGGTCAGCTGCCGACTACTCCCTATTGGCTGCTCCCTATCTTTTCGCCCCTCAATGTTCCAACCTGATCTGAATCTTGCAAGTCACGCAACGTCCGTCGCCGAACCACCCATCCACTGGCTTTGGACCGCGTTCGGCCGCATCCGGACAGGTATTATGCATTTCCGATGGGGAGCATTTTGATTCGACAGCCCTCACCTTCAGCCAGTCGGCGCTGTTCAGGCACACCGTGTCGTTTCCGCCCGGAAGATTGCCCGGGGTTTGCCCCGCGAGGCACTTGTCCACAATGGCCTGAAGAAGCACTCCATTGCTATCGGAACCGAGGGAAAAGACGGCGTCGGGCATCGCGACCTGGCTCTTGGCAAGAGCGAGCGCGAAATTCACCTGGCCGACCGAAGAGTCCAGCGGGCCGCCAAAATCGAAACTGTGACTCACCAGCCGGTTGAGAACCGGCGTGATGGAGCCCATCACGTTGCCCATGCCGACGATGGCCTGGGCCTGCAGATTATTGCCGCTGAGCGAGATGTGCGTAATGCTGGCTTTGGCTGATTCGATGCTGAGCTCGGAGCCATTGAACTTCAGAACCGCGGTCGCGTTTACATCCATGTCGGCGGTAAAGTTGGGATCGCCGGTGTTCACAACGTTGCAGCCGCCCTGCACCGACGTGGTGAAATTCAGCCGGTTATTCTGGGTCTTCAGCGTGATGGTAGCCGTGTTATTGGCGCTATCCACTGTGATTCTCGGATTCTGATCGAAGTTGCACGTATTGCCGGTGAGGTAGAGGTTGCGAATGCAGTTTCCGGCGCCGTTGATCCCCGCGCCGAGATCCTTCCATATGGTCTGGCACATGGCTCCATTGTTGCTCGAGATCGATCGCCATGCGCTGAGCACCTTGGCGTTCACGTCCACCTTGCTGTCCACGGTCGATGTCCACGGCGGATTCTGCGCCGTCCACTTCACCTTGAGAATCAAATCGCCCGCCACCGCCGGCGCGGCGAACAGAAAGCATGCGAGCACAGGGCTCAATTTCACAAGGAATTTCACAAGACCTCCTCGCACCCGAGATGACCGAAGGGAAGCGCGCTTACCGGGCAGCGAATGGGCGCAGTATACACCCCAGGCCGAAGACCCGCAGAACTGGAGACTTGCCGAATCGGAGACTTGCGGAAGAGGTTCCGCTATTCCCTACCGCCTACTCTCTATCTTTTCGCTTCGGCCTCGGCCTGGTCGATGAGCTGGTAAAGCTTGCTGCGGTCCACCACCTCGACGAACGGTGCTGCGTGCGCCGCATTGGTCACAATCCAGATGGTCGGCGTGTGCTCAATGCCGATCTTCTGCCCCAGCGCGTAGTCCGCCTTGACCTCCTGCTCAAACTTGCCCATGGGATCGACGAAAACGGGCAGAGGGATCTTGTGCGCGTCGGCAAAGCGCTGCGTGAACTGCCGCAGTTGCGCGGGCGTCTCGATGGAAATCTGGTTGGCAAAGATGTAATCGCGGTACTCGTTGCCAAGTGCGTTGGTCTTGGGCTCCTTGCTGTCGAAGAAGCGCGCGTTCACGGCCGCCTGAAAGCTCCAGTTGTGCATGGGCAGCGGGAAGTCGTGGCGCACCCAGGGAATGCCGTACTTGGCCGCGGCCTCTTTCAGCAGCGGGTTGGCGTTGGCGCAGTCGGGACACTCCATGTCCGCGAACTCCACAATGGCCACGCGAGCGCCGGCCGGCGGCTTCAGCGCCGAGGCGTCGTGCACCGGGGTAGTGGGCGGCGCGCCAAACTGGGCGCGCGCGGCAGGCGCAAGCAGAAGAAGCAGCGCCGCGGGCAGCAGGGCCAGCGCAAGGCGCGCACGGTTCAGGCGTACGGGAAACGGAACAGCAAACATGAGTCGCATAGGTGTTTTGACGGCTCCCTGAAGCTATTGTAATGGGGAAGAACAGGGTTCGGGGGTCAGAGATCGAGGATCGGAAAAGCCACGGTACCGCCGGTCTCCTGACCGGCTGTACTGAGGGCCTCCCGGCCCTCAGAGACCTCGCGAGACCTCGAATTCTGGGTAACCGCGCATTTGCGAGAAATACCGCCTAGCGGCCGGCCCGCGGGTCCCCATCGTTGCGTTCGCGACGCCGGGCGGCCATCCACTGCCGCCATTTGTAGTCGGCAACCAGCGAGCCGGCCAGAACCAGAACCGCGACGATGATGAGGACGATTTTCATAAGGACAGTGGTCAGAAATCCATCGTAATCATCCTATCGAACCGCGGAAGGGATTGCATCCGCTCTCGATGTGGGGCGCGATCAGTGAAGTACGCGCGGCAGAATTTCTCGCGGATCAGTACCGTCGATGCATTACCCTCAAACTTACGGTTGATTCAAGCATCGAGGGAGCCGGAATTGCGCATTGTTCTGTCGAACATCGGGACTTTTGGAGACATCAATCCACTGATTTCCATTGCGCTGGAGCTCAAGCGCCGCGGCCACGCGCCGGTGATGGCGCTGCCCAACGTGTACCGGCCGAAGATTGCGCCGCTGGGCCTGGAGTTTCGCGAGCTGCGGCCCGATATCGACCCCACGAACACCAAACTCGTGGAGATGATTTACGACGTCAAGAAAGGCACGGAGACGGGGCTGCGCGAATTTCTTTATCCCGTGTTGCGCCAGACCTACGACGACCTGCTGGACGCGGCCACTAAACCCGTGCGCGCCGATCTGCTGCTGCTGGGCGAGCTCAACTACGCGGGGCCCATCGTCGCCGAAGTCTCGGGCATTCCCTGGGCGAGTTACGTGCTGGCGCCGTTCTCATTTTTCTCGGCATTCGATCCCCCGGTGCTGCCGCCCTATCCCAAATTGGCTCGCGCCGACAAGGCCCCAGGCATGGGACGCGCGATGCGCCGCCTTGCGCGCTTTGTAACGCGCAAATGGCCTGAGCCCGTCTACGAGCTGCGCCGCGAACTGGGATTGCCGCCGGGCAAGAACCCCATCTTCGATGCCAAGCACTCGCCCAACCTTGTGCTGGCGCTTTTCTCGCGCGTGCTGGGCACCGAGCAACGGGATTGGCCCGAAAACACGCTCATTACCGGTTTCTGCTTCTACGATGCCGACGCGGGCAACTCGGCGCTGCCCGCGCAGCTTGAGGAATTTCTTGCCGCGGGCGAGCCGCCGGTCGTCTTCACACTGGGGTCGGCCGCGGTGCTGGCCGCGGGAGATTTTTACGAGCTGTCGGCGCGCGCGGCAAAGAAGCTGGGGGTACGTGCGGTGCTGTTGGTCGGCACGGATCCGCGTAATCGTCCGCAACAGGAGCTGCCCGACTCGATTTGCGTGGCTGAGTACGCGCCCTACTCGGGGCTCTTTCCGCGCGCGTCGCTGGTGGTGCATCAGGGCGGCGTCGGCACCACGGCGCAATGCCTGCGCGCCGGCCGGCCCATGCTCATCATGCCCTACTCGCACGACCAGCCCGACAACGCGCGGCGTATGAAGCGGATGGGCGTGGCGCGCGTCATCCAGCGCTCGCAGTACAAGCCGTGGCGCGTGGCGCGCCGCGTGCGCGACCTGCTCGCCGATCCGGGGTATGCGGAGCAGGCGCGCATTGCCGCCGAGGAAGTGGCCCGCGAAAATGGCGTGAAAACCGCATGCGACGCGCTCGAGGCGCTGCACGAAAAGCAGGGATATGGAGTAAGGGATCAAAAGACATGGGATTTGTCCTGAATCCGTAAATCGTGGTGATGCTCCGAAAGGAGAGCAATGAAAAACACGAGGATCAAGATTAGAAGGGTGCATCAGCTCCTTGACGACGTGAACGACGGAAGGTTCGCTATCCCCAAGCTGCAGCGAGAGTTCGTATGGGATGGCAAGAAAGCGGCAAAACTCGTGGACAGTATCCTCTCCGGTCTTCCGATCGGCGTCCCGATGATCTGGGACACCCCTAGCAGCCAGCGACTGAATCTACGTGAGAAATACCACGTCCTGCCTGCATTTAATAAGCGCAATAAACGCGTCTGGTTCATCATTGACGGCCAGCAACGCGTCTCCGTTCTCCACCATGCACAAAGAGGCGACGAACTCCCAAATAGTAGACGAAAATTCGTGGATTTCAAGAGGATCGTAATCGCTTTAGGAAAAGCCGAGGATGGCAAGCTGGTGCAATACCGGCGACCCCAACCCGGCGAGTACGTGTCGATCTGTGATGTTCTTGACCCTCACTGGCATAAACGGCTCAGTGCCCTAGGAAAGAGCAAGCTCAGGAAGATTCGAAGGTTTCGGGAAAGCCTCCGGAAGTATCCTATGCGTTTCATGTTCGTTGACGGCACAATCGACGAAGTAAAGCAGTGCTTTCTGCGGGTTAACACATTAGGCATGAAAGTCACTACTGCCGACAAGATCATCGCTGACGCAGAAACGCTTGACATTCGCGATTTCACTCATGAAGTGAGGGCCCAGATCGTTGACCCAGGCTTCATGAACATCCCGGAAATGCCCATCCTGTTTGCTTTGGTCGCAACTCAGAAGGGGAGGAGCGAAACGACCGAGGCAAGGGGACGCGCGCTTCAATCACAAGTTAGGAAATTGGAGGAAGAAGCCAATCGCAGCAGACCAAAGCTACGAAAGCTAGGAAAAGATTGGACAAGACTAGCGGCATGCTTCGGAAAAGCGGTGAACTATCTTGAACAGCAATTCAGCGTTCTCAGTCGCGATTACCTTGGATATGACTACATAATTTCGATGTTAGCGCTTTTTTATTTCTGGAATGGGCGCGGGCCTAGCGAACACCAAAAGCGGGAGATTCGTAAGTGGTTTTGGGCAACATGCTTCGGCCAGCGTTATGCAGGCAGCGAGTTTCTCCGGTGTGTTCCAGAGGACACAAAGTTTTTCAAGAAACTGGCGCGCAGTTCTCGCGAGACGTTCCACTACAAGCCCCTTAAAGACCAAAACCACGTTGTGAACACTCAATACGCGAGCCGAACGGGCATTGGCTGTGCCGTATACTGCCTGCTGATTAGTCGAGGACCGGTTAGCCTCATGGAAGATGGGCTTAACGAGATTCCTCATACGCGCTACACCGCCGCGGCTAACCGCAAAGACAGGCACCACATTTTTCCCCGTGCGATTATGCGTGATCTCGAGACGCCCAGCCGATACAATAGCATTGTTAATGTGTGCTTGCTGACAACGGAAGAGAATAAGAAGATTGGGAACAAGCAGCCTAGGAATTACCTGACCTCCATAAAGTCAAATACAACCTACTTTAAAAGGAAGATGGACCATCATCTGATCCCATGGGATGAAGAGAGCGGAATCTGGCTAAAGAATTTAAAGCGCGGATTCACTCAGTTCATCAAGCAGCGGGCTGGCATGATCTGTGAAGCAGCGGAGCGTGAGGCGCAAATACAGTTATTCCGCCGAGATTGATAGAAGTTTCAAATATCGCCACGTGAAAAGGACATAGACAGCCTATTGCGGCGCGGGAAGATTGCCGCTGACTTCGCCGGGCACCGTCGCGAGCGTCTTGGTCTCGTCGGGCAGCGGCGCGGGCAGCGGACGCTCCAGGGCCAACGCCAGCACTTCGTCCATGGTGTCTACAAAGTGCAGCTTCATGGCGCTCTTGATGTTGTCCGGCAGCTCGGAGACATCCTTCTCATTGGCGTGCGGCAAAATAGTCTCGAAGATTCCGGCGCGTAGCGCGGCCAGCAATTTTTCCTTCAACCCACCGATGGGCAACACCTTGCCGCGCAGCGTAATCTCGCCCGTCATGGCAACGTCGCGCCGCACGGGAATTTTCGCCAGAGCGCTCGCCAGCGCGGTGGCCATGGTGATGCCCGCCGAAGGACCATCCTTGGGAATCGCGCCTTCGGGCACGTGCAGGTGGATGTCCATGTTGCGGTAAAACTCGCGCGAAAGCCCAAGCGCATGCGCCTTGCTGCGGATGTAGGCCAGCGCCGCCTGCGCCGACTCCTGCATCACGTCGCCCAATTGTCCGGTGATGGTGAGCTTGCCCTTGCCGTCGAGCACCTGCACTTCTGTGGTCAGAATGCTGCCGCCCACTTCGGTCCACGCCAGTCCGGTGACTAGCCCGACTTCGCTCTTTTCGTGCGCTTCGGAATCGCGGAACTTGGCCACACCGAGAAAATCGGCGATGTTCGCCGCACTGATCTCTTCCTTGTGCTTGGTTCCCGCCTTCACCACCTTGCGCGCCACTTTGCGGCACACGTTGCCGATCTCGCGTTCCAGGTTGCGCACCCCGGCTTCGCGCGTGTAGTAGCGGATGATTTCCAGAATCGCGTCGTCCTTGAATACGATATTCTTCTCGCTCAGGCCGGTCTGCTCGCGCTGCTTCTTCACCAGATACTGGCGCGCGATCTCCAGCTTTTCCTGCTCCGTGTAGCCCTGCAGGCGGAGAACCTCCATGCGGTCCTGCAGCGCCGGCGGAATGGTGTGCAGCACATTGGCCGTGGCCACAAACAGCACCTGCGAGAGATCGTAGTCCACGTCGAGGTAGTGATCCTGGAAGGTTATGTTCTGCTCGGGGTCGAGCACTTCCAGCAGCGCCGATGCCGGATCGCCGCGAAAGTCCGACGAAATCTTGTCCACCTCATCCAGCAGGAACACGGGATTCTTCGTCCCCGCGCGCTTCATGTGCTGGATGATCTGCCCCGGCATGGCGCCGATGTAGGTCCGCCGATGGCCGCGAATCTCGGCCTCGTCGTGCACACCGCCCAGTGACAGGCGCACGAACTTGCGCCCCGTTGCCTTGGCGATCGACATGCCCAGCGAAGTTTTGCCTACGCCCGGAGGCCCGACGAAACACAGGATCGAGCCTTTGGGATTTTTGACCAGCTGCCGCACGGCGAGAAACTCCAGGATCCTCTCCTTGATCTTTTCCAGGCCGTAGTGGTCGGTGTTCAAAACTTTTTCGGCGTAATCGACCGACCGCGTCTCCTTCGATCGCTTCTTCCACGGCACCGCCAGCAGCCAGTCGATGTAGTTGCGGCTCACGGTCGACTCCGCCGACATGGGCGGCATGGCTTCCAGCTTCTTCAGCTCCTGGATGCACTTTTCCAAAACTTCCTTGGGCATGCCCGCGGCTTCAATCTTCTTGCGCAGCTCGTCATACTCGCTCTTCTCGCCGCGGCCCAGTTCTTTTTGGATGGCCTTGATCTTTTCGTTGAGGTAATACTCTTTTTGCGCGCGCTCCATCTGCCGCTTCACGCGCGACTGGATGTTGCGGTCGAGGTCCAGCTTCTCGATCTCCACATCCAGCATGTCGGCCAGCCGCGCCAGCCGCGCCGCCGGGTCGAAGATCGCCAGCAACTCCTGCTTCTCCTCGATGCCCACCTGCAGATTCGCGGCAATGGTGTCAGAGAGCTTGGCCGGCTCGTCCATGCGCACCGTTGCAATGATGGTCTCGTAGTTCAGCGACTGCTGCAGCTTGACGTAATTCTCAAACAGTGTCGTCACGCGCTGCATCAGCTGCTCGGTGGCCGGCGTCATTTCAAACTCGCGCTTGCCGGTGCGCACCGTGGCCACAAAGAAGCCGTCGCGGTCGGTCACCTCGAGGGATTTGGCGCGCTCCACGCCTTCCACCAGCACCTTGATGTTGCCGTCGGGCATCTTCACGCTCTGCACGATGTTGCAGATCGACCCGACCTGGTAGATGTCCCGCGCTTTGGGTTCGTCAATCGATGCGTCGTGCTGCGTGGCGAGAAAAATCTTGCGGTCCCCGGTCAGAGCCTCTTCGAGGGCGCGCACGCTCGACTCCCGGCCCACAACGAACGGGGTCATCATGTAGGGAAAGATGACCATGTCGCGGATGGGCATCATGGGCAGCTTGCGCGGTTCGTTCTTGTCGCGGGGTACAGTCATCGGCTCGTCTCAGTATTAGACGCCCGCGGCCACCCTCAGGATGCGAGGTCGGACGCGGGTCATGTAGGGATTGTACAGCCAAGCAGGCGTCAAGGGAACGAGAGGAAGAGTGCGCACCCGCTCACGAGAGCGCTGGAGTCTTGAGCCCGCACAACTTTCTGCGTGACGAAGGTCACGCGTGCGTGCCGCCGGCGCATGCAAAAAGCCCCTCCCGCCGCGTGGCAGAAAGGGCTCTCTGGAAATGATTTGTACGTGCTCAGCCGGCTTTCTCCAGCAGGCACAGCGATAGGTCGCGCCGCTCCACCATGTCCTTCGTGATCTCAAGATCGCGCACGCGTTTGTTCGAGGGCAGGTGGTACATCAGGTCGAGCATCAGTTCCTCGAGGATCATGCGCAATCCGCGCGCGCCTACCTTGCGGGCCAGCGCATCGCGGGCGATGGCGCATGCCGCTTCCTGCGTAAAGTGCAGGCGCACGTTCTCGTATTCAAAGAGGCGCTGGTACTGTTTCAGGATGGCGTTGCGCGGCTTGGTCAGAATCTCAATCAGCGCGGCCTCGTCGAGCTCGTCGAGCACGCCCATTACCGGCAGGCGGCCCACAAACTCGGGAATCAGTCCGTACTTGATCAGGTCCTGCGGCTCGGTCCGGCGCAGCAGCTCGGTGTCGCGATGCGAGCGCGTGGTGGCCTCGTCGGTGTCGGCATCGATGGTGCGGAAGCCGAGCGCTTTCTTGCCCACGCGGCGCCCTACTACGCGCTCCAGGCCCACAAATGCGCCGCCGCAGATGAAGAGAATATTGGTGGTGTCGACAGCCGTGAATTCCTGGTGCGGATGCTTGCGCCCGCCCTGCGGAGGCACGTTGGCCACGGTGCCCTCAAGGATCTTCAGCAGCGCCTGCTGCACGCCCTCGCCGCTCACGTCGCGCGTAATCGACGGGTTCTCGTCCTTGCGGCCGATCTTGTCGATTTCATCAATATAGATGATGCCCTGCTGCGCTCTCGTCACGTCGCCGTCGGCGGCTTGCAGCAGCTTGAGAATAATGTTTTCCACATCTTCGCCGACGTATCCTGCCTCGGTAAGCGTGGTCGCGTCCACAATCGCAAACGGCACATCCAGCATCTTGGCCAGGGTGTGCGCCAGCAGCGTTTTGCCGCTTCCCGTAGGGCCGATGAGCAGGATGTTCGACTTGGCCAGCTCCACTTCGCTGGAGCGCACCTTGTTCATCTGGATGCGCTTGTAGTGGTTGTAGACGGCGACGGCGAGCTTCTTCTTGGTCTGGTCCTGGCCGATCACGTAATCATCGAGGAAGCTCTTGACCTCGGTCGGCTTGGGGAGATGGCCGGCGCTCGTGGCCGGGGCTTCGCCGCTGCGGTCGTCTTCAAGGATGGAGTTGCAGACGGCAACGCACTCATCGCAGATGTAGGCGCGAGGATAGTCGCTGGGCGACGAGATCAACTTGGCTACGGCGTCCTGCGACTTGTGGCAGAACGAGCAGCGTAGCGCTTCTTCAGG
>Ga0181533_1006136_pt1 | contig 11079 bp, 9 predicted proteins | sample PEATcosm2014_Bin_45_FD_119772 | JGI IMG/M metagenome (GOLD analysis project Ga0181533, IMG submission 119772) | Peatland microbial communities from MTU Mesocosm Facility, Houghton, MI, USA - PEATcosm2014_Bin11_60_metaG | ecosystem: Environmental > Terrestrial > Soil > Wetlands > Peat | place...
CTGCTTGTCAATTCTGAAAGTTTAGTCGTTTGATTTGTGAAATATTTTACAACGTTCTCCTGCACGTCGATGCTGGGAATTGGAATCTCATAATTGAATATAAAATCTTTGGTCACACGCTTTAGTCCAACAGCGCCACTCATATTTTGAGCACCTTGCCGTAAAAATTCAGAATTGGTGAGATTGTAATACACGTACGCTGGTAGAACTACTTGTTTTGCACGAAGAACAATATATTCACTGGAACCGAAGCCAATCCCGTTAACTAAATTGTCTGCTAATCCCGCCTTACCATTTTCAAAGCACGGTGTGACCTTTGCTAAAAGTACATCGCCATTTTTAAAATACGTGTACCCCGCGTATACTTCGGCAATTCGTTTCGTATGCTTGGGTATAAAATCAATTTGGTGAGCATTCAAATCAGCCATCGGCAGGAATGAAACTTCTAAATTGCCATTGCTTTTCACTTCGGACTTTGGGGGGTTAATAATACAGGAATCCTGTAATTTCATTTTAGCGCAATCTAACCCGTCAAACACGTCATTCAACATACTTGCTATCAGGTGTTGTGCGTTGGCGATGTTCTGCTCAACAAGTGCTACGGCTCTGTCAATACGAGCAAACAGGCTGTCCAGTTTGGCGACAATGCGGCGTTGTTCAGAAAGGGGTGGTAATGGAAATGGAAAGTTGGAAAATGCAGATTTGTTAATAATTGATACTACTGCTTTATTTGCAACTATGTTCATATATTTTTCGATGGTCAACGTATAGTAATATCCGTATCTAAATTCCACTTTCTTTTCATCGAAAAATATGCTATTAATCTGCTGATTTGTTGCTAATTCCATTCCAGCAATACCAATTTTCCCCAGTGAGCCAATACAGCAGACCATTATGGAATTAATTGGAATGGGCTTTGCTTTTTTGAAACCTTCTTCTGTAAGATTATCACTGGCTCGTATTACAGGTTCGCGTCTTCCCAAATCTGGTGGCTTTACAAATGGTATTGAACCACCCTCATAATAAGCCCTGATATTTTTAGAAGGGGTTATCCCTGTAGTTATACTACCTACATCTGCTAATGTTGATAGTATCCATCCCTTTGGTAACTTATTCGCCATATCCTTCCCCCATTATCTTTTCAATTTCTTCCAGTAGGTCGCTTATTTCAGCGTCATTGGCTTTCAGCTTCGTCAGTATTTCGGCGGGTGGTAGGTGTTCAATGTCCTGGTGTTTGTTAGGATTTTTTGCTGACAGGTCATAATCTTTGATGTCGGACACCATAACCGTCCAACTGTTAGGGGTGGCGGCACGTTTCCTGAACAGTTCGGTGAACTCCTGAAAGTGCTCAGAAGTAATGGGCTTATTCTTGGTAAGTTTATATGGGGGGGTGACCTCGTAGTACCAGATTTCAGACGTAGCACCCGTGCGGTCGAATAGCAGGAAGTTGGTTTTAACACCAGAGTACGGTATGAAGACACCTGCTGGAAGGCTGACAATGGTATGCACGTTGAAATTTTCCAGCAGTTCCTTTTTTACAGCGGTGAACGCGTTGTTGGTCTGAAAGAGGACACCTTCAGGCACAATAATGCCTGCCTTGCCGCCGACTTTCAGGTACTTCATAAAATGTTGCAGGAATAAAAGCTCCGTGGCATTGCTCTGCACGGGGAAGTTCTGCTGTATCTGGCTCTTTTCTTTACCGCCAAACGGTGGGTTCGCCAGAATGATATCGTAGCGGTCTTTTTCCTGAATATCCCGAATATTCTGGGTCAGGGAGTTTTGTTTGTAAAGATTCGGTGATTCGATGCCGTGTAAAATAAGGTTCATTACCCCCATAACGTAAGCAAGCGGGGTTTTTTCGTTTCCGAAAAAGGTTTCGGTTTGCAGTTTGCTCCAGTCAGCGGTTTTAAGTTTCTTACGCTTTTCGGGGGTGGTCATATATGCGTAGGATTCAACCAGGAAGCCACAACTGCCCGCTGCACCATCGTAAACGGTCTGCCCTACCTTGGGGTCAACCGCTTGTACCATCGCCCGTATAACGCATCGTGGTGTATAAAACTCACCTGCGTTACCACCATCACTGCCCATACCCTGTAAAAGATTTTCATAGATATGGCTTAACTCAAATAGTTCGGTCTGGCTCTGGAAGTCTAAGGTATCAATAATGTCCAGCACTTCCCGCATCGTATGCCCGCTGGCAATACGGTTATCCAGAAACTCAAATATTGCCCCGATTTTATAACGGATGCTTTTCAGGTCACTGCCACCATTTTTAAAACCTCTTAAATATGGGAATAGCTTTTCATTTACATATCTGTTCAGGTCATCACCTGTCAGTGCGTTCTTGACATCCAGTTTTCCACTTGAATCTTTCGGACAAGCCCATACATTCCATCTGTGTTCTGGGTCGATGACAAAATCGTACTTTCTACCTGATAGTTTTGCTTCTGTGGTCTTGTTATTTTCGTGGTCATTCAGGAATTTCAGGAATAATATCCACGAAATCTGTTCCGTATAATGCATTGCGCCGCTAATACCGTCATCACGGCGCAGAATATCGGTAATTCGGTCAATTTTCGGTTGTAATTCGCTCATTTCGTCTTTTTATAGACTATACGCAATGGTTTTTCAAGAGTCGTAAAAATTGGAACCTGCGATAGAATTAATATTGTTCCTGATGATAACCGTCCAACAAATTCTTGGTTTATTTCGTCACGTGTAACAATTCCTTTGGCTAATAGCCTATTGACCGCCCACTTAAAAGCTTCAATTGGGATTGTATTAGATTTCCCATTTTTCGTTATTCGGGTTACACCTGCATTATTGATACTGATAATTTTATTTGTCAAACCTGTAACGCCTGAAATTGTTTTACCATTGAGCGGTATAATATAATTTTGCAATAGAGTTTCAAACGTCACGTCACCTGAAATGCAAGTTTGCCCATCAGAATTGGTATGTTCAGCCAAAATAGGTTTTGGAAAAAACGGCATGAAAATAATTTCAATGCCAAGCTTATCGGCAACTTCCTTGGCATCTGCCTGTACTTCACCGTTTGTCATCATAACAGCTTTGTCGCAATTCAACACAATTTTAGCTCCACTTAATTCCATCATACTCTTTCGATTCACTTTTCTGGGGGAATCCCCATACATCTTTGCCTGAATCGCAATTCGTTCACCGTCTTTTGATGCAATAACGTCAACGCCATAGTCATTTGATTCAGGGGTAACCTCGCAGGTATAGCCTTTATTTCTGAAAAACTCAGCAACAAAATGCTCGTATTGTGTAGATGCCTTCATTATCCTATTTTTTTATATAAGGTTGCTTGTAGTTTGTAGAAGGCATCCACCAGTTTGTCCGTTCCGCCAAATACTTGGGCGGCTTCGCTGGGGGTACCCAGATTGTTAAGTTTGATAAGTTCCCCAATGCGGTCACGTCGCAGTTCCTGAATGTCGTCTTTTTCGTAACGTTTCAGAATAAAATGCAGAAAATCTTTTGCTTTCATATTATGATAGACATCAAAGAAATGGTCGGTTTCCGCAATTTCAACACGCTGATGACGTGTAAGCATTTCTGAACTATAAGAAAGGTAAGCTATCACGTCAAAAATGTCGTAGTCTTTTGCACTAAGCATTTCCCGCAATGTATTTAACTGTTCGCTGTCAAAACCTTCCTGTTCCAACTGCTGCAATATTTGTTCGCGTGTATCAGGGTTTGCCCATAACCGCCTGAATTCGTCCTCACTTGAATAAAGATTCGGGATGAAGCCAATGAGTTTTTCAAGAAATTCTTTTGCCGTTAACGGTTTGCCATCGGCGTCGATATATCGAACCTCAACGTTGGTAACCCGCAGTTTCCTGCCATTAGATAACTCGACCTCAACTTTCTCTGGACGTGGTTCTGGCAACGGGTCGGTGATTATTTCTGGTTTTGGTTCACTAACCTTACCAGTTTCACTTGTTCCATCCATGGTTTCTGATTCGACAGGCACCTCAAGGACAGGTTCACCATCCCAGGCAGGGTCATAAAAAAGGTTACTTGCACCTGTGAAGTCAAGTACTGTGAAGCAGTCTTTACCTTCGAACAATCGGGTACCCCTTCCAATAATTTGCTTAAATTCTACCATGGACAGGATATTCCTAACAAGCACAATGTTTCGTACATTTCTGGCGTCCACTCCTGTTGTAAGCATCTGGGAAGAAGTGCAGATTACAGGTATATCTTTATCATTATCACGGAAGCGTTCCAGTAATTGTCTGCCTATTTCGCCTTCATCGCTTGTGATACGGACACAGTAATACGGGTCAGTGATTGTTTTATGTTTGTTTATCATATCGCGCATGGTCAGAGCGTGCTTCTGGTCAACGCAGAATACAATGGTTTTGTCCATCGTGGATATATGTTCCAAGATGGTTCTGGCTATTAATTCTGTGCGGGCTGGAATGATTATCTTTCGTTCAAAATCCGTGAGTTCATATATTTGTTGCTGATGCTCACCAGAAACAACCTTATCTTCACTGGATACCACATATTCGTCTATGTTGGTGGTTATCCGCTTAACCTTGTACGGTGTTAGGAATCCATCGTTGATACCCTGTTTTAGGGAATATTGATAGACAGGTTCCCCAAAATAACTGTATGTATCAACGTTGTCATTGCGTTTGGGTGTTGCCGTCATTCCTAACTGAACGGCACTACCGAAGTAATCCAGCATTGAACGCCACGAACCTTCTTCGTTGGCTGAACCGCGATGGCACTCGTCAACGATAACGATGTCAAAGAAATCCGCTGGGTACTGTTTGTAATAGCCACCGATGTTTTCTGTTTCAGCTATGGCTTGGTATATGGCAAAGAAAATGTTTGCATTGGTAGGAACAATGCCGTTACGTCGACGTACTTCTTCCCCATTGATTTTGATTAAATCCTTTTCAAAAGGGTTGAAAGTGTTTATGGCTTGGTCAGCCAGAACATTTCTGTCGGCAAGAAACAGTACTTTAGGACGGCGGTCAGCACCATCCAGATTCCATCGCGATTGGAATAGTTTAAAGACGATTTGGTAAGCAATGAAGGTTTTGCCAGTACCTGTAGCCAGCGTTAACAGAACCCGCTTCCTGCCGCCTGAAATTACTTCTATTGCCTTATTGACTGCAACAATCTGGTAATATCTGGGCTGATTGGCACCTGAATTATCCAGGGGCTGAACCAGTAACTTTTCCTGTTCTACAGTGGCGTTTGAAACAACCCGCCTGAATAGGTCGTCAGGTGATGGGAACCGTTCAATATAAGAGCCTTTCCCGACATTGATATCAAATTCGTAATGTTTTATTCCGTTGGATGAATAAACAAACCGCACGTTCAGGTCTTTGGCATAATCGATGGCTTGTTGCAGCCCTTCCGTTGGGTGTTTGTCTGAACTCTTTGCTTCAAGGATGGCAAAGTGAACATTACAGTGTTTCAGAAGGTAGTCGACAAATTTTCGTTTACCACGCTTGTTATTCAGGATTTTCCGCCCGTCTGTGAAATAATATTCCCGTTGAATGTTTTCGGGTTTCCAGCCACAGTCCTGTAGTAAAGGGTCAATGAAGTTGGCACGCGTGTCTGATTCTGAATGATGCATACAACTGACAGATATATAGCAAATTTATGTAAGTTGTCGGAGATGGCCAAACAAAACTGCGCTGCAATCCAACAAATGGGAATAGTTCGGCTCCTATTATACGTATTCCTGAATAATGATAGTGAACTTATTATAAGAATCCGATAAACGAATTTTTCAAAGGTTGCAAATCATCCTATAGAAAGTCGTATTCCGTATTTCAGATAATGCTTTTTTACCATCGAACTGGTCATCCGAAAAACCATATGGTATATCTATATCCGTTTGCAGAAACTTAATGTAATACTTCGTATAAACTTTTTTTGTGTCCTGAATCGTCCGCGAATAAATGTTCGTTAATGATTCATCAAGTTGTTGTTTCAAGTTCTTATACGTATCATTTTGCAATAAAAATTTTAGCTGCTTTATTACTTCCCTGTTGTCTGCCAACTCAATAAAAACCGCTTTTAGTAATGCCGAAACTGCTTTCTGTTTTTCGCCAAGTTTGTTGTACAAAAACGAGTATTTAAGCGCCATACTCACATCGTTGGCAGCATATTCATTCCCGCAAAAATGCAAATATGGGAATGCTGTATCTGAAAGTGCTAAAAAATGAAGGGCGGAATCATATTTTTTTGTATCAGTGTAGATTTCGCAAATGATTTGCGCCGACCGATGGCGATAATTAGTGTAAGGGTCATCCATTATACCCCCACCCAGTGCTTCCTTTTCATTAAAAGTACTTACCAATATAGACCGAAATACCATCAAAGCGCGATTGTAGTCCTTCAACTGATAATAGGTAAAACCGAGATTGTACAACGACCTTGCATATAATTCATTTTTGGGGTGATTGTCCACGATGAATTGAAAGCATTCCAGTGCTTTGACATAATTTCTTTCTTCGGCATACTTAACACCCTCATCAAAATAATCAGATGGCATTTTCTGTGCGATAACATTAATCACATTAAAAATGGTCAAGCATTGTACTAAAAGCAGATATTTTTTCATAATTCCAACACAAATTGATAAAACGAAAGTCCACTAATACCATAGAAAATCAGTTTATTGCCTGTGAAATAACAACAGTCTGGAATTATTGTTTGAAAACCATCAATTTGCTGATATATTTTATTGTTTATATTAACCGTGAATGTGTCATTCCCCGTTTTTTGAATCGCAAAAAATCCTTTATCAGTGAAACTTCCAGCAATGATTTCACCAATGGGTTTAACAGGAGAATATGAACTTTTTGTGGCAGGTTTCATCGGTCTGGAAAATGTGCCGTTATAAACAAAATAACCTGTTGTATCAAGCTCCATATAAGAAAGGTCATTGGCATTTTGGGGTCTGCCTTTAATAAAGTGTTCTTCAATAACTTCCGAATATGGTTCAACAAAAAAGTTGCGCTTGTTGCTCATTGGTGAGAAAAGAAGCTTATCGTCCTGATAAATATATGTGGAGTCATCAGTTTTAAAGTAATGAATTGAACTTCCTTTCGGGTTTATATAAATTGGCATTGCACGCACCCCATTTTTGCTGAGTGGAGTTGGGTCTTTAATCCCGTTAATGAACTTGTACAAATAGTAATCTTTAAGCCCAAAGAATGCAAAATTCCCAGTAGTATCCATTGCTGTCTGGTAGATTTCGTCAAAGGAATAATCATAAATATTACCATTACAAATGGCTTTTGCTATTTGTTTCTGGGTGCAGGTAAAAAAGTACTGTGTTTTGTTAATTAGAATAATGTTTGAAATATCACGGATGTTTTTATAAATGTGATTATTTATTGCGATGTAAGATGAACCATTATCATCACCGCTAAAATAATATACCCCGTTATCTTTGAAGTAGTAATTCCAAACCGTTCGGACTGGGCCTAATATTGTATCTGGTGAATGAATATAAAACATATAGTCATAATCACTTTTGTCTTTGGGGTACATACCTTCGGTAAATATGTACTGCCCATTATTGTTAATTCCAAGTCCATAAAATTCCGAAGATGCGCTTTTGATGGGCTTCCCATTAACAAAAAGTGTTTCAGTACCATTCTGTTTTGTATAATATATGCAATTCCCATTTTCACTAAAAGCGCACCATTCGCTAAAATCATAATTTTGGGTGCTATCTTTTAAAACAGCGCCTACTGCTTTGTCGTTGATATAAAAGTACAATGAATCGCCATTTTCTACTATCAGCCCAATGTTTTCTTTTGTGTCACTATCAATAAATTTTTTAATGCGTCCGACAATCGGGCCATAAACTTTAGTTCCTTTAGCATTTTGGTAATACCATTTTTTTTCAATAGCATCAGATTCTTCATAAGTGTATTTTACTGAACCATATGTTCCAAAGGTCGCGCCGATGTATCTACAAGTACCTATTTCTCCATCTTTTGTATGGAGAAATTCAACACCATTCTTTTTAACATCGAAACAGTAATTTCCATTAGCATCAAAAGTCATTGATTCTGCATTAACCAAGCCAGAATCAGGTTTATCAGTTAAAATTAGCCGTTTTGAAAACGTTTGACTGTAGGTAATTGAGATTCCAAGAAAGGCTAAAGTCACAGAAAGGATAACACACTTCTTCATCAAATACATCTTTGAGAATTATCTTGCAAATTAGTAAAAAAAACTTACGCCACGTATGTCGATACCTGACAAGCAAAAAATATTCCTGTCTAAATCAAGGTATACCGATATATGGTATCGGATTTCCCTATACTACCAGTTCTTCCACTTTCGGCGCCAGTACCCTTTGACTACACGTGATGTTCATAGGACACCGTATACACTGGCTAAATGACGATTCAATTCCGTTAACGTCAAGCTTTTCAATATCCTTCCGAAATTGGTCGAGCATTACCTTATGATTGTCGATAGCTTGAACCGTGATTTTCGTGTCAACCACCTTTACACCGCCGTTTTTGAAAAAGATAAAGAAAAAAAACGGCACCCATTCATTGAACATCAGGTAATGCACGTAGCAGTGATGCACTGCTTGCATTGTATCAATTTTTTGAAGGTCTGACCAGCCGTTAAAACGGTCAGAATCCGCATAATCGCAGAATGTAATGTCTACAATAGCTTTTGGTGCCAGTGTGCTGCTGCAAACAAGGTCAGGATGGGCTAACAGGTCGCCCGTTTCCCACAAAGGCTGCACTTCCAGCGGCTGGATTTGTAAGTGGTTAAAGACTTGCTTTGCCTGTTCCACCAGCACGTTAATATCCGTTTCCAACTTTGACAGTTCGCCATTTTTCAGCTTGGGGTATTCCGACACAACGCCGTTTCTGGAATTTCCAAGCAGCTTATTTTCAAACACCAGACTCGCACGCATTGCATCTGTAGGTTCCATCAAGAAACCTTCCAAATATTTAGCTTTCCAAAGGATGCGGCAGTAGGCTGGATTGTAAAAATCTTTTAATGTCGACTGAGTTATCTGAAATTTCGTACTCATATTCACGGGTTTTTATAATGTGGCTAAATTTTCAGTAACTTGGTGAAGTATTTGTTCTTTGGGTTCATAATCGGAATACCACATAATTGTCTGTTTGTGTGACCGTTGAAGAAACAAAGGTACAAAATATTTTTCAGAAAACCAAATATAATTTAACATTTGTTCAACATATTTTAACTTTGGTTTAATTTTATTTGTATATTTGTAAACGTGGAAGATGACAAAACAAAAATTAAAATTGAATCGGTTGGGCGAGATATTGCAGGAACGGGGAATTAAAAATCAGTTTATCGCTGACAAGCTCCAATTAACGAAAGCAAGCGTATCAAACTACGTTACGAATTCTCACCAGCCAAGCCTTGAAACCCTATATCAGATCGCAACGCTTCTTGACATTGATGTAACCCTGTTGCTCTGCCCAGAAGTGAAAATCCGCCCCAAGGCAGAGCCGCGTAAGCAAAAGAAAAGAAAACCCCGAAATGATATCCAGTGAGATTATCAAACCGATGTTGCACCAGGCACTGAAATTACAGACTGATTTGAATCGTAATGGCGGCGCGGAGAACACGCCAAAAATTTGGCAGGAATATACAGACGTTCGGTCACGTATTTTAAAAGAAATGCAGCTACCTGAAACATCTTATAATAAAAGAATACTGGAAATGCCAAGCGGCGATTCAACCCGTTCACAGAATCCTTTTTATCGGAGTCAATATTCCAGCCTTTCTGAGTTTATGCCCACAGCGGATGAGTCGTCGTCAAATGATTTACTATCATTTACAGAGCAGCAGGAGAAACGCGTAGATTTTTTATGCGACCAATTGTTCATCCAAGCGAAGCAAAGGGCATTTACTCGCCCAGGAAATAAATACTGGTTTCTCCGCGACGCGAAGAAAATAAAATTACCCGTCGCTGATGTTTTATTAAGACTGAATATGAATATAGAAAATCAGCCATACGCAAGATTTTTGATTCAGATAATCCTATATGGGAAATATGGTTCCACTAACCTGATTCTTAAAGAGCTTAACTATATTAAACAAGCAGAGATAGAATGGCTATTCATTATGTACAATAGTAACCTGTTGGAAGAAAAGCAACAGGCTATTGGATGGTTGAAGAATACGGAACTTCTATTTATTGACGAATTCCTTTGGTGGGAAAGTTCTTCCGTGCCAATGGAATTATTTTGTGGATAAGCCACATTATTAATACTCACAGGTAAGAACCTTTCTACCCCAAAAATAATAAAGGCAATAATATTGAAAAAATGGAATCCGAACCGAACACCATCAAATGCCCCAATTGCGGCACCCAAATCAACGTCAGCGATGTCCTTTTCAATCAAGTGCAAGACCAGGTAAAGAAAGACTTTGAATCTAAGATTGCCAGTAAGGACAGGGAATTCAAAGAAAAAGCCCAAAAACTTGAACAGGAACAGGAGAAACTTGCAAAAGCACAGGAAACCTTTCAGGAAAACTTGGATGCCGCTATAAAGCAGAAGTTGTCCGTGGAAAAAGGCACGTTGGAAAAGAACCTGCGCAAACAGATCGATGCTGAAAAAGCCGCCCAGCTAAAAGCCATGGAAGATGAACTCGCCGAAAAATCAAAGGAAATCAGTGAGCACAATAAGCTTAAAGCGGATTATGCTAAGCTGCAACGCAGCGCGGAAGAATTGAAAGGGCGGGTTGAAGCGGAAGCCGAGCAAAAACTCAATGAGCAGATTGCCATTATGCAAGTTAAGATTCAGGCATCGGAAGCTGAGAAGATCAAGACCGAAGTGCTGCTCAAAGACAAGCTTATTAGCGATTTGACAAAGAAGGTTGAAGAGGTTACATTGAGGTTGGAGCAGGGATCCAACAAACAAGTCGGGGAAGCATCTGAAATCCAGCTTAGGGAGTTGCTAAAGGCTGAATTCCCCTTCGACCTGGTGGATGATGTACCGTCAGGGATACGCGGGGCTGATGTTTTAATGACCGTTCGTAACACTTTAGGCACTGTAAGCGGAACCATCC
>Ga0181533_1006143_pt1 | contig 11069 bp, 8 predicted proteins | sample PEATcosm2014_Bin_45_FD_119772 | JGI IMG/M metagenome (GOLD analysis project Ga0181533, IMG submission 119772) | Peatland microbial communities from MTU Mesocosm Facility, Houghton, MI, USA - PEATcosm2014_Bin11_60_metaG | ecosystem: Environmental > Terrestrial > Soil > Wetlands > Peat | place...
CGGCTATACTTCTCCATGGACGGCCTCCTTTGATTGAGATCTGCAACGACCTCATTCTGGCACAGCGATGCCGTTAGGGGGCCGTCCACACCATCAGGCGGGCTTGCGAGGCGGCGAGGCCGTGCTGGATTGCTTCGTCGCTTCGCTTCTCGCAATGACGACGTTGATTCAATCTGATCGGAAAATGCTCTAAATGGAGATTTCGCCGAATCGAATAGCCTGGACAACCGCGTAGGTCCGACGGAAAGCATCGAGCTTGCGCTTGGCGCTCTCGACGTGGCTCGTCACCGTCGCCGCGCCGATGGAAAGAAGCGTCGCAATTTCGTCGTCCGATTTGCCGACTGCGACCCACTGCATGATTTCCCGCTCCCGTGGGGATAGCGGAGCGTGGGCGGCTTCTTCGCGCTGATCGTGGATCAACGCCCGTTTGAGGGCCTGTTGACTGTAGATGCCGATGAGCTCGAGCGCGGAACGCGCGCGTTGCGACAGATCGGGATCAGGCCCGCACGGACTGAAAACCGACAGCGATCCCGAAAGCGTGACGATGGGGACGATGAAACCGTCGTTGACGCCGAAGTCTCGGCCTTCGTCGATGATGCGGGCTTCGGTCTTGGTCAGCTTCCGCCGCCCTCGAACATCGCCCCAAGTGTATGGATACACCGATTTGCGGAGTTCGGTGACGAGCGGATCGCGTATGAGATAATTCTGTTCCTTGTAGCGATCGATATATTCCCGCGGCCGGTTGTTCAGAACCATGCCTTCATCGGGCGGCCGGCCAGGTCCGGGCATCGACCACGCCGTGACGCAGGTGAGGCCGAACCATTCGAGTTCTTTCTTTATTTCTTGGCAGATCTCGTCGTAGTCCCTAAGCTTCTGTAGTCTCTCGACAAAATCGAGAGTGCGCTTCCCATACACATCGCCTTTGAGGCTCATGAGGATTGGCCACGGTGTGAGGTTCGGTAGCTGAGAATTATCGCTAACAATGCGAAGTTGTCCAGGTTTCGATCTCCTCGCGCAATGCGAAACTGTCCAGGTGTCGATGTCATCACGCAATGTAAAGTTGTCCAGTTTCGGTCCCGCCGCGCAATTGACGGTTGAGTGGTTCGATATGACGCTCACACCATGATGAAGATCACACCACGATGAAAATCATACCATGACGAAACGAAGCGCGACTTCGCAACCGAATGCAACGAGGGGCCCCCTTCCGGCAGGCAATGCGGCCGTCTCCGGCGGCGCCAGCGCCGAGGTGTTCATTGCATTTCTGCGGCTCGGCCTGACCTCTTTCGGCGGGCCGATTGCGCATCTCGGCTACTTCCACGAGGAATTCGTCGTTCGCCGCGGCTGGCTCGACGAGACGACCTATGTCGACCTCGTGGCGCTCAATCAATTCCTGCCCGGCCCGACGTCGAGCAAAGTCGGCATCGCCATCGGCCTGTCGCGCGCGGGCTATGCCGGCGCGCTGGCGGCGTGGCTCGGCTTCACCCTGCCGTCGGCGGTGGCGCTCGTATTGTTCGGCTACGGCATGGGCTTTCTCGGCAATGTGCTCGACAGCGGCTGGCTGCACGGTCTGAAAGTCGCCGCCGTCGCGGTCGTCGCCAACGCGGTATTGACGATGATGCGATCGCTTGCGCCCGACCGCGAGCGCGCGACGCTTGCGGTCGGCGCCGCAGCTTTGGTCCTGGCGATACCGTCCTCGTTCGGCCAAATCATAGCCATCGCGTCAGGCGGGCTGATCGGCCTCCTGTTGTTCCGCGGCGAGCCGGCGCAGCCTCATGTGGGTTTGCCGCATCCGGTCGGCCACGGCACGGCCGTCGCCGCGCTCGTCGTGTTCTTCGTCGCTTTGATCGGCCTGCCGCTTCTGGCCGAGGCGGTGCCGGTCCATGCCCTGCAATTGTTCGACGTGTTCTATCGCGCGGGCGCGCTGGTGTTCGGCGGCGGCCACGTCGTGCTGCCGTTGTTGCAAGCCGCCGTGGTGCCGCCGGGCTGGATCGGCAACGATGCGTTCCTTGCCGGCTACGGCGCGGCGCAGGCGGTGCCGGGTCCGTTGTTCACGTTCGCGGCCTATCTCGGCACCGTGATGGGACCGACGCCGAACGGCTGGGCCGGCGCCGTGCTTTGCCTTCTCGCCATGTTCCTGCCGGCGTTTCTCCTCGTCATCGGTCCCTTGCCGTTCTGGGATGCACTGCGCCGCCGACCGTCCGCGCAAGCCGCGTTGCGCGGGGTCAACGCCGCCGTGGTGGGTCTATTGCTGGCGGCGTTGTATCGGCCGGTCTTTACCTCGGGAATCAGCAATGCCGGCGACTTCGCGCTCGGCGCCGCCGCATTTTTGCTGCTGTTCATGTGGAAGGCGCCGCCCTGGCTGATCGTTGCGTTCTGCGCCATCGGCGGCGAGGCGCTGACCGTTGTACCGTTCGGTCAGTGACCAATCAATCAGGCGCGGCGGCGTGACCGGTCGCGACCGCCGCCACTGCGGCGGCGTCCTCCGGCGCCGCGTTGCCGCGCCAGACGACGTGCAGGTCCGGACGCACCAGAATGAGATCGTAGCCGTAAATTTCGCGCGCGACCCGATCCGGCAGATCGAGCACGGCGACCGGCGCGCCGCGGGCCCGGATGGCGCGTTCGAGATCGCCGGCATCCGCCGTCGTGCTGCCGAGATCGAGGATGGCGTAGCCGTCGGGGATGCGGTCCTGGATCGGCGTGCCGTCGTCGAGCCAGACATGCGGCAGCCGCGCGCCGGGCCAGGTGGTCGGCTGGTAGTCGCGGAACAAATGCTCGGGCCCGCCCGGCACGTTGCAGATGACCGGCGAGTCGACATAGCGGTAGCCGAGTTCGGCGCCGATCATCTCGTTGCTCTTGCGTTGCTCGACGGCGGCGACGGCGCCCAGCCTGTGCCGGGTTTCCGCGCCTTCGGGCGAATCCTCGCGAATATTCGGCCGCCACATCGAGCGCCATTTGCGCCGGCCCAGCGTCGCATAGCGCGATGCACCGACATTGCGGTCGCCGATCTGGCGGCGCTCGATCTCGTAGGATCGCAACAGCTGCGGCCCGCCCCAGCCGGCGAGCGTCGCCGCGAGCTTCCACGACAGATCGACGGCATCGCCGACGCCGGAATTCATGCCGAGACCGCCGGTCGGTATGACGAGATGCACGGCATCGCCGGCGAGGAACACGCGGCCCCTGCCGTAGCGGTCGGCCAGCAGCAGATTCTGCCGCCACGGCGCACAGGACAACATCTCGTACTTGACCGGGACGCCGACCGTGCGCTCGAACGCCGCTTTCATCGCTTCGTCGGTCTCGACCGCGCAGTGCAGCGTCCAGTGCCTGGTCGAATCCTGCATGATGAGGAAGGTCGATTTGTCGTCCGCCACGTGATAGTGGCGGCCGTGGCCCGGGCCCAAGCGAGAACCGTTACCGATCGGCAGCCGGTCGAACAATTCGTCGCAGCGGAACAGCGCCTGGCGCAAGGCCAGGAGATTGCCCTCGCCGGACAGCGCGATGTCGAGTTCCTTGCGGACCGGGCTGCCCCCGCCGTCGCAGCCGACCAGGAAGGCGGCGCGGATTTCCTCGGTGCCGTGCGCCGTCCGCACCCGCGCGGTGACGCCCTCGTCGTCTTGTCGCAGCGACAGGAACTCGCAGCCGAACCGCACCGTGACGGCCGGAACGGTCTCGACGATCGACTTCAACAGCGGCTCGAGCGTGTATTGCGAGATCAGCTGATAGGGTTCGAGCGGCAGCGTTCCGTCATTGGTCGCTCGGATCTTGGCCTGCGATTCTTCGACCGAGGGGTAGGCCAGATGCAACAGCGGCGGCTCGGTCAGCGCCAAAATGATGTAGACGTCCATCGGACAATCCGGCCGCAAGCCGGCGGCGCGGATTTTCTGCGCAAGCCCCATGCGGCGGTAGATTTCCATCGTCCGCGCGTTGATGCGCTCCATCTTCGGCAGAAACGCCGGGCGCTCCTTCTGCTCGATGATGGTGCATCGCACGCCGCGCTTGCCAAGATCGATGGCGAGCGTAAGGCCGGTCGGGCCCGCGCCCACGATCAGAACGTCCGTATCCTTCATCTTTCATCCTGGCCGAAATGCGGATAGCCGGCAGGGCAGCTGCGGCGGCCGCAATGTGTCGATCTATCCTCGGTAGACGGGAGCGGATTCTTCCCGGCTCGACGGCACGGCGCCCTCGAGCTCCTTGAAGGGCTGATAGGCCGCATCGGCGCATTGCGCCGGCGTCGAATCGATGAATTGCGTCATTTGCCCGCCGAGGAAGATCGCCACTTTGTTCTTGATCTGGCCGCGACCATTGAACTGAACGCAGACGACGTAATGCGGGTTGTCCCCGACCGGCTTGAGCATCGGCGGCGCGATGAGCGCACCGCGGTAATCGGCACGATCCGTCAGCGACTGCCGGATAAAGCCCGTCAATTGAGCGCGGTAGGTGTCGGGAAAGGCGTTGGAATCCGGCGCCGGTTGCTGCTTGTCCTTCGACCCGCCAAACCCGCTGCAGCCCGCGGCGGTCAGCGCCACGGCCGCCAAAAGCCCCACCACGCGTGCGCGCGAACGGATTTTCGCCGCACGCACTTGAACCGCACGCACTTGGACCGCACGCACTTGGACCGCACGCACTTGGACCATCCCACCCCCATTCCACCACTGCCTATACCATATCCGATCGCGCTCGACCGACCATGCGCCGTTCATCGCAGCTTTGCGCGCGCCGTATAGCGGGGGCCGGATCGGCTCACTCCTCCGGCGCCGGACCGCACCAGCCGGGAAGATAATCCGCCGCCTTGCTCTTGGCCAATTCCAGAGCCTCCTCGAGGGCGCGATTGAAGTCGTCCTCGACCATCTTGCGCTTGAGGCGCCGACGCAGGAAGTCCGCCCACAGGAACTCGGAAAACGGCGTCGTGTCCTTGGCGAAACCGCCGGCGCGGCGCAATTCGCCGGCCAGCGAGCGGAACGGATCGTCGACGAGATCGGTCACGGATTTGGGAATGTCGCTGTAGTGCCGGCGCACGCCCTTGGCGTCGAACGGATGCATCCAGGACCGGTTGTCGAGCACGGTCCAGAACGCGTCGGTTTCGAGCCTGCTCAAGTTGGCAATGACGGTCACCGCCACGTCGGCTACGCCCTCGTCGTGGAGGGCGCGCGCGAGGTGGTGATGATCGATGACGTAGTTGCGTTGTCTCGGACCCAGGATCACCGGGATCATGTGCCTGCCGAGAAATTTTTCGCCCTTCTTCTTTCCGGTTTCGCGCCAGAGCTTGCGCTTGGCCAGGACCTCGCGCATGCCGACGGTGATCTGGGTCGGACGAAGATCGGTAATGGCGACCGTGGTCAGAACCGGTTCGCGAACTACGTCTGAGCTCCTCGGATAAGCCATGTCTGGGCTCCTCAGCTAAATCCCGCAACCGAGTATCGGCACGACGGCCGGGGCAATAGCAAGCCGCCCGGCACTGGGTCGCGCCGGGCGGTCATTTGTTGACGGCTCTGTGCGGCCGCTCAGTGTGCCAACGGGTCGGGCCGGACCTGGATGTGAACGGCGATCGGCGTCATGCCCTTGCCGCCCTCCTTGAGCCAAGGCGTGCGGTCGCCCTCGGACGACCACAGCCCCCTGCCCTTCCAGCCGGCCTTCGGATCGTCGATGCGCGCATCGAGGCCCTTGGCGTAATAGCCGATCGGGTAGGGTACGCGCAGCACGACCATCTTGCCGTCGACCAGCGCCGCGAAACCGTCATTCTCGTTCGCCGTCGAAATCGGCACGTCCTTGCCGAGTCCGACCGCATTGTGCTGATCGACCCAGGTGTAGTAGCTCGCCTCGGCGCTGTTGTCGCCGATGCCTTGGAAGCCGGGGCCCGGATATTGGTGGAACGCCCAGCCCTCCGGACAATGATCGCCCGTCGCGGTCGGCCCCGCGAGCGGGCCCTTGCACTTCGCGCGATCGAAACTGCCGAGATGGCCGCTGGCGAGCGACACCCAGACGACGCCCTTGGCGTCGATATCGCCGCCGCGCGGACCGAAGCCCGGCATCGGCACATAGTAGATTTCCGACAGCTTGGTCTTGGGATCGAACCGCAGCACGCCGCTGCGGCCGGCGAAGGTATTGACGGTGTACCAGATCGAGCCGTCCACCGGGTTCGGCATCACCGCATAGGTGCCCGATCCGCCGATCACCCGCGTATCCTTGGCGGGATCGGTCGGCTGGCCCGGCTGCGTATAATCGTCGAGCTTGCCGTTGCCATTGCTATCGAGCACGAAGGGCGCCCAGCCTTGGGCCTTTTCGGCGTCGCCGGTCTCGTCGAACACTTTGGTGTCGAACCAGCCGGCCACCGGGCCGCCGCCGCTCGTCCAAATCGTGTTGTCCTTGTCGAAGCCGAATTGCAGGTGATGGGTCCCGAAGCAGGTGTCGATGAAGGTGAACTTCTGCGTCTTCGGATCGTACATCGCCAATTGACGTTCGTTGCTGTCGAGCGGGAACGCCTTGGCATAGGGATTGTCCGAACCCTTGCGGCAGAATGCCGGCGTGCCGGGCGCGTGGTTGGTGCCCGTCATCCAGACCCTGCCCTTCGAGTCGAACATGTCGTTGTGATTGTCGAATTTGGTATCCCAGATTTGTTCCATGCCCCAATAGGCCGAAGCCGCCAGCGGCTTCTGGATCGCGGCATGTCCCGGGCCGAGCGCTTGCGGCACCTCCGCGCCCTCGGGCGGGGTGATGTAGGTGACCTTCGCCGTCTTCGGATCGAGCACCGGCAGGTGATCGGTGGCGTATTCCGTCGAGCCGTACAGCAAGCCATTGCCGTTGACCGCCGGATTGCGCTTGTCGGACGAGATCAGGTCATGAAGGTATTGCTTCTCGTTGCCCCAATCCCACGTCGTGATCACGACATTGCGCTCGACGCCCTGCGGCCGCGGCGGCTTGGCGAAGGGCAATTCGCCCTTGGCGATACGGTCGGTCCAGTCGCCGAAATATTTGAACGGGACGCCGCCGAATTTTCCGGCCAGTACGTCCACCATCAGCGGCGACGCCTGGCCGGCTTGGACGCGGCGCACCCACGCCTCCTCGCCGGTCTTGAACCCGCCCAAGGCCGCGGGGACGGTCCGCGTCGCGAGTTGACCGAGCTGATGACAGCCGACGCAGGCCTGATTTTTGATCGCCGTCAACCAGTCGACCTGCGTGAATTTCTCCGGAATATCGCTCTTGCCGCCGAACTGGCCCTTGTCCGGAATCTGCAACATCGAGAACCAATAGATCGCCGGATAATACTGCGCCGCGGCGGCGTCGTTCGGCGCCGCGACCGCGGTGAGGTCGACGTGCTTGCCCGGCACCGCTTCGACCTTCGCCGAGTCGACCAACCCGTAGCCGCGCACCCAAAGCTGATACTTGGCCTTCGGCAAATCGGGCACGACGTAGCGGCCGTGATCGTCGGTCACGACCATTTTGGCGTAACGGGTCGCCAGATCGTGCGTTTCCGCGATCACCCAGACGCCGGCTTCCGGTCCATGCGGACCGCTGACCACGCCGCCGATATCATCGCTGTCGATCGACACCGCGCTCTCGGCCTCGAGCCGCGCCGGCGCTGCAATCAAGAACGCCGCGACCGCGATCGCCCCGACGAGGCAGAATCCTGCCCGCTTCATGCGTACCTCCCGATGCTTGCGGGCTCGGCGATGTCGCGAGCCCCTTTATCTTTTATCAGGGAGGGAAATCTGCCCCACTACCCGACTACCCGCAAGTGGAAATGACGGCGAAAGCTTGGCGCGATCGCGGATGGAATGGCGGGAGGCCGGGCGAACGACGGTCAATTCGACGACGTGTCGGCGGCATTCGACAATTTGTCGAACAAGCCGGCGATGTCGTTGCGGATGGTCGCCAGCTTCGAGAAATGTTCGGTCACGGTGGACACGCGTTTCTCGAGTTCCTGTTTCGCCTCGACGAAAGTCTTCACCCGCGCAGCGAGGTCGCCTTCGTCATCGGCCTCGATCCGCGCGATCTTGGCGACCAGCCGGTCGCGGATGTCCTTGACCTGAGCCACGATATCCGCGACGCCGCCGTCCTTGGCCTCGAGCGGCACGAGCCTCGATTGCAAGCCGTCGAGCTGCGCCCGCAATTCGCCGAAATGCGCCATGGTGCGTTCGATCTCTTCGAACTGCGCCTGCGTCGCCTTGATGAAGGCGGACAATTCCGCGACGCGGGCTTCGGCGTCGCCCGTGCCCTCCTCCACTCCCAGCCGGTCGAGCACGCGGTCGAATTTAGCGGTGAGCGCGCCGACATCCTTGCGCAGCGTCGCCAGCTTGGAAAACTGCGCGTCCAGGTTCGCGACGCCGTCTTCGAGCCTCGTCTTGTCCTCGGCAAAGCCCTCGACGCGCGCGACCAAGGTTCCTTCCGGCGTCTGCTGCAAGGCTTCGATTCCGGCGGCCAGGCGTTTGCGGGCCTCGCCGAGTTCCTTGACGCGGCGCTTTATTCCGTCCTTGCCCGCGGCAAAGGGCGCCAGGCGGCTGCCGAGTTCGGTGAAGTCTTCCTTGAGCTTGGCGAGCGTTTGCGCCGCCGCTTCGACCTCGTCGCAACGTTCGTGGCTGTTGCGCACGAATTCCGTCAAGCCGTCGAGGCGCACGTCGATGGCCGTGGCGTCGTCGCCGTTCACGATCTCGGCGAGCGCGCTGTCGATGTCGCGCTCGCGGCCGTCGAGATCGGCGAACAGCCGTTCGATCGAGCGCCGCTTTTCCAGCACCGGGAGAAGGCGCTCGCGCAGCCGCTCCTGTTGCAGGCGAAGCGCATCGACGCGCGTTTGCAGGTCGCCGATCTCGTTGCGGCCGTCCTGGACTTGCGCCACGCGCTCGGCCTCGCCGAGCCGCGCCGTCACCGCTTCGATGGCGTGCTCCGGATCGGTGCGGGCCAGATGATGGATCGCCGCGTCGGCGTCGACTTGCGTTACGGCAAGCGATTTCACACCCTGGCGGACGCCGCCGAGTCGCAGTTCGAGCGTGTCCAAAGCCCTGCCCTGCCGTAGCAGTGCATCGCACAACCACAAAGCGGACGGGATCAGCGCCAGCGGGATGAGGACGATCAGGAACCAGGCGAGCTTCTGCGACAGCGGCTCGGCCCGAAAAGCTACGAAAAGAGCGGCCATGTCCTGCGCCTGGGTCACGACGACGAACCCGAGCGCAAGCACGAAGAGGATGACGCCGCCGCCTACGAATTTAGCCATTCAATGCTCGACCCACCCGGCACATACTCCTTGTTTGGTACGACAGGAGCGGGTCGCGCACAAGGGTGGCGCTGGAGTAATGGAAATTGGTGCGAATGTGTTGGTTTTCGCGATCCCCGGTGTCGGCGCCGCGCATTATGGCCCGACGCAAGGGCTCGGTCTCGCCGCTCGCGGCTCCCTCTCGCCGCTTGCGGGGAGAGGGTAGGGTGAGGGGGCCTCGACGCATGCGTGGCGCAAACGTTACAAAGACGGAGTTTGCTGCCGCGTTCTACGGTTCTGGAACAACGAAGTGCTGGGAAATATGCAAGGCGTTTGGGACACAATGTTAGCAGCAGCGTCTGCGGCGGCGCCCCCTCTCCCCGCACGCGGGGAGAGGGAGTGGCCAAGCCGAACCGCCAATGAATATTCTCTTCGGCGAACCAAACGATGGGCCACCCTTTTGGCGCTCATCCCGCTTTTTGCCGCCGCCTCCTTGGCGCGCGCACAGACGCTCAAAAAGCCGCTGCCGCCGATAGAAGGCCCCCGCATGCCGGCGCCGGCAGCGAAGCAAAGCTGCCGGCAGGGGGCGTTCCGCGTCGCCGTCGATGTCGGCCATACCGTCGACGTGCCCGGCGCGATCAGCGCGCGCGGCGTGCCGGAATATGCGTTCAATCTCGCGCTCGGCCAGCAGGTGCTGCAATCGCTCTTCAAGGCCGGCTTCGCGCTCTCCTCGCTGTTGGTCACCGACATGGCGCCGTGGCAGGGGCTGGTGCAGCGGGCAGCGATCGCGAACGGCATGCATGCCGATCTGTTCATTTCGCTGCATCACGATTCCGTGCCGGACAATCTGCTGCAGACCTGGCAATACGACGGCAAGGACAATCATTTCAACGACGACTACCCGGGCTACGCCATCTTCATGTCGAACGACAATCCCGACCGCGCCGGCAGTTTGCTGTTCGGCCGGACCTTGGGCGGCGAACTGGAAGCGCGCGGCTTGCAATACACGCCGCATTACACGCTGCCGCTGATGGGCCACCGCCGCCGCGAATTGGTCGACGCCAAGACCGGCGTCTACCGCTACGACCAGCTGATCGTGCTGCGCGATACGCACATGCCCGCGGTGCTGCTCGAGGCCGGCTCGATCGTCAACCGGCAGGAGGAATTGCAGCTCGGCAGTCCCGAGCGGCGCGCAGTGACCAGCGACGCGATCGTCGGCGCCGTCGAGAAGTTTTGCTCGGACCGCACGCGCCCGGCGACGGCGAAGGCTGTGACCTCGACGCGCTAGCGATTTGCAACGCCCGTTTCCCGGACGCGGTGCAGCTCGCTGTCGGATGGGTCGAGCCCTTGCGAAACCCATCACACGGCCTCGTCGCCCGATGATGGGTATCGCTTCGCTCCAGCCATCCTACGCGCTGTGTCGCTCCGAATGTCCGGGTCTGTGAAGGGTTTCGGATGCCGGCCGTGTGTCCGCTGTCAGGAGTCCTGCTGTCACTACCGGAACGGAATGACGTTGACAGTACATTACATTTAATTGCCGAATGCGGCCCTGCACTTCAGCATGGATAGGCGGCCCGTCGTCGCGCCGAAGTGACCACGGTCTCCGTCGTCGACCGGCTACGGCCACGCAGGCGGGTCAAGCCCGCGTATGACGACTCTGGGTCCGTCACTATCACAGAGACGTGATCTTGACAGCGGTCTCCAATTATGTTACATATAGCCAATCATCTCGCCCCCGTAAAGGACGCCCGTCCGGAGGCATGCGGGCGGGGCGAGGGCGGTTCCCGCGGGCGGACTTGCACTCCGCTCCCGGGCGGTTCGGGCATCATGTCATCCGGCACTATGACCGGGGTGGGAGGTGCTTCCCCGGGCTGGGACAGGCGAA
>Ga0181533_1006144_pt1 | contig 11068 bp, 8 predicted proteins | sample PEATcosm2014_Bin_45_FD_119772 | JGI IMG/M metagenome (GOLD analysis project Ga0181533, IMG submission 119772) | Peatland microbial communities from MTU Mesocosm Facility, Houghton, MI, USA - PEATcosm2014_Bin11_60_metaG | ecosystem: Environmental > Terrestrial > Soil > Wetlands > Peat | place...
GGTGCCCTCCTCAATGGCGTTCAGAGATGCTTCAGCAACATCATTCTGAAGCCGCCGTTGCAGGAGGGCAACCCTGCCGTTCACCCATCACCTCAAAAACCTGTTTTGGACACAAGTGCCACGAATCAAGCCGTACATTCATCCCACCGATTGGCCGGATCGCTCACCGCCCTGGCGAGCGAACCGTCGCTTTACGATTCTGTTTGCGGACGATCAAGGAGGGACCATGAAAGTCCTATTGGCGCCGTACACTCGGCGCGGAATCTTAACGAAGGTTGCAAAGTTTGCTGGCGCGACACTCATCCCATCAGGATTGATCTGGGGTTCACCCAATCAAGATGCGGGCGGTTATGCTCCCAAGCTGTCCGTGGAAGGCTACATCTGGACCCAGTATTTTGCTTCCCAAAGAGTGACCCTGGCCGAAGGCGAGGAGGAGGCGCTGCGGGAAACGCATCAGGCGGGATACCAGCGCGTGGAACTCTCCGACCCCTTTTTCAAGCCGGAGGTGCGCGAGCACACGCGTGAATTGCTGGCGAAATATAAGTTGAGCCCGGAAAGCGTCTATGCCGGCACCACGCTGCACGAAGCGCCAGCCGCCGAGATGTCAATTCATTCGGTTCTGGCGCTGGCCCGGTTCCTTAAACCGTTGGGAACTCGCGTCATTATTACCAACCCCAGCCCCAAGCCGAACCAGGGGCGCAAATCCGACGTTGAGCTCAAAACACAGGCCCACTACATAAACCAATTGGGGGCAGCCTTGCGGCGCCAGGGAATCAGGCTACTGCTCCACCACCACACCCCCGAACTCCGCGAAAACGCGCGCGAATGGTGGTACCAATTGCAGCATACAAAGCCCAAGCTGGCCGGTTGTTGCGTTGACGTTCATTGGGCTTATCGCGGCGGCCAGGAAGTGATGCCTTTCTTGCGACGCGTCGGCGCGCGGATCGAGAGTCTGCACCTGCGGAACTCCCAGCATGGGGTGTGGATGGAAGAATTCGGACCGGGAGATGTCGATTACTCTCAGGTCGCCGCGTACTTACACCAGATCAACTATAAGGGCTTCCTGGTTGTGGAATTGGCTTACGAGAAAGACACGATCATGACCCGCGGGCTGGAAGAAGACCTGCGCCGCAGCCGAATCTACACGGAAAAGGTTTTTGATCTGGGGTCTTCCTAACCCCCGGGGACGCATTTTGGAGGTCAGCGTGAAACGAAACGTCGCAATTGCACTTATCATCTTGCTCAGCGCCGGCTACGCTCAAGGCCAGAGTGACAGCGAGCAGGTGAAATCCATTCTGGCAAGGCAGCTCCAGCCGCCAGAAGTGGTGACCTATCAGCTCGAACACTTCCTCTTGGAGAAAGTTCCTGCGCTTCCGGCGCCGAGCAGCGCCGCGCAATGGTCGGCGCAGACGGAGCAGATCCGCCAGCGCCTAGTCGAAAACACTATCCTTTACGGCTGGCCGCAAGCGTGGCGAACATCTTCGCCCAAGTTCGAGGATTTGGGAGTGGTCCCCTCCGGCCCGGGCTACCGGCTGCGGAAACTGCGCTACGAAATCGTTCCCGGCTTTTACACGACGGCCCTTCTCTACGAGCCCGCCCAATTGAGCGGCAAAGCCCCAGGTGTGTTGGACGTCATGGGCCATTTCGGGCCTGGCAAAGCGTCGGATTTTGAACAGAGGCTGTGCATCAATCAAGCCCTGCGAGGGATGATTGCTTTGAATCCCGAGTGGTTAGACATGGGCGAGCTGCGGAACAAAGAGAATTCGCACGCGTTCTCCGCCCATCTGAACCTGGTGGGGGCGAACGGGGTCGGCCTCTTTTACCTCGCGATGCGCAAGGCCCTGGATATCCTTTACGACAACCCGCAGGTTGACCGTGAGCGAATCGGGGTCACGGGCTTGTCGGGCGGAGGCTGGCAGACGATCTTGCTCAGCAGCCTCGATCCGCGCGTCAAGGTGGCGATTCCCGTCGCAGGTTACGAAACGCTCCTGACCCGCATCACCGTCGGCGACACCGGAGACATCGAAGAAAACGCCACGGACCTTCTGGTAGGCCAGGATTACTCGACGCTGACGGCCATGCGCGCTCCCCGCCCCACTTTATTGATCTACAACGCTGAAGACAATTGTTGCTATCGCGCGCCTCTGGTCAGGCCCTTCGTCTATGATGCCGTGGTCCCCTTCTTTAAGCTGTTCGGAAAGGCAGAGGATTTTCAATTTCATCAGAACACTAACATCTCCGCACACAATCTGGGGCTCGACAATCGCCAGCAGATCTATCGATTCTTCACCGAATATTTCGGCCTCCCCGTTAATGAAAAGGAGATCGGTGTTGGAGACGATATCAAAAGCTATGATGAACTCGCGGGGGGTCTGCCGAGCAATAACCTGACAATTTTGGCCTTGGCGAGAAAGTTGGCGGCGGAAGTTACGCACCCACCCATTCCTTCGGAACCCGCCCAACGGCAGGAGTGGTCCGCTTCCGGGCGAAGCCGGCTCCACGACGTTGTTCGCTACCGTCCCGTCACGGTAAAGCGGCCCTGGCCGGAATTCGACTCTTATGACAATCAGGTGGAATCTCTTTCCTACCGGTTTGAAATGAGCAATGAATTGAGCGCGACGGGTGTTTGGTTGAAAGAAATCCCCACACCTGCTCAGGCGCCGTTGACCCTCGTGCTGAATGATAAAGGGGTGCATGCCGCCGGCGAAGAAGCGTGGGACCGCGTCCCGGAAGTGGCTGACCGCCTCGAACGCGGAGAGCAAGTGCTGGTGCTGGACCTCGTATTCACGGGTGACGCGGCCCCTCCGGGGCCCACCCGCTATACCGATATGATCAACTCGGTGGGCGAGCGCCCCTTGGGACTGGAAGCAGCCCAACTGATCGCTCTTGCACGCTGGGCGAAGGAGCATTGGAATGCACCGCGAGTCCGCCTGGAGAGCACCGGCATGCGCAGCCAGGTGGTGTCGCTGATCGCCTCGGCCCTGATGCCCGATTTGTTTGCTTCGGTTGAGACCCACGGCGGAATGCGGAGCCTTCGCCACCTTTTCGACAATCCGGTTACCTATGGGGACGCGCCTGACCTGTTCTGCCTGGACCTTTATCGCGACTTTGACCTGGACCAAGTCACGGCCCTCGCCGCTCCGACCAAAATCATCGAGCGGGATTATTTGGAATTGACTGCGAAAGCGAATGAGCGGAGCCAGTAAGCCCGAGGCAAATTCTCTCGGACCTCGTTTTGTTCTGCCCGGCGCGGGCCGCCCATAGGGACAGACCGGCGGGATGGAAAGTTGCAACGCCCCCTGCCTTTGTAAGTTGGTCGCCTTGCCTGGTTTTTCTGCCGCTCGCACACGATATCTCATGTTTTTTCAATGATATATCGCCACTTTCAGGCCAAGTCGAGGCTTCCACGCCCTGCCGCCCGCAATAAACTTTGTTTGGCCGATAGCCGACTTTTCCCTGCGTCTTGTTAAAATATTTACCTAATTGTAACGTAAGAAAAAGTTATAGTGAACATAAGAAAAGTATTGACAAGCTCATGGGCTTCGTATCTAATAGAAGCGTTCAGGGACAATTTTTCTCTATTCCACTTGATCTGAGTAACGAAACGTAAAGGCCCGCGCCCATTTCACAAGGGCAAGACCCCCGGTTAAGTGCAGGGCAAACTACGGAGTGCAGGGGCACTTGCCCAAGACGGCCCAGGATGCAGCACTAGAGCTGTTCCTTCGAAGAAGCCTCCAAGAAGGTGAACAAGAAGGGGCGGTAACAGAAGGGACCCTGCGGGCCAAGGTAGCCCGCATAAAACAAGGTAGTCTTAACGGTACCCGACGGTGGTCGGTGTCCGTATCTAAAAATTGAAAAGGAGAATCCATCATGTCATCTTCAATGACTAACGGGAGTTCTTTCGCAGACGCTGTCAGCCGGCTAACGGCGCAGGCCGATGCCGTCGGACAGCTCGCCCAGAACAGCGGAGCGTTCGCCGCTGTGGTAGCTGCCTTCGAGTCAAGGGACCCCAACGCTTTTCGCTGGGTCCTGGGAACCCTCGAATTGCTTCCCCAGTGTGAATTGATCTGCGATTGGGTGCGGACTAAGATTTGCGTGCTGCGGTGCCTGGAGGTCTGCGGCCCGCCTCGGGAAAAGATACAAACCCCCAATCCTAAGGAGTTCGCGGGCGCCATCGTGCGCCTCGCTTCCAATGAAAAGCTCTTGCGCCGCGTCGTCGATGCCGTCTCCTGCGGCAATGCGGAGGACTACCGGGCCGCGATCGACGAACTCGATCTCAATGCCTTCTGCTACTGGCTGTGCCACTGGATTTGCTGGATTATCTACAACCGCGTCTGCGAGGTTGTCTGCACACCAGAACCCGTACGCCTTCCGGACGCGGTGAACGAGATACGGGCCGCCGCAAAGGTGATTGCCAGCGTTGTTGCCAATGAGAAGCTCTTCGATGCCATTGGCAAAGCTGCGGTGTCCCTCGACTGCGAGACGTTGCAGTCTGATATTACCAATGCCGGCTTCGGCTCCGAGTGCGAGTTCATCTGCCATCTGATTTGCAGTTGGCGGTGCGCCTGGGTGTGCCTGGAGCTGTGCGAGCTTCCCTCACCGGTTTTCAATTCCGGAGTGGATGGCATCGAAGAGGCCCGGAATTTTGCACTGGCCGCCCGGCAGTTCGCCAGCCACCCTCGCGCGCTGGGTGATCTGGTAATCGCCGTGCAAGACCGTGATGCCAAGGCCTATGGCGTGATCATTTCCCGCTTTGGACTCGGCCCCTATTGCCAACAGGTGTGCGCTTGGGTGTGCTCCGTCCTATGTTACGAATTCTGCACATGCGTCTGCCCGCCACCGGCGCTCCAACCCTGGTTCACGACGGTGGGGAATTTCGACATCTACACGCAGATCGATCCCACGTCAGGACTAACTAACACGAGCCTTACCCCCACCATCGACATGCCTTACGGGGGCGGGCCGAAGTTTGCTTTCTTTGAGCAATTACAGTTGGGCGGGTACTGTCCGGTCTACTCCCCGACGCACTCGGGCGTACCGATGCAGTATCGCTTCCTCTATGCCACCGCCACAACCGCCCTGGCTGGCGCCATATCCGCTTCCCAGACGTCCATCACCGTCGCCGGCGGCGCCATCACTCCGGCCACGCCGTTCAATATGTCAGTCTGCATCTGCAGTCCTAACGGCGAAACCGGCGAGACCATGACAGTGACCAATGTCTTGGGGACGACATGGACCGTGCTCCGCGGCCAGGAGGGCACGACGGCGGCCGCGGCCGGCGCAGGTGCCACGCTATTCATCAACCCGGCGCCGATCACCGGGCCTTTGGTTGACTCCCCGCTCCTGGTAGGGCAACGTATCATCACTTGGCCCGAGAATTCCGCCGGACTCGCGAGTGCCACCTTGGTTCCGACGTTCGAACCGGTGTACGTCGGCTACGGAACGGACACCCCTCAACCAGCGCCGGGCGCGCCGTACGTTGGACCCACACACTACATCCCGCCCGACCCCACCACCGGCTGGGTCGCAGTTGACCCGACCATCATTGCTGGCTGCTTCCAATATCTTCTGAACTTCGACACCACCCAACTCGCAGTCGCCCCTGCTCGCTACCCGTTCGGGTCTGAAAGCCTCGCCATTGGCAACCCAGGCGGCGCACCAGCGGGTAGCCCCGTGCTTGCCCCCAACCTGGGAGCGGGAACGGACCTGGCGATCATCTTTCAAGCCACCCGGGTAACACCCGGCACCACGGTGGACTACTCCAACTCGCTGTGCAAGATTCACATCAACAACTGGTGGGAGGTCAACAACCTGTGGTTCGTGGAGTTCACCGGCGCGACCGGGTGCTGCACACCGATCGACGCAACCCTCTCCGTCCAGTTCACCGTCGACCATGAAGAGATGAACTCCGGTGCGTGGTCGCTGGCCATCGACAGTTGCAGCCCATCCGCGCCGGGCGACATCACCCCGACGAATCCAACACCGGGAGTGACCTTTACCGCTGGGGGGAGGGGAGCTAATGGGGCCATCGTTGAGGACACGAGCGCCTGGTCCAACTGCTCCTACCAGGGGTGGCTCTATACGAGACCCGGGCTCACGACAGGGCTGGCCGACCGGGAGGTGATAAGTAACCTGCTGACCTTCTGCATCTGTGGGCACTACGTCACAACCCTGGTCAAGGCCATAAACGCCACCCAGACGTCCGTCACCGTCGCGAGCAGCGCCGGTTTTCCGTCCACGCCGTTCAATGTGACGGTCGGCGGGACCGGCGAGACCATGACAGTGACCAACGTCTTGGGAACTACATGGACCGTGGTTCGCGGCCAGGACGGCACAACGGCGGCCGCGGCAGCCGCGGGAGCCACGCTGTCGACTTTGTAGCAGGTCGAGGTTCGTCAACGATAGCGACGGCGGACTCGGGGGATTCCGATCCCTCGGGTCCGCTTATCGACCAAATCGCATTCTGCCCGGCGGAGCCTAAAAGGTAATACCTTAGCCACAGGGGCAAGTAGGTTCAACGGATGAGCTCTTGGATGCTGTTCGTCTTGGCCGTCCTCGCGACGTGGCGGATTACCCATCTGCTGGCGAACGAGGACGGCCCGGGCGATATCATTTTCCGGCTGCGTTCCCGCTTGGGCCATGGGCTGGTCGGGAGCTTGATGGATTGTTTCAACTGCCTTAGCCTTTGGGTCGCGGCCCCGGCGGCCTTCCTTTTGTCCCGCCGCCCTCTGATGTGGGTGATTTCATGGCTGGCGCTCTCGGGCGGGGCATGTCTGCTCGAACGGCTGGGCGAGAAACCCATCGTCATTGAGCCAGGTTCACAACCCCCGGAAGGAGACGACGATGTGCTGCGGTAGCAAACGATCGGCATTCCGTAACACTTCAATTCCGTTAAGAGCGCCGTTAACCGCTCCCCCTGCTTCACAAAGCTCATCCCATGGGACTCGTAACCCGGCAACTCCTGGGCCAAACCCGGCCGGGATAACAGCCTCCACTTCGGCGGGGAGAACCTTTACCCCGGCGACCTCCCAGCGCATTGAAACCTCGACGATTCGCGTGCGCGGCCCCGTGACGGGGCGGTTGTATTACCTTTCAGGCGCTCAGTCCACCCAGGCCATGGACCCCAGGGATGCGGCCGTCTTGACGCGTAGTAGCTTGTTTCGCCGGGCATGACAAATTTGTCCACGGTTTCGCAAACGAATAATTCCGGTTAATTGCATGTTCCGTGCTGCGCCCGGAGCCGCTTACTTTGCCGGTAAATCCGAGTTAGAAGGTATTATCGCCAGCCGGGTAGCATCCAGGTCTGACGTGTCTTAGGCAGACTCCCCAACCCATCCTTCCCAGGATTGGTGAGCAATCCGCCCTAGTGGGCTACCCCGTGCTGGTGCAGGCGGCGGTGCAATTCGGCGCGGGCGTCGGTATAGACTTTGCGAGCCCGGCCTAAGGTCTCCGCTTCCGGACGCGTGGCGAGTGTCTCAACATACATCTGCGCCCCGTCGATGAGCTGGAGGAAGTAGGTCGCGGCCTCCGGCGAAAACAGATCCCTCCCCGGGACTTGTACGTAAACGGGCGAGGTGTGCGCGGCAATCTTAAATCGCCACGAAGTGGTGCGCGGGGATTGCGAAGAACATCGCGCCGCCAGCCAGCCCGGCCCTTGAACCTTGATTTTCTCTGTCAGGTGGATCGTCCGCGCTCCCGCCGGCTCGTCCTGCGCGGCGACCACTGTGCCGTTGAAAATAACCTCCAGGCGATGGATGGGCACAAAGCATTGCGCGTCGGCAGTGACCTCGATCGTGCCGCCGCCCGCCCCCAGAGTCATTTCCGCTCCCGGTGGATGGCCATCGGCGTGGAACATCAAGAGCGGGCCGGAAGTGGCAAAGGTGTTCCCTGCCCGCACGGCTTTGGCGAAATTGGGATAATTGAACTCCTCCTGGCCGAGGTAGGCGTAAACGCGATTGGCGCCGGCGGGCATGTATGCCCCCATCTTATCCGTTCCCGCCACCGCCGGCAGGCGGTACCCGCAATTCAAGTAGTGATACCAATCGAGGTAACGCAAAGTGTCGAACTCCTCCATCTCCTTGCGATGAACCTTCGGATCGTCTTGCGGCCAAATCTCGACGGCATCGATTTTGCCCAGCACAATGTCCGCAGCGATTTCACCGGTGGGATAGGGGAAGTGCACGGCCACCGCCAGGCCCTGGCGCTGGCGGCAGACGTCAGCCCACTCCGCCATGCTGGTCCAAAGCGGATCGCCCAAATACGCCTCACTCGGGCCGTCCGCCGACATAGGGAAAACCGCCTTTCCCTGCACGCCCTCGAGCCCAATGTGGCCGAGGATGTGCTGCCGATTCTCGGTTCCCACCCAAACCATCGAATCGCGATCCGCCGAGAGCACAGGTCCATGCGAAAGATCCCCCACATTGGTAAAGAGGTCTCCCCATTGGGCCGCCAATAGATTGATGAGGTTCAGTCCCTCAGCCTGCGCTTCCAGCAGAGCCGTGGTGGGAGACAAGAAATGGGTATGCGTGTCGGCGGTCACCCACCCTTTGGAACGCAAGTTGGCGAAGCGGGGAATTTCCAACGTCAAATCGCGCTGCCCCGGCTGGATATCAATCTTCTGCCGCACCGCCTGATGTTCGAAACCCTTGGTCATTTCCAGGTACACTTCTCCCGGCGCAAGTTCCACCTGAAACGTGCCGTCGACATAGGCAAAGGAAGTGTCCATCAGTTTGACGTCGGCGCCGTAATCCTGGAACCACCCATCATTGATTTCAGTCCGGTGTCCATAGGGGGGAATGTAGCGGCCCTCTTTCGACCGAAAAGCCAGGCGCACCGGAGTGGGCCTGCTGTCAGAATCGAGCACGCGGCAGTGAATCCATCGGCGGCCGTGCTCAACGATCTCGATGCTTCCGCGCCCTTCGGTGGCTGCCAATTCGCTGCCCGGAACAATCTTGGAGAGCTCGAATGCATACTGCTTCCCCGTCTTGGAATCGCTGAGGGTCAACGTCGCACCGGCGTTGGCAATGATCTCCGCATAAAGATAGCGGGCGCCGGGGCTCACCTTTGCCCCTTCGCCTAGTCCCTTGGCGGGGGCCGCCAGCCACGCCTCCGGCTCGAAATCGGGCAGAGCAATCGTGCGTCCTACCGTGCCGAGATCCACATCCACCTGCCAGCGGGTCTCGTCTTCAGCGGCGGCTTCGGGTAAGGTAATTCGGTACAAAGCGCGGGGCTCGCAACGAAGTGGGTTCACAGCGCGGTGATAAAGCGTCATGCCGCAGATCACCAGGGCATCCTCGCCGGCCGCCTCAAGCCGCACGGCACGAATGCTCCGGTCGGGCTCAGGGTTTTCCAGCGCGCACACCCAAACGTATCCCAGGCCAGGGCCTCCGGTGCTACTTCCGCCGATGGAGGTCTGGAGATTTCCCCACCCGGTCGCATTGCGTAGAGGGTCAGTCAGCTTCACTGAGCGCATTTTACCAGGCGGCAAGGCAGCGAAACTGAGGTGCCCCCAAGGCTCCACCACCGCGCTCGTTTCAAACCGGCGGCGAATGGGCAGCGCGTACGTTCCATTGTCTTCGTAAATCAAGGTGACATCGGCCAGATGTTGGCCCACCTTTTGGAATACATCCTTCCCCGGCTCCGGCGCCTCGTTCTCATCAAAGTCACAGAATGAAGTCAGGCAGAGGAAATGCGCTTTCTGTCCCAAGGGGATTTCCACCCGGGCGGCGGCCGTCGGCCCGGACTTGGTACTGAGGACGATCCAACCTTTGCTCTGCAAATCTTCGGGCCCCAAAACAAAGGGGATTCCCTGCATGGCACGCTTGCCCCCGGGGACACGAATCAGGGAGTCCTGGGCAGAATCGCCGCCGATCAGCGCAGCTTTCTCACGGGTTCCGAATTCCCGCGAGGAGGAGTTGAAGTAGGCGCTCAACTCAACGGGAGTGAACTTGCCGCTGGCGTCGCGCGCTTCAGTCCCTGGGGCTGGGCGTGGCACGCCACTGGCTTCGCCTTCCATCAAACTGATGGTCGGAGCGGTAGCGCCAACCGTCAGAAGAAATTCCCGCCGCGAAAATCCCGGCGCAAATGTTTTTGATTTCCTGGGACGCATAGTGATGACCCTCCACCCGTTTCTGGATGTGGCAAATCTACTGCCCGTTGCGGGCATTGTCAAATCCCATAGACCCGCACGCGCCCCGTTTATCGCCAGGTCCGGCATTATGCCACTTTCTTGCGACCCTATTTTCACTTGACGAGCCCACGCCAATCAGACTATGGATTGATGTCGAAATCATGAAAAACTTTCACAGGGAGATGTGCTTAATCTTGCGCAACCTGCCTCTGACCACCCTCTTGATCGTCCTGCTGCCGGTTTTAAGCCTGGCTCAGGCTAAGCCCCAGCACATTATGGTGATTGCCCACCGTGGGGCGCACGAGGGCATTCCGTCCAACACCCTCTTGTCCCTCAAGGCCGCCATCGATCTGGGCATCGACTACGTGGAATGCGACATTCGCACGACTGCCGACCACAAGCTGGTCATCATGCACGATGCCACCGTCGACGCCACGACCAACGGCAAGGGCACAATCCGTGAGATGACCTTAAAGCAGATTCGCAAACTCGATGCGGGCATAAAGGTTGGCCCGCAATTTGCCGGGACGAAGGTCCCAACCCTCGATGAGATGCTCAAGATGGCTCGGGGGAGAATCGGCATCTATGCCGACACCAAAGATACCTCCCCGGAGGCCCTGCTGGGGGGCGCTTAAGAAGCATGACATGCTCTTGCATACCGTCATTTACGGCTATCATCTCGAATTCTTTGAGGGTGTCGCCAAGCTCAATCCCGACGCTTGGATTATGCCGGAGGCCCGGAACGAATCCGTCCTGCAAGATCTGCTGCACAAGTTTCAGCTCAAGGTTGTGGCCTTTGACGCGGGCGACTTCAAAGCACTTGTGTCCAAAACAGGTTTTTGAGGTGATGGGTGAACGGCAGGGTTGCCCTCCTGCAACGGCGGCTTCAGAATGATGTTGCTGAAGCATCTCTGAACGCCATTGAGGAGGGCACCCCCA
>Ga0181533_1006146_pt1 | contig 11067 bp, 10 predicted proteins | sample PEATcosm2014_Bin_45_FD_119772 | JGI IMG/M metagenome (GOLD analysis project Ga0181533, IMG submission 119772) | Peatland microbial communities from MTU Mesocosm Facility, Houghton, MI, USA - PEATcosm2014_Bin11_60_metaG | ecosystem: Environmental > Terrestrial > Soil > Wetlands > Peat | place...
AACTACTGCACGATCAACAAGTCGAGGAGGTGACAGAGGACAGCGTCACAGCCGCTGCGTAGTATCAATATGGAGTCTTCGCCCCGAGCCGTTTACACCAGCGCTGAGACGCCACCATGACGAGCGTGACCGGACCAGTGGACAAGGCGTCAACACCAAGCGGGCAGCGCGTGTATTTAGAGCCATGGTGAGTCCTAGTTCCGGGTCAGGCTGAAGACGACTTGGCCGATCGACCCTCCCCCTGAACCTGAAACGAAGAGATTGCCATTTTGGCCCTTACTGTCACTGAGGCCGATGGTTGAGCCGTAGCTACCATAACGTGGCGATCGAAATTCCAGCGGCCACAGTCGCCGCGGTGGGGCTTTCGGTTGGGTCCGATCCGACCATCCCAATCAACTCGCCTCCATAGCTGAGACTGAGCGTTTCGGTGGTGTTCGCAAAGGTGGCATCGTTGTCGTAGGTGTCGGTCATGTGCAGCACTTCGTTGTACGTGCTGTTCGTGCTCAGATCGGTTGTGATGCTGGTCCCACAGTCGATGAAGGAAGGACTACCAGCAGCGATTAAAGCGAACGATGTCGGAGTACCACCAACAACCCGTTACGCTTGTCGTGCCGGTCATGTTCGTTGGATTGTCGGTGACGGTCAACGTGACACTCTGGGAATCACAGAGCGTGATGCCGGGTGCGTTGACTCCAGTGGCCACGCCGCTCACGAAGGTGACGGCGGAGCCGCTCGTGGGGGTTCCCTACGTGAAGAGGACCCCCGTCAAGCCTGGCTCATTACTTCGGCACGATCCTTTCGGACCGTCTCCGCCTGCCGGAGCAGCGTTGGAGCCGATTTGTTGTGCGTTGCCCCTAGGAGGCCGTTGAGATGCCAGACCGAGACGGGTGCGTCCAGTAGGAGCGTGCTATGGGAGTCGGGATCTGTTCGAATGAATCACGCCGGATGCCGCACGAGTTGACCCATCGCTGCGTGGTAAGCAGCTTCGATGCGAGGGATCACGGTCTCGGAAGAAAAAACCACCTCGAGCCTCCGACGACCTTCTTGACCCATTGTCGTTCGGGTTGATGAATCCATAGCGAGTTTCTTCAGGGCTCCTGCAAGCACAGCCGGGTCTCCCGGTGGAACCAAGACTCCGGTCTGGCCGTCCTTCACGATGTCAGGGAGGCCGCCAACCGAACTGGCGACAATGGGACGTTGAAATGCCATAGCTTCGAGGGCCACTGTCGGACATGGCTCCGCCCAGGTCGACGGAATGACGACTACCGCGGCTGCTCGAAAGCATCTCCACAATCGATCACCTTCAAGCCGACCAAATCGCACGATGTTCGCTTCCGGTGGCGCCACCGATGATGCATTGTCACCCACCAGTACGAGGCGGAATTGCGTATTCCCCAGCTCTCTAAAAGCTTGTTCGAGGACATGCCTCCCTTTATGAGGGCTCGCAGGGCCGACGAAGAGCACATCCTTTGCTACACCCGGGTCGATTCCTATGTCGCTGGCGATTCCGGGATCCAGAAAGTTCGGCACAATGTCCATGGCGCACGGGGCGATCCCGGCCTCCAGATAACGACTGCGTACGTATGTCGACACCGTTAGTAATCGATTGACTCGAGCATATGTGTGAGCCCCAGTCATAGCCAGCAATCCAGCCAGACCGGTGCGTTTCATGAGTCCTTGTTCGGTGGATGGACAAGTAACGCAACGCATACCACGTCCCTCGTCGCAGATGTCGTCTCCTCTTCTCAGGTTGCGCTTTGGGCACATCAAGCCATAGTCGTGCGCAGTTGCAACGATGGCGACACGACGACGATGACAAAGCGGAGCAGTCGAGAACACGACCCATCCATGGGCATGGACGACGTCCGGTTTGAACCTAGAGATCTCTTCGAGCAGGCGACGCTGAAACTTCGGATCAGCGCACGGTGGATGGAACACTCGGGACGCCGATTCATGCAAAAACGGCAGCCTGCTTAGGCTGGGCGCGATGGTTTCGACGGGGAACCCATCGTTTGGCGGCCTCAACCCGCCGGTTCCCCCTGTCACCACCATTACGGTGTTCCCTCGAGTCTGAAGCTCGCAAGCGAGGCGCCGGACGTGCGCCTCCAAGCCGCCCGGCTGCGGAGGGTAGAAATCGCTGACTAACAGAACACGAAGTGGCGTGTGAGTTGTCATGAGACGGTACAGAGCTGAAGAGAGGCAGCGGTTCTCTTGAGTAGTTCGTCTCCGTGGCGCAATGCACCCGCCTCGCGTCGTGCATTGCCTTGCCCCGCCGGCAGGATAATCGAAGCGCACACCTGACCCGCATGTGCTTGGCGTTCGGCCGCTCCTCGCGAACCATGGTTCTTCTCACGGTTCGGTACCGCGAGCACCCGGAAGGCAGTAGCCACGCTAGCTAGGTCTCCGTATGCCGAACCACGGGGTTTCCAGAACCCCCGGAAGCCACCAGCTTCTGGCGAGCCTTTGCGAGCACCATCAGGCTTGACCCGTAACTCGTACGCCAGGCCTCGACGGCCGGGACGAGCTTGGTCGCGCGGGAACACTGGCCCGGCCGGCGGGCCTAATGGTGGACCGGACGAAATGGTCGCCCCTTGGCTGGCCAATGGGGATCCGCACACCTCGACCCGGATCGAGCCCCTCACTGACCATGGCTTCTTCCACTCCTTCACCAGGTCCTCAAGTGCGACACGCAGGGTGTCGATGTTGATATCACGCACAGTGATCACCAAAGCGCTTGTAGTAGTCGAGGACCATCGGAATGATCGGAAAAAGTCTTGGTCGCAGCCCGCTCGCGAAGTCCAAGCAAGCGAGAGCGCTAAAGCTGCTCAGCACGGGATTGGTCGTCTCCATCGCAGCCCTAACAGCGGGAATGGTTGTCGCGGTGGCTTCTCCCACGCCGGGCGTGGCGCTGAGTTCTTCTGTCTCTTCCTCTGCTTCAGCTACTTCTTCGCCCCTCTCTGACAGAGCTGGCTATTCAACGGGGAACCTGATCCTTACCGAGCCCAACGCCGAGCTCACAACCGATTTGAATGATATGTCCCAGGCGGGCGGAACCTGGTTGCGGCTCAACTTCTCCCGCGCCAACATGCAGCCGACCCCCACCTCCATCTCCTGGGCCCAAACCGACCGCGTCGTGACCGCGGCATCCGCACGGGGATTCAAGATCATCGGAGTCATTTCCTATTCTCCCGCTTGGGATCGCCCACCCGGAACGTCTTGGCAATGGGCACCGTCAGACCCGTCTCACTTCGCCACCTTCGCAGCCGCCGTTGCGGCTCGTTACGCGCCGCAGCAAGTCAATGTCTGGGAGATCTGGAACGAGCCGAACTCCGCGGAATACTGGGCGCCCAAGCCGAACCCAGTCGCATATGCCCATCTACTCGAAGCCACCTCCGTAGCCATCCACGCTGTGAATTCGAAAGCCGTGGTGCTTTCTGGCGGTTTGTCACCTGTCGCAACGACTCCAAGTGGGAGCGACATCGCACCCAAGGCCTTCCTACAAGTTGTCTATCAAGCCGGTGCAGGCCCGTTCTTCGATGGTGTGGCAATACATCCGTACAGCTATCCCTATCTGCCTACGGACACCGCTGGCGGGGCGTCGAACGGGTTCGCCCAACTTCCGGCCATCCACGATCTCATGGTCAGTCATGGCGATGCCCAAAAGTCCGTCTGGCTGACCGAATACGGGGCTCCTACTGGAACTTCAACCCACGCCATCAGTGAAGCCCGCCAAGCACAGATGGTGCAGCTCGCCCTTGGCCAGATTCGCCAGTGGCCTTGGGTATCTGTGCTCCTTTGGTACTCTCCACGCGACAAGGCGGCCGATCCGCAAAGCCCTGACGACAACTTCGGCCTTGTCCGCTATGACTTCAGTCTCAAACCTTCGTTCACGGCATTCCGATCCGCCGTGTTGGGGTCACAATGACACTGTGGACAAAGCGATCGCATAAACTTGTCCCCATGAGACCGCTGATCGGCGTTGAGTCCTGGGCCTGTGCGACCCCAACCTTGCACCGACTCCCATAACCTGTGAGGCGTACCACGCTGGGGACAACTGTCCTAATCCCCGCACATAGCCTCGATCGCATCTGGCTCGTCCGCTCATGTGTCGAAAGTATTAGCGCTGGCTCGCTACGCCCCGAGCAGGTCTTGGTCGTTGTGGACTCGAACCCAGCGCTAGAGAAGGCACTCGTGAATGAGCTCGACTCTCACGTTCATATCCTAAGCAGTGAAGGCCGGGGAGCATCCGCTGCCAGAAACACAGGATTACGGGCTGCCGAGGGCGAGATCATCGCTTGTATCGACGACGATGCAAGGGCGGATCAACGGTGGCTGGAGGAGATCGTTCGAACCTTTGAAGAATCACCGGAACGAGTAGGTGTCGGTGGCCGAATTCTCCCTTGGTACGAAACCGGAGATGCTGCACTCCCAGAGGAGGTCCTCTGGATCGCAGGCTGCACTTACCGGGGGCACCCAACCCAACCTCAAGCTATTTCACGCCCTATCGGATGCAATATGGCGTTCAAGCGTGATGCTGTTCTCCGGGTGGGAGGATTCTCCACAGAATTCGGCCCATCCGGCAACAAGCCCAAGAATCATTCCAACGAAGAACTTGCTCTTGCGCTCGCGCTGAGGGAGAGGTTTGGTCAACAGTGCCTCTGGTATGCACCTGATGCGATAGTCCATCACTACGTGCCTCTATCCCGCCTCACGTGGCGCTACACCTGGCAGCGTTGCTGGGCCGAGGGCATATCCAAAGCTGACGTCCGGCTCATCGGAGGAAAAACGTCACTCGGCTATGACGCCGAGTACCTCAAACAAATACTGCTTCCTGCGATTCCTGGTTACCTCCGTGGTGCCTTGCGCCACCGAGATTCCCGCTTGCTCAGACTCGCTTTGCTCTGCACGGCTGCGGCAACAATCACAGGCCTCGGATACGTCTGGCGTAGTGGCACATCAGCCGTACCTCTCACACTTTCGCTGCCGCGTCGAGCATAAAGGGCTGCTTGCACCTCGATGCACTGGCTACCTGGGTAGAACGTCTCGGATCGTCTCAGCTGCATCCGTTCCATACTGAGCGCGCAGACGCGCGATCACGGCAGCGATATCCAGCTCATATTCCTGAGGACCGTCGGCCTCCACTGCGAAGGACGCCATTGCGGCGCCGAGCTGCGCACTCCTCGTGAGATCCAGATCGAACAAAATGCCCCCCACGAGCCCGGCCCTGAATGCATCGCCAGCACCCACAGCGTCGTGCCTGAGGGTTGCTATGACGGCAGGAAGCGTGATGGAGCATCCCTCGCTCTCTATTTGGCATCCATCTGATCCCGCCGTGGTAACGAGAATCTTTGATCTCTGCAGAAGCTCTGTCTCTGTCCACCCTGTTCGCCGCCGCAGGAGGGCGCGCTCATAGGAATTCAGAACGACCAATGACGCAAGGTCTGCCAACCTGGCAAGAGCGGTATTCGACAATGCGGTCACCTGCTGGCCCGGATCAGCGATAACCGTTGCATTCAACACTTGAGCTTCCTCTGCGTAGCGCAACATGGAGCTGGGTCTGTGTGGGGTTATCACAACTGTGTCGATGGTCCGCAGCCGGTCGTGTAGTGAACTCAAGCTGGGGCCTTCAGGAAGCTCCTTTGCTTCCTCCCCCGAGTAAAAGAACCCGACCGAGGCGCCTTCGGTGTCAGTGGCGCTGTAGTAGGTCGGGGTCACCTGGGTTCCTGAGACCCAGACCGAATCGACATCGACGCCAGACTGAGCGAGCCGCTCCAGCAGCGGCGCACCATCCTCGCCGACAGATCCGAGGAGGCATGGACGCAGACCTAATCGAGACAGCCCATACGCTATGTTCGCCGCAGCACCGCCCGGACGCACCCGAACGTGTTCGACAGGGAAAGTCACCGATAGTGTGCCGGGGTGATCCAACAAGTGCTCGCGGAACTGCGTAGAGCAAGAGAGCATCACGTCCCTTGCCAAAGCTCCACATACCACAACGCTGCGTGCTCGGCGCATGTCAGACAGACCTAAACGACTCACGGCCCGGGCATCGTCAGGGGAATCGCCTCGCCGCGGTCATCGGTCTTCGCCGCCAACGAACCCATCAACACGACCGCCGCAAGGACGCTGGCGATTGCCGTACCTGTCAACCATCCCTCCGCGAGGCCCGACAGCCCCAGCCAGCGTCCCCCGAGCGCCGCAAAGCCCAACGCGAGCACGCACAAGACGCCGTTAAGGATCGTGATCTGCGCGTGCCGGTGCTGAACGCGCATGAAGGCGCCTACGATCGAGACAACCGCGGTGGGGACCGCAGCAAGGCAGAAGAGCCTCAACGCCACCTCAGAATGTGACGAGTATGCCCCGCCGTAAACGCGCAGAATGATGGAAGCTCCGAGCACAACGATCGCGACTAGTGGGACTGTGGCAACTAAGGAAAAGCGAATTGCCTTCCGCCTAACAGAGCCGAGGTCAACCGCGCCTTCACTCAGGGTGAGCTGCGAGATGATGCTGGGGACAAGTTGGACCACAAAAGCGATGTTCCAGGCGACGTAGAAGTAAGCCATGCTTTTCTCTCCGAGCGTTCCCAGCACCAACAACGGCAAGACGAAGGCGGGAGCACCCGCGAGAAGCGCGGCCGGGAAGGTCTGAAGACAGAAGCTGCACAGCGAACGTGTCTCCGCGCTGCGTATCGCAACGCCATGGGAGTGGTGAGCCAGCAACATAGGCAGGCTGATCCACATCAAGATGCTGCATAGCGCGGTGGGGAGCAATATTGACGCACCGATGCCGAACCCCGAGTGTCCCAGCACAGGGAGAAGGGCGAGCTTTCCGAGGCCCGAGATGGTGGCACGAACAACCGCCAGCCCGGCTTTTCTACGTGCGGCGAACAGGCTGTCGAGCAACAGCCCGATCGCCAGTCCGACGTTGAAGAACGCAAAGATTGCGACCTTGTCCATGCTCGCTACAGGCGAGAGCAACCTCGGGGACCACAGCGTGATCCCGAGCCTGAAGACCACTGCGCCAAGGACCGAGGTAGCCGCAGAGAGCCAGAGCGCTGCGTTTACAGCGCCGGCGAAACGCTCGGACGACCCAAATCGCAGTAAGCCGTACGGAAGCGCAAGGCTCGTTAGGTAGGACAAAAAGGACGTAGCCGCGAAGTACCCGGCGGCGAGACCGACTTCCTGAGTAGTGGCAAACCTGGCGGCGATGATCCAGAACAGAAATCCAGTTACAGCCGAAATCCCGGTAGCGGCGAGCATCAGGTACGACTGCCGGTACAGCGGCTCACTCATATGCTCACTGAGTCGTGCCCTTAACACGATCGCCCCCTGTCGAGGACCGGAGGTTTGAGAATCTGTGGGCACCGAGCCCAATCATCGAGCAATCGCCAGTCCTCGGACTCTGACCGCAGGCAGTTAAGCGCGCGAGACCACACGGTGATGACGGGATCCACGCGAAGATGAGAGGGAAGTCGTCCGGCACGAAGGTCACGAGCCGCCCAGTACAAGCGGTGCCCAGGGTGAAACTCACTTCGGCCGAGGACACTCAATAGATCCTCCGCGGTTCCTGTGGTCCCAAGGTAGCTCGCAAGAGCCACGGTGAGACCGGTAATGAGGTCACCGCACGCTTCCTCGATGGTTCGTCCTATCGGTGTCGAGCTACCTGCCAAGCGCCGCTCAAGCGTGGTTCGGGCGATGTCGTTCAGGCCGTCTACGATTGGATCAAGCGGTTTGCGCGCAATCTCATCGAGGCGTGCTCGAAAGGAAGGACGGTAGCGACCTTCGAGCACGAGACAGGCGTCGCACAGGGCCTCATAACACTTCCTTACGGCCGTCTCCGGGGGGATGACACCGTGCTTTGCCTTCACGACCTCCAGAGCACGATTCGCCAGGACCCGAAACGCCTCCCACGTTGGTATCTGAGTCGGACATTTCATCCGGACCAGAGACAGGACTGCGGTGTCACCGGCAACGATCACACCACCGTGCCGGGCCTCGTAAAAGAAGAGGGTGCCGTACGATCTCAATGACCTAGTAGGAATTCGCCCCCCGTCGATTCCCCACTCTCGATACTCTCCTATCATGCGGTCGATCGCCGCAGAGAGCCTGAGACTCTCCGACTTTGTCACCACCATCACGTCGATGTCGCTGCAGAGGGTACTTCCGATCCACACCTCTTCTCCCCGCGCTGCAGAGCCAGTGACGACCACGGCTTTGATGCGCCGCCACAACCCTGATTGTCGTAACCGGGCTACGAAGGCCGAGACTCGACTCGTGATCTCTGGCCGCATCACCCGACAAACCTGAATATCTTTATGGTGCCGTTGTCATAAATGCGCTCGAATTGCGCGCCATTGAACTTTGCCAAGTCCTCGCGGGTAACCGTCGGATGCGTCGTACTGATGAGCGGCTCATTTGCGTCGAAGTAATAGCCGGTCAGAGGTGCTGCCGTTGGCAGCCGAGCGTCGACCGCGAGATAGCGCGTGCGGCTCCGCCGCAGCTCGTTCAGGACAAAAGGCGTCACGGAATGGCTCTTGAACACGGCAGCGGCTAGATAGCCCTCGTAGGCCTCCTCGACCGGATACTGGTCGCCGTAGGAGGCAAAGATCGCTTCAGTGTCCCGGTCCGCCATGATCCGGTTGCCCGTCCCAGCCGTACTTCGAAGCCACTCGGCGGCCGCGATCACGTTGGCAGTCATGGCACGCGGATCCGAGGAGGGCTGATAGGGACCCGGGAACCGTATGTTGATGCCCGAAAGCGTCGACGCTCCTCCGACCACACCGACGACAAGGGCGAGTGATATGAATCCGGTACGGAGTGCGCTACGGCCCACGACCTTTGAGATGGCCAGTCCGGCCACCGGCGCCAGTACGATGAAGGTGAATCCCCAGCTTCGCTTGGCCACCTGATCGGTCCGCACCGCCACAAAGGGAAGCGACACCAAGTAGAAGAGCCCGATGAGCGAAAGCGTCCAGCCGAGGTAGCTCCGCCATCGATCCTTCTTCCACAAGATGAAGACTCCTCCGACATAGAGACCCACGACGAGCACAATGCTCGCGTATACCGCAACCATCTCATAGAGCGGAGTCGCGGCCCCGGAGAATAGGGCGCGCGTGTGCGTGGTGCCGTATGCCAGACCGACGAGCGCGTGCACGTTGTCTGATAACAGGGGGCCCAAATACGTGACCGTGTACGGCGCCACAACGGAAATCCAAAGAGCTGCCGCCCCACATGCGACACCCGCGACGATCGAAAGCCGGACAAGCGGTGCCGATCTGGCTTCGGGTGATGCACGATAAAGTGCGAGTGTGCCCACGAGCACGAGGAGTAACATCCCGCCCAGTACATAGCTGGACGCATGGTGCGTGAAGACCACCACGATGCTGAGAACGATCGCCACCACGGTCAGGCCGTTTTGCGGGGTGTCCCCCTGCGCGATCTTTACCACCAGTAGAACCACCACAGCCACAAGGGGCAGCGCCAGGGACTCGTAGGCAAACTGCGAGTCGAAGTAGAAGAATCCAGGACTGATTGTGTACACGACCAACGCAAAGGTCGCAGCTACCGGCAACTTAAGGAAGCGCTCTGCGATCAGCCACACGGCGGCTGCCAGGATCGTGTGTGCTGTGAGGATCAACAGGTTTCCTGCCGCGAATATCGACAAACCCGTAGCCCGAGTCAGTACGGCAGTTGCGGTTTCAAGCCCGGGGTAATACCCGACGACGGGGTTGAGGGGATTACGGCCGAAGGGCAGCACTCCGTCGAGCAGGCCTTGTGTCGCCCGCCAATGAGCGAGCTCGTCGTAAAAATTGAAGTAGTTGGGACTCCGGTAGAACTTCGGCAAGAAGAGCAGCGCTCCGACGACATTCGCGAGGACGAATGCCTCTCTTCGCGCCGGTCGCCTGCGCCAGATGGCGATGCAGACGCCGCCGATGATCAGGGCAGTACCGACCCAAAACAGCAGGTGCGCACCAGATTGCGACGTCCGCGCCCACAGATAGGCGATTGCTTGGATACCCGACCCCAGTGGTAGAGGCGCGTACCATGCCATCGACCGAGTGGAGCGCGTAACCTCGGATTCAATCATTTGCCGCCTCCGGCGAGAGCATTCATGATGGCCGACGCGTAACCGAACACTCGTGTGGCCGGAACCGGGTCCGCTAGCTCTTGATCTATGACTGTCCCTCGGTAGAAACAGATGCCCACAGTGGTTGGCGCTTCCGGTCGATACCCGTGGGTGCCCTTCTCTGGGTACCCTTTGGTGCGGAAGAACGAGGGTGCGATGTAGCTTGGATGGAAGACAACACCTTCGTCCGCTACAAGGATGTCCTCGCCATATCGGGTGTCCGGGAAGTCGATCCCGTATCGGCTCTGCTCCTCCCTGGTCAGGAACGACGCCGGAGCGGCCGCGAGCTTTTCATGAACAGCCACCTTCACACCAGGCGCGCTGTACCAGAATCGGGCGAATGTGCTGTCTATGAAGGTCAGATAGTCGGTGCCGATTGTAAGTCCCTTGAGTGCGCGCAGCAGGTCATAGGTCGACGAGACGTCAGTCATCCCATGGTCCGAGAAGAGGAGTACTTCCGCGTCTTCATGCTCCTCGACGATGGCTGTCGCCTGTGTGAGAAACGCGGCGACACGGGAGATTTCCGAAGACACCGACTCAACCGACGCTCCTCTGTGGTGGCCGTACAAGTCGATGGATGCGTCGTAATAGAAGAACACGTCCGAGTCTCTTACCTGTTCCTTCAAGAGTCGGAGCTCCTGTTCCAGGTCGAACTGGTGTCCGAGATAGCGAAAATTGAAGCGCAGGCCAAGCCCCGACGCCACGTCCTTCAAGGTGGGCACGGGCAATGCCACAGGTGGGAACTTGCGATAGTCCATGTCGTGTCGTGCGAAAAGATGTGCAAACTGCAGCGGTATGCGCAGGCGGTGCGCTGCAGGCAATCCGCGGAGCCGTGCAAACCGGAAAACGATCAGGCGGGCGAGGTTCGTCGGCGTAAGGAGAACTTTCGATGTGACGATCACCTTCGCCAGCGTCGACTGAGGCCGGTCGGCCCTGTAATAC
>Ga0181533_1006147_pt1 | contig 11065 bp, 9 predicted proteins | sample PEATcosm2014_Bin_45_FD_119772 | JGI IMG/M metagenome (GOLD analysis project Ga0181533, IMG submission 119772) | Peatland microbial communities from MTU Mesocosm Facility, Houghton, MI, USA - PEATcosm2014_Bin11_60_metaG | ecosystem: Environmental > Terrestrial > Soil > Wetlands > Peat | place...
GGAGATGCCCACGAAGATCCAGAAGATGACAGCATCCAGGATCGGGTTCAGGTGCCGGAGGTGGACAAAGCTTTCCAGAAAGCCCCAGATGTTCGTCACGGCCAGGGTTCCCCCAATGCCCCAGAGCATGGATTGGACCCCGATAAAGCGCTGGAATTCGTCCTTTTCCTCTGCCAGGTAAAGGCCGAAGATAGCCAGTAATCCGGTGAGCGGAATCGCCGGAAGAACGGCCAGCAGGTAAGCCAGCACGCCAGTCGGATGGAAGCGGAGAAAGACCGAAATGCTCAGGGCGAGAGACAGCGCGTACAGCAGCATGGTGATGAGATTGCGGCGCATATAGCGTCGGGCGGCGGGATTGTTGGTTGAGCAGTTCATGATTGGTCTCCTTTACATTACGACAACTTTACTTTACACAATAATCCAAACGATGTCAAGTGTCATTGACAAAATATTTTTCTGGGTCTCTCAGGGCTCGGTCAGGGCCAGCCTCGAGTCCCCTCCGCCGCAGCGATGAACCCTCGGATTCCCGCCCTCCATCGCCTCCCGCCAATGCTCTATCCTCAATCCGTGGGCTTTCAGGATTTTTTCGGCAACGCGCAAACCCTCACCCGTCTCCGCGAGAGCATCCGCGCCGGGCGCTTTCCCCACTCGCTCATCCTCGCCGGACCCCGTGGCGCGGGCAAGTACACCCTGGCGCTCATGCTGGCCAAGGCCGTCAACTGCCTTCACCCCGCGGAATCCCCAACTGAATCCGGTCCCCTGCCCGACTTCTGCGGCGCCTGCCGCAACTGCACCCGCATCGGCGACTCAGCCAACCTCGACGCCCTGGTCGCCGAGGCCGTTGCCGCCCGCGAAGACCTCCGCGACGCCGACAAGCGCGAGACCCGCATCCTCATTCAGACCCACCCAGACGTCCTTATCGTCCCTCCCGACCCGCCGCAACTGCTCATCAAGCTCGGTCAGGTCCGCCAGGTCATCCACGCCGCCTACTACCGTCCGCCCGTCGAGGCGCTCCGCGCTTTTACCATCTTTACTTCCTCGGCTTTTATGAAAGAGGCGGCCAACAGCCTGCTCAAAGTCCTCGAAGAGCCCCCCGGGCACACCTCCCTCATCTTGCTCACTGAAAACCCTCAGGAACTGCTCCCCACCATCCGCTCCCGCGCCGTCATTCACCGCCTTGGCGCGTTGCCTGCCTCCGCCCTTGAAGCCTTGCTCGCCCAGCGCCGCCCCGAGCTCAAGCCTGCGGACCGCGCCCTCGCCGCACGTCTCGCCGAAGGCGCCGTGGGCCGCGCGCTCACCCTCGACCTCGGCCTCTATCTGGCCAGCCGCCAGGACGCCCTCATCCTGCTCCGCACCGCCCTCCCCTTCGGCGATCAAGCCCCTGACTACTCGCAGCTCTTCCACTCGACTGAAAGCTACCGCGGCGGTGCCGACGGCCAGGAAAAAACCATCAACCTCCTCCGCGCCCTGGGCAGCCTCCTCGAAGACCTGCTCCTCATCGTCGCCGGCACGCCCCAGCTCATCCGCAACGTCGACCTGGCCGCCGAACTCGACCGCCTGGCACGAGACTCTGCCCTGACCGTCGACTGGATCGACTCTGCAGCCCGCGCCCTCGTCCAGGTCGAGCAGGGCATGCGCCGCAATCTCCTCCGCTCCCTCTCGCTCGACGCCATGGCCGTCAGCCTGGACCGCAACTGACCTGAATTTCCCCCCAACCGGCCCCGCGTCCCTCCCGCTCTGCCGCTTCAAAATACAAGAGCAACCTGCGTCCGTCCCCCAGCATCTCTTTGAATACAAGTCATCCCAGACATTGAACGGATGCGGGTCGTCGATAGGCCTTTCCCGCCATCGCAGCCTTCTATCCGCCGTTTTCTCAGGGAGGTTTTCCCCATGTCCACTCTGTCCACTCTGCGCAGTCACGCGATTCCGCCTCCCGTCCGCAACGGGACCGGCCCAAATCCCGGCCGGACGCCAGCCCGCACCCGGAAAGCCTCGCTCGCGCCCATTCCCTTCCGCTTCCCGGCGCGCACCCTTGAGGACGAGGCCCCGCGCCGCGATGCCGAGCTCTTCTACCTGCAAAAGCAGATCCAGTCGCAGACGCAGATGGTCATCGTGCTCGAAGACGGCGAGCGCATCGAAGGCTGCATCGAGTGGTACGACCGCAACACCCTCAAGGTCCGCGGCCGCTCCAAGACCCTCATCTACAAATCCGCCATCAAGTACATGTACAAGCTGGGCGAAACCGGACAATAGCTTTGGTTGGCCTGATGTTCATTGTCTGGCGAACAGACAAATGCCGGACCATGGACGCGAGCCTTGGCGGCCATTCGACTGCGGTAACAGAGACAGAAGCCGCATGCCGAATGTAAGACGCTTGAGGCGCGCCGCCGTTTTGAGTGGCGACCGCACATCAACCGGCTTCCAGCCGCAGGGAACAAAGAACTCCGGGCCTTCCTCCGGACCAAATTGCAACGAGGAGACGCCTTCACTGAGGGAGATATTCATGTTCTTCTGGAGCAGTCGCAGGAGGCCCGGTGATGAAAGATCCAATATCCAACGCTGAAACGTTGCTGGAGCCGCAAGGTCCTCTGCAAGCGCGCGAACCTGATCGGCGCTGAAATAGATGATGAACCCTTCGGTGAAGATCAAACACTTGGCGGCCCTGCCTCCGAGTTGGGCAAAGAGTTTGCGGCGGGCAGTGACGTCAAATAAATCGAGGCCGACGCGCTCCAGAGCGCAAGCCGGTCTTTCACCAGCCAGGATTTCGTCTTTATATGAAAGGATGCCGGGGAGATCGACCTCAATCCACTGTAGTGTCGCGGGCAAGGCCATGCGATAGGGGCGCGTATCGAGGCCGGCGCCGAGATTGACCACCATATCCACGCCCTGCTGACACTGTTCAGCGATGAATTGGTCATACATGTAGGTGCGCACCACCCAGGCCCAGGTATTGCGGTCGCTGAAGGGCATGGAGTCGGCAATCTGATCGCCGCGCTTGCCGGCTAGGCGGCGCGCGAAGAGATCGTGAAAAAGCGCGTCCTGACGTTCGGTCTCGCGCGCCCGATAGACCGCGGCCAGGAGTGCCGTGTCCGAGATATTGCGGATCAGAGATTCGGCTTGCGCCATCACGTCAAACTCCAGCGTGAGGTTGCATACCCTTGGCCATACGCGCACTCACGTCTGTATTGATTCCCAGGAATCCGAATCTGATGCATCTTTCCGGTTTCCTACTCCCTGGCCCCTGCCTTTTTCAGCCGGTCGCGTATCGCCGCGCCAATCCCCTCAGCCGGCGGCAGCGGACACAGAATTACCGTGCATCCCTGCGCATCCAGCGCCCGCAGCCCCGCATAAAGTTCCCGCGCCATCTCCTCCGGAGCAGCCCATCGCCCCCACGCAAACACCACGGCCCCATCAGGCGCGGTAACCTCCCTGGGCAGCATCACCCCCACCCGCTCCCCAACCAAACCCAGCACCGCCTCGCCCAGCCGCGCCGCCAGCTCAGCCAGCGGCCCCTCCACCAGCACCAGCCGCGCACGCGGCGCATAATGCCGCAACCCCAGCCCCGGCGATGGCAGCGCCTCTCTCGGCGTCTCCTCCAACCTCCCGTCGCTTCTGAAAACCTCCACAGCTCCCGCAATCTCCTGAATCTGTTCCGCCGTCACAGCCCCTGGCCTGTAGATCGTCATCGGAGTTGTGCTCGGGTCCAGCACCGTGGACTCGACGCCGTGTTCCGTCGGCCCCGCATCCAGCACCGCATCGATTCGCCCATCCAGGTCGTGGAGCACGTGCGCCGCCGTCGTCGGGCTGATGCGCCCAAAGAGATTCGCGCTCGGTGCAGCCACCGGAACCCTGGCTCGGCGAATCACTTCGAGCGCCACCGGATGCGCCGGCATCCGCACGCCGACAAGAGGCCGTCCCGCCGTCACCGCATGCGGCACCGCGGCCGTGCGCTTCAGCAGCAGCGTCAGCGGACCCGGCCAGAAGGCCGCCATCAGCTTGCGCGCTGCCTCGGGAACCTGCTCAACCAGCCCCTCCAGCATGGCCGCTCCGCCCTCCGGCCCCGCCACATGCACAATCACCGGGTCCCACGCCGGCCGCCGCTTGGCCTTGAAGATCCGCCCCACCGCCGCCGCATCCAGCGCATTCGCCCCCAACCCATACACCGTCTCTGTCGGCAGCGCCACCAATCCGCCAGCGCGCAAAATGCTTGCCGCCCGCTCCAGCGTCTCCTGAGCGCCGGGAGCATCCAGCCGCGCCGGGTCCACAACCAATCGCAGCGTCTTCACGCTTCTATTGTCTCCCTTTCCATGCGGGCGCGGGTGCCACCCGCCTTACAAAGATCGAGATACGAAAAAGTCTGTACACTACCTTGGGGAACGTCCAACCACGGATATGCGTACATTTCGCATGATGCGCAATTGGGTTGCCCAGATATCGCTGAAGCAATCGCTGCGGATGGTAACCGCTCTCTCATCTCTATTGATGTGGTGCGCGGTGGTCCATGCGGTACCCGCCAACAAAACGTCGGAAATCGACGAGCTGATGTCGACGATGTACCAACGAGGTCAGTTCAATGGCGCCATCCTCGTTGCGGTTCATGGAAACACCATTTACCGCAAAGGATTTGGAAAATCGAACTTTCAGACTGGCCCCGATTTCACTCCTGAGACTCCGTCCGACATCGGCTCCGTCACAAAACAATTCACAGCGATGGCGATCATGATTCTCGCCCAGCGAGCAAAACTCAGCTACGACGACCCGGTCTCAAGATACATTCCACAGTTCTCCCGCTCAGCGTATCTCAGCCAGATAACTTTAAGACAGCTGTTAAACCACACCTCCGGCATTCCTGATTATGGCGATCTAGGAATTGACGACTCTGGTCTCGACCAACAAGGTCTGATCGCGGCGCTCCTGATGAAGGAAGACCTCCTCGCGAAGCCTGGGCTGAAGTACCGATACAGCAACCCCGGATATGCGCTGCTGGCAGTTGTGATCGAAAGAGTCTCGGGAAGGCGGTTTGGCGAGTTCCTGGAGCAAGAGATCTTCGAACCGGCGGGAATGAACAACACTTTCGTTTATGACAGTCCAATGAAGAAAAATCCGAGAACAGCCGTTGGCTACGGGCAATTTGGACAAGTGGATGACGGCGGCCCGACTGCGATTCCCGGCGATGGCGGCATCTACTCGACTGTTGATGACTTGTTCAAGTGGGACCAAGTCCTATACACAGACAGGCTCGTAGATCAGTCCACATTGGCCGAAGCATTTGCGCCAGGCAAGGTTCGACTAGGCGCTTCAACCTATGGTTTCGGATGGAACATCGAGGAAGACGGCGGCAGCAAGTACCTCTGGCACCAAGGCAGTCACGCAGGCTTCAGGGCGTTTATTGGCCGGCGGCTCGCAGACAGGGTCACCGTCATCATGCTGACGAACAAAGGAAACAGTAAGCGCAGGGATATAAACGCTGCTGTCCAGAACATCCTGGCGGATAAACCGTATGTTCTGCCGAAGCAATCGGGCGCCGAAAAACTATACAAAACCATCCACGAATCGGGAATTCAAGCGGCTCTGCAACTGTACGACGCTCTCAAAAACGCCAAAGGTGACGACTACGACGTCGGAGAGTCTGAATTGAATACACTGGGGTACCAGTTGCTATACGGAGACCGCCGCGTGAGTGACGCAATCGCGATCTTTAAGCTAAACGCAATTGAACATCCCTGGTCTTCAAACGCCTTCGACAGTTTGGGCGAGGCTTATGCAAGGAGCGGCGCAACGGGCCTCGCAATTAAAAGCTATGCAATGGCGGTTACACTCGATCCTACAAACGGGCATGCGGCTAGCGCGCTTAAGGAGCTTGGGCTTGGCCGTGCGCTTTGGCTCGCACTACCTGCGATCAGTGCCATTGGCGTGTTGCTAATCGCGGCGATCCTGGTCAAGCGGAGGCGCAAAAGGCCGCAAATTGGATAATTGGGGGTGCCCCAGAGCCGGAGTGGAGAGACGGGGTGGAGAGCCTGCCCTAAAATTGTCGAAGGGGTTCGCCCGCCGCGGCGGGAGACCCAGGAGCCGTATACTCACCGTCATATCCTCTAGCTACTAGCCTCTAGCTTGTTCCTGGCGCAGCCGACTTTGGGAACACCACACTGTCGCACACGCAAACATGGCTAGAAGCTAAGAGCTAACAGCTAAAAGCTGCTTTTATGCCCATCGAAACCGAGATCAAATTCCGCCTCGACGACCTGGCCGGCTTCGCTCAGCGCCTTGCAGCCGCTGGCTTCACGCTCCAAACCCCGCGCGCCTTCGAGAGCAACTTCCTCTACGACACCCCTGACCGGCGGATGCGCGCTCGCACTGAAATCCTCCGCATCCGAACCTACGCCGGCCGCTGCACCCTGACCCACAAGCGCCTCCCCGATATTGGTCCCGGCGAAGATCGCCACAAGCACCGCATCGAAACCGAAACCGAAGTCGCCGACGGCAACGCCCTGGCCCAGGTCTTTCTCTCCCTCGGCTTGGTGGCCGCCTTCCGCTATGAGAAGTGGCGCACGGAATGGACCGACGGCGAGGGCCACTGCGTCGTCGACGAAACCCCCATCGGCAACTTCGCCGAGCTGGAAGGCTCCGCCGCATGGATCGATCGCGCCGCCGCCCGGCTGGGCGTCGATCCGGCTGAGTACATCACCCTCAGCTACGGCCGCCTTTTCGATCTCTGGCGCGAGCGGCGCCACTCCGCCGCCCAGGACCTGACCTTCGCCGCCGTCGCCGGTGCCGGCCTGCCAAAGTAGCGCCACCCTGGCCCATCCGCCCGCCGCCCGTAATGCCCTTGGTAACTGGATCCTGAAAATGTGCTGACGAAAGTCTCCCTTGCCGCCGATAACCCAATGGAGAAGGTTTTTGAGCTCCAGTAGAGCCAATCGGGAGGGCCAATGAACAGGGATTGCTTGGAAATGCGTCCCCGCGCGTGCCGCCGCACGGGGATGAGGCTGTTGCAGGCAGCCGCGCTGGCGCTGGCCGTGGCCATGGCCATGCCTGCCAGGGCGGCCGACGAACGCGCCGTCAAGTCGCGCGTGCCGCCCGTTTACCCGGAGATCGCCAAGCGCATGAAAATCACCGGCACGGTGATGATCGAGGCCACCGTGGGTGCCGACGGCAAGGTAACCGATGTCAAAACGCTCAGCGGCAACCACACGCTTTCGATCGCCGCCGAGGATGCCGTGCGCAAATGGAGATTTGTCCCCGCGTCCAGCCCATCGACGGTCGATGTGAGCGTCAACTTCGCCCTCACGCAATAACAGAGAGGTGGTCCCTTTCCCTGTCTCGACTTCGACCGGTGCATTGGTGGGGATGCAGGCAACTGGGAGCAGCAAGTATGCTATGTCGGCCTTTCCTCAGATTCTCGACGCCCCTGCCGCCGCCGTTTTGTCTATCGCGCTCATCGGCCCGGAAGAGCAGCGCCGGAAAGAGGTAGCCGGCGCTCTGGCCGATGTCCAGAACGGCACGATCCGGGAGTTTTCTTCCTACCCTCCCGACCTGGTCGATCTGCCCCGCATGCTCGACCGGCTTCACGACGTCATCCTGGTCGATCTGGACTGTGATCCTGATTATGCCTTCGGCCTGGTGCAGAGTATCTGCGCCCACGGCTCCGCTACCGTCATGGTCTATTCGGCCCGCGCCGATCTGGAACTGGCCATACGCTGCATGCGGGCGGGCGCCCGCGAGTTTTTCACGCTGCCCCTGGCCGCCAACGACATGTCCGATGCCCTGGCTCGCGTCTCAGTCCGCCGTCCGGGAGCTTTCCACGCCAAAAGGGCCGGCAAGTTATTCGTCTTTCTTGGCGCCAAAGGCGGCTGTGGAGTCACCACCCTGGCCTCCAATTTCGCCATATCGTTGGCCCAGGAGTCCGGTCAGAAAACCATGTTGATCGACCTCGGCCTCCCGCTGGGAGACGCAGCCATCAACCTCGGTATGGCCGCTGAATACTCCACTCACAACGCCTTGCACGATTCCAGCCGGCTGGATGCGAATTTTCTCTCTTCGCTGCTGGCCACGCATAGCTCGGGATTGTCCGTGCTCGCGGCTCCAGGTGAATTCCCCCGGACCGAGACCCCCATGGACGCCGTCAATAAACTGCTGGCCGTCGCCCGCCAGAACTTCGATTACGTGGTGGTCGATGCCGGATCGAGGCTGGACTTGAAGGATTCGGCGCTCTTTGATGCTTCCGCCATCATCTACCTCGTCACCCAGGTCGGCGTTTCCGAACTGCGAAACGCAAATCGCCTCGTCAACCGGTTCTTCGCTGCCCGTGACGGCAACCTCCAGATCGTCCTCAACCGGTATACGCCTCGCGCTCTTCTGTTCGATGAAACGCATATTACCAAGGCGCTCACCAGGCCGGCCCAGTGGAGGATTCCCGACGATTTTGCCTCTGCCCGGAGAACCCGGAACACCGCCACTCCCCTCGCGCTCGAAGACTCGCCCATTTCCATCGCCATCCGGCAGATGGCCCGAAAAGCCTGCGGCTTGCCCGATAGCCCGGAAAAGAAAAAAGGCTTCAGCATCTTCGGAATATCGCTCTGACCTTTTCCCAGAGCATGGCGCCGACGGGAACATGCGCCTCGCCCTCGCACAGTAGCGGCCGCCGCGGCGGATGCTCGCTGCGGTGAAGGGTTAGGTTTTCATCGCTGGCGGACCCTGACGCCAACCTGCCTTCGTTGCATGGGCCGCGTCTTGAGGATAACTGCCGTAAGCGCCTATCCTCTTGAGAAAAGAACTCTGCCCATTTGGCGATCTCAGGTTAAACTAAGCACTGTTGCAGGCAACTGGGAGCCGCATATGCTCTATGCCGGGGTTTATTGAACTTCCCGGCGCCCCTGGCGCCGCCGTTTTGTCTATCGCGCTCATCGGCCCGGACGAAGAGCGCCGCAAGGCGGTAGCCGGCGCTCTTGCCGGATGCCATGGGGTGGCGATTCGGGAGTTTTCTTCTTACCCTGCCGGCCTCCATGAACTGTTCCAGATTCTGGAGCAGTATTTCGACGTCGTCATCATTGAACTGGACGGCAACCCGAAACTCGCCCTCGAAGTGGTGAAGTACATCTGCGACGATGACGCCGCAACCGTCATGGTCTACTCGGCGCAAGCCAATCGGGAACTGGTGGTGCGCTGCATGCATGCGGGCGCACGCGAGTTTCTCGCTCTGCCCCTCGCCGCCGCCGACATGGCCGATGCTCTGGCTCGCGTCACCGTCCGTAGGCCGGAGGCTTCCGCCGCCAAGAGGACAGCCGGCAAGCTATTCGTCTTTCTCGGCGTCAAAGGCGGCTGCGGAGTCACCACCGTCGCCTCCAATTTCGCGGTATCGTTGGCCCAGGAGTCTGGCCGGAAAACCCTGTTGATCGACCTCGGCCTCCCGCTGGGAGAGGTAGCGATCTACCTCGGGATCGTCGCTGAACACTCCACGGAGAACGCCTTTCGCGATTCCAGCCGGCTGGATGCGAGTTTTCTCTCTTCGCTGCTGGTCGCGCACAGCTCGGGATTGTCCGTCCTCGCGGCTCCGGGGGACTTCCCCCAAACCGAGGCCTCCGTTGAAAACGTCAATAAACTGCTGGCCGTCGCCCGCCAGAACTTCGATTACGTGGTGGTCGATGCCGGATCACGGCTGGACTTGAAGGATTCGGCGCTCTTTGATGCTTCCGCCACCTTTTACCTGATCGTCCAGGTCGGCGTTCCCGAACTGCGAAACGCAAATCGCATGATCTCACGGTTCTTCGCTGACGGTGACCGCGAGCTCCAGATCGTCCTCAACCGATATGCGCCTCGTGCTCTGCCGCTCGATGAAGAGCATATTACCAGGGCCCTCACCAGGCCGTATCAGTGGAGAATTCCCGACGATTTCGCCACTGCCCGGCACGCCCGGAACATGGCCACTCCGCTCACCCTTTATGACTCGCCCCTTTCGATCGCCATCCGGCAGATGGCCCGTAAAGCCTGCGGCTTGCCCGAAATCCAGGAAAAGAAAAAAGGCTTCAGCCTCTTCGGAAGATCGCGCTGACCGTTTCCCAACCGGCGCTCGGCTATTTCCCCGCCCCATGGCACTTCTTGTACTTCTTCCCGCTGCCGCAGGGGCAGGGGTCGTTGCGGCCCACTTTTTCGCCCGTCCGGCGCTGCGCGGGCTGGCTCGCGTCCCCGCCTCCCGACATGCTGGCCGCCTCCAGCTCCCGCTGCTTCTTGCGGTGGAACTCCTTCTCCAGCGCGTCGATGGTCGTCGAGGGCTGCCGCGTTGAAATCGAGATCTCTCTCGGCGCCGCATCCAGCGTCAGCGGCTGCGCCGCGCTCGCCACCGGCGGCGCAGGCGGAACCGCCCGCCGCACCTCGGGCGCCACGCTTACCGGTTGCCCATCCGGCCCCAGGATCTGCATCCGGAACAGGAACCGGACCGTGTCCTCCTGGAACTTGAGCATCATGGCCTCGAACATATCGTAGGATTCCCGCTTGTACTCCACCAGCGGATCCTTCTGCGCATATCCCCGCAGCCCGATCCCCTCCTTCAGGTGGTCCATTGAGAGCAGGTGATCCTTCCACAGTCCGTCGATCACGCTCAGCATCACCATCCGCTCGTGATAGCGCATGGTCGCCGCGCTCAGTATCTTCTCCTTGGCCTCGTACTCCTCTTTCAGCTTCTCGAAGATCGTCTCGCCCAGCTCATGGCGGCTGATGGCGAAGGGCTGATTTCCAGTGGGGCCAAGATTCAGCGAAGAGAGCTTCAGCCCGAAATGGTCGATAAGCTTCTCTTCCAGCCCCTTCATGTTCCACTGATCCGGATGCACCTTCTCGCCCGCAAACTCGTCCAGCAGCCCGCTCAGAATCCCGCCTACGTAATCTTCCAGAATCAGTTCCTTCTGGTCCGCTTCTTCCAGCAGTTGCCGCCGCAGCCCGTAAACGGCCTCGCGCTGCTTGTTCATCACGTCGTCGTACTCCAGCACGTGTTTGCGCGACTCGAAGTTCTGCGACTCCACCGCCTTCTGCGCCCCCTCGATGCGGTTGGAAATCATCTTCGACTCGATGGGCA
>Ga0181533_1006151_pt1 | contig 11058 bp, 12 predicted proteins | sample PEATcosm2014_Bin_45_FD_119772 | JGI IMG/M metagenome (GOLD analysis project Ga0181533, IMG submission 119772) | Peatland microbial communities from MTU Mesocosm Facility, Houghton, MI, USA - PEATcosm2014_Bin11_60_metaG | ecosystem: Environmental > Terrestrial > Soil > Wetlands > Peat | place...
TGGAAACCGGTTCTATCCGCCAAACTCAGTTGAAATCGGGGACAGGCTAAAATTGCCAGAACATGTCAAGGTCACAATAGGTTGCACGCGGCCAGATCGGCTTTAACCGGACAGCAGTGATGATCACTGTAATCTTCGAGGTCGTCGTCGCCGACGGGCGAAGGCAGGAGTATCTGGACATCGCCGCACATATCCGGCCCTTCTTGGCGGAGCAGGAGGGATTCATTTCAATTGAGCGTTTTCGAAGCCTCGCCGATTCGGACAAGCTGCTGTCGTTCTCGCCGTGGCGCGACGAAGAGGCCGTCAAAAATGGCGGACTCATGCCGAACACGGCGAGGCCCGGCGGCAGGGGCGCGGCGGCGGTTTCAAAAACTATTGCATCCGCGTCGCCGCGGTAACGCGCGATTACGGTATGTTCGAGAGATCGCAAGCGCCTCAGGAACCGAGATGAACGACAAGATCAGCCAAGCCGCCTCCCATGGAGCAAGATATGCAACGGGGGCGTTGTTGGGCCTTGCGGCGGTCTGCGTCTGGGCGACGTGGGTATCGATCACCCGACTCGGCGTGACGACATCACTCACCGTTTACGATCTCACGATGCTGCGTTTCGCGACGGCGGGAATTCTGCTGGCGCCCGTGGTGATCCGCAAAGGCTGGGCGTTGGACCGGCTCGGCTGGCCGCGGTTGCTTGTTCTCGTCAGCGGCGCGGGCGCTCCGTATGTCCTCGTCGCGTCGAGCGGGCTTCGTTTCGCGCCCGCCGCTCATGCGGGCGCGCTCATGCCTGGCGTGATGCCGTTGTTCGTCGCGCTCTTCGCGGCGCTGCTGATGAAGGAGAAATTTTCGGCCCAGCGGAAGGTCGGCTATGCGCTCATAGCGCTCGGCGTTTTCGCCATCGTCGGAGCGACGGCCTTGGCTGTCAGCGGTGATCAAACCAAAGGACATTTGCTGTTTTTGACCGCCGCCTTCATGTGGGCCTGCTATGCGATTGTTCTGCGCCAGTCACGGCTTGATCCGCTGCATGCGGCGGCGCTCGTCGCCGCCGGCTCCTGCCTTTCCTACTTGCCGTTTTATTTTGTGACGCAAGGCGCGCATGCGCTCGGCGCGCCGCTTCGCGACCTCGCATTCCAGGCGCTGTTTCAAGGCGTCGTGGTTTCGATCCTCGCCCTGTTTTTCTTTGGCAAGGGCATTACGCTGCTTGGAGCCTCGGCTGGCGCGGCGTTCAGCGCTTTGACGCCCGCCTTGGCGGCGCTGCTCGCGATCCCGATCCTGGGAGAAGTTCCAGCGCCAAAGGACTGGTTCGCGATTCTCGCCGTATCGGCGGGGGTGTTCCTCGCCAGCGGCGGATATCTTCCGCGATGGCGCAGAGGGTGACTGAGCAAAAGTCCCTCCACGCCTGGCGCGCTCTTTGACAAAAATCGCAAATAGATCTCGTCATGGCGCAGCGTCAAATAGGGCTACAGCGCCGGTTCGAGCGTAAGGCGCGCTCGCATTGCCGCTCCGTCGCGCCCGGGCGATACGCCAAACAGCCGACGATAATCACGCGTGAACTGCGATGGGCTTTCGTATCCTATCGCGTAACCGAAGGAAGCCACATCTCCTTCCACAAGCAGCAACCGACGCGCTTCCTGCAAGCGAATCTGTTTTTGGAACTGGAGGGGCGTCAGCGTCGTCACGGCCTTGAAGCGCCGATGAAAGCTCGGAACACTCATATGCGCCAGCGCCGCGAGATCGGCAACCCGCAGAGGCTCGGCGAAGCAATTGCGAATGACCGCGGTGGCACGGCCTATGCGCGCGGCGTGACTTTCAGCAAGGCCAATTTGGCGTAAGCTCGCGCCCAATCCGCCGCAGAGCAGTCGCCAGACAATCTCACGTCGGATCAACGGCGCAAGGACGGCAAGATCGCGCGGTGCGTCAAGCAGCGCGAATAATCGCGTGAGAGGATCGCACAGTTCAGCGTCGAGGGCGGTCGTCGTCAGCGCCGAGACGGGCAACCCCTTGGCGGACGCTTGTGGCTGTTCGGCCAACAGTTCCGCGACCATCGCCGGATCAATGGCGAGGCTGAACGCCAAGTAGGGCCGGTTCGGCGAGGCCTCGGAAATTCGAGCGGTGACAGGGACGTCGACTGCGGCGAGCAGACCCTGGCCGGCGCAATAGCGGAACGATTGATCGCTGAGCGCGCTGACCTTTGCGCCTTGCACGACGACGCAGAAAGACGGGCGATAGACCGACCGGATGAGGCCGCTAGGCGTTTCTGCGCGGTTGAGCAGCAAGCCGTCCAACGGCGTCTCGCGACCAAACCGAAGATAGTTTCGATCGACAAGCGGGATTAAGGCGTTGAAAGGCGTCTGCATCACCGTGATCTTACGCGATCATTCGCTTCAGCGCACGCGGCGGACGCACGGTTTGATAGGATCGTGCAAGAATCTGAGAGGATCGGCGTCGCGGCGAAGGGAGGGAAGGCGGTATCAGGCCTCCATCCCAACCGAACCAAGGAGTTTCCCCATGCGTATGCGCCAACTTGGCCAGAGCGGCTTGTTTGTGTCCGAGCTTTGCCTTGGCACGATGACTTTCGGCGGCAGCGAAGGCATGTGGGGCGAGATCGGGCGGCTTCGCCAAGAAGAGGCCGACGCCCTGGTCAAGACCGCGATCGACGCGGGCGTCAATTTCATCGACACCGCCAATATTTATGCGGGCGGGGAAAGCGAGCGCATTCTTGGCCAATCTTTAAAAAACCTTGGGCTACTGCGTGATGATGTGCTGATCGCGACCAAAGTTCTGGGGCCGATGGGCGCGGGACCAAACGCGCGTGGCGCCTCGCGCCGCCATATTCTCAGTCAGTGCGCGGCGAGCCTCCAGCGACTTTCGCTCGATCATATCGACCTTTATCAGATTCATGGCTTTGATCCGGCGACGCCGATCGTCGAAACTCTGGATGCGCTGGATACGCTCGTGCGCCAAGGCTGTGTCCGCTATATCGGTCTGTCCAACTGGGCGGCGTGGCAGGTGATGAAGGCGGTGGGCGTCACGCAGGCGCGTCAGCTCGCGCCGATCCTGTCGCTCCAAGCCTATTATACGCTGGCGGGCCGCGATCTCGAACGCGAAATCGCGCCGATGCTGAGGTCCGAAAAAATTGGGCTCATGGTGTGGAGCCCGCTCGCTGGCGGCTTCCTCTCCGGCAAATATGATCGCGACGGCAAGAGCGCCGACGGCCGGCGCGCAACATTCGACTTCCCGCCGGTCGATCGCGACCGCGGCTTTGCAGCCATCGAGGCCGCGCGCGCCATCGCCAAGGAGAAGGACGCAAGCGTCGCTCAGATCGCGCTCGCCTGGCTTTTGCATCAGGATGTGGTCACCAGCGTGATCGTCGGCGCCAAGCGCGTCGAGCAACTTGAGGATAATATCGGCGCAACGCGTGTAACGCTGAGCCCCGCCGATCTTGCAGCGCTTGATGTTGTCACCAAGCTGCCGCCCGAATATCCTGGCTGGATGCTGGAGCGGCAGGGCGCTTACCGGGCCTGACGGCGCGGGCCGGGCGCAGCGTCACGCGTCGCCTGCGCCGAACGATAGGCCGGAATGGCCGTTGGCGTAAACGGCGTAAATGGAGGCTTCCCATGATCGATCACGCCTATGTTCGAAAGCTGGCGCGCTATAATCGCTGGCAGAATTCGAGCCTTTATGAGGCCGCGGACACGCTGTCGGAAGACGCGCGGCGCGCCGATCGCGGCACCTTTTTCAAGTCGATCCACGCGACGTTCAATCACATTCTATGGGCCGACGCGATGTGGATGAGCCGTCTTGCCGGGGAACCCGCGCCTCCCGGCAGACTTCCGGAGTCGACACGTTACGTCGACGATTGGGAGGCGCTGAAGCGTGAGCGCGCGGCCTGCGACGACCGGATCGTCGCCTGGGCGGACGGTCTTGAGGCGGCCGCCCTTGCCGGCGAGCTTACGTGGCGCCCCGCTACCGCCGTCGGGGACGTCGTCGTTACGAGGCCACGTTGGCTTGCCGTCACGCACATGTTCAATCACCAGACCCATCATCGGGGCCAGGCGCACGCCATGCTCACCGCGGTGGGCACCAAGCCTCAGGACACCGATCTGATCATGATGCAAAAATGATGGGACACATGTGGATGTATGAAAAGCCCGTGCTCATATCGATCGATATGCAGAAAGCTTTTGATCTTCCCGGCCGTCCGAGACGCTGGAACGGCGATCTCGACGCTAACGGCCTCGCTCTTCTCCTCGCCTGGAGAAGCCGCAATTTGCCGATCATCCATGTGCGCAATGATTCGATCGATCCGGGTCCTGCTTTTTTCCCGGCCGCCCTGGAAACGCTTTCCGCGCGGGCTTCGAGCCAGGGCCGGGGTGAGCGCGGTGGCGTGTGGCGCGCCTTGAGGTTCAGGCGCGATTTTTGAAGCGCCAGCTTTCGTTGCCGGTTTCGACGATGTCGCAATGGTGGGTCAGGCGATCGAGCAGCGCGGTCGTCATCTTGGCGTCGCCGAAGACGCTCAGCCATTCACCGAAGGCGAGATTGGTGGCGACGATGGCCGACGTGCCCTCGTAAAGGCGGCTGATGAGATGGAACAGCAATTGTCCACCAGCCTGAGCGATGGGCGGATAACCGAGTTCGTCGAGAACGACGAAGTCGATGCGGGTGAGATTGTCGGCGATGCGACCTTGGCGCCCGGCGCGCGTTTCCGCTTCCAGCCGGTTGACGAGATCGACGGTGTTGAAGAACCACCGCGCCGACCTGCGCGAATGCAGCTTCGGGCGATGGCGAGATGCGTCTTGCCTGTTGCCGTGCCGCCGACAAGAACAAGATTGCGCTGCTGCTCGACGAAGCCGCCGCCGGCAAGGTCGCGAACCAGGGTCTCGTTGACCGTGACCAGATGACCAATGGTCTGGATGCTTTTGCGCGGTTTGCGGAGGCGCGCCGAAGATGCGTTTTCGGAGCGCCTCTGCGGAGTGAGTGAATGCGAGCGAATTACGCGAGAATGTCGCTCACGACCTTTCCGTATACGACGGTTGGGCGCTCCGCTCGGCCGGCGCGCAGATAGATTGTCTTCAGATGATCGAGGCCGAGAAGCTGGAGAACGGTCGCATGAACGTCGTAGGTGTCGACGGGCTTTTCGACGGTCTTGAGGCCGATCTCGTCCGTCGCGCCGTATGTCAGGCCGTTCTTGAGACCTCCGCCGGCCAACCACTGCGTATATCCCCAGGGATTGTGGTCGCGGCCATCGCCGCTCTGACCAAAGGACGTGCGGCCAAACTCAGAGGTCCAGACGATGAGCGTCTGATCGAGTAGTCCTCGCGAGGCAAGGTCGGCGAGCAGTCCCGCGATCGGCTTATCCACCGCCTTGGTCTGCGCGCCATGGTTTTCTTCGAGCTTGCGGTGAGCGTCCCAGTTCTTATTGTCATCCGCGATGCTTTCGACCGCGCCGGAAACGACCTGGATGAAACGCACGCCGCGTTCGACCAGACGTCTGGCGCGCAACAGTGTTGTTCCGTAATCCTTCGTGCTGTCGTCGTTCAATCCATAGAGCTCCTTGGTGGCGGCGGACTCCTTGCTAAGATCGACGGCCTCTGGAGCCGAGGACTCCATGCGGTAGGCGAGTTCGTAGGAGCGGGTGCGCGCCTGAAGCTCCATGTCGGACGGCAGCTCGGCGGATTTGTGTTCGTTCAGCTTACGCAACAGGTCGAGATTGTCCCGCTGTTGCGCCGCGACGATCAGTTCCGGACGATCGAGATTGAGAATGGGCGACGCGCCGGGACGGAAGGCGGTTCCCTGATAGACCGCGGGCAGGAAGCCGGAGCTCCAGTTCACCGAGCCGCCGCGCGGTTCTCTCTTGCCGCTATAAAGCACGACATAAGGAGGCAAATCGGGGTTGGCCGAGCCGAGCGCATAAGTGACCCAGGCGCCAAGCGACGGACGGCCCGGCGTCACGTCGCCCGTGTTGAGTTTGAGGATCGAGATGTCGTGCGTCGCGCCGACTGTCACGCTGGATTTGATGAAGGTGAGCTTATCGGCGTGCTGGGCGAGGTTGGGCAGCAGGTCGGACAACCACGCGCCGCTTTCGCCATATTGTTTCCAGCTGCGCTTCGAGGCGAACAGCTTTCCGGCGCCGCCGGAGGTGGAAACCTGCAGCCCCTTGAGGAAGGACTCGGGCACGTCCTGACCGGCGAGCCGGATCAGTTCCGGCTTGTAGTCATAGAGGTCGAGCGTGCTCGGCGCGCCGTCCATATGCAGCCATATGACCGATTTCACCTTCGGCGCGAAATGCGGCTCCTTCTTGGTTAGAGGATCGACGAATGTCGCCGCCGCCTGCGCGAGCGGCATCGAAAACACCCCTCCTCCTGGCATGAAACCATTCAACGCCAGTCCGCCAATGCCAAAGCCAGCGTTGAACAGCCATTCACGACGAGATTTATTGCTCATGGCGCATCTCCTTTGTTTGTCTGAGGTCGATTGTTAGAAGCGGTAGATGAACTCGTTCGAATTGGCGACCGTGTGAACAAGGTCGACGAATGCGGATGCACGAACAGGATTCGTTATCTTGACGTCCTTTCCGAGGGGAACAGCGATCGAGAATTTGCCGTTGCTGGCTTGGCTCGCGATGACTTTTTCATGTTCGTCGAGGAAGCCCTGCAGGGTGGATTTTTCGTAGCTGTCTGGGCTGCGGGAGAACAGAATCTGATAGAGGCGCTCGATACGAGCCGCGTCGTCGTCGCCACTTTCGCGGATTACCCGTCCGGCCAAGGCCTGAGACCATTGGAAGACGATGTCGCTGTTGACCAATGTCAGCGCCTGCAAGGGCGTCGTCGTCACGTCCCGCTTGCTGTGCGCCTGCTGCGCGTTCGCCAGATCGAAGGTTTCGAGCAATGGATAGGGGACGCTACGTCGCGCGAAGACATAGAGGCTGCGGCGGTTGATCTGGTGCGGATCTTTCGACGCCTCCCACGCGGGGCCAACATTCAGATTGGCGGACAGAGGCGGGAACACTGCCGGCCCGCCAATCGCGCCCTCGAGATTTCCGGAGGCGACCAGGAAAGAATCGCGAATTTGCTCCGCATCTAGGCGTTTGCGCGGGAAAACGGCCAAGAGCTTGTTTTCCGGATCGGCGGCGGCGACGTCCTCGCGATAAGCGAACGATTGGCGATAAACGCTCGACAAGAGAATCTGCCGATGCAGTTTCTTTATGCTCCAGCCTTCCTTGACGAAGTTATCGGCAAGGTAGTCTAGCAGCTCCGGATTGGTTGGCTTGTCTCCGGCCTTGCCAAAATCGCTGACCGTGCCGACGAGGCCCTTGCCGAAATATTCGTTCCACACCCGGTTCACATAAACGCGCGCCGTCAGCGGATTGGTCGGGCTGGCGAGCCAATTGGCGAGAGCCGTGCGGCGTCCAGACGATGTGGCTGTCGGCGTGATGACCGGCTTCTCGCTGCTGAACGCCTCAGGGAACGCGGGCTGCACTTCATCCAGCGGGCGCTCGTGGTTGCCCCCGAAATAGATGTGGGTCGGCGGCGCGTCGGAATGGCCGAGTTCGGTGGCGGTAGTGAAAGTGTTGGATCCTCGGGTGGGGTTGAGCTTCTCGAACTTCTTCAGCTCCTCTGTCAGCTTCTGATATTCTTCCCACCTGGCGACGGCCTCCGGACTGTGTTCCGGATTTTGTTTGTCTATGGCCGTCTCGCGGAGATAGCCGGACAACGCCTGCTGGTCGGTGACGGTGTCGGCTCGATAATTGATCCAGCGGTCATGCGCGTTCCATTCGCTCTTCGGTTTGAAGATCGAAGCCCGCGCATCAGGCAGATATCGCTCTTTATAGAATTTGGTCGCCTTTTCCCGGACCGACTCTATGATCGCTTTCTGCCTTTCGAGAATGTCCTTGGCGGCGGTCTCGTAGATGGCCACGGCCTTTCCGTATTCGAGTTCCTGCGCGCCTTTCGCAGCGGGAACTTTTTCATCGAAGGCAGTGTTCGCGAAAAACGCCTGAAGCGAGAAATACTCCTTCTGCGTGATCTTGTCCGACTTGTGGTTGTGGCATCGGGCGCAGCCGATTGTCGTGCCGAGGATCGCCGTGCCGATCGTGTCGGTGATATCGGTGGTGATTTGATATTTCCTGCCGACGAGGTCGCGGGCGTTGGGGTTCTCCGTGTAGCCGGCCATGAAACCTGTCGCGACCAGAACCTTTTGGTCGCCGGGCGCTATCTCGTCGCCGGCGATCTGCTCCTGGATGAAACGGGAATAGGGTTTGTCCTCATTAAACGATTCAACGACGTAATCCCGATATCTGAAGAAGTTGGGCCGGGTGATGTCGCCCTGAAATCCAGCGCTGTCGGCATAGCGCCCAAGGTCGAGCCAACGGCGCGCCTGGCGCTCGCCATAGCGCGGCGAAGCGAGCAATCGGTCCACCAGTTTTTCATATGCGTCCGGCGATGTGTCGTTGACAAACGCGGCCACGTCCTCGGGCTCGGGGATGAGCCCCCATGTGTCTAGCGTCGCGCGGCGGATGAAGGTCGCGCGGTCGGCCTCGGGCGAGGGAGTAAGCTTGGCGGCTTCGATTTTGGCGAGAACAAAGGCGTCGATCGGCGTGCGCACCCAGTCCCCCTGGGCGACGACCGGCGTGGCCGGGCTCTGTATCGGCTGGTAGGCCCAGTGGGGCCGGGACACGGGCCCTGACGCCTTGGGGGGGCTTTCGGCGGGTTTTGTATCCGCCGCGAGGGCCATAGCCGCGGCGGACACACTCAACAGCAAGGCCAAGAATGCTTTTTTCAGCGGGTTTTTCATTGCGGCAACCTTAAGAACGAGTGACTATTCGGTGGACACGAGCCAACTATGGTTTTTTCAGATCCCAATCGGTGCCGCGCAGTGCAGGGCGCGCGACGAGACTCAAGGCCAAAACCTGTCGTGCGGCCCTGGCGATCAGGGTCCTGTTCCTTTGCCGATTCCGGTGTCCGTTTCGGGAGGCGGTAAGCGGAGTATAATGCTAGTTTCATAGTATTAAAATAGGCATATGCGTCTAGCAGGATTTTTTTAAAGCCCCGCGGGCGAAGTGACGCGCCAATCGTGGCATTGTAATTGCCAACGGATACGCGCGTCTTGCTTCGGTTTGGTGAGCTCGTCGTCCAAGGAATCATGTGATAAAGTATTCTGCTCGGACGCGTTTCCAAGCGAGGCGAGCTGGCGGCGTTCTTGTCGCCTTACGCCGCATTTCACAGGGGCGACGCGGGACGCCGTCAGGTTTGCCTTTGGCTGGCGATTTGATGGCTATTCTCCATCCATGCCCCATGCTCGCGATGCACTCTATCGTCGCCATCGGCTCCCCGCCGAAATGATCGGCTATGCCGTTCAGCCGAATTTTCGGTTTCCACCGAGCCTGCGAATGATCGGAGAACTACTCGTCGCGCGCGGGATCGTCGTCACCCTTGAAACGATTCGTAGCTTTGCCGAGAAGTTCGGTCGGGAATTCTCCAATCGCATTCGTCGCCCTGCGGTTCGTGGCGATAAATGTCGTCTCGACGAGGGCGTCATCACGATCGCCGGCAAGAAACATTGGCTTAGGCGCGCCGACGATCAGGATGACTTCGTTTTCGACATCCTCGTCCAGAACCGGAGAGATGGCGGCCCCGCGCGGCTGCTCATGCGAAAGTTGTCAAAGAAGTCCACGAAAGCGCCACGCGTCATGATCACTGACGCGCTCAAAGCCTAATGGCGTAGCGCGCAAGGACATGGACCTCCGTATCGAACACCGCCAGCACAAGGAGGCTGAACAATCGAGCGGAGAATTCTCGTCAACCAACGCAGGCGCGGGAGAGGGTCATGAAACGGTTCAAATCACCACAGCAGGCGCCGAAATTTCCGTCGATGCACGATCAAGTCGCCAATCTGTTCCATTTTTCCCCGCGATCGACTTTCCGCCGTCGATAGTCGCGCCGCGCGCGCCCAAGCCTTTGCGACCTGGGACAAGCTCGCGAACACCCGACTCGCCGCGTGATGCCGGCCGATCTCGATCGCCGCTTCGTTGCGTGAATGATCCCGCGTAACTTGATTATGCCGCCACATGGGTTCGCTTCTTGAGGAAAGAAGCAAACCTTCCCTGGGCGCTCTTGCTTGGATAAACTAAAATGCGCGGCGATCCACGTTTGCTGAAAGCTCTTGGACGATGCTTGCCGTCCTAACGCCAAAGCCTGAACGGCGTTTCACGCGCTTCGACGAGTTTCAGAAGAGACTTGGCGTCCCGCAGAACGCTTTGTCGCGACGCCTGACTCGTCGACGCGAGGCAACTCTCCGGCACGCCTCTATAACGAGAAGCCATCAACGTTCAAATGCGTTCGCTCTCCCATCGGCCCCCGTGTCCGTATCCCGCGCGCGCCGCCCTGACGGCGCCCACTTCAACAAGCGGAACATCAGTTTTCAACATCGTTCAGGCAATGAGATTGTCATCTGATAAAGGATTTTCGTTGGGATGGCTGTTCACGGCGCCTCGTCCATTTCTCGAATCGAGTCGTCACAACGCTCCCGTTATGCGTTTGATGCGGCCGCTTCGATAGATTCAGGTTGGAGTGACTTCAATCAAGTGGATCGACCAGCGCGCGATCTTGCGCACATCGGGATCGGCGTCCTCTGCGGCGGGAATCAAAAACGGCAGCGCATCGCGGTGGCCGATTTCGCCGAGGGCCGTCGCAACTTCCTTACGAAGGTTGCTCACTGGGTGGGACAAGAGCGCCCCGAGCGGCGCTACGGCCTCGCGCGACGCAAGTTTTCCCAGCGCCAACGCCGCCTTGCCGCGCACTTGCCATGTCTCGTCGGAAAGCGCGCCGAGCAGGCCGGACAGAGCATCCGCCGCCTTGCTCTTTCAAGCAAGGAGCGCGGCGGCTTCGCGCACTCGCCACTGAGCGTCGCTTAGATGCCGTAATGGGCCGGGTGTCGCGAGCGTAGCCAGACTGGATGGCTGTCCCTCAGAATGATGGTGTTGAAACGGAGTCCGAGCGATCGGCTCCAAGCATCAGGTGAGGAACAGCCATGGAATATTATGCAGGAATCGACGTGTCGTTGAAA
>Ga0181533_1006159_pt1 | contig 11047 bp, 7 predicted proteins | sample PEATcosm2014_Bin_45_FD_119772 | JGI IMG/M metagenome (GOLD analysis project Ga0181533, IMG submission 119772) | Peatland microbial communities from MTU Mesocosm Facility, Houghton, MI, USA - PEATcosm2014_Bin11_60_metaG | ecosystem: Environmental > Terrestrial > Soil > Wetlands > Peat | place...
GGAAGTTCCCAGGTTCAGCGGTGCGGGCCATTTCGTGGTCAGCTCCGCGCGTGGCTGTCCAAAGCTGTACATGAAAGCGAACATGTGCGCCAGATAGAGGGCGCCGTTGTGATGGAAATCGTCGCCCAGGAACCAGTCGCCGATTGGCCCCTGGGGAGAAACCGCCCGCAACGCGGGGTGAGCGTCGATCATGCCCTCGGAGACATAAAAGCCGGGATAGGAAATCCCCCACATGCCAACCTTTCCGTTGTGGAAAGAAACGTTTTTCAGCAGCCAGTCGATGGTGTCGTAGGCATCGCTGCTCTCGTCGATGCTGCTCGGTCCGCTCTTGCCGGAGATGTACGGCCGCATGTTGACGAACTCTCCCTCCGACATGAAGCGGCCGCGCACATCCTGGTAGACGAAGATGTACTTGGAGCGCGTGAACAACTCCGATGGTCCCAGAAGGCCCGGGTAGTCGCTTTCGCCGTAGGGCGAAACCCCGTACGGTGTGCGGTTGAAAAGAATCGGATAGGTGTTTGCCGGGGACGCATCCTTGGGAACGTAAACGGCGGTGAACAGCCGCACGCCGTCGCGCATGGGGACGCGGTACTCGCGCTTGGCGTAGTTCTCGCTGACCCAGGAAGCAGGCTGCGCGCCACCCGCTTTCTCCTGCCGCTCGGAGAGCGAGGGAACCGCTGCGGTCGAAACCGTTGCGAGCAGCCCAAGCAGCAGAGTGAGCAGGGCCAGTTGCCACCCTCGCATGGGTCTGCGTCGTCGAATCATTACCGGACGCAAGCGAAGAACTCCCAAATCTGCGGATGCCACGCGTAGACCTCGCTTAAACCAATTATGCGTGAAGGCGCTCCGGCGCTGCCTCGGCCGGGACAATACGATCTTAGCAACTCCATCACCTGCCCTGAATTTTCTTCAGATGGAATCGGCTGCCTTTCGAAGTTGCCACCCGGCAGCACGTTTGTTGGGGTGAAATTTCAAGCGAAAAAAAACGGCTGCCGGAAAGCAGCCGCCGAGTGAATGCGGAGAAGATGCGGAGAAGCAGTACTAACCCAGCAAACGTGCAACATCCTTTGCAAAATACGTAAGAATTATCGAAGCTCCTGCACGCTGGATGCTCAACAACGTTTCCAGCATGATGCGGTCGTGATCGATCCAGTTCATCTGCGCGGCAGCCTTGATCATGGCGTACTCGCCGCTGACCTGGTAGGCCGCGATCGGCACATCGAAGCGGCGGCGCGCCTCGGCAATCACGTCCAAATAGGCAATTGCCGGTTTCACCATGATCATGTCCGCGCCCTCGGCGAGGTCCAACTCGATCTCGCGCATTGCTTCGCGCGGGTTGGCGGGGTCCATCTGGTAGGAGCGCCGGTCACCGAACGCCGGAGCCGACTCGACGGCCTCGCGGAATGGACCATAAAACCCGGAAGCGAACTTTGCGGCATACGACAGGATCGGAGTATTCAGGAATCCGTTGGCATCGAGCGCTGTGCGGATGGCGGCCACGCGGCCATCCATCATGTCGGAAGGCGCGATGATATCGACCCCGGCTCGCACCTGAGAGACCGCGGTCTTGGCCAGGATTTCCAGCGTGGCGTCGTTGACGATCTCATATTCCGCTTCGGGAGCCGTGGCCGCCGCCGTACCCGCCTTGGAAGAAACGCCACTGGCACGGCTTTCAACCTTTTTAACGATTCCGCAGTGGCCGTGCGACATGTATTCGCAGAGGCAGACATCGCCCAAGATCAGCAGATCGCGCACTTCGCTCTTGATGGCGCGCGAGGCCTTCTGCACGATTCCATCGTCGGCCCAAGCGCCGGTCGCGATTTCGTCTTTACTTTGCGGCAGCCCGAAGAGAATAATTCCCGGAATCCCGAGCTTCTTCACCTCGGCGGCTTCCTTTACCGCTTCGTCGACCGAGAGATTGCAGACGCCGGGCATCGAGCGAATCTCTTTGCGCACGCCCTCACCGGGGCAGACAAAGAGCGGATAGACGAAACCCTCGGGCGAAAGACGGGTCTCGCGCACCATCGAGCGCAAAGTATTAGAGCTCCGCAGACGACGGAGACGGCTGGCCGGAAATGCCATAACCAAAAAGTTTAGCACCTCCTTCGGGCACACGCGCAGTGATGCTTATCACAGCCGTAACTCTTTGAATCACAATATGTTCCGTGTCTACCGCGGCGGCAATGCGGGGCGCAATTCCAAGCCCGGCGGAGCGCCAAGACCGTGTGGCGGCAGTGTAGGATAGATCAAGATTGATGGCCATTTCCTTGCTACACAACAGCGCCCGCGTTCTCGAGTTCGACCGCCTGCGAGAGCTCCTGCGTGGCTATTGCCAATCGGAGCTCGGACAGGCGTGGGTCGAGGCGCTTGAGGCCAGTGGCGACCGCACCTGGATTGAGCGTCAGCAGCAGCTCACCTCCGAGGTCCGCCAGTACCTGCGTGCCGGCGGGCGTTTCGATTTCGCCGGGCTGGTCGATCCCCGCAAGATGCTGGAGAAGTCGCGCATTCAAGGCGCCATGCTGGAGGTCACGGAGATTCGCGATCTGCTCACGGTGGTGGACCGCGTGGCGGAGTGGCGCGAGATCGCCATGCATCCGCCGGCCTCGCTGAAGGAAGCCTGGCCCGCCATCGAGGAACTCTCGGCGCAAATTGCCGACTTCACGCAGTTGCTGCGCTTCTTTCGCGGCAAGCTGCTGCCCGACGGCACGCTCGACGATCACGCTTCGCCCGCGTTGGGCGGGATACGCCGTGAAATCGAGCGTCAGCGCCGGCTTATCCAGGAATCATTGCGCGGCTATCTGCGGCGGCTGTCCGAAGGCGGAACGCTGCAGGACGAACTGATTACTATTCGCGGCGAACGCTTTGTCATTCCCGTGAAGTCCGAGCACAAGCGGCGCGTCCAGGGAGTCGTCCATGGCGCCAGCTCCAGCGGACAGACGGTATTTGTCGAACCGCTGGAGACCATCGAGCAGAACAACGAGCTGGTGCGCTTGCTGGAAGAAGAGCAGGCGGAAATCCAGCGCATTCTGCGTGAAATGACCGCGCGCATCGGCGACGAGAGCCATGCCATCGCCGCCGCCGTCGAGTGCATCGCCGAGCTGGAGCTGCAATTTGCCAAAGCCCGCTTCGCCGAGGACTACGACTGCGTGCCGGTGCGCTTTCTGGAAGGCGCATTGACCGCCCCGGATTCCGCGCAGCCGGCGGGCGACACCTTCATCGTCCGCAATGCCCGCCACCCGCTGTTGGAGCGCACGCTAAGAGCCAAGGCTCGCCAGGCCGGCGCTGCCCCAACAGCGGCGAAAGCGGCCGCTGCCGGGGACCCCGGCGGGGCGAAGGTGGTTCCGATTTCGCTGGAGCTCGACGGTGGACACCGGCAGCTTGTGATCAGCGGCCCCAACACAGGTGGAAAAACCGTTGCCCTGAAAACCATTGGGCTGCTCGCGTTGATGGCGCAGTCCGGGATTCCCGTGCCGGCTGATCGCGCCGAGTTCCCGGTTTTCGATGCCGTGCTGGCCGACATCGGCGACTACCAGTCCATCGAGCAGAACCTCTCGACCTTCTCCGCGCACGTTACCAATATTGACTTCATCTCGCACACCGCGGCCCGAGGGTCGCTGGTGCTGCTCGATGAACTCGGTTCAGCGACCGAACCGCAGGAGGGCGCGGCGCTGGCCGTTGCCATCGCCGACTACTTCCGCCGCCGCCAATCCGTGTGCATCATCTCTACCCATCACACTTCGCTGAAGGTATACGCCGAGAACACCGAGGGCGTGCTCAACGCCGCTGTCGGCTTCGACGAGCAGACGCTGGCTCCGACTTACGAATTGCGCGTCGGCGTGCCGGGAGCTTCGGCGGGCATCAACATCGCGCAAAGACTCGGGCTCAACGCGGAGATTATCGCCGAAGCGCGGCAGCGCATCAGCAGCCAGACGCAGGATGTCTCACGTTTTCTCGACCGCCTGCACCACGATCTCCGGGAGATCGACATGGAGCGCGCGCGGCTGGCGGCCCGTGAGCAGGAACTTGCCGCCGAGCGCCGCCGACTGGAGAGCGAAGGACTCAAGGAGCAGCGCGAAAAAGTCCGCGAACTGGAACGCAAGCTGGAAAGCCTTCTGCGCGACTTCGAGTATCATGCGCGCGAGTCGGTCAATGCCATTCAGGATCGCGCCGAGTCCGTGAAGCTCAGCCGCGAGGCTGAGCGCCGCATCGCCCGAGCACGCCGCGAATTCCGCGAGCAGTTCAACCAGTCCATTGTGGCGCACAGCAGCGGAGCAGACCGCGACGACCCGAATGCGCAACCGCACCGCGTGCAGCACGTCAGCGAAGGCGACACCGTGCAACTGAAGTCGCTGGGTCGCGCCGGCAAGGTTACGCGCAAGTTTCCCGACGACGCCGTGGAAGTCCAGGTTGGCCCCATGAAGGTGCGCGTTCTCATCGACGACATCGCCGAGGTCATAGCCCGCGCGGCCGACAGCCCCGTGCAGGCGGCGCGGCAAAAGGGAATCAGCGTTCGCCTGCGCAACGAAGAGGAGAGCGCGCCTTCGGAATTGAATGTCATTGGCCACAACGTCGACGATGCCACGCGAGAGCTGGAGAAGTTCCTTGACCGCGCTTTTCTCGCCGGGCTTTCGCGGGTGCGCGTCGTGCACGGATCGGGCATGGGGATACTGCGGCGCGCCCTTCGCCAGTATCTGCAAAGTCATCCGCAGGTCGCCTCCGTGAGCGAGCCTCCACAGCAGGAGGGCGGCGCCGGAGCGACGGTCGTGGAACTGAAGGTGTAGATGAATCGTCTCGATCAGCAACTTTCATTCATTCTGGAAATCGACAAGCTCAAGACCATCCTGCGGCAGACGTTACTCACCGATTCTTCGCGCCGCGAGAACTCGGCGGAGCATTCCTGGCATCTGGCGATCATGTCCGTTCTGCTCGCCGAGTATGCGACGGAGCCGGTTGACATGCTCCGCGTCATCAAGATGCTGCTGGTGCACGACCTGATCGAGATCGATGCCGGCGATACCTTCGCCTACGATGTGGCCGGAAACGTCGGCAGAGCCGAACGGGAGGAGCATGGCGCCGAACGCATCTTCGGTCTGCTGCCCGAGGAGCAGGGTCGCGAACTGCGTGCTTTGTGGGAGGAATTCGACGCCTTCAAAACTCCGGAATCGAAATACGCCAACGCGCTCGACCGTCTTCAGCCATTGCTGCACAACGCACGCACCGAAGGCGGCACCTGGCGCATCCACTCCGTCGCTCGCGATCAGGTCTACCGGCGCATGGAGCCCATCCGCAGCGCGCTCCCCGAACTCTGGCCGGTGGTGACCCGCATTATTGAGGATGCCTGCGCGCGGGGCTGGATCGTTACCTAACGCCAGTTGCTGAAAAACTCGTACCAGTGTCATCCTGAGGTCGCGCCGATTTTGCGCGTCCGAAGGATCTGCTTTGCTTTCAGCACGCGAGACAGCAGATCCTTCGCTTCGCTCAGGATGACACCCTCGGAGAATAGTTTTTCAGCAACCTGCTAGCTTGCCAGTTGCTTCGCCAAACTAAAACCGAAAGATAATTCCTCCGCTGAAATTCGCCCGGTTCTCGAAGTTGCGCGAGCGAACGTTGAAGCAGTTCCCGAATATGTCGCAGGCAAAGCTCGGCGTGGAATTGGCATACGTCGGCATGTAGCGGATGTCGCCGCGCAGTCCGAAATTTTTGGACAGGTAATACTTTGCTCCGCCTCCGAGGTTGAACGCGAACGCGGTGCGGTCAGGGTTGCCATTATTGTTGGATTCGTGGGTGAATCCGAGACCTCCGGCGACGAACGGAACGAATTTCCGCTCCCGGAAGTAACCGCTCCCGAGCAAGGGGAATAGAACCCCGAACTGATATTGGTCGATATTGGAGTCGTAGGCCTCTGTGTACAAGCCGGTAACGAAATCGTGCTGGCTGTAGGTGGTCGGGTTGCGCGCCCACATGAACTCCAACTGAAGGTGGTCAAGGACCGAGTAATCGATAAACGCGCCGTAGCTCAACCCGCTGTTCACGCGTAACTGGTCGATGGTCGACGTGTTCGTTGTGCCAACCGGGACGAAGCCTCCAGGTGTTCCGAACGCACTCTGCACGGGATAGCTGCTGCTGGTTTCGAAACCCGCAAACGGCGAAATCTCCCAGCGCCGTCGATCCTGCGCCAAAGCTGCCTCGGCAAGCATAACCAGAGTGAGAGCAAGCCAACACAACTTTCCAATCCGCATCGCTCCTCCTTATGATTGCGGCGGTCACGCAGCCCGGGGTCCCCGGCACGCACCGTGGTTGCGCGTGTTGGGCGGCGATCCCACGCGAAAACAGTGACATCAACCCGGGACGCCGCGCATAGTCGCCCTCGAGAGTTCGAATCCTGCGTGCTTTTGCAGGTTTTCCACACCTATGAGACCTTTTCACAGGCTTTCCACAGAAATCCACGTACTCCGCCACGGCAACTCAGGCAAACTATTCATCAATGGCGAACCCCGGAGACTTTGCGTACACGCTCAAGGAGCAGGCGGATATTGTCCGCATCATCGGCGAGTACGTTCGCCTCAAGCGCGCCGGTGCGCAGAACTACTCCGGACTGTGTCCTTTCCACGGCGAGAAAACGCCATCGTTCTCCGTACATGCCTCGCGCCAGTTCTTTCATTGCTTCGGCTGCGGTGAGTCCGGCGACGTGTACAAGTTCTTGCAGCGCATCGAGAACATTTCCTTTCCCGAGTCCGTGCGCTTGCTGGCGCAGAAGCTGGGCGTGCCCATGCCGCAGATGCAGTTCGACAGCCCGGCTGAGGCTCGCGAGGCCAAATTACGCGGAACCCTCCTCGATCTTCACGAGGCGGCTTGCCGTTTTTTCCAGGACAGGCTGAAGCGCCCTGAAGCGGCGCACGCTCGCGAATACCTCAAGGGCCGCGGGCTGGACGGCGAGGCGATCGCGCGCTTCCGCATCGGCTACGCGCCCGAATCCGGCTTCCTGCTGCGCGACGCCATCAAGCAAATGGCCGATGAAGAGCTGTTGCGGGAGTCGGGATTGTTCTCCCAAGCTGCCCCAAAAGACGCTGCCCCGGCGTCTGGTGGCGAGAGCGAGCCTACGGCTTCGGCCAGCCGCGCCGTGCCGCCCTCCGCGCTCTACTCGAAGTTCCGCAACCGCATCATGTTCCCCATCTGCAATGAGCAGGGCAAGATCATCGCCTTCACCGGGCGCACGCTCGCCTCAGACGAGAAGTCGGGGCCAAAGTATCTTAACTCGCCGGAAACCGCCATCTACCATAAGTCGCGCCTGCTCTTTAACTTGCACTTGGCCAAGGAGGCCATCCGGCAGCTCGATTACGCCATCCTGGTAGAAGGTCAAATGGACTGCATCTCGGTCTACAATGCCGGTTTTCACAACGTGATTGCCAGCTCAGGCACCGCTTTCACCGAAGTCCAGGCCAAGCTGCTCAGCCGCTTCAGCAAGAAGATCGTCGTCAACTTCGATCCCGACAACGCCGGGGCCGCCGCCGCCGAACGCTCGCTTGGGTTGCTGGTGGGCGAAGACTTCGAGATCCGCGTCTTGACCCTCGATCAGGGCTTTGACCCTGACCTGTTCATCCGGCGCAAGGGCGCTGACGCCTACAAGCAGGCGCTGTTGCACTCGCAGAAATATTTTGACTACCTCATCGAGCGCGCCCGCAAACAGTTCCCGGGGCACACGCCGGAGGGCAAGGTCAAGGCTGTCAACTATTTGCTTCCTCACATCCAGCGTGTGGCAAGCCGCATTGCGCGCGACGAAATTGCCTCTGAAGTCGCGCAAAAGCTGCAAATCGATTCGACGGTGCTTCGCCAGGAACTGCGTCACGTGGCCGGCGCACGCGGCACGGCAAAGGTTTCAGCTCCGCACGCGACGGCGCTCACCGGGGCCGAGCGTGTCCTGATTCGCGCCCTGGCGGGTGGCGTAGGCCTCGGTCATGAAGGAGTCTCGAGCCGGGAAGGCGAAGATCCTGAGTTCGATCCTCAGCGCCAAGCCCGCTTCGCCCTTGTTTCAGAGCGTCTGCAAGAGGGGTTAGCGGCCGAGACGCTGATTGCGGCCCTGGCGCAAGCGGTGACCGAGGGGAGAGATCCCATGTCGTTGGAGTTAGCCGAGGCCGACCGGCGAATCATGGCGGCAGCCCTCATGGATGAGGATGAGCCACTGACTCCGGAATCGCTCCATGCGGCGCTCGAAGCGCTGCGCCGCCGCAGACTGGAACACCGGCAAAGGGAGTTGAAAAGCCTGATCGCCGACGCCGAAGGCAAGCAGGACTCAGCCATGCTGGGGCAGCTTCTACGCGAGAAAATGAGTATCGATAAGCTGCTTCGGCCGGGCCAGGAACCGGCAACTCTCTGAGACACCATTAGTTGCGAAGGATCGCCGTTGACCACGGCTGGCAGCCCCGGAACCGGCAAATCCCTGAGGCGGCCGTCAGCGCGTCCGAATTCTCGGCCTGCCTTTGTAAGTGTATGAACCAATTTAGGTTACGGTATTAGAAAGAAAGCGGGAACTCGAACCCAACTGCTCATCTGGGCCATCTATATATTGTGGGGCGATTGACCGCATTGGGCTACGGTGACGAGGTTCCGACCAAACGGCTTTTGTCCCGTGCTAAAATAGGAAGGTTTCGGCCTGTTAGCGGTATCCATATCGATATCCAAATATCGAGTGCTCGTAGTGTGCAATCAAATTGGCGGCCCGCTTGCCGTCCCAAAGGGTATTTGCGTTGGCTCTTGAAGATAAATTCGACGATATCAAAAAGTTAATCGATGTAGGCAAGGAGAAGGGATACCTCACCTACAACGAGGTCAACGATCTGCTTCCCAATGACATGCATTCTCCCGAGGACCTTGATGATTTGCTGACGACGATTGGCACGCAAGGCATCGACATCCTTGAGGGACCGAAGCTGCCATCCGCCGCTCTCGACAAGAAATACGATCCGGAAATTGAGGCTGGCGAGGATGTTGAACTCGATCTCACGCCTGGCGCGCTGGAAAAAACCAACGATCCGGTCCGCATGTACCTGCGCGAAATGGGCACGGTCCCGTTGCTCACCCGTGAAGGCGAGGTCGAAATTGCCAAGCGAATTGAACGCGGCCAGCTTCGCGTCCTGAAGGCGCTTTCCCGTTCTCCCATCGTCATCCGTGAAATCCTCGCAATGGGTGAAGACCTCAAGCGCGGGGTCCGCTCCATTAAGGAAGTGGTGGTCTTTGACGAAGAAGAGATCACCGACGAAGTTTTGCAGAACCGGTTGAAGGACACGACCGCCAAAGTTGATGAGTTAAACAAGCATTACCGAAAGGCGCAGCAACTGGCGGCCAAGTTTGCGGAGATTCCTTCCAAGGACAAGAAGCGGGCGCGCGAGTATCGCAAAGTCCGTTGGGCCTTGGGCCGTGAGCAGGTGGAAATCTCCAGGCACATCCGTCAGTTGGGTTTCACCAACAGCGAGCGTAAGCACCTGATCGATCGCGTCAACAAGACCGTCGACAGCATGAAGGCGCTCGACAAGCAGATACAGAACCTGGAGAACCGCGTCGCCGCTACCCGCTCGGAGGAGCAGAAGAAGGAACTGCGCCGCCAAAGCCGCCAACTGCGCTCGGACATGGAGCGCATCGAGCACGAAGCCGGCGCCGGCTTCAACGATATGCGGCGCACGCAGCGCGAGATCATCCAGGGCGATATGGATGCCGAGTACGCCAAGCGTGAACTGATCGAAGCGAACCTGCGCCTGGTGGTCTCAATCGCCAAGAAGTACACCAACCGCGGATTGCAATTCCTCGACCTCATTCAGGAGGGCAATATCGGCTTGATGAAGGCGGTCGACAAGTTCGAGTACCGCCGCGGCTATAAATTTTCAACCTACGCCACCTGGTGGATTCGCCAGGCGATCACGCGCGCCATCGCCGATCAGGCTCGCACCATTCGCATCCCGGTGCACATGATCGAGACGATCAATAAGCTGATCCGCACCTCGCGTCAACTGGTGCAGGAGTTGGGCCGCGAGCCCACCAGCGAAGAGATCGCCAAGCGCATGGACATCCCGGTCGCCAAGGTGCGCAAGGTGCTCAAGATCGCGCAGGAACCCATCTCGCTGGAAACGCCGATCGGCGAAGAAGAAGATTCGCATCTTGGCGACTTCATCGAGGACCGCGCCGTCATCTCGCCGGCCGAGGCCGTCATCAATGTGAACCTCAAGGACCAGACGGCGCAGGTGCTGCGCACCCTGACTCCGCGCGAGGAGAAGGTCATCAAGATGCGCTTTGGACTGGAGGATGGCAGCGAGCACACGCTGGAAGAAGTGGGCCAGTCATTTGCCGTCACGCGCGAACGCATCCGCCAAATCGAGGCGAAAGCCCTGCGCAAGCTGCGCCATCCCTCGCGCTCGCGCAAGCTGCGGGCTTTCATGGACGGCGTGCACGACTAAACCGGTTTTCAGTTTGGAATAAAAAGGCGCGGCTTCGGCCGCGCCTTTTGTTTTTACTGTCGCACCGGCTTGGTGGCCCACGTTCGCCCGCGTCGGGGTCCCCAGCGAGGCTCGGCTCGCTGGGGTGATTGGGCTAACGTGGGGTAGTTCGACAAGGCCCAAGTCCCACATCTGCTAACTGCGGCAGATGTGGGGCACCGTCCGAAAAAGTCATAAGCTCTGACGCGAGCCGAGGAATCTCTTATGTTGCTTCGCCATGGGAAAACAAAAGATCACTCCACTGTTCACTGCGTCAGGAAAACCCTCTCGTTGAGATACACCGTCTGCACGAAGCCCACGATGAGCACGCTGGTTTCATCCTCCTGGCCGACAACGGAGGGCAGATCGAGCGGCACCACCACCGGAAACCATCCTCCACTGCCCGAGCGCGGATCGACCTGCCAGCTCTTGAAGGGCACCAGTAAAACATGAGGGAATTCTTTCATTCGTTAATTCCAAAGCACCGGTTTGAGTGCAACTTTGAGTCGACAAGGGCTCGCGCCATCAATTACACCCGGTTTTTCCAAATCGTTCCACAGGAATTCGCGACTTTTCACAGCATA
>Ga0181533_1006165_pt1 | contig 11043 bp, 8 predicted proteins | sample PEATcosm2014_Bin_45_FD_119772 | JGI IMG/M metagenome (GOLD analysis project Ga0181533, IMG submission 119772) | Peatland microbial communities from MTU Mesocosm Facility, Houghton, MI, USA - PEATcosm2014_Bin11_60_metaG | ecosystem: Environmental > Terrestrial > Soil > Wetlands > Peat | place...
CGCGCCGTTCCGCCGCGACACGCCCGCGATGATCGCGAGAAGCTTGGAAAACGCGACTTCGCTTATGAGAACGCGCGCCCACGTTCTGAGGCTCATCGCCTTCGCCACATACGTCGATGTCGCGCCCAGGGCCAGACCGAGACGAGCCTCAATGACCGCTTCGTCCCGCGGATTGGTGAAGACCTGGATGTTTCCGAGCACGACGCCCTTGACTCGCGAATCGTTCACCGCGGACAGAAAGGCTTGAGTCGCGCCGCTGCAAACGCCCGCCAAATAGAAATCGGAGAAGCCGTTTTCGCAAGCCCAATCAAGCGCGCGAAACACGTCGGCGTGGCGCGCTTCGCGATAGAGCACTGAACGGGCACCCTGTTCCACCGGATCCGAGTCGCCGATGCCGAGACTGTCCATGCGCAAGGTGGCGACGCCCTTCGCCGCGAGCGAGCGCGCGCAATCGACAAAGGATCGTCCGCCGCCGATGTGATAGTTGGAGCCGGTGTTGAGCAACAGGACCAAGCTCTTCGCCTTCCCGCCGCTCGGCGCGCAAAGCACGCCAGCGAGCGCGCCGCCTTCGCCGAAGCGAACCGCCCGCTCGCGGAATAAAGCCCCACATAGAACGCCCGCCGGCGGCGGCGCCAGCTTCGGCCGAACCCCGGCGCTAGCCCAGGCCACGATCCTCTCGAAGTCCGACATGGGCGCCGGCCTTGGCGCGCGGGCGGGGGCCAGCGCCTCGTAATTGTTCAATGTCATCGTGTCGACCGTCGCGCCCAGATCGACGAGCCGAGCGGCATAGTCCTCGACATGACGCGCGGAGCCTTCCGTCATGATCAAGACCCGCCGCGCGGGACAGACGGAAAGGTCCGTCAAATCGATATTTTCTATCGCGGAGAGCAACGACGCATTTGTCGTGAAGCCTTCCAGATTGATCTCGCTCTCGCTCGCGCCTCTCTCGCGCGGCCCCGATTCACGCTCGGCGAGCATCCGCGATAAAATCCGCAATTCGCGAAGATAGGCGGAGCCCTTTACGACTGGCGCGAGCTGAACGAGACAACTCGCTCCGCCTGCTTCAGCCGCCAGCGTGGCACCGATGCGAAAGCCGATAAGAACGATTTCCTGCACGCCAAGCGTCTCGCGCATCCATGCGGTCGCTTCTTTAATCGAACGACGCCAGCTATCGTACGGCGTGGGATCATCGGCGTCGTCGAGGGAATCCCCCGCGCCGGGATAATCGAAGCGCAGCGTGGGGAGGCCCGCCGCGGCGAGATTATCGGCTAGGACGCGCCACGACTGATGCGCGCAGAGCGCCTCGTAACCCATGGCGGCGCACATGACGACGCCATGATCGCCGTTGGCGTGGTGAAGCCATCCGAAATTCCGGCCAATCGAGACGGGCGTCGCCGCTGTCAAAACCAAGATCCTTGCCATTGGGATCGAGAAATTGCTCGACCCAGATTACGTCGCGAGAGTTTCCAAATATTCATCGAGGGTCCGCGCCATGGTTAAAGAATGGAACTTGTCCCAAAACGGCGGACGCTGGAGGCTCTATGCGCCTTGTAGAAAGAAACGTGCCGCCCGCCGCCAGACCCGACGCCGCCGCTTCGCCGTCCGCTGGGCGTGGCATGAAAATCCTTATTCCGGGTTAGAAGCCTAGTCCGCTGTTACAAAATGGCACAGTGGCGTTGGAGACGAAAATGGTTGGCGCGATACAAAAACGCATTGATCTTGGTCTTGTGACGAACGCGAGCGCGGGATGGAAAACCGTGCGCCGTCGTTGGGAGACCGATCTCGCGACGCACGCGCCGACGCTCCATCACATCGAGGACCATTGGCGATTGCTCGCGTCCATCACCGAACGATTTGGACCAAAGAGCGTCGGTCACGCGCTGGCGGGGCGCGCCGCCGCGCGCGCGGCCATCGACGCGGGCGCCAAGGTGATCCTGCTTTCGACGTTGCAGAACGCACCCTTCGCGCCCCTCGAAAAAGGCGTGCGATATATTGTATACGGCGACTGCACCTCGGCCCAACTGGCGACGAACTACGGCGGCAAGACGCTCGGTCCGCCCGGCTCCTGGATCTGCTCCCGCATCCGCCGACTCAGGGAGCATGGCTGTATCTTTTTGTGCATGTCGCAATGGTACCTGGACGCTCTGCGGGAGGAGTTCGAGATACCGGAAGATCAGTTGCAAATTTTGCCTTTTTACGTCGACACGGACAAATGGAAGCCGCTGGCGAACAAGGCTCGAAACACGCGTAAGCAGGTTCTGTTCATCGGCGGCGACCTCGCGCGCAAGGGCGCGGACATCGTCTACGAACTCGCGCGGCAAGATAAGTTCAAGGACGTGGACTTTCACATTGTCTCTCCTCATGCGGAGGCGGGGCCGGACAACATCCATCAGCATCGCGGTTTCGCGGCGGAATCACCCGATCTCATTCGCCTCGCGGCGGAATGCGACCTGTTCATCCTGCCAACCAGGGCGGACACGTCCTCGATCTCCGCGCTCGAGGCGGCGGCCTGCGGCCTGCCCGCGATCATCACGGACCGTGGCGGCATCCGAGAAATTGTTATCGACGGCGTTACGGGAACGGTCCTCCCCGAATCGAAATTCGACGCTTTCGAAAAGGAACTATCAACCTATCTCGAGAATCCCGACATGCTCGAGCAACGAGGGCGTTGCGCGCGCCTCCATGTCGAGCAAAACTATTCCAAGTCGCGACACATGCAAATTCTGAGCGGCGTGATCGCGCGCGCGGCCTCCGCTGTTCAAAGCCCGACGGCGAGCGGGGAAACAGCCCGTGAGGCGAGCGGAGCCCCGCGCCGCGCGATAGGAAGCTCAATTTAACATCTCGAAACGGAACAACGCGCCCCGAAGCCGGCGTCTTCTTCTCGGATCGTGTCGGGACAAATGTAATGCTCGTCAAGCAGACCGCTATCTATTTCTTCGTCAATGTGTTCTCCGCCGCGTTCGGTTTCCTGAACGTCGTTGTGTTCACGCGCATATTCGAACCGAACGCTTACGGCGACTATTTGCTCGGTCTCGCCTTCGCGACGCTTTTCGCGACACTGTTGGCGACTCCATTGAAATTTCTGATTCTGAGCAAGCAGTCGCGCGGCGACGGAACCGATGTGAGCCCAACGATTCTGGGAGCGCTGACGTTGTGTTGGCTTGCCGCGCCGCTTGGCTACCACGCGGCGCGACTCGCCAATTTGCGGCCGGCGGTCGCCGCGACGGCCGTCATATTAAGTCTAACAATCGTTCTGTACGACACAAGCCAGGAAATGCTGCGGGCGCAGCTGAACGCGACCGCCTTCATGCGCGGAACGGTGGCGCGCACGATTCTCGTATCCCTGCTGGGAATCGGCTGCACTCTTTTTGGAAGCGGCGGCGCCATTTTGCTGGCTTCGTCGTCGGTCGCCTACTTCATTTCAACCCTGAGCTTTTGGCGGCGAGCCTGGCGGAATGCGAAGCCGCGCTTTGACGTTCATGAGTTTCTCGTCCTGGCCAAGACCGGCGCGCCGCTAACGCTTTCTCTGTCGCTGTTGGCGCTGGCCGGCGTGACGGATCGCTTCCTGCTCGCCAATCTTTCCGGCAGCACCGCCGCCGGAGACTTTGGCGCGAGTTTCGATCTCGTGCGTCAGGCGTTGATCATTCCGGCGGTCAGCGTCGCTTCGGCCTTCGTTCCAATGGCGGTTCAGATATTCGCGACTCAAGGCGCCGAAGCCGCGCGTCGTCACCTCGAAAAATGCATTGAAATCCTTCTCGCGATTTGCCTGCCCGCTTGCGTCGGATACGCGCTTGTCTCGGGGCAAATCGCCGATTTCGCGCTCGGGCGGGATTTCCGGCAAACCGCGCACGAAGCGATGCCCTATCTCGCCATCGGCGTGGTGTTCCAGATATTGAACCAACAATACATGCACACAAGTTTTCTTCTGTCGAAGCGCAACATATTCTATCTGATCAACACCGGATCGATTCTCCTGTTCAATGTGATCGTCTCTTCGTTGCTGATTGCGCGCTTTGGCGTGATGGGGGCCGTATGGGGACGCATCGGAACGGAGGCGTTCGGATTCTTCGGCTCGCTCATTCTGAGCCGTTCCGCGTTCACGATGCCGTTCCCTCTCGACCGAATCCTGCGGATCATAGTCGCGGTCGGCGCGATGGCGCTTGTCGTGCGCGTTCTCGCGACGAGCGGGGCGGACCAAGGGCCGACCCTGCTGTTCGCGGAGATTCCAGCCGGAATTGCGGTGTACGCGATCGTCGCCTGGTTGCTCGACATTGGCGGGCTTCGCGCGGGTCTGCGAGGGTTGCTGCTCGCGCGTTGGCGCCTTGGCGGGGTCTCGCCATGAGAACGGGGCCTACCCGCCTCGCGCTGGATTTTCACGCCAATGCGGCCGCCCGGGCCGTCTCCGATACGAAAGCCGCCCGGGCGAGCAACCTATGTTTACAGCGCCTGTATGATCGTCCAGCCGGCCCACGAGAATCCGACCGTGGTGCAGATGAAGCTCAGCCCGGTGTAGATGCGCATCCACATGAATTTCCAGGCGTCCGGCTTGAACATCACAATGACGAAGACTCCGGGATTGGTGAAGCCTCCAATGACGATCAACCAACAAGCCGCGAGAGGCAGCGGAATTTTGATCGCGTAAAAGGCCAAACAGAACAGCGACATCAAAATGAAATCGACGTGTGCCTTCACGAGAACCTCGTAGTTTTTAATAAATCCGCCGTCGACGCCTTTGATCACGAACCAACGTGCGAAGGTTCCGAGCCAAGCCAACACCAGGGCGGCTCCGAACATGCCGACGGCGCCTTTGAGTAGAATCTCCATTCGTTTTCCTCCAGACAGATTTGCCCCTCTCGCCTCTTGGCTGGAGCGCTAAGACGCCGGCTTGCAAAAGCGAGGGCTGGAGTTTTTTGCGCTTTGGCGGCGCGCCCTTACATGGGGTTTCGCCTCAATAGAATTGGGAAAATTGCCCGACCTTGGACACGGAGGCCGAAGTCTCCGGCGATTTCATTGCGCGGCCGCGGTCTAGCGCTTAAATCTCGAATGTCCCTTCGGCTTTGGAGCGCCTCGATGAAACTGATCGTTCATCTCATTTCGCGGCTGGTCGGAATCGTTCTCCTGTGCCTGACCTTGACCGCCGGCTGTGTGATGTTCGACGCCCATCGCACGATCGGCGCGGAGACGGCGGCCTCGGGCGAGCGAGTGGCGCGTGAACTCGAGAATTTATTCTGGCGGGAGATTTTGTGGCGGAACAGCCTGCGTGACGACAGGCTTCTCCTGCCTATCCCTAATTGGGAGTCTCTCACCACGCTCAAGCTGATTTCGCCGGGCGTCTGCATCACCTTCGCCCCGGACGGGAAAGAACCCCGCAGCCTTTGCAGTCAGGTCCAGGGCGTAGGAACAGCCGCGCCGGACTGGTTCTCGAAGGCATATGAAAATCTGTTCGACCTCCAAACGCCAATTACGCGCGCCGTGACGCTGCGGCAGCGGGAGAACGCCGTCGTCATCGCGACAGCTGATCCGGCGGCGGCTGTCCGTCAAGCATGGCGACAAATATCCGTTGTCGTAAGTGTCGCCGCTTACATGGCGATAGGCATCTGTCTTCTTGCCGCCGCCGCGATCGCTCAGGCGCTGGCCGCGACCCAAAGAATCATCGCGGGGTTGCGCCGACTCGAGGAGGGGAATTACCGGCATCGTATTGAACCGAATAATTCGGGCGACTTCAGCCTCATCGTGCGCGCCGTCAACGATCTCTCCGAACGGCTCGCGCAAACCACGGCAGAGCGCGTCGCCCTGACTAAGCGCCTGTTCGAAGTCCAGGAAGAAGAGCGCCGCGCGCTCGCCAGCGACCTCCATGACGAATTCGGCCAATGCCTGACCGCGACGGTCGCCTTCGCCGGCGCCATCGAGGCCCGCGCGAAGGATCGGGCAGACCTCGCGGACGACGCTCGCTCCATCGCGCGAGTAGCCAAACGCATGATGACAACGTTGCGGGAGGCTCTGGCTCGTTTGCGTTCGCAGGACTTGGAGGAGTTCGGTCTCGAGGCTAGCCTGGTTCAACTCGTCGCGGGCTGGAACGTTCAAACCGCGCCGAAAGCGGTCATTCATCTCGATCTGATGGGAGATCTCGCCGCCTTGCCGCAGGCCGTTTCGACGAGCCTCTACCGCATCGCACAGGAATGTCTGACCAACGCCATGCGCCATGGCAAGCCGAGCGACGTATATCTGCGCGTCGAACGCCTAGCGTCGAACGAAGGATTCGTCACGCTGACGGTCGAAGACGATGGCGGCGGCGATCCGGCGCGGATTGGCAATTCGTCGGGACACGGCATTCTGGGCGTGCGCGAGCGCGTTGCGGCTTTTGGCGGGAATCTGTCGATTGGCCGCGCGGCGCGCGGCGTGCGCGTCGCCGCGCGCATCCCGCTCATGGCTTTGAGCGCGGCGTCGAGAGAGCTCGCGGCGGCATGACCGAAATACTTCTCGTCGATGATCATCCCGTCGTTCGGGAAGGCTACCGGAGGCTTCTGGAGAGCCAGCCGGGCTATCGGGTCGTCGCGGAAGCTGATAGCGCCGCCTCCGCCTATCGAGCCTATCGGACCACCGCGCCCGATGTCGTAATCATGGACCTGTCGCTGCGCGGGGCCGGCGGGCTCGAGGCCGTTCGACATATCAGACAATGGGACAAGGGCGCCCGCATCCTCGTTTTCACCATGCACAGCGGCGCGGCGTTCGCGTTGAAGGCGTTCGAGGCTGGGGCTTCCGGTTATGTCACGAAGAGCAGCGACACCGTCGAATTGATCCGCGCGGTCGCGATCGTGGCGCGAGGCGGGCGGTCGCTTAGCGACGATATTGTGCGGGAAATCGCCGCGGAGCGCCTCGCGGCTGGGCGTTCGTCAATCGACGAGCTGGGCCCGCGCGAGACGGAGATACTGAGGCTCATCGCCTCGAGTCGAACGACCGAAGAGATCGCCGAGCTTTTGAACCTCAGCTCCAAGACCGTTCAAAATTACCATTACCAGATCAAATCCAAGACAGGCGCGCGGACCGATGCGCATCTCGTTTGGCTCGCGATCGGAGCCGGACTAGTCAGCGCAACGCCCCCAGTTGACAGCGTCGCGCCTGCGCTATCCACTCCATGCTCTTTTCACGAAAATCAAGAAAATGCGCTTCGTAAACTAATTAAGAGAACGCCGTTTTCGAGGGGTCCGCGCAATGCCCGTCCCTTTGTCTTGAGACCGGCGTCCGCGTGGTTCTTTATGGTTGAGGCGCGGAGAACCGCTGATGTCGTTGTTGCACGACGGATATTTCACGTCCGGCCTGGACGGCGATCCCGAACTCGCCGAGGCCCTTCGTGGCGAACTGCGCCGGCAACGGGACGGGATCGAGCTGATCGCTTCCGAAAACATTGTTTCGCGCTTGGTGCTGGAAGCTCAGGGCTCCGTATTGACCAATAAGACGGTCGAGGGTCCGCCCTACGGCCGCTACTATGGCGGCGCCGAATTCGCGGACGCGATCGAAGCGCTGGCGATTGATCGCGCCCGCCGACTCTTTGGCTGCCGCTTCGCCAATGCGCAGCCACATTCGGGATCGAACGCCAACGCCGGCGTGTTCCTCGGCCTGTTGAAATTGGGCGACACTATCCTTTCGATGAATGTCGCCGCCGGCGGCCACATCAGCCACGGCCATCCCGCGACGCTGACCGGTCGCGACTACGAAATCGCGTCCTACGGCGTTAACCGAAAGACCGAACGCATCGATCTCGACGAGGTCCGCGATCTGGCTCTCCAGCATAGGCCTAAACTGATCGTCGCCGGAGGATCGGCCTATCCCCGCGCCATCGACTTCGCCGGCTTGCGCGCCATCGCCGACGAGGTCGACGCTCTTTTCATGGTCGATATGGCTCATTTCGCCGGCCTGGTCGCGGCGGGATTCTATCCCGATCCTTTCCCGCACGCCCATGTCGTGACCACGACGACCTATAAATCCCTGCGCGGCGCTCGTGGAGGGCTCGTGCTTTGGAACGACGACGGACTGACCAAAAAGATAAACGGCGGAATTTTTCCCGGCGTCCAGGGCTCGGTGATGCTGCACGGCGTGGCTGGCAAGGCGGCCTGCCTCGGCGAGGCGTTTCGTCCGGAGTTTCAATGTTACAATCGGGCGATCCTCGACAATGCCCGGGCGCTGTCAACCGCGCTCGCGGCGGCGGGGCTCCGCATCGTCACGGGCGGAACCGACACCGGCCTGATGCTGGTCGACCTCGTTTCCAGAGGCGTCACCGGCGACATAGCGGCGGCGGCCTTGGAACGCGCGGGCCTCGCCGTGAACAAGAATCTTCTCCCTTTCGATTCGCGCCCTCCCGAAAGCCCGTCCGGGCTGCGCCTTTCCAGCAACGCCGGAACGACGCGCGGATTTGGCGTGGCCGAGTTTCAGTCGATCGGGCGCTGGATCGATCAAGTTCTGAGAAGCCCGAAGGACAGTCGAACGATTTCCGCGATTCGCGACGAGGTTCGTGGGCTATGCGGGCGACATCCGATCTACTGAGCTATTCGATCGCCCTAATGTTCGCGCCACATCGGCGAGAAGCCGTCGATAAAAATGACCGCGTCCCGATGGGGCGCGCGCTATGCGAAAGCTGTCGGCGCGCGGACCAAATTGCCGCGTAAAACCTAATTCAATCGCCAGATCGCCGCGTTGAGATAGGCCGCGAAGGCGACCCAGGCCGCGTAGGGCCAAAGCAGGCGCGCCGCCGTTTTGTCGATCCGACGAAAAAGAACAATGGTCGCGATGATGGCCATCTCCATCGCCACGATAACCATCATCCCGAGCATGGGGCTCCGCGCGGCGAAAAAAGCGAATGACCAGACACAGTTCAATGTCATCTGCGAAAGGAAAATCCAAATCGCGCGCCAACGCGCGCTCGACGGCCGGGAGCGTAGGATACGGTAAAAGCCGCAGACGATCAGGAGGTAGAGCGCCGTCCAGACGGGACCGAACACCCAATTGGGCGGATTCAGCGCCGGTTTGACGAGACTTGCATACCAACCGGCGAGATTGGGCATTGTCGCGGCATTGCCGAGCGCCGCGACGAGAACGACGGGCGCGAGGGCCAGCAGCGCGGCCAAGGGCCGCGGCAATGTACTGGCGCCGGAGGCGGCGTCGGTCATCAACGACCTCCGAAGGCCGCTCCGCCCGCGCCAACCACGTCGCCGAAATTCGACCCCGCCTGCTCGAAGTTTTCGCCGAGATTTTGGCGCGTGCGCGGGTCGATGACCGCGAAGGGCGCGGCGATCGCGACTCCGGCCGCCGAGCCCACGGCGCCCGCAGCGCCGACGGCGATCTGTCCAAACCTGTCGCCGATGCCGGAACCGCCGTCCGTAAGCGCCTGGCCGCCCGCGAGGCGCCGGCCGATCAGGCGAACGACCTCCGGGGCTTGCGCGAATGTCCCGTGATTGAGGGGATCGTCCGAACTTACGCCAGTGAGATCCTCGACTAAGACGCGATCGGCATGAAGATCCTGCTTATACGGCGCGGTTTCGGGATCGATGGCGCCAAGGCGCGCCTTGTCGCCCCACACGCGCCGCGACGCGGCCAACGCCTCGTCGTCGCGCGAGACAAAAATCGTGAAGCGGGCGGAAGCCGCGCCAATCTGCGCGATCTGGCGCTGGAACACGTCGAAATCCACATCGGGCGCGGCGAGCATGACGCTTGTGATCTTCGCGGGAAGACCATGGTTGCGAATCGCCATCTGGCGCAAGGCTTCGATCGTCACCCAATTGCCCATCGAATGCGCCAATATGGAAATTTCGCCGACTGATTTGTCGCGGGCGAGATTCTGCAGCACCTCTTCCAGCGCGTCGCGGGAGTAGCTGGCGCTTTCATGGTCGTAGCCATAGGCCAGCAGCTTGCCGCGCGAGGGCCAGGTGAACAAAACCGGCAGCGCGGTCGAACGGGCGTCATGGACAATTTGCGCGAAACGATAAACCGCCTCCTCGAAGCGGGTGTTGAAACCATGAACGAACACCAAGACCTGGCGATGGGGCGTCTTGGCGACGCGGGCGTCGAAACGCGCCAACGCGGCGGCGCGGTCCAGCCGATCGGCGCGCAGCGTCACAAAGTCGCGCAGCGGGTCGGGCGGACTGGACTCCGGCCATTGCACGTCGCCGACTTTACGCATGCCGTCGGGCGGGAGAGAAACCGCTATATCGGCGAAGGCCAGCCCCTCGCCGCGCTCGCCGGTGAACAATTCGCCAGGCAGCGCGCCTTCCGAGGCGCGGGTCGTGGCGATCAGCATGTCCACGCGGCTTGTTCCAGGCGCTTGCGCGCCGGTCGGCGTCAGAACGCCGTGTGGTCGTTCGGCGCAACTCGCCAGCAAAACGACGGCGACGGCGAGAGTGGCGACGCGGTGCGAAAACGCTTCCATTTGCCGCTTCACCTCCCTCGTTCGAAAAACTCCGGCGATCCGTCGTCGCCAGAGGCCGGAAAGAGTATCATGATTATCGTCTGGGGCGACGGCCTTCCGCCAAACTTCAAGCTCTTCCGACGCTTATGTAGGTAAAACCTCGTTTTCTGGCGTCTTCGGGGCGGTATATGTTTCGCAGATCGACGATCACGGGGGTCTTGAGCAGGGCTTTGACGCGGTCGAGATCGAGGGCCCGGAAGGCGTCCCATTCGGTCACGATCACCAGCGCGTCGGCGCCCTCGATCGCCGCGTAGGCGTCGTCGAAGAACACGGCTTCCGGCATGAGCGGCCGCGCCTGCTCCATGCTTTCAGGGTCGTAGGCGTGTATTCGCGCCCCGTCGCCGGCGAGCGAGGCGACGATGGCCAGCGACGGCGCATCGCGCATGTCGTCGGTGTTGGGCTTGAAGGCGAGACCCAGCAGCGCGACGCGCTTGCCGCGCACCGAGCCTCCCAGCGCATGCATCACCTTGCGCGCCATCGCGCGTTTGCGCGCGTCGTTGACAGCCACCACCGTCTCGACGATCCGCAATGGCGCGCCTTCGTCCTGTCCGGTCTTCAGCAAGGCCAGCGTGTCCTTGGGAAAG
>Ga0181533_1006166_pt1 | contig 11041 bp, 10 predicted proteins | sample PEATcosm2014_Bin_45_FD_119772 | JGI IMG/M metagenome (GOLD analysis project Ga0181533, IMG submission 119772) | Peatland microbial communities from MTU Mesocosm Facility, Houghton, MI, USA - PEATcosm2014_Bin11_60_metaG | ecosystem: Environmental > Terrestrial > Soil > Wetlands > Peat | place...
AATGCGTTACACCAGTAATATATTGTATCGGTTTATTCTCCTGAAGTTGTCGAAGCGCTTCCCAAAACCGCAATACATCCTCCCCTTTCAATAAACTACTTTTTTCTATGTTAACATCTGCTTTGGTCCATCCCATCCATTCCTCAAAAAGAATATACGCAAACTGTGTGCTTTCCTTTTCTCCATAGTCCTTTGCAAGTTTGCATCTGAACTCGTCGAAAATCATTTTTACTGAAACAAGATCATTTTCCATACTCCGAAGGTAAATAAAACTTATCTTCGCAAGTATATACTGATCCCTGAAATGCTAACTGCTGAAGATACTTATCTGACAATCTCTTCCTCCTCCAAAGATATTTACAAAGAAAAAAGCAGTAAATTTATTGCACTTGCATTCCCTGTATCTTCTGAAGATGATATCAAGAGGCATCTGACTTTGCTTAAGAAAGAGTATCATGATGCACGACATCATTGTTACGCATATTGCCTGGGGTATGATAAATCAGTCTGGCGTGCGAATGATGACGGGGAACCTTCAGGTACTGCGGGGAAACCTATTTATGGCCAGATCCAATCGAATAATCTTACCAATATTCTCATTGTTGTCATTCGTTATTTTGGAGGTGTAAAACTTGGAATACCCGGATTAATCAATGCATACAGGACTGCAGCAAAGCAAGCCATAGACAAAGCCTCCATTGTCACAAGAACAATAGAAGAACGTTATGAAATTTGTTTTGAATATCCCCTGATGAATGATGTAATGAAAATACTAAAAGAAGAGCATGCAGACATCATTGAACAGGAGTCGGAAAACACCTGTAAAATAAGGTTTTCTATAAAACGCTCTCATGGAACCAAGATTAAAGGCAGGTTACAGAAAATAAAAGGGATAACGATCAATTTTTTGACCGGTGAATGAATTGTTAACATAATTTAATGCAATTTATAATAAGTCCAAGTTATAACTAAGTCCTCGAAACTCAGATTTTAACTTATTGTATATTAATGTCATTTTAACTTACACTATAGTGAGAAACATTACAATATCGTTTAAAAAACATTCATGTTTAAGTAGTTGCTGAACAGAATTGGAAAATTCAAAAAAACACAGGTAATCGCCTAAAAACGGGCAATTCAAATAAAAAATTTTTATAAAACAAGTACAAAATATTTTTTTTTTTGAGTTTTTTATTAAATATTTGTTTTACGAAATTATAATGGTGTAACCTCGCGGATTTTTACTTGCAGATTAAATCCAACTCTTTAATTAACAAGATAAAAGCAAAGATATTTGAAAATTTACTCTTGATGGTGATTTGTCAATGGATAAGATTACTTTAGAAGTTTGGGAGAATTGCCTTAAGATTATAAAGGACAATATTAATTATCAAAGTTTTAAGACTTGGTTCCTTCCAATCAAGCCTATCCAGCTAAAGGATAATGTGCTTACTATCCAGGTTCCCAGTCAGTTCTTTTATGAATGGCTGGAAGAACATTATATTGGGTTGTTAAAGAAGACAATCAAGAAAGAACTGGGAGCAGAAGGGCGCCTTGAGTACAGTATTATAATGGATAATACAGATCCGGGCCCTTATACTGTCAATATTCCCACGGGTGAAAAGAAAGCACTTGTCAATCCATCAGTATCTATGCCTATCGATCTTAACAGGGCTAATTCGAAAGAAATCCCCAATCCATTCATCATCCCCGGCCTTAAAAAAATACGTGTCAACTCCCAGCTGATCGAGAGTTATTCTTTTGACAATTTCGTGGAAGGAGATTGCAACAGGCTGGCGCGTTCAGCGGGTTATGCCGTTGCCAACAATCCTGGCAAGACTTCCTTTAATCCCTTATTAATATATAGTGGGACAGGCCTTGGAAAGACCCACTTATCACATGCCATTGGTCTGCAGGTAAAAAATAATCTCCAGGAGAAAACGGTGCTTTATGTAACTACCGACCAGTTCACAAACCAGTTCATAGATTCCGTCAAGAATAACAACCAGAACGATTTTATTCATTTTTACCAGATGATCGATGTACTTATCATCGATGATATCCATAACCTTGCCGGAAAAGAGAAGACACAGGATGTTTTCTTTCATATATTCAATCATCTTCACCAGAAAAGCAACCAGATCATCATGACCTCTGATAAGCCCCCGGTGGAAATGAAAGGAATAGAACCCCGCCTGCTTTCCCGCTTTAAATGGGGACTTTCAGCTGATCTTCAGATCCCGGACTTTGAGACCAGGATCGCCATCCTTCACAAGAAACTCTATAATGACGGAATAGATATACCCCAGGATGTGGTTGAATATCTTGCATACTGCATCAACACAAATATCCGCGAACTGGAAGGTGCACTGATCTCACTCCTTGCCCAATCATCGCTTAACAAGAAAACCATCAGTCTCGATCTTGCCCGGCAGATGATTGATAAATTCGTAAAAAACACCTCACGCGAAATCTCCATAGATTATATCCAGAAAGTGGTATGCGACTATTTCAACATACCCATTGAGATGATCCATTCCAAAACACGGAAAAGAGAGATCGTTCAGGCACGTCAACTTTCCATGTACTTTTCAAAGAAACATACTAAGGCTTCCTTGGCCAGCATCGGGCTGCATTGCGGGAATAAAGATCACGCGACCGTACTACATGCTTGCAGAACCGTCAATAACCTTGTAGAAACTGACAAGCAGTTCCGCACTTTCGTTGAAGAACTGGATAAGAAGATTAAATTGTGAAGATCCTCTTTATCTGTACCGGAAATATCTGCCGGTCACCCATGGCCGAAGGTATACTCAAAGAAAAACTAAAACAACTGAATTACTCCGCAATCGTTGATTCTGCAGGATTTGAGAATTTTCACATTGGGGATTCTGCGGATGAAAGAGCGGTGATTACTCTCCAAAAGAGAGGCATTGATATTACTGATCATGTTGCGAGGGTTTTTTCAGTACAAGATTTCGACCGGTTTGACAGGATTTACGTGATGGATTCCTATCATTATTCAAATGTTGAGCAATTGGCACGTGATGAGAAGGATATGAAAAAGGTAGATTACCTCATGAATGTTGTGAATCCAGGTCTCGACCAAAATGTCAGAGATCCATGGTATGACGGATTGCCTGCCTTTGAGAAAGTATATCAACAGCTGGATATTGCATGCAGTATCCTTGCCAAAAACCTTGTTTCCGGTTCCAGGTTAAAGAAATCCGGTAAATCAAAATAGACCTCATTATGGATACATCCATCCATAATCCCCCCACAGCAGAGGATATCCTGCAGGCAGCCCAACGCATCAGGCCTTATGTAAACCGCACACCCGTTCTGACTTCTTCCACACTGAACAGGATGACAGGAGCGGAACTATTTTTCAAATGTGAAAACTTTCAGAAAGTAGGCGCATTTAAAGCAAGGGGCGCTACAAATGCAATATTCTCGCTGAAAGAATCTCAAACCGGAAATGGAGTGTGCACACACTCATCCGGCAACCATGCCCAGGCTCTTGCCTGGGCTGCTTCGTTAAGAAACATTCCAGCCTATATTGTGATGCCTGAAAATTCTTCCGCGGTCAAGATCAATGCTGTCAGGGATTACGGAGGTATTATTACATTCTGCGAACCGACCCTGGAGGCAAGAGAAAGAACACTCAAGGATGTTATTGAAGCCACCAGAGCCATAGAAATTCATCCATACAATAATCTGTACATCATTGCCGGGCAAGCAACGGCAGCGGCCGAATTATTTGAAGATACAGATAAACTTGATGTCCTGATCGCACCGGTCGGTGGTGGAGGATTGCTGAGCGGGTCATCCTTATCAGCATTTTATTTTTCGCCAGGAACTAAAGTCATTGCTTCCGAACCTGAACAAGCCAACGATGCCTGGCTGTCATTCACCCAAAAGAAATTTGTACCCTCCTTGCATCCCAACACCATTGCCGACGGACTCAGGACTTCGCTGGGCAGCCTTACATTACCTATCATCCTTAACTATGTTGATACCATAGTGACTGTCTCTGAAGAATCAATTATCAAAGCCATGCGTCTGGTATGGGAAAGGATGAAGATCCTTATAGAAACTTCCGCTGCGGTTCCTGTTGCTGCTTTGATAAGCGGGAAAATAGATGTGAAAAGTAAAAAAGCCGGAGTGATCCTTTCGGGAGGGAATGTCGATCCTGATCATTTACCGTGGTAAACATGAAAAAAGGAACGCTATATCTGATACCATCTTTTCTCGGTGAGAGCTCAATTAATGATGTGTTTCCAATTGTAAACAGGGAAATTATCAGCAGAATAAAGTATTTTGTTGTAGAAGAGATCAGGACGGCAAGAAGGTTCTTAAAAAAAGTTTGTCCTAATATAACTATCGACAGCCTGACCTTTATACTTTATAATGAACACAGTAGTCCAGGTAATGCATCAGCTTGTCTTGAACCACTGTTCAGGGGTCAGGATGTTGGCGTTATTTCTGAAGCAGGCGTCCCATGTGTTGCAGATCCAGGGTCCTTGGTGGTCCGCATGGCTCATGAATCAGGTATCAGGGTGGTTCCGCTGGTTGGTCCTTCTTCCCTCCTGCTTGCCCTGATGGCCTCCGGGTTCAACGGCCAGCACTTTGTGTTCCACGGTTATTTACCCATAGATAAACCAGCACGGACAATGCGTCTAAGGGAACTTGAACAAGACATTTATAAAAAAGACCAGACCCAGATCTTCATTGAAACACCTTACCGGAATCTCCAGCTTTTCCAGACAATTATTGAAACGTGCCGGGGATCGACATTGCTTTGCCTTGCCATCTCGCTGACGACAACTGAAGAAAGGATTATTACATTGTCAGTAAAGGAATGGAAAAAGAAAAAGCCTGACCTTAATAAAAAACCGACAGTATTCTTACTTTATAGATGATTTTCAATATTTAATGTAACAATCTCAGGGATCTATCGTCATACAACCATTCATAAACTCCAATATAACTGAATTTTGGAAAAGGTACTATCCATAAATGGAATCTCTAAGAAATACGGCAGAATTCAAGCCGTCAATGCTCTTTTCATTGAAATTCAGAAAAGCCAGGTATTTGGGCTGCTGGGACCAAACGGAAGCGGCAAGACCACCACGCTCAGTATTCTTCTTGATCTTATAAAACCAGATAACGGTACATTTGAATGGTTCGGGAAACCTCCATCAAAAGAAAGCAGGAAACGCATTGGATCTGTAATTGAAAGCCCGAATTTCTTTCCTTATCTGAGTGCAGTAAGAAATTTAAAAATAGTTGCTGATATCAAGGATAAGCCTTATGACGATATCGGGGAAGTGCTTCAGATTGCCGGGTTGTATGATCGCAGGAATGATCATTTCCGTGACTATTCTTTCGGAATGAAACAAAGACTGGCAGTTGCCTCCGCGTTGCTGGGCAGCCCGGATGTTCTAATCCTGGATGAGCCGACAAATGGATTGGATCCACAAGGAATTGCACAGATGCGCGATCTGATCAAAATGGTGGCACAAAAAGGTATAACGATTATCCTTGCGAGCCATCTCCTGGATGAAGTTCAGAAGATTTGTTCACATGTGGCTGTTTTAAACAAAGGCAGAATATTGTTTGACGGGGAAGTTCGCGATGTGCTTGCGGTTTCAGAATTACTCGAGATAGCGGCCAGCAATATGGAACAATTGCACGATGCCATTTCACATTACCCGGGTTTTGTTTCCATTGTTAAATCAGAAGGGAAATGGCTGATTTACCTAAAGGATCAGATACGACCTGCAGAAGTCAATGAATTCCTTTATGAACAAGGTATTGTACTTACTCATCTCGCTGAGCGAAAAAGAACACTGGAACAGCATTTTCTTGAACTCTTAAATGATAATTCCTGATAAATGATCAAGCTACTGAAGATAGAATTAAAAAAGATACTGACTTACAAGGTCTTCTGGATTCTGATGGGATTGTATTTTCTGTTCCTTGTCTTAGGGATCCTTATGGCCGGATTCATAATCAACAGTTGGATTGATGACATCAGTAAACATAGTCCTATCCCCTTTCCCCATGTCATAATCTATTTATTCCCGGATATCTGGCAGAATATAACCTTCTTTGCCAGTATCCGGTTCATTCTTATCCTTCCTGCCATTGTAGTAATAATTCTTATCACGAATGAATTTACAAATAACACTATCAGGCAGAATATTGTAAATGGCATGAGCCGTCAGGAATTTTTGCTCTCAAAACTTCAATTGATCTTTTTTATTTCATTGCTTATTACGATCATTCTTGTCATTGCCATACTTATCATCGGAATTTCCAATACAGCAGATTATAGTATGATGATCATGTTTAAAAAGATCAGTTTTGCAGGAGGGTTCTTTTTCCAATTGTTTACTTTTTTGATATTCGCATTTTTTACAGGTTTTCTTTTAAGAAATACGGGGTTATCCATTGCCTTTTTTACGTTATATGCTCTCATCATCGAACCTGTTCTTTATTTTATCCTGAAAGTACCAAAATTGCAACCCAATAATATTTCTCGTTTCCTTCCGGTCAATTCCGTGATCCGTATCGTTGAATATCCATATTTTCCAGTTCTTAAAAAGCTGATGGGATTAAATGTTCAGGAGCAAATTTCCCTAATTGATTGCGCTGTGCCTATTATCTATTCTTTAGTAATGGTCGGAATTGTTTATTGGGTCCTTTCAACCAAAGATCTTTAGCAAAAGAAAAACCAAGTCAGACGTGCAAATTCCATACTAACCCATAATCTAATCAGCATGAGCAACAATGGATGGTTTGAATTTCTGAAAGGATACCCCTGGTACAAGGGAGAAAACAAATATCCTTTACGCGCTTATTCGGAATATATGCCTCCAGTAAGGACGGGTATCTTTCCTTACAAGGGAGACGTCGATAAGAGGATATTTGATATTCACGACGCCTATGGCTGGAAGATCTCAGAATTTGAGGAGGAAATACAACTCAGGCCTGGTCTTGAAATTACAGGGAAACAAATTCTGGAACACGTTTTGCAGATGGAAGGTGGTAAATTCCCCCCATATCTTGCCGGGCACAAACAAAAAAACCTGATTGGAAATCTTTTCTGGCCGCATGAACTTGCAGTACAGACAGGATGGCAGAAACAGGAAAGGTATGTTTCACTTCTGCCATTGGCATTGTCGAAAACAAACGACGATAAGGGAAGAGTACGCTGGACTTTTTTTGGTGCCAGCGAGCAGGGTCCTGAGAAAGCTTTCTGGAAATCATTCTATGAAGCACCAGGTAAGGAAGTCTCAGTTTCTGTTTTCATCACCCTCATGCAATGGATTTTTAAACATGCCTATGGAATTACTGTGGAGAATGGGGAGCACCTGAAAAGCCTGGGTTTCAGGATCCTATCTTCGGGAGATTTCTATCCATTTCCTTATTGGAAGATGGAAACTCTTCCTTCCTGGACTCAAGGTTTTCTTATCAAAGATGAAGACGATTTTTCAAACATCAACTATCTGTTGACTTTCCGCCCTTTCAGTAAGTTGCCCACTCTTGTTCAGGAAAAATATTTAACGGGGAAGATAACAATGTTACCCTTTCCAGGGAGTCTTATATTATGGGGAAGCCAGGATTACATCAGACTTCAAAAAACGCAATATAATGCCATCCAGATTCCTATGTTAGGATTGGTCAAAAGGAATGAAGATATCCATGGAATCCGTGTGCCTCAATCAGGCTGGCTTCATGAGCCCAGAGTTGCCGGGGAAAAAGCAGATATCCTGGAACACTTTATCATCAACACCTATATCCGCACAAACCGCTGGGACCGTGTGCACAGGAATGAAGATGCCTTGCTCGCCAGCAAAGAAGTCGACCCGGTTGTGCAAACACTTTTCAGCACCAACCTTAAATCCCTCGATCTTTACAATAAGCCCATGGCACGAAACAGCCAGTTGCTTCATGAATCTTTGGAGTTGCTGCTGGATGGCCCAAGGGCCAGCAGGATAGCAATTGGCGAGGCAGAGTTAAAAGTGGTCAATGGCGGACTATTCCGTTACCGGTTTTTCTTTCCTCCCATGCAGGCCGGAATTTATGAGATCTGGTGGCATCGCCCACTGATAGGATGCCTGTCCAAAGATAAAAACAGCATCGTCATCTCTCCTGAAACGATCACCGGATACCTGACAGCATATCCTACAGAAAAACCAGATCCTGCAAATTCTATTGAATTATGGCCAAGGTTTCAAAGACGGGAATTGCAAATTTTCATTCTAAACAATTTTGATCCCTCCCATGATCATTACCTTCATCAGACATCCCTGAATCTTCTTGCCCTGACGGACAGCCGGGAACAGCTTGGTAAACAGTTACTGGACAGGGAGTTTGCACGACATCTGATAAGAATCCAGAAGAACGAAAGCCTGGAAGAATGGTTTGCTTCTTTTCCGGGAAGGTCAAAGGATCAGAAAAAGGCTGAATCGATCAAGGTTTCAGTATTTTCCATCCTGAGGCCTGCGACAATAAATAATGAAGTCCCTGATTACCTGACATACGGTGATACGGCAAGCCGGTCATATGAAGAAGCTTACTGGAACCAGATCCTTTTCCTGGCTCATGGAAAATTCATCAACAAAGACAATGCAGATGTCGTCAATGACCCCCAGACATTAAAATATGTAGATCATCCCCACAGGGACCTTGAAATGCTTGGAGATTACCTTATCGGCAGGTATCATGAAGAGATCCATCTTACAGGTATGGAAGGCAAAGCAGAAGTGGGAGAATTGCCATTCCGCTGGGAGACTGATTTTGAGTTTCATGATTATGGGGGATGGAAAGCCAATCAGGATGGCAGTGCATCTGAAAGAAACATCCTGTTGATGATTCCCGGCAAGAATCGGAACGAGGCTGTCATCATGTCCGATCATTATGATACAGCTTACATGGAAGATGTTTATGACGGCAAAGGTGCCAATGCAGGGGCCAGACTATCGGCCGCAGGTGCTGATGATAATCATTCTGCCACCTCTACCCTCTTGCTGGCTGCCCCCATCTATCTCAGGATGGCTAAGGAAGGCCGGCTTGAACGGGATATCTGGCTGTTGCATCTTACCGGTGAAGAGTTTCCTTCTGATTGCATGGGAGCCCGTAATTTCTGCCAGAATGTAATCCAGCAAACGCTGAAACTTCACAAATCTGATGGCACAATAAAAGATCTTGCGGGTATTAATATAAAAGGTGTTGTGCTGATGGACATGATTGCACATAACCGTGAAAGCGGGCGTGACATCTTCCAGATAGCGCCGGGAAATTCTCCCGCATCCCTGCAGCTTTCCTATCAAGCCTTCCAGGCCGGCAGTTCCTGGAACACCCATGCAGCAAAATGGAATGAATCGCCTGACAGAAAAGGATGCGAGCAGGGAAAAAGAACAACTGACGGTGTGACTATTCCACCCAAAGCATTGCACCTCCTCCCTGATGCGGAGGTACGTACCTGGGAAGATCCTCACAGTACACTATACAATACCGATGGCATCATTTTTTCAGATACAGGCATTCCTGTTATCCTGTTCATGGAGAATTATGATATCAGTCGTCAGGGTTACCACGACACCCATGATACCATGGAAAATATTGACCTTGACTATGGGGCTGCTATCTCAGCTATTGCAATTGAAACGGTAGCCAGGGTTGCAACTTTGAAAGACACTGAGAACCTTCAGTAAAAATAATTTATTTAGACCATGTACAAATAACGAAACCGATATTATCTTTGCCGTTTATTCACAATAATTTAAATCAGACAGTATGAAAACGACAATGAAAATAATGTTACTCGCAGTGATTCTCCTCATGGGTACACGCACTTTTGCCCAGGATCGTGTTTATAAAGACGGCTCTGTATGGACTGTCTCATTAATCAGGACGACTTATGGAATGAGCGATGATTATCTTACAAACTTAAAATCAACATGGAAAGCGTTACATGATGAAGCTATAAAACAGGGTTTGGTGTTATCCTACAAGATCCTTGCCGGTGATGTCGCCAACCCGCAGGATTGGGACATCATGCTTCTTGTAGAATATAAGAACCTGGCCAGCATGGAAGGTACTGATGATAAATGGGATGCCATCTATAAGAAAGTAGTCGGTGATGAATCTGCTATAAAACAACTGAGGGACAGCCGGGTATCTATGCGCACAATTTATGGTGAAAAGCTGATGAGGGAAGTGGTTTACAAGTGATAAGCTATGCTGTTCAATAAAAAAAGGTCAGTCTTTAAGGTTGACCTTTTTTTATTCAATTTAACGGGCTATCGCCGCATTTAAATGAAAGACAATTATTTCCGCATTTTACTGTCTAAACCAAAGTATGCGAATCTGATCCAGTTGTCTTCTTTTATTATACAGAAGACGTACCGGAACTATTGCTCTTTTTTCTTTCTGGTGCTGATTCCAAAAGGTAAATATGCAGGACAGATGCCAAATAAAGAGGTAAGAATGAGAAGTGCTGCCACGATCAGAAGTATAATCGCCAGCGTTCCTGAGATTACATGTGTAAAATACAACACCAGCACCAATGCTGCTATCAGCAGTCTAATGGTAATGTCAATAGTTCCCATATTCTTTTTCATAATGTTCAGATTTTAGGTTAAAACGTTGCAAAGGTAAAAAAGATCTTTTAATTAAAGCGTATATTTATCACTTAGATCGTTTTATTATCACTATTTATATTTTTAAGAGCACCAAAGTGGCATTTCGCGGAAATTCGCGGCAAAAATGACATCAATGATCGTCAGGTATTGATTTTGGGATTTGAATTTATTACTTTTATCCACGTTTTATAAAAACCATGAATTATGGCGATATCTTATGATAGTGTTAAGTGTCAAGTTTTAAGTGTTAAGTAATGATTTAGATTATTTTATGATATTTGTAAATTCAAAAAACCAGATTTATGGCAATTTCTTATGACAATGAATTAACTGCAAGGTACCATGGAAGATTTGGCAATGCCGTTTTAAGGTGGCGCGGAGGGAAG
>Ga0181533_1006169_pt1 | contig 11040 bp, 11 predicted proteins | sample PEATcosm2014_Bin_45_FD_119772 | JGI IMG/M metagenome (GOLD analysis project Ga0181533, IMG submission 119772) | Peatland microbial communities from MTU Mesocosm Facility, Houghton, MI, USA - PEATcosm2014_Bin11_60_metaG | ecosystem: Environmental > Terrestrial > Soil > Wetlands > Peat | place...
GTTGAACTTTCTCGGCATCGAATTAGATAAGTCGCGCAACGCGAAGACTGCGGCGGTGATTTCCAAGAATTCCAGCCGGGTCACGGTTCGCGTCATTCGCACGGACGAAGAACTGATGATTGCAAGGTCGGTTTTTCGAAAAATCCCCTGACGCCCGCCGACAATCAAGCAAACCGACACCGCCGCCCTCGTGCAATTGGCAACCGACATGGACGACCTCGCCTTGCAATTCGACGGCACGGACGCCGGCAAACGATTCATCGAAGCCTGGAAACGCGCCCGCATCATCGTGGACACCGGCGGCGGCCACAGCGGCACACCGCCCACGCCGCCAACTCCGCCCGCGACACCGGGCAAATAAAATCAATTCTCGCAAAAGCAAAGCGGCCTTCGGAAACGGAGGCCGCTTTTTTGGGGAATTATAGACTCGACTGACCCAAAAAGTTTGTCAGTTTGTGGGATATGACTCAATTTATCATAATGGGATTTATCAAAGACTGCGAAAGGCTCGAAGGTTACAAAAGTTTGATGCCACAAGTGCTTTCACAATATAATTCACACAAAGAAGACAGAGACGCGCTTGGGCTTCTGGAAAAAGTAACAAAAGATTTAGTTAATATTGTCGGAAATATCAAACAGGATGCCGAGAATCTGCAATTGATCGAAACAAAAGGGCGATGCAAACGATTTAAGCGGTCATTGGAAATGACACTGAAAATATTTCCAGGTGGAACACTCAAAAAATTGACTTCAGAAGAGATTGCTTCAGAAATTGGAGGAATACAGGAATCTCTTCAAAATGAACTTTGGGAACGAAGGTTCGTTTTTATCCCGCCTGAAAAAGTCGAGTTTTTTGAAAAAGATGGAGACGAGGCTTTGTTTGGCGACAAGGTTTATCAAAATTTCAAATCTGCTCGTGTAGAAGTAAAAGATGCGGGCAATTGTTTGGCAGCGGATTTGAACACGGCAGCGATTTTCCATCTGATGCGTGTGGCAGAAATCGGTCTTCGCGTGTTGGCTCGGCGTCTGAAAGTGCCGGTTAAAAAAGGCCAATTGGAATATCTCGAATGGAAAAATATCATTGACCAAATCGAAAAGAAAATAAAGGAGAACGTCGCAAAATTGCCGTCAAAGACAAAAAAGAAAGCCTCCGCGCTTGAATTTTATCATGGGGCAATCGGCGAGTTTTATGCATTCAAAGATGTATGGAGAAATAATGTCATGCACACTCGGGAAAGTTACGCCGAAAAAGAGGCGGTTCCTGTTTTCAATCATGTTCGCGGCTTCATGCAAAGGTTAGCCGCAAAAATATCTGAATAATATTTCGTTTTTTTATTACATCAGTTTCTCGCAATCCCGGCGCGCGACTTTTCAAGGGGACGGCGGACTATTCTTCTCAGTAGATGCCCGACGGTTTTGTGGCAATACTACGGATCGTTCAATGCAGTTGCATGGGATTCATGACCCTCTAAGACCAATTCGTAAAGTTCCGATGGCTTGCGAGTCTTGTTCAAGGTGCCGATGATCTGCTCGACAGCATCACAACTCTGCTTGGCAAAATCTTCCGTAATCATCTTTTCCAAATCGGATTCGAGTCTCGTATTAAAAACTTTCAGGTAGTTGCTCTCGTCGCAGTCGTTTTTGTCGATCTTGAGAGACTTGGGCTTGGCGTGAGCGATGCGGTTGCGAAATAATATAAGTTGCCGAGCGGTCGCCCACGGATGTTTGCTCAAGTCTGGATTGATGCCGCAACTCGTGGCAACGAGCCGGAGCTTCGCTATCGGACTGGCACTCTCGAAGTCCTTCCAATCGGGTATCAAAACTTCTCCGTAGGTGTTGCCGATGGCTTCAATGGACAATGCTGACAACAAAATGGCTCCAAGCCAGTCGTAAAAGTAGCCGGTTTTCTTCTCCTTTGCAGTTTCGAGGTGGCGCAGCGCGCCTCTCAAAAGCAAAAGGTGTGGGAGGAACTTCCGTTTAACTTTGACGTGGACACGTGACATGGCGTGGTGGGTTAATCCATTTGGCCGCGCAGCCACCGTTGATATTTATTTTCCATCAGTCTTTTTGGTGTTTGGGGTGACTGCCTGAATTGCTTCAGCGTTTTTGCTTGCATTCTCTGCTTCGAGAAGAGTTATGTTTCTTGGGGCAGCGACCGAGACGAACTCTTTTTTTTGTTGGGCTGGAACGGCTACTGGCTGAGCGGGAGCGGCATTCGTGACAACGATTTGGTCTCCTTGAATTTTCGCGTTTGTAGCTGGCGGCGTGGTTGTTTCCTTGTTCATTTTTTTATCTCCACGGGGTTAATAATTGTGATTGGTGTTGTATCGGTTTGAAAGCTACTCTTGAGCACAAAAAATGGCATAGATGTAAGTAGGCGGCGGGCCGTCCGGCCAGTGCCCGGGCGCGCGTCTCATCGGAATCATGGCCGGTGATGATCACGACGGGCACACCGAACTCCACGAGCCGGGCTTGAACCTCGAAGCCGTTCACGACCGGCATGTGCAGATCCAGCACCACGCAATCGGGCCGGTGCGCAGGAAGGGATTCAAGAAACTCGCTGCCGGAGGGAAATGACTCCACATCCAGACCGCCGGAGCGCAACAGACGCGTCAAGGCTTTGCGGATGGGTTCTTCATCATCAACGATGGCCACGAGAGGTCGGGTTTTGCTCACAAGCCTGAATCCTAGAAAAGGATACGGGCGGGTGGGTATTGGACCTTGGGCCAATAAGGGAAAGCGGACCGCGCGACGTCCCGGCGCGCTGCGGGTGCGAGGGTGAAGCGGTGCGTGGTGGAATTCGCAACGCCCTCGTGCAATCGCGGCTGCTGCGACCGGGGACCGGTCGCGGTCCGTGTTTAGGCGGCGCGGATGCCAGCCCGCTCGGCGAGATGAACGAGTTCCGCCACCGAGTGCACCTTCATTTTTTCCATGACGCGGGCGCGATGGACCTTGATGGTTTTCTCAACGGTGCCGAGATCGGCGGCGGTTTGCTTGTTCAACTGGCCGGAGACGACATGGGTGAGCACTTCGCGTTCGCGCGGTGTGAGCGAGTCGAGCCGGGCCTGGATGTCTTCCAGTTCGGCGCGGGCGATACGCGCGATGCGGTCCTTCTCAATGGCGACCTGAACCGCCTTGAGCAAGTCGTCGTCATTCACCGGCTTGGTGAGAAAATCCAGTGCGCCACGTTTCATTGCCTGCACACTCGCGGGGATGTTGCCGTGGCCGGTCAGGAAAATAATCGGGATGGCGCTGCCTTTCACCGTCAAAGCCGCCTGCAATTCCAGGCCGTTCAAGCCGGGCATTGCGAGATCAAGCACGAGACAACCGGGGGCGCGGGGGTCGTGGCGTTCCAGAAATTCCTGCGGCGAGCCGAACGCCATCACGTTGAGCCGCGCCGAGCGCAGCAGGCGCGCGAGGCTCTTCAACACTGCGGAATCGTCGTCCACGATGAAAACGGTTGGCGATGGTGTCATCATTGATCAATATCCGGTGTTCAGGATAGCGATGGGTGGCAAATTGTCAGCAAATTACCACTCCAGAACGGATTACCGATTGTTAAGCACCTGTTTCTTCGAGCGACGGAATCGTGAAATAAAACACCGCGCCGCGGGCCTCACCATTCGCGGCCCTGAGATTTCCGCCATGCGCCGTAATGATCGTGCGGCACACCGACAAACCCAGACCCAAACCATGTGGCTTGGTGGTGTAAAACGGCATGAACACCTGCTCCAGTTTGTCCGGGGCAAGCCCTACGCCACAGTCGGCAACGGAAACGCGGACATTCTTGTCGGCGCACAACTCCGTGCGCACGACCAATTGACGATCGGCGGGCGAGTTGCCGTTCATGGCGTCACAGGCGTTCATCACCAGATTGAGCAGGACTTGCTGGAGCTGCACGCGGTCGCCTTTGACCGGCGGCAGGTCGGTTGCCAGTTCGGTGTGCGCAACCACACTATGATTCACCAGATCGCTGCGAATCAATTTGAGAACTTCCTGCACCACGTCATTCAAGTCGAGCGGCTGCTGCCGCACTTCACCTTTTTTAAGCAGCAGGCGGAGGCGGCGGATGACTTCGCCGGCGCGGTTGTCCTGCTCCACGATGTCCTTGAGGATGTCGCGCACTTCGTTCAGGTCAATGTTGTCATGCGCGAGGAAGCGGATGGCGGCCTGGGCATTGCTAAGGATGGCGGTGAGCGGCTGGTTCAATTCATGAGCCATCGAGCCGGACAATTCCCCCAGCATGGTCACGCGGGACAAGTGCGCCAGTTCTGCCCGCTGCTGCGAGGCGTCGGCTTCGGCCTGTTTGCGGGCGGTGATGTCCATGGACACGCCACGCACGCGAACCGTTTTGCCACCGCCGTTGAATTCGACTTGACCGCGCGCGACGACCCAACGCATCCGGCCATCCGGCAACACCACGCGGAATTCCACCTCGTATTGGCCATCCCCATCGTTCGCCCTGGCCATCGCCAGCCGGATGGCGTCACGATCGTCGGGATGGATCCGTTGCAGAAGCATTTCGAAGTCCAGTCGTTCCGCTGGCGAGAAGCCGAATAGAGCACGCCATTGGTCACTGGCCCAAATTGTGTTCCGCGCAAGATCCCTAACCCAGACGCCGAGATTTGCCGCCTCCGCGGCCAGGGTCATCCGCTCTTCGCTCTCGCGCAGCAACTCTTCCGCCTTTTTACGCACGGAAATATCGATGGCGATACCGACCAAATGAGGTTTCCCATCAATGATCACCTTTGAACCGGTGGCGAATACTGGCATCTTCTGCCTATTTTTGAGGATCAGGTTCAGCTCGACCTGCGTGTACCCTTCGGAGAATACCTTGGGAAACTCCCGGGCGAGCTTGAGCCGATCCTCTTCGTCAAACCAGTCTTCTATCCGGTAATTCAGCAGTTCCTCAAACGTATATCCCGTCATCTCCTCATGCTGCCTGTTCCATTGGACGAGCCGCCCGTCCTCGGTATAAAGGTAAAGCAAACCCGGCACGCTGTTGAACACAGCCGCCATCAAGTCATGCGCGTTACGGCTGGCTTCTTCCGTCCGCTTGCGGTCGGTGATGTCCACCGAGATGCCGCGTATACGGACCGGTTTGCCTCCGCCGTCAAACTCCACGCGACCGCGCGAGTTGATCCAACGCATCCGGCCGTCCGGCAGCACCACGCGGAATTCCGCCTCGTAGCGACCGTCCCCACCAGTCGCCTTCGCCACGGCCTGTCGAAAACTTTCATGGTCGTCGGGATGGAGCCGTTGCAGAAACTTTTCGAGATCCAGACGCTCCGCGGGCGTGAAGCCCAAGAGCGCCCGCCATTTGGCGTTCGCCGAGATTTCGTTCCGCACCAGATCCCGATCCCAGACGCCGAGATTCGCCGCCTCGGTAGCCATGGCCATCTGTTGTTCGCTCTCGCGCAACTCCCGGCCCAGTTGCGCGGCGCGGAGCGCGTCGCGGCTCAACTCGTAGCCCATGGACAGCAGCACGGCGAGGAAGGGAAAACTCACGACGATGGGCATCCGCAGCACGCCCGCCGCCACCAATCCAGCCTGAGCCGACGAGAAGAGGATGAAGAAGGCCAACGATCCGCCCACGATCACCGCTTGTCGGCGCGATTCTCGTGAGCCGGTGCGCCACAACCGGAAAGAGGCATCCGCCACATAAATAAATTGCACCAGCGCCGCGAATTGCCCGAGCCGCACCCACGGATTGAGCGTCCACACGCCAAGCATGGAAACCGGCTCACCGAGGAAGTTCACCTGCTGCAGACTTTGGATGGCGCGGATATGCAGGTTGAGTCCCGTAGTAAAGTTCGCCACCACCGCCAGCATCCGCAAACCGAGTGCTGCGCCGAGCAGCCATACTTTCCCGGTGCCAAAGTAGAAATGCACAAACCCCAAGCTGCCCACGGCGATAAACCCGTACGCAAAATGCCCCCACCGGATCGCCGCTCCGTATTCTGCCGGCGACTTCGCATACATGGCGGCCATCTCGCCCGTTGCCATCCCAATCACTCCAACCGCCAGGACAAAGAAACACAGATAAGCCCACGAACGTCGCTCCCGAAACCAGATCAGCAAATAGATCGTCGCCAGTGTGAAGCTCACCGAGGCGATCATGGACCAGATGATGGTGACCCAACTCATGTAGTGAAGGGGGACAAGTGGCGAGGGTCGAGGGACGGTGGGTCAGCCCCGAAAGCTTTCGGGGGTGAACAGTGATCAGTGATCAGCGGCAGCAACCCTGTGGTGTTGCAGACGGAACGGAGGCGTTGCTCCGCGTGCTGGAGATTCCAATCAGCCATTTCAGCGGCAGTCTAGCAAATGCCAGCCTGTCGGCCAAGCGTGAGATTGAGGTGACGGCAAGGGGTTGGGGTATTAGCCAGGATGTCGCGAGTGATATAAATCCCAAGAGTTGCATTTTGGTGACAAGCAAATCCTGCGACCAGCCTTTTTGGTATCGAAATCGGGCCACGTTTCGTCCAATGACATTTGCATTTTGAGTCATACCCGGCGAGGTTCGCAGATACGAACGCATTTCCGCCCTCCGGCTTCGTGAATTGCGCCGCCGATGATACCGCTCCGTTCCGCTTGGCAAGGATGCTACGGGTCGGCTCAAAAAATCTCGCCGCTTCCGTTCCTCCTTGCCAATGCTCATGTCGCAAGTTGCGGCTGGTTAGGAATTCACGAAGCACACCTGCAAGCCTTTGGCTTTGGGGTGGGTGTAATTCCCAAGCTGCTTGAACATGAAAGGAGTTGGCCGATGCGAAAATTAACTTTTATGCAGATTGTTCTGTTAAAAAGACAGGGCTGTTTTTTTAACAGCTTGGGCGTGGTCCAACGTCAAATTTTTTAAGTTTCAGCGTTCCGGTAATAAGGCGAGCAGTTTGGCTTTCACATATTCCCCAGCCTGCTGCGGGTCATAAATAATTCCTGCCCGGAGCAGTTGATTCATGTCCGAACAAAATCCACGGTCGGCCAAGTGCGCGTCTAGCAACCCAACAAACTCGGCTCGTCCGGCAACGCTGCCTTCCAATTTCAGATAATGCTGAAATGACTCGATGACCTTGGCCGGAACAACCGCTGGTTTGGCCAGCGTCAGCGCCCAATATAGGTCAAATAAATCCCGCCCGCGCCGACGCTGAAACAATGCCCGCATTTTTGTTCCCAGCATTTCATGGATGTCATAGCCGCTGACCTGGGTGCCGACCGTCGCATCCCGAAACGGAAATTCAAACGGAATTTTAATCACGGACAGATGCGGCATGCGCTCGGTGACATTAGCTTCCACCACAATTTCCATGTTCGTTCCCGGTTCCATCAGTGACGGAATAGCGTAAGTTATCCGCAGCACCCGCGACGGTTTCACCGTGTTGCGGATGGCCAGTTTGAGGTCGCCCCACACTGATTGTTTAGGAGTTCCCAGCACACCGCTCAAAACGCGATTGAGTGCCCTGCGAATATGCCCCTCCGGGCGATCACCGACCACAACCAGATCAATGTCCTCGCTGTAACGCGATGCCGGCGCGAGATGAACCTTGTGCAGCAACGTGCCGCCTCGCATCGCAATCTGGCTCTGCAAAAATGAATCCTCGAACAACGCAGCCATCGTATGGCACAACAATAAATCCTGCTCGACCTGACGTTGGCTCGGCCAAGGAACAGCCGCTTGATGAGCCAGAACATCCCGGCGGGTAAGTGAAATCATAGTCCAAGTTCTCCTGAATTATTGAGAACCCGCCAACGCTCGACCACCGGCGCAGTCATCCGGCCAGCTTTCGCCGGGGCAAGCGGAACCAAAGCGAGTTGAGGGGGCAACCAGTCATGAATTACGTCGGCCAATTTTTCCTTGCCAGCAGTCTCGATAATATAACCCAGCCGTTGTGCGGTTGCCGGTTCGTTCTCAGCATCCAGCATACGTTTGAGTTCGGAGCCACCCATCAGCGGCAGCAGTGGCGTGAGGGTTTCAACCGCACGCCCAATCCCGCCAATGCGCGACGCATACCGGACCAAATCAAACGCCGTTGCCTCGGGCGTGCTAACCCGCGTCGGGGCGAAAGCGTTCGCCAGTGGTTGCGTAGGCGTCTGTTCAATCCCGCGCTTGACGAAAAACCGAATCCGCAGGCGTCCGACTTCAATCTCGCGCCGCGAACCGTCAGTCATCACTTGAGTCACTTGCAGTGCTTGCGGATTGGAACCGTAGGTGCCAGCCGCCGATTGAAGTGCTAGATAATATGGATGCCCCAGCCAGCTAAAATAGTCGTCGAGCCACCATGTAACCGGGGGTACTCCCATCGAGCGATGCTCCGGGCTGACAATCAGGAAAAATTGCTGCAACCGCGAAACCCTGACAACCCGACTGCCCAGCCGACGCAACTGATTCTTTGCCGCCGTGACGGATAAGCCCGTTTCCTTGACCAGATCAGCCAGAAAGAAAGCCACATGACCCGCAGCCAACCGCGCGTCAATAAACGCAGCAGCAGCGCCATTTTGCCGAATCTTTTTAGCGTTCTCTTCCATTATTTCGTATGCAGATTGTAGCGTCATACGCTCCAATACGCAAATGATTTAATAATTGCTTGGGAGGCCGCTCGAATTATAGTTGACAATTGTATCTAGTAAGATACTATGTAAGAAATATGGGATTCATTGAGTTTCCATTCATCGAAGTGCCGAAAGATTTGCGCAAGATTGTCGGTGAGCCAACGCCCGGCACGCGCGCCTACCGCCGGGAAGGGACGCACGCGGAATGTGGCCAGTGGATTGAAGACCTCGGCTTGCATTACAAAGGGGATGTCGGAATTTCGCCCGCCGGCGTCACCATGTTCGTGCCCGTCCAGCGTGCCGCCGTTCACAAACGCATCAAGGAAGGCAAGCTGACCGCGTTCTTCTTTTACATCACCCACGTTGAAAGCACGTTTTTCGGCACCAAGCGTAAAGTCAAGCAGCGCCCCTACATCCTGTTGTCCCTGAGCGAATGCAAGGCGTGGGTGGCGGAAATGAAACGTCGGATGGGTTATGTGGATGAGCCGGACGAAAGCCTGATGCAACAGAGAAAAAAGCTGAAACCGGCGGCATCGGCAGATGAACCAAAAACCGTGAAGGAAGCCGTGGAAGCCCTGAACTTTGCAGACACCGACCCGCAAGACAAACGGGATCGGAAAGTGCGATATGAGGATGACGAATTTGACCGTGAAAACCGGCAGCAGGATATGTTCTTGCTGTTGGCGGAAGCGATGGCGGCGATGGCTTCCGACAAAAAGAAGTCTCAATTTTATCGTAAGCGACTTGAACGAGGAATGGAGTGGGACAAAAATGAAAAGCGATGGAAATGGAAGGACGAAGATGAACCCGCAAAATGAATTTAATGACCGGCTGATTCGCCTGCCCGAGTTGGAACGGATTTTCGGCGTGTGCAAGCGGACGGTAAGACGGAAGGCGGAAAACGGCGAGTTGCCACCATTACGACGGATAGGACGCGCGGTGGGAATGCTGGAAAGCCAGGTCAAAGCGTATTTTCAAAGATTGAGCCAACCAAGTTAAGGAGCATCAAAATATGGAAGCGAGAATTTACAAACCGAAACGGTGGCAGAACGGCAAGCGCGTGACCGCCCGGTTATACCGTGCGCGTGTCAAACTCGCCGGTGACAGCAAAGTGCGGGACATCGCCTTGCAGGTATCCGACAAGCAGGTTGCACAACAAAAGCTGAACAAGCTGATTCAGGAATTGGAACACGAATCGGCGGGATTGATTCCGGCGAAAGTGGAACGGGAGGCGGCGCAGAGTCCATTGCTTGATCTGGTTTCGGAATATGTCAAGGAACTGACCGTCCTGGGGCGGTCGGGAGACCACCTGCGCCATGTGGACAAGCGGTTGCGGCGGTTGGTGCGGGAATGCCGCTGGACAAGATTGGCCGACGTGACACCCGCTTCGTTTCAAACGTGGCGCAAGGAGCAAGCGCACAAAGCACCCAAGACCCTAAACGAGTATCTGGCCACGCTCTCGGCCTTTTGGACATGGTTGCGCAAGCAAAGCCGCGTCAGTGTGAACCCCTTTGAACTGGTGGAACGAACGGACACGCGCGGCAAGGAACGAGTTCAACGGCGGGCACTGTCTGACATGGAGGTGGTTGAATTGCTCAAAGTTGCTGGCAAGAATCAACTGGCCTATATGCTGCCCCTGTATGCGGGTTTGCGGCGCAATGAAGTTAAAACGCTGCGCTGGTCGAATCTGGTGCTTGGCGAATCCGGCGGACTGCTGCGCATTCATGCTGCCGTGAACAAGAACCGGAAGGAACAGGCATTGCCATTGCATCAGGAATTGGTCAAGGCGTTACAGCAACAGAAACCGGCGGACGGCAAGGCGGATGATTTGGTGCTGGTCAACGGAGTGCCGAAAATGAAAGAAGTCCGGCAGGATTTGGCAAAGGCGGGCATCCCGTTTCTGGATGAGCGCGGACGCCGCATGGATTATCACGCATTGCGGACGACGTTTATCACCCGGCTTTCGACCATGAAAGTACATCCCCGGCTGGCGATGGAACTGGCGCGGCATAGCGATATGCGGCTGACGATGAAAACCTATACGGATGTTGGTCAATTACCGTTGCGCGAAGTCATGGACACGTTGCCGGGTTTTGGTTCTGACTCCCGAATAGACTCCCGAACTTTAGGCCCGACGGGTCAAACGGTGTCACCAACTGTCCCAAACATTGGGGAGACAAAAAGCGAGAATAGCATTGAAAACATTGGCGAAAGTCATCGCGACTCACATCTTGTCACCATGAGTCACGAAAAGTCAGAATGGCGGAGAGAGGGGGATTCGAACCCCCGAAAAGATTCAGCCGTTCACTACCATTCAAAACCCCTTGTTTTTCGCATGTTTGCACGTTGCTGAATCATGGTGAAAGATAGTGATTGCATATATCTACATATAGTTTAGACTTTGGGCATGGCATGGCTCTACAGGCAAGCGAACTCGAAAAACTGGTGGCTTGGCTACCGGCTCAATGGCCGGCAGTATCTTCGTTCCACCAAAAC
>Ga0181533_1006170_pt1 | contig 11039 bp, 9 predicted proteins | sample PEATcosm2014_Bin_45_FD_119772 | JGI IMG/M metagenome (GOLD analysis project Ga0181533, IMG submission 119772) | Peatland microbial communities from MTU Mesocosm Facility, Houghton, MI, USA - PEATcosm2014_Bin11_60_metaG | ecosystem: Environmental > Terrestrial > Soil > Wetlands > Peat | place...
ATAACGGAACCCACATGTATCCCATCTGTCTCTATGTCCTTCAAGATACCCCGAGCTTTCTGGTACATGTCGTCCACGCTTTCTTCGAGTTGTTCGACTTCGTCAGCAGCTTTCAAGGACGCGTCGAGCTCACCATCCATGAGCTTCTGCACCATGTCTGCAACTCGTAATGTGCACTCTGATGTGGTTGAACACATTTCCATCGATATATCTTGCACTTGTTTTGACATTTGGGAGAGGTCGAACATTACAAGTATGCGGCCTGCCTCGTGAGCCCAGTCGGCGATCCAGTCTACTTGTCTGCTTAGTCGCATCAAGCTGGCACGTTCGTCAGATGGCAACTCTCCACGGGCGAGCTCCTCAGTAATCCGCCTCCGCATAGAGTCCGCCTCATGCTCTTTCTGCTCTAGCAGACTGAAGTTCTTTTGCAACTCAGGCTTATTGTCCACGATTGCATCTTTGATACACTTCCCAAGCAGTTCAACGGTCATCGTTGTCATAATCGAATGCTCAAGGACTAAGCCCACTGCCTTAACGGTTCGACGCGCCCGTAACCAACCTTCTAATGACATTTCAGTAATACCTCAATCATAATGTACTACTCGAGGCCGACCTCTTTCTCGAGTCCTTCTTCAGGGTAATCAAATAACACCATAGTTGCCTCGTTAAGAAATAAACTAACGCGTTCGCCAACCGCAAAACCGGTACTGTAATCCGCTGTTGAGACTTCTGATATGATTCCCATTCCATCAACTTCGATTACGTAGCGGTTGAGGCTTCCCAGGAATGTAACTTGTTTAACTCTTCCTCGCCAACCATCTTCAGTGGGAGGCGTAAGTAATACAGATTCGGGTCGAATGAACGCTATTACTTTCTGGCCAATCCTCTTGCCAAAACTATACACTTTGACTTCATGACCCGCTACGTCCACCGTACATAGATTGGCGTCAATCGTGAGAATCTCGCCCTCCAAGAGGTTAGCTTCGCCCACGAAATTCGCCGTAAAGAGGGTGTTTGGAACGTGGTAGATTTCGGAGGGCTTTCCGACTTCGACTATTCGACCGCTTTTCATTATCACTACTCGATCGGCAATTGACAATGCCTCTTCTTGGTCATGCGTTACGTGAATTACGGTAAGGCCCAAGTCTGACGCTAGTTTCCTAAGCTCGTATCGTAATTCCGCCCTAACGATAGCATCCAGGGCTCCCAGCGGTTCATCTAGCATGAAAAGACGCGCGCCAGTAGCAATCGCTCTACCGACCGCGACCTTCTGTTGCGCTCCACCACTAAGTTCTCTAGGAAATGAGTTCGAACGGTCACGCATATTGATGAGGTCCAGCATTTCGTTCGTAACTGTTCTCATCTCGTTTGATGGCGCTCGTCTAACTGCAAGTCCATATGCGAGATTATCTCGAACTGTCAAGTGTGGGAAGAGCGCAATATCTTGAAACACATATCCAATTTGCCTATCTTCCATTAGAGTTCTCTTGACGGATTGTCCGTCTATGAGGATCTCTCCACCACTTGGCTGCTCGATTCCTGAAATACACCTGATCAGTGTGCTCTTCCCGCAACCGCTTGGACCAATAACGCAAACATACTCCTTATCCTCAACGTGGAGTGATATGTCGGTCAGGGCCTGAATGCTTCCATAAGTCTTCGATACTCCAATTATGTCTAACTTTGGCATGTCATCCTACCTCCAATTCTTTCAAGAGACCTTGTGCCGGATATTCGAAGACCATTACGTCACTCTCGCGGAAGCTGATTGACACTTCATCACCCACCTTAAACGCAGCCTCATTTTCGACAAAATTACGTGACGCGATCGTGTCACCGTTGGAGAGGCGAACCAAATACTCTCTCGAATTACCTAGGAATCTGACACTGCGAATCTCTCCCCTAAACACGTTATCCATTCCACGCGGCTGATCAGCGGATATTCGAACGCGTTCTTTCCTTAACCCCAGAATAACTGTGGAGGTTAACGTGAGCATTCGCGAAGGCGCTTGGATCGTAAGTCCTCTTACGCCGATCAACGCAGTCTCCCCTACTGTATGTTCGACTATGCCCTCAAAGAAACTGGCCCCTCCGAACAAATGGGCCACGAAGATACCAGCAGGTTTTCGATAGACCCTCTGCGGCGGTCCGAAATCCTGAATCCTCCCATTCTTGAGGATCATGATTTCATCACCAACACTCATGGCTTCCTCTTGGTCGTGCGTCACGTGTACTGCTGTGAGACCTGACTGTTTCACGATATCTCGGATTTTGTGACGCAGATCCAACCTCAGTCGCGCGTCTATGGCACTCAATGGTTCATCGAGAAGAAGCAATTTCGCGCCTGAAGCCAGCCCTCGGGCTAATGCAACTCTTTGCTGCATTCCACCACTCAGTTCCTTAGGCAATGCTTGAGCTCGTGAGGAAAGCCTGACCAAATCCAATGTCTCAGAGGCGATTTCCAACGCGAGCGATGCCGGTTTACCTCTCGCTAATGGGCCAAAGGCTACGTTCTGCAAGACGGTGAGATGAGGGAAGAGCGCATAATGTTGTGGCACGTAAACCGCGTTTCGATCCTGAACGCCAACTTCGTTCACGCGCCTATCGTTAGATTGTATCGTGCCTTCATCAGGGGTTAGGAGGCCGGCCATTAGCTTGAGGAGCGTTGTCTTGCCACTCCCCGTTGGCCCTAGAATGCATAGGTATTCACCGTCATTGACGTCAAGCGATATTCTATCCAAGGCCAGAACCTTGCCAAATCTCTTGGTCACATTGACAAATCTCAACTGGGGCATATTCTAACCAACCTTCCTGGAAGGCTGACGTATGGCGATGAGTCGGAGCACTACTAACGCAAGAAATGATGTTGCCACTAGAAAGCCTACTCCTAGTGCTCGTTCCGGCGAAGTGACCGACACAGTCCCCTTAATCCAGCTCACGAGCAGAATAGGTGCTGTCTTTAGAGTTTTGGAAACTGCGGATGTTGCTCCGGTTTCGTCGACACTTCTAGTGAAGACTAGGATGGCGCCTGACAATAGGGCGTACTTCGTGAGTGGCAATGTTATTTTTCGAAATACTCGAAGGGGTTGCGCACCCAGTGTCTTCGCGGCATCTTCGAGTTCGGGCTGAACTTCTTGGATCGAGGCGGTCATTGTGCGAACGAAGTAACTGTAGGTTATCGTCGTGTGGGCTAATACAATAACCCAGAATTCAGGCAAAGACCCCATATTCTTCCAGAAGAAACTCAAGGAAACGCCCAGAGCGAGAGAGGGTACGATTATCGGTAGGTCTACGAGGGCGTCGACGATCTTTGTTATCCCAGTTCCAAATCTGTTCCGAGCGATCAATATGGCCATGGGTAGTCCCGATACGATGTTCACAACGGTCGCGAGCACGGCGATCACGTAGGAAAGCAACATACTTGACCAGAATGCCTTCCAAGGTCCAGCTCCTGCGATGGCTTCTGTGGCTGTTCCGCTTGCAACTGCCATTATTGCTGGTAGCGCGATGAATAGACAGGGAAAGAGAACGAACGCCATGAAAATTGCTACGCTGGCAATATTTCTGACAGTTACAACTGACGACTTGCTTAGCTTCCTCTCAAAGTCAGGCCAGACCCTCAGAGGTGCAACTCTAATCCTTGGCGCAACGACTTTAATCACTCCGAAAACTACGAGGGATGAGAGTATCAGAATTAGGCTCGCAAGAACAACGGCGGATGTCTGACCCGCGTTGCGAGCATTGCTAATGAATACGGTCCCATTCTCGAATGCTCCAGCCACTACGATAGTTGCCCCTGTCTCCGAAAGCGAGCGAGCCAATGCCAATAGGAAGGCGGCGAGTAGACCGGTTCTAAGAATGGGAAGAGTCACGGTTCGAACTGCCGTAAAGGTTGAAGCGCCAAGGGTTCGCGCAGCCACCTCGTAAGTCTCACGATAATTTAGAAACTCGCCGACCATAACGCGCACGATCACGGGGAACGAGAATGCAAAGTGAAGGAGCATGATCAGTATGACGCCAGGGGGCACGAGACTGTTGGATCCGAATAATTGTGCAATTCCATCTGGACTACTCCAGAACTCTAGTATTGAGAATCCTAGTGCGACCGTAGGTACAACGAAGGGGATGTCGGCTAGACTGTCAAGAACTGTTGCCCAGTTCCCTCGCCTTCTGACGATGAGCCAAGCTAGAGGGACTCCCGCAAGAAGATCAAGACTCGAGACTGTCAAACCAATAATGAATGACCAAGATACCGCACTCTCCATTCTAGTCAATACTGCAGCGCCCAATGCTAGAGTTGGCAATGAAAACAATTGGGCAACTATGCCGGCAACTGCAGGAATTATCACAATCAACATGAAGAACAATAGACCTACCGAGTAAACGCCTTTGATGATGTTGGGTTTGGCGGAGGCTCGTTCTAAGAATAGAAGCAGGCGCGTCGAAATCCTCGTTGAGTTGGTATGGGGTTTTGCGCCTGACAACGCTCACTCAACTGTGCTATTTTGAAACTTCGACACTGCTTATGAAGCTGATGCGGCAAATCTATCGTCGGTTACTAGCATAATTACTGCCTCACGTTAACCAGACCTGTGTGGGCGAGTTAAATCCTAATGTCGCTTGGCCGAGACTTCACGAATTGAGTCGGTGGCTTCCCTAGCTACAAAGATCAGAATTATCAAAGTTACGACGTAGTCAATCCAAGGAAGTCTAAATGAGTAGTTGATTACGAGCCCTCCCAGCAATGCAATCGACATCAGAAAACAGGTTGCCGATTCAGAGGCGTCTATTTCAAGAGGCAAACAATTACACAATTTTCCTATCCGCTTCTTTTGATACCACAAAATCGGCATAATGACAACTGCAAACGAGGCCACACCAATTCCCAACAACGAGGCTTCTGGCCGAATACCTGTCAGGATCGAATAGATTGTGCCCAACCCTATTATTGGAATAAGAGAAATCAACAGCATTGCGGTTACCCATTCGGTTCGCCTATCGTCGTGAGTACCTGGTGTCGGAGCACGGGTAGTGTCTCGTAAATGTTGAACTACGGCGAGTGATGATAGAAGCTCAATTACACTATCACCGCCAAAAGCGAGCAGCGCTAAGCTCCGAACAATTAGTCCGGAATAAATCGAGACAACACACTCAATAGTCATCCATGCCAAACTGATATATTCTACCCATAAACCAGACTTGAGGAGCACTTGAGCGTCTGTCTTCACGGCTATCGATTGTCTTTAGACATCAATACCAGTTAAGGTTAGTGAACCCTCAAGACCAGTTAAGGTTAGTTTGAGAATCCTCTATGGAATTTAACCCCTCGACGGAAGGACCCTTCCAATCGTTGCTTATGCGCATGACTCCTAGACCTAGAGAATTTGGCAGTGAAGGCTGGGGGGTTTTGATTGTCGGAGGACCGGTAACTTCTCCCTGGCTTCAGTTACTCGAGCATTATCGATCCGACAGAACCCCATCCTATCTCCAGCTCCTAGATCCATGATCTTGACTCCTTGAGGATCTACTGCAATGCTCCTTCCTACGAAGGCTTCATGTGCATTACCCACTCCTATAACGTAACTTGTGTTCTCGTGGGCACGTGCGGTCAGAAGCGTCTGCCACTGTTCCTCTTTCAATGGTCCGCGGAACCAAGCCGACGGAACAATCACTACGCGCGCCCCTGACATTACCTCGTCCTTTACGAGTTCAGGGAACCTAATGTCGTAGCAGATTACAATTCCCAGGGTTAGATCTCGGAGTCTGAAGAGAACTGGATTAGAGCCTGCTCGGAACAGATCTGACTCTCTATATCCGAATGCATCGAAAAGGTGAATCTTACGATAACCGCCTCTAATTCTGCCTTGGTCGATAATTGCGGCAGTGTTGAATATGTCGCCGTTCGATCGCTCGAAGATGGGTAGTACTATGCCTATTTGATTTTTCTCACTCAACTCGGCAACCTTGTTTACGAACTCCCCATTCAATGGTTCTGCAAGGTCTTCCAGGTATTGGCGAGACAGACCGCGGCTTGGGTAACCCATGCAGTATTCTGGAAACACAAGCAAGTCGCATGCTTCTGATCTTTCAATAGCTGAGACTACGCGCTCAAGATTCTGCTTCTTGGACTCGGTTACGGCTAATTGCATGAGACCGATTCTGAAATCTCCAGACTCCAAGCCACTCAACTCGTCAGATAGAATGGAACGCGTGAGATCTACTTAACGTCAATCCTCGGAAGATGATTAAAACTGAACATGTTCGAACTAGAACAAGGAAACATGGATTATTTTGTTCGTTGAGTCAAAATAGGTTATGTCTTATGCTTTCCATAGAGCGCCAATGTTCCATTCACTAAAGCAGTTCATCATAGACATGAAAGCAACGTTCATGGTGTCAATAGCTTTGAGCGTTATAGCAATCGTAGTCGAATACCTGTTTGATATTTGAAATAGGTGTTCGAGCGTCAGTTAACCGATTCACGCTTGGTGAGTGAATCAAGCCGCTCGGTTATCTTCTGGATCAGGATGTCCTCTTTCACGCCGAAGAGTGATTCGCTGCAATCGCGAAAACAGGTAACTGGATGCACTCGGACACCCTCGTCCGCGAGAATTTGCATCTCATCTCTGGCAAGCTTGTAATTCGCCGTGGGAAGAATCAGATCAGTTATCTTGACGCGACGTGACTTGAGGATACCAACTATCTTTCCAGTCTGTGAACCGTGTCCGCCTAGTCCTCCAACGGGACCAACATCTAGCTTCACACCTATCGTTCCCGTCGCCACCACCGACGGGGGCATTGATAATCTTGATAGTTCGGAGAGGAGACTGGCCGCGATTGCTACTCCTGCACTTGGGCCTGACACGCCCTGTCCAGGGTTACCTTCGAGGATACTTCGAACCTGAAAGTGCATGTGCAGTTTGCTCAGGTCTATCCGGTGCTCGCTCCATAACCATGATGTCACCGCTTCTGAAGCGTTCTGAGCACTCTGCAAAACGGAATCATCGGGAACAAGCATTTGCCCGATTATTGCAGAGGTTGAGTTGCCTGTGACCGACACATGTTTCTCTCCGTTTATGATTGGGCGCACGGAACATTCCACAGCAATTATTCCTCCTGTTCCATTCTCCGTAGCGTAAAGTCCGTAAGATATGCCTGGTGTCGGCGACGATGGGAGCAATGATTCTTCCAATTCGCGCTGCTGCCTTTCTTGCGTAGATTCTAAAGCGTCTATGGCCTTCTCAAAGTGGTAGAGTCGAATTGGATAGCTTGCTTCAGTAATATTCTCGATCGAGATAGGTGAGGACTCGTCTCGATAGATTTGGATCAAGTCACGTAGGCGGCGCAAATCCGCGTCATGACGTTTCTCGATTTGAGCTTTCCGATCTGTGTCGTCCGTTGCGCGAAGTTCATAGACGGCACTCAATTCCGACGCCCACAACCGATGTGCTTCTGTGATTGTTTCTGCAGCGGCTCTGGGACTCAGAATCCTCTGCATTCTGAAAAGTCGCGTAACCTGCGGTGCACCAATCTCTGAGTGTAAGAACCTGGCGAACTTGTGTAGATGCACCTCGACAACCTCGTTCCATTCCTGATCGTTCAACGGTGGATGAACATAGAACACGTTTGGTTCGAACCTATCTCTCGTGGCTTGATCAATCAGGTTCTCTTTGTTCGAAGCGGCGATTATCACTATTCCCTCGTCGGATCTAATTTCTGATAACTCTGCTTTGACTTGAGCAAGTATCTTGTTTCCGGTCGGGTCGGCACCCCAGAAAACTGCGTCGGCTTCGTCCAGGAATAGGATACATGGGGCACGCTGCCGGGCTAGGGCGAATAGGTCTTTGATCCTCTTCTCGGGTTCGCCGATGTAGGACGCTCCGCTCATTAGCTCTCCTCCTCTAACCTTGATGAAGGTGACTTTGTTCTCCGCAGCGGCTGCGAGTGCAAGCAACGTCTTACCGGTCCCCGGAGGGCCGAATAGTAAGAATCTGCAGTTCGATGCATACCCCAGAGCAGACATCTTACGATCAAACGCCATCGAGATATGGTTAAGCACTTTGTCTTTGACGTCATGCAAGCCACCAATTTCGTCTCGCGTGACCTTCGGCGTGACGATGTAAACTGCGTCCGTGATCTCACGGGACTTCTCGAGCTCCGCGTAGAACTTCATTACGTGTGCAGCTTCAACGAAATCTTCCAAGTTCACCCTGTAGCCTGGCTTAGTCCACTTTGAAAGCGGGTTCGGCACTGATCGCCGCAACGTCTCCAAGAGAGGGATCTCTTTCGAGCGCTTCACATCCTTGAACACGGTGAGAATGTCATTTGGCGTGATTGAGCCGTGCCGACGTAGCGCGGCCTCACGTTCAAGTACTTCCATTATGTCTTCTGGTGAAACTCCTTGCCAACCCTCATCGGCCAGTTTGTTCCTAAGGATTACTACTCGATCAGGCTCGTTGATGAGTTCAGCTGAACCTACTAGATCATCTTCGCTTGACTGGGACCTGAACTTCCGCGTTTGCCCATGCACGAGGATTTGTCCATGGGTTTCCTGAGTAGACCTCCCTTGGAGGGCTATCTGTTGCTTCAAACTCGCCGTATCTCAACCAGCCGTAGATTCCGCAGTAGACCAGGTGCGCAGAGACTTTTCCTGGGTCAAATACGACGCTAACGACAGCGTGCTTGGGGAACTTCTTGATCATTATCTTACCTTCTGCCTTCGCTTTTCCTTTGATCTCTAGACATGCTTCCGATCGGATTTTGCTGGCAGGTTTATTTCCGGGCTCATCCAGCCACCGCATTATCCATTTTCCTGTTCCCACCTTGTTCTTCTTCGCCCAGTTTACAAGCTGACTGAACTCGGTTCGGAACATGTTGGGACCGTGAGGACCATAGTGAATTATGGAGGCTACGGTGTAACTTGGGACCTGCTTAACTCTAATATCAACAACCATATCGATTCAACTATTGAGAGTTGGAACGGTACTCTTCAACGTTGCTTTTGTGTATGAGTTCCATCAATTCAGGCTATTCCAAGCCCTACTATAGCGCGGTCGCTATGCCTGTAACGGTGGTCGCGTGCCTAGCTCCACGGGGATCACCATGAACTGGCCGAATCTAATTAACCCGACTTGAACTGTTTGTCCTGACACTGCGTTCTCTTCCAGGTATGCGGAGAATGAATCGTAATTCACAACTTTGTGGCCGTTGATCGAGACGATAATGTCGCCGCCTACGGTGTAGTCTTGCTGTCCAATTGTGATTTGCACGTTGCCACCTCTCAGACCCGCGTCGCTTGCTGGTCCGTTCGGAAGAACACTCTCCACTAACAATCCTGAGGTGACGTTTGTCTGCATTATTTGAGATAGGCCGTAATTCATGTCCACCACCTGGACGCCTAAGTAAGGATGCTTGTTGTACGCGCCATTCTTTATGAGAGAAGGCAGTTCGCGCTTTATTGTATCGGCTGGGATAGCGAAGCCAAGACCCTGAGCATTAGTCACGGTAGCTGTGGTTATTCCAACGACCAGACCCTGAGAATTAATCAGAGGTCCTCCTGAGTTCCCAGGATTAATGGGAGCGCTGAATTGGATTGCGTCTGCAATTGCGAAGTTACCTGACATACCTGTCTGGATTGACCTTCCGGTCTGACTTACAATCCCCACGGTAATAGTGTTAGACAGTCCGTAAGGGTTCCCAATCGCCACTACGGTTTCACCCACTTGAAGGCCCGAGGAAGAGCCTAGTTGCAGTGGGTGGAACTCGAACGATTGTGAGTTTACCGACACCACTGCCAGATCACTGTACCCATCTGAGCCCGCGACGCTCGCAGGGTACGCGTCACCGTCAGAGAAAGTTGCGGTTAAATTCGTGTAACCATTTACCATGTGGAAGTTTGTCAGAATGTAGTATGACTGATTATAAATGATCGCAAACCCGGACCCTAGAATAGTTGAGTTACTATTCGCTCCAAGAATAGTCACTACGCTCTGGTTCGCCTCCGAGTATATTTCAGTCGGTCCAAGGGTCTTGGGTCGCATTCCATCGAGTAGAGGACTGTAGTATAACGCAACCGAGCCAAGGATTATGATTATCAGTACAAGAAGAACAATCGTCTTGTCAGCCTGCTTTCGCCGCCGCCGTGAAGATCGTTTCAAATTAAAGCGCCCAAGTTTCGGCGACTACGATCCGTAGTTCCATTTATCTGTTGCTCCCACGGTCGATGCATCAAGATCGCTGTTCCTCAGTAGTCGGATAATAGAACCGTTGCATCATAATTGTAAATCCTCGTCATAATGTGCTTAGAAGCCTACTCTTCGAAGCATCCAAACGCCTTAGGAAACTTACCGATTCGAGACAGCGAGGAGAGCTATGCGCCCGTCGCTCAATAAAAGTAGTCTGCTAGTGGGACTTCTTTTGTTTCTATCTGCATCTCAATTGGCATCGAGCGTTAGCTCTCAATCTTACCTTGCTATGGAGACTCATTCGCCTCCTTTAGCGGTTGCACCTTCGATGCCACTTCCCATCGTCGGGCCCGCCCCCGCGATCGTGCCCGTTTCGGGCGTCGTTAAGGTTCTGGTTATTGCCGTGACATTCTCAGACGTCAACTACACTCTCAACATTGCTCAGCTAAGCAAGAACTATTTTGGAACATTATCAGCGTACTACCATGAAATATCCTATGGAAAATTGACCGTAGAAGGGGAAGTGCACGGTTGGTACAGGCTTGCATATCCAAAGGCGCACTATGGGAGAGACTGCCGAGGCATCAACGACGCCGACTGCAGTGGAGTAAACCAATCATGGCATATCGCTGAAGATGCAGTGCCGCTGGCAGAGAAGGATGTGGACTTTACCAAATTCAACTATTTCGTCTTCATACATTCCGGGAAAGGCCAAGAAACTAGTCTAAAGCCGGATGACATCTGGTCAGTAACATACCTGGGGGCATCCGTTGAAACCAACTCGATAACTCTCACGAAGTTTAACATCGTACCCGAACTCGAAGACCCTCCTAATGTTCCAAACGGTGTTTGGTG
>Ga0181533_1006171_pt1 | contig 11037 bp, 10 predicted proteins | sample PEATcosm2014_Bin_45_FD_119772 | JGI IMG/M metagenome (GOLD analysis project Ga0181533, IMG submission 119772) | Peatland microbial communities from MTU Mesocosm Facility, Houghton, MI, USA - PEATcosm2014_Bin11_60_metaG | ecosystem: Environmental > Terrestrial > Soil > Wetlands > Peat | place...
CCAGCAGGAACATCCCCGGAAGCCAAATTGCAAGGTTCATTTTGTTTCCTCCTTCATTAAAAAGTTTGCGGGCCTTAAAATAATGTCCATTTCCATCAATCTCCCTAAATTGTAGACCGGTTTAATACCCATGCCAACCGCGCCTTCTAATACGCGGTATCCATTAAAGAAAAAGGTACGCGTATGGTTGCCACCCCTTCCTTACCTTCAAAAGCCCTTTCTATTAATCGCGCTGTTTGGTTGAACAGGAAGCGATGCCACCATTTAGAAGTTGCAATCACCGGCAACACAACTGTGACGACACTTCTCTCATTACGAAGACGTATGCCATCTACATATTCTGTAAGCGGCTCAAGTATCGAACTGTTGGGAGATTCAAGGACAATCAACGGAATAGCTATATCCTGCATTTTCCATTGGGCCTCGATTTTGTCCTTGTCTGAAGGATTAAGGAGTATGTGGACGGCAGAAATATTCCCCAAAAGCCGCCCTGCATACCGGATGGCGTTTATTACAGCCTTGTCCACACCGGAAACTGGAACAACCACGAAACGCTTTCCATTTTTAGGATCAAGTTTCATTTTATCAAACATTACGTGTTCTGCAACGGCCAGTTGAGATGCTTCCGGTACGTCGAAAAAGCTGTACATAGATTGTGAATGTATCGTATTTTGTCTCATATTTTTTCCCCTCCGAATAATGGAAGAGCATTTTCAGTGCCAGATAGATTGCTGAAATTAAGATATTGAATTATTAGGATAATATGGGTTCAGACGAAACGTGTAAGGGATGATGGATTAAAAAATTAAGTAATCGCTTAAAAAATTAAACATGGAAACTCATGCAAGATTGAATTTGACTGAGCTTTTATTGAATCATTTTGCTTGATAAAAGCTTGGCCGTAACCCCTTGCCTTTAGACACGGGATGAAGGCCCGTTTAAGCATAGTCCGACTTGACCGAGGGTCAATGTGGGGCATGTTGCGGCCCCGAAACTCAGGTCTTTAGACCGGAGAGTGGTTCATTTTAGTTAAGCCCATACAGCTTACGCTTTCGCCATAGAGTAACCGCCGTAATGCCGAGGATTTCGGCTGCTCTTTCAAAATTTTCTTCTGATGCCAGCACCGAGGAGATATGTTCTCTTTCTATTTCCGCCAGAGTTCTGAATTTTTCCCTTTGAGTATTTTGAGTAGTATCAATTTGTTTTATCGAGAGAAACGCCGGGGGGAGAGCAGCCTCTTCAACTTCTGATCCCGAGGTAAGTATCACTATCCGTTCAAGCGTATTTCTCAACTCACGGATATTCCCTGGCCAATTGTATTCAATCAGTTTATTCATCACTTTATCCGGAATAACAGGGAGGATAGTCTTATGGAGGTTAGATGCGGCCTCTTTTATGAGTCGCTGAACTAATGCAGGGATATCTTCTTTGCGATACCTGAGGGGAACCAGATAACATTCCAGGATATTCAGCCGGTAATAAAGATCCTCCAGAAATCTCTTATTGGTTGCCGCTTCTTTCAAGTCGTGGCTGGTTGAAGCAATGATGCGGGTATCTGTGTTAATCTCCTCAAATCCTCCTACCCGTTTGATGACCTTTTCCTGGAGAAAGCGCAGCAGCCTGGTCTGGGCTGAAGACGAAAGTTCTCCGATTTCATACAGAAAAAGGGTGCCGTGGTGTGCGAGTTCGAGCTTCCCGATCTTGTTCCCCACTGCTCCGGTAAAAGCTCCGTTCACATGCCCGAACAGTTCAGACTCCAAAAAAGAATCTGCCGGATTCAGGCAGGAGACTGCCACAAAAGGACCGGTTGCTCTATGGGAGCGGCTGTGGATAATTTTGGCCAGTTCTGTTTTGCCGGTCCCGCTTTCTCCTGTAATCAGTACTGCTTCGTCCGTAGGAGCTACCCGGTTAACAAATTCTTCCAGTTGCTGCATTGACTTAGAAGCAAATCCACTGAAATATTCCGTCCGGAATTGTTCTTTTTTTAAGGTCTCATTTCTCATTTTTCCTCTAAAAAAAGATTAGTGTCTCTACCCTCACCCACAAGTCAACAAGTTAAGTTGCAAAAAGTTTAGAGGGGTGAGAGTATTCACCCCTTTGCATAATGTATCCCGGTTGATAGAATGCAGACTAAGCGCTTCAATTCATAAAGACAGTTGCATTCGAGCGCCGCTCCGGCTTTGTTGCGCCACTTCGACGTATGTAAGGGTACGCCTCAGTAATGCCCATCGCCGGCACGGCGCTTCGACGCTCTAGGTGCAACACCGTATTATGAACCGAAGCACTTATAGTGTTTCCTCTATAGGTAGAATATATATCCGGCAATCCCCCTTCCGCTCGGTTGCGGCTATCCTTACGATGGTTTCGGCAACCTTGCCTACAAGGTTGTCCGCAGCAATAATCTCGACTTTAATTTTTGTCATGAAGTCTGCTACATATTCTGCACCCCGGTAGAACATGGTTTCCCTTTTTTTGCCATCTTGACTTGCAGGTCGACTAACCATTATTTCCTCAATGCCAATCTCCTCAACGCCCAATTGCTGTACCGCAGTTTTTACCTCATCCATATTGACCGGTCTTATGACGGCTTCTATCAGCTTCATTTTTTCTCCTTGTTTGTCTACTCTATTTTGCACTAAACCTGTCCGACCATGGTTGCATCGGTTGCACACATACCCCTTTTTTTCTGTAGTCTATAGTGGTGATGAAGAGCTCATCCGTTTTGTTTCTTATTTTCCTTCTAATTTAATTAGAGCATTTTGTGTGCCAGGAAAGGGCTGGATGAAACCTTTTGAATTTCAATAGAACATGTATTTACATAAAAAGATAAAATAGCTCTGGATGAATAAATAATTTAATCTCTACTTAATAATGAAATCTGAATGGACACAATATTATGATTAATATCGATTCAGGCGATGGTGGTTACCCTCTACTTCGCAAACGAGGGTAATCATTTCCAATAATACTCTGCACACGGTTGCGGCATGATGAAACTGTTGGCCCCTGTGAGAATGCCGCGCCGACATTCTCAAAAACCCGCTTGCATTTTGAGATTCCAATAGTAGATATTTAAAGGACTTAGATCAGATGATTTTACTGTCTCGAAATCTGGTATTTTTTAGACAACGAAAATTTGAGAATATCTAATATCTGAGAACGATCAAGACTGCAGGTCAACGGGAGCATGTGCGCACATGAAAAAAATGCAGCTCAGTAAAGCGTTCACGCTAATAGAATCTGGTCCAGTTGTTCTTGTTACGACAAGTGACGGAAGGAAAGACAATATAATGACGATCTCGTGGACCATGGTGATGGACTTTACGCCGGTGTTTGCCATAACGACTGGGCCCTGGAACTACTCGTATGCCGCACTTCGGAAATCGAAGGAATGTGTAATTTCAGTTCCCACTGTTGACCTGCTTGATAAGGTCGTTGGTGTAGGAACGTGTTCCGGCGCAGACACGGACAAATTTGAAAAGTTTGGGTTAACTCCTGTGGAGGGAAAGTATGTTAGGTCACCCTTGATTAAGGAATGCCTGGCGAATATCGAATGTAAAGTTATCGATATCATCCAAAAGCACAATATCGTTGTCCTCGAAGGTGTCGCTGCGTACTTTGACAGTTCACGAAAAGAGAAGAGAACTGTTCACGCAATTGGCGATGGAACCTTTCTAGTGGATGGGTGTAGGTTAAATCGAAAGAAAATGATGTGGACGAAGATCCCGGCGGGACTCTAGTTCCTTGCTGAATTTGGGGGATACTGTTGCTACTTCCCTATAACCATTCATATGTAATGGTATCCAGCGCGCCTAACAATTCGCTGCAGGCGACGGACCTGACGGCCTGGGTAGGTCAGACTACTTTTTCAGTATGTTGTTGCTGTTGCCTGTTGGATACCAGTGCAAACATGCATAATGATCGTCGGGACACCTGATAGTTCGCCGTTGCACATCAATAATCAACTATGCCTTAACGCCCGAAGTTCTTAGTCGGGCATCCAGACTCCTCTTCGATTCCCCTCTTACTATAGTGGACACAGAAGGGTGGATTCCCGTTTACGCCAACAGTAGGCGCTCTTAAGCGCGGGAATGACGGGGTCCACGGAAAGATGTATAATTAGGTATAGAAGCATTCATAAACCTGCAAATGACGCGGGGCAATGATGTTTATTGGCCAGAGCACTCAAACCGCCTGTGCGGTAGCGTGCTGAGCGCTTTGTAAAACAGGAGATGCAATAACTATGGCAGCTTCCAGAGTATTAGTATCTGCCAGGATTTTTCTGGTTTCAGCGCTGATTGCTGCAGTGCCGGCCATTATTTTATCATCCTCTTCCATTTCGCATGCCGGACGAGACGTCAACCCACCTGTCGTTAATCACGACCTCAAAATCACGTTTTCCCCTGACAGCCGGCGATTTAATGCAGAAGATACGATAACCCTGCCTGACCGGCCCAATAACAGTACCAATCGGGAAATAAGTTTTGATCTCCGTCAGGGCCTTGACCCTTTAATAACAACTCCTAATGTGCATATGTCGGCACAGTCAGCTGAAGCCTTGAAATCGGGACTGCCTCCGCTTCAATCATACAGAGTTGAACTTCCCTCCGGGGTCCATACTTTCACCCTTGCATACGGCGGCGTCATTGCCCAGCCTCACGTTCCTTTGGCTGCAGAGCAGGCGCAATATTTCAGCGAAACCTCGGGTATGATTTCTGAAAACGGTGTCTATCTTTCAGGAAGTTCTTACTGGTACCCAAGTTTCAATAACGAAGTGACAACTTTTACAGTTCGTGTCACATTGCCCGGGGGATGGGATGCTGTAAGCCAGGGGTTGAGGACCTTCCATGACCGTAACAAAAAAGAAACCATTGTGCAATGGGAATCACCTGAACCGCAGGAAGGTATATTCCTGGTCGCGGCCAGGTTTAGCGAATATGTCCGGCCTGCCGGACAATATGCGGCAATGGTTTTTCTTCGGTCACCCGACAGCGAAATGGCAGACAAATATCTCGCAGCAACGGTGCGCTATATAACAATGTATGAAAAATTGATAGGACCATATCCATACAAAAAGTTCGCCCTTGTCGAAAATCTGTGGGAAACGGGATTAGGCATGCCGTCTTTCACACTGCTTGGACCAAAGATCATCCGTTTCCCCTTCATCATCACTTCCTCCTATCCCCACGAAATACTTCATAATTGGTGGGGCAACAGTGTTTTCCCTGAAATGGATAAAGGAAACTGGTCTGAGGGGCTTACAGCTTATCTTGCCGATTACCTGATACAAGAGCAGCAGGGCGGTGGAGCTGCTTTCCGGCAGGCAACATTGCAAAAGTATGCCGACTACGTGGTCGGCAACAGGGACTTTCCCATTTTTGAATTTCGTGCCCGTCACAGCCCTTCGTCAGAAGCTATCGGGTATGGCAAATCGCTCATGTTTTTCCATATGCTCAGACAGAAACTTGGAGACAAAATCTTTGTGGCAGGATTGCAGGAGATATACCGGGAATACAAATTCAGGTTTGCCTCTTTTGACGATCTGAGAAAGACCTTTGAAAAGGTTTCGGGGAAAGACCTTAAATGGATGTTCGATGAATGGATACTGCGCACCGGCGCGCCGAAATTGAAACTGCGCAATGTGAACGCCCATCCTGAAAAAAATGGATACGTGCTCACGGCCGTTATTGAACAAGTGCAGCCGGGGAAAACGTATCGCCTTCTCATCCCTCTTGCTGTCACTATGGAGGGTAAAGAGCGGGCCTTCCAGTCAGCGGTATCGATGGACAAGAGGGTATTCGAACTCTCGCTCCATGTGCCTGCACGACCCTTACGTCTCGATATAGATCCTGAATTTGATCTTTTCCGAAGACTCGACCGGGGAGAAGTGCCTCCGGCACTTTCAGAGGCGCTGGGAGCGAAAGAAATGCTCATCCTTCTACCCGCTTCTGCAAACAGCAAGCTGCTGCAGGCTTACCGGGAATTTGCAGGTTCCCTTGTCAATGCCGGACCCGATACCGTCGAAATAAAGCTCGATACCGAGGAGCCAAAACTTCCGTCGGACTGCGCTGTTACCCTTTTAGGCTGGGAGAACCGCTTCCTCAAAGAAGCGATGGCTTCTCTTTCAGGACATGAAGTCCTGCTCAGCCTGAAATCGGTGCATATCGGAAAGAACGACATGCAGATGGAAAAGAATTCGATCGTGCTGGCATCAAGAAACCCGAAAAATAAGGATGTTGCGCTCGACATAATTGCTACAACTGTCCCCGCAGCACTGCCGGGCCTCAGCATAAAACTGCCGCATTACCATAAATACAGTTATCTCGTCTTTGAGGGTGATGGGCCTTCAAACATCCTGAAAGGCAGATGGCAAGTCCTCGATTCTCCCATGACCGCATTCATACGCGGCAAAGATGGTGTTGTCCGGAAAGTGGAGATGGCTCCACTCTTACCTAGGGCTGTTTTGGCAAAACTGCCGGCTACTTAAGAATTGCTAATGCCTACTTGAGAATTAAGAATTACGAATGAAGAATTAGGAGGAAAAAATAGAATCGACAATTATTAATTCATAATTATTAATTCTTAATTAACAAAAGGAGGCCACGATGAAATATGCATTTTCCGGTGTAATTGCTGTTGTCCTGCTTTTAACACATTCGGGTCTGGCAGCTGCAAATCCGAAAATTCAGGAGAAGGTCGTAGATTATAGCGCCCCCGGCATTGTAATGAAAGGGTATCTCGCTTATGATGAAAACATCACGGGAAAACGTCCGGGTGTAATGGTTGTCCATGAATGGTGGGGGCTTAATGATTACACACGCAAGCGCGCGCGTATGCTAGCTGAACTGGGGTATACGGCGCTTGCAGTAGATATGTACGGTGAAGGCAAAGAGGCCCTGAACCCCGATGATGCGACAAAATTATCTTCCGGGGTCATGAATAACTTCGATGGCGCAGTAGCACGGTTCTCTGCTGCACTGGACTATTTGAAACAGCAGCCCACTGTTGATCCCTATAATATTGCGGCAATCGGCTATTGTTTCGGTGGGGGTATCGTCCTCAACATGGCCCGGCAGGGTATAGACCTTAAGGGAGTAGCCAGTTTTCACGGAAGCCTGACTCCTGTTAAACCCGCCAAACCCGGCGCTGTCAAGGCAAAGATACTCATTCTGAATGGGGCCGCTGACAAGTTTATTACTCCTGAGCAGATTGAGGCATTCAAACAGGAAATGAAAGCAGCCGATGTCGGTTACCAATTCATTTCGTATCCGGGCGCTTTGCACGCCTTTACCAATCCGGAGGCAGACATGTACGCGAAAAAATTCAACCTTCCTATTGGTTACAATGCCGATGCCGACAAAAAGTCCTGGGAAGAACTGAAGATGTTTCTGCATGACATATTTCAAAAGTAGGAGGATTGTTCAATGAAACATAAACACAAATACGAAACATTGTCCCATCCAGCAATAACTTCTGAAGTCTTGGAACACGGTATCCAGGCAGCCGAAATCAGAAAGTGCGAATCATGTGACAAACAAACGATATTCATTCTGACCAAAAGAGGTCTGTGGATGCCCCTTTTTGACGAGACTGAATCGGGGGGAAAGGATATATTGCTTGCATGAAAATAAAGGGGACGGTCCTTTTTGATGAACATCAAAAAGGACCGTCCCCTTTATTTGCAAGACGTTGCTACTTCTTTTTAGTTGCGGTTTTCTTCGCAGCCGTTTTTTTCGCGGTAGTTTTTTTCGCGCCGCAGGTCTTGCCTGTGCTGCCGGGCTTGCACGCCATCGCTTCCTCCTTTCATTTACAGCAATACAATAATCGGAACAACGTTCCCTGGCGCCGATGCCGCCTTTGCCATACCGCAGGTATCGGGCACTATGTATATATCGGCGGAACTGTAGAAAAAATTAGCTGTAAGGCAATATTTGCCATTCCCGCTTGTCGGGAATCCGTCCGTACTTTTTTAAAACGGATGTTCCGGACGAGCCAACAGTAGGCGCCTTAAGCGCCGGAATGACAACAAAAGGAGACACACTGGGCGATAAATAGTGGCGTTCACAAGCGTAAGGAGTTTATCGTCCTGCTACAACTCCAACATATGGTGTCAAAAAAGCTATTTCTCGAATCCCTCTGAATGACATCCTGTCGACAACATCTGAACGAACACATCTGAACGAACAATACTTGACAACCACCGAACCGCATGGTACAAGTTGGCATATAGAGTGGTCAGTTGAAATAAACCAAACCTACCATGAGGAGGCGGTCGTCTTATCGTTAATTACATCGAGCTTTCGAGGGTTATGCTCAGGGGAGGCATTTTATAATCACCGAAAAGACAATTTTGTCTTGACAATGGGACAGGTATAGTTGAGTAGAAACAACATTAAACCGTTTTTTGGTAAGGAGGACATATGAGACAGCTAACCCTAGTTACTATCTGTACATGCCTTGTTTTTTTATTCGGCGCGGGAAATTTAATAAGTGCGGCCGAAAAAGACCCCCCTGTTAAAGGGTTTAAGTTTTTTTATACTAAAACATGTGATGAGACACAAATTTGCAGTTGCGACAGCCCTAATGACGTTGTCGTCACTGGCGGAGCTGTATGTAGCCAGGGTGAGAATGCGATTCTTTTAGTGTATCTAACCAGCAGTGGCCCTACCTGCGTACTTCCAGTGGAATCTGGTGGATTTATCGGATGTCTTGACCCCACTCACGTGCCGAATGCGTGGTATGCGGAGTGTGGTCAATGCACCTTCTCCTTGAACGGGGGCCCCTCTTGCTCCAACAACCTGTTCCCTGCATCAATTACGATTACATGCTTTAGAGGGTAAGAGTTCCCTGAGGCAAAAAAGAGGGTAATGCATGAAATGAAGTAGACAATAAAGGTACAGGCTGCTTTTCCGATGTAAGAGAAACGCGGCCTGTCCTTTTTGTTACGGCATACGGTGAAATGCCTAATGAAAGTGTCATAATCGATTCCTGTTTTGCGCGCCTTCCGCCTTCTTCAGTGCATGGTCGCCAAGCTACCGGGAGCTTATAATGTCTTGGGTGCCCCGGAATCACTTTCCGCAATGCGCCAGAATACCCGCTTCTATATAAAAAGATCTATTTAAGTCTTCGGAGTACTCAGAGTATTTCTATGTGTTCTAGCTTAGAAGCGCTTGCCTGGGGGCCTGCTTCCGGTACTCTTGGCTGAGAATAATTTTTGACAATTCCATGTTCTCTGTGGTTAATTGCATTATTTGGGGGGAAGGTAATGCTATGGTGAAGATGATATTTTACTACAAGGCAGGCTGCTGGTTATGCGATACCGCACAAGAAATGCTGAATGGGCTAAGAGAGCGGTATGAAATGGAAATCAGCATTGTTGATATCACCTCTGATGACGAACTTTATGAGCTTTACCGGTTCGATATTCCAGTATTCGAATTCAAAGACGGTTCAACCCTCCAGGGGCGGATCAAGAAAAAAGACCTTCTGCAAAAGCTCGAAGAGAATAAACAATAAGGGTCCCGGAATAAATAGGCTACATCGTTCTTTTCAACCTCTCAGCAACGGCAACTATGAACTCTTCGGTAAGAGCATATTTCGTTACCGGGGGATCAGCGATCAGCATCAGGTCCCTGGTCATAATGCCGCTCTCAACGGTCTCGATGACCGTATGCTCCAGTTTCTGGGCAAAGCCGACCACATCGGGCGTATTGTCGAGTTCGCCCCGTTTTGCCAGGGCGCCAGTCCATGCAAAAATGGATGCGATTGAATTTGTCGATGTCGGGTTACCTTTAAGGTGCTCATAATAATGTCGGACAACGGTACCATGCGCGGCCTCGAACTCGAATTTCCCATCAGGAGATACAAGCACCGATGTCATGAGGCCGAGGCTTCCGAAGCCGGTCGCCACCATATCCGACATCACATCTCCGTCGTAGTTCATACATGCCCAGAGCATTCCGCCATCGGACTTTATCACCTGGGCAACGGCATCATCGATGAGAAGATAGCGATACCGAATACCGGCCTGGCCGAGTCTGTCACCGGCTTTTTCCACTTCCTCGCCAAAAATGTCCCTGAAAAACCCGTGATACTGTTTTGATATTGTATCTTTTGTACCGAACCACAAATCGAATTTTTCGCTGATCGCAAAGTTTATGCATGATTCTGCAAAACTCCTGACCGATGATTCGGTATTGTGCATGCCCATTACCACGCCCCGCCCTTCGAAATCATGGATTTTGAGCACGGTTTTTTGGCCTCCTCCTGAGGGCGTAAATATGATTTCAGCTGTGCCGGGCTGCTCAACGACAAATTCTGAGTTTTTATAAATGTCCCCATAGGCGTGGCGTCCGATGATGATCGGTTTCTTCCATCTGTGCACGGCAGGCGGTATGTTTTTTATTATAATCGGCTTTCTGAACACGGTACCGTCAAGTATGGAGCGGATTGTCCCGTTAGGGCTTTTCCACTGCTGCTTAAGGCCGTATTCCTTTACACGGGCCGCATTGGGGGTAATCGTCGCACACTTGACGCCGACGCCGAACTCCTTTATGGCATTGGCCGCTTCAACAGTGACACTGTCGTCCGTCTCATCCCTGTGTCGAACACCGAGGTCATAATACCGCAGGTCAACCTCCAGATAAGGATGTATAAGTGTTTCCTTTATGAGCTGCCACATGATCCTGGTCATCTCATCTCCGTCCATTTCAACAATCGGACTTTTCACCCTGATCTTTTCAGTCATGATTCCTCCAGCCGGCTAAAAGTTAGAACCATTAATTTAAATTGAAAATAATGACATTGTCAAATCTAATAGTAAGTAGTGAACAGTAAGTAGTTAATAGTAAGTAGTCAATAGAAATATATAAGGGGCAGCCATTACTTATTACTTATTACTTATTACTTATTACTTATCAGACTTGTCCAAGATAAATTTTTAACGGAAACCTCAAACAGGTAGAATACTCTTGCGAAAGAAAAAACTATCTGTTAAGGAGGCTTCCGTTGAATAAGTTTAGCAGTATTTTCGGGCAA